>X355_Hoffmanns_Two_toed_Sloth__coassemble_1836_pt1 | contig 95394 bp, 81 predicted proteins | sample X355_Hoffmanns_Two_toed_Sloth__metabat2_high_PE_009 | metagenome-assembled genome bin X355_Hoffmanns_Two_toed_Sloth | reverse complement strand
TCGTCCGCCAACAAAAAAAGAGGCCTTAAAAGACCTCTTCGAGCGGAAAACGGGATTCGAACCCGCGACCCTCAGCTTGGGAAGCTGATGCTCTACCGACTGAGCTATTTCCGCATTACGGAGTACAAAGATAAGGCAATCCGGGCGAAATGCAAATTTTCAGACCCCGAAAAATGCGCTTAACCTACGATTTTTTTCAGTGCCGCGAGGTTTTCAGGATTTTTCAGGTTGCGGCCCTCGGGTGAGTAGAGGTAGTCGAGACGTTTTTGGAAATGCTCCTCGACTTTACCGCGTACGACCTTCATCGTGCTGTTCACCAGTCCGTTCTGCTCCGTGAAAGCCTCGTCGACAATCGCCAGCCCCGCCGGCAGCCATCGTTCGGGGAACTCCCCGGCAAAGACGCCTCCGGCACGGTAACGGTCGATCTCTCCGCCGAGAATTTCGGCTGCTGCTGCGGCCCGCTCCCCTTCCGGGACCTTGCGGACTTCCAATTCGCGGCGCAGCGCTTCGCGGTTGGGCACCACGATCGCCCCCGTGAAGGGACTCTGGTTGTTGTGGACGATGATTTGGTCGATGTAGGGCGACTTGTCCACAATCGCTTCCTCCATGCCTTCAGGACTGTATTTCTCGCCGTCCGAAGCAATCAGCAGGCTCTTGAAGCGTCCCAGCACATAGAGAAAATCGTCCTCCGAGACATATCCCATGTCTCCCGTGTGCAGCCATCCGTCGCGCACGGTGTCTGCCGTGGCTTCGGGATTTTTCCAGTATCCGGCCATGACGTTCTCGCCGCGGACGACGATTTCGCCCTTCTGTCCGCGGGGCACCTCGCGGCCCTCCTCGTCGAGAATCTTCAGGTCGAGGGGGATCAGGATTTTGCCCGACGACCCGAAGCGGTGCCAGTGGTAGTTGGGCGAGTTGGTCGAGATGACGGGCGTGGCCTCCGAAAGTCCGTAACCCTGGAACATCGGGATGCCGATGGCATAATAGAACCGCTGCAATTCGGAATCGAGCAGCGCCCCGCCCCCGACGAAGAATTTCAGGCTGCCGCCGAACGCCTCGCGGACCTTGCGGAACAATATGGCGTCGAACAGCGCCACGGCGGGTTTGAGCACGATGCGCCAGCCGTGGCCGCGGCTGTACCCGTCGCGGTTGTAGATGTAAGCCGTGCGGAGAGCGAGGTTGAAGAGCCGTTCGGTCGTCTTCCCCTTGGCGCGGATCGAGCTTTCGATGCTCTTGCGGAAATTCTTGGCCAGCGCGGGCACCGACAGCAGGAAATGCGGCTGCACCTCGCGGATGTTCTGCGGAATGTTCTTGAGCGTCTCCATCGGTGTCGCCCCGATCTGCACCGTGGCCACCGAGGCGCCGCAGGCGATCATGATGTAGAATCCCACGACGTGTGCGAAACAGTGGTCCAACGGCAGGATGATCAGCGTGCGGTAGTACGGCGGAATGTCGACGCGCGACAGCGCCTGCTCGACGTTGGCCGTGTAGTTACGGTGGGTCAGAATCACGCCTTTGGGATCGGATGTCGTTCCCGACGTGTAGGTGATCGTGGCGTAATCGTCATTCTGAATCGCCTGCCCTATTTTCAGAAATTCCTCCCGATTTTTGGCCAGATAGTCGCGGCCCAGCCGCTTCAGCGTTCCGTAGGCCGTCTCCCCTGCTTCGAGCGGAATGTGTCCGAGGACGATCACCTGCTCCAGCTGGGGCAGTTCGGCGCGGATGCGTCGGATTTTCGGCAGCTGGTATTTCGACACGAAAACGGCCTTGACCTCGGCGTGCCTCAGGCGGAACAGCAGGTCGTTCGACTCTTCGAGCTTCACCGACAGCGGCACGCTGATCGCCCCGGCATAGAACAATCCCAGTTCGGAGATGATCCAGGCGTTGCTGCCTTCGGCCAGAATGGCCACCTTGTCGCCCGGACGGATGCCCGTCGAGGCGAGTCCCGCTCCGACCTCCAATGCCTGCTCTTTGGTTTCGGCATAAGTCGTGGGTTCGAATTTGCGGTGGCGTTTTTCGAGCAGGAAGGTTTTGGCCCCGTACTGCTCGACGGAGGTTTCGAAAAGGTCGATGATGGTCTTTTTCATGGCTCTAATCCATTTTCAATACGGCTAAGAAAGCCGACTGGGGAACTTCGACGTTACCGATCTGACGCATGCGCTTCTTGCCCTTCTTCTGTTTTTCGAGCAATTTGCGCTTACGCGATATATCGCCGCCGTAACACTTTGCCGTCACATCCTTGCGCACGGCCTTTACCGTCTCGCGGGCGATGATCTTGGCGCCGATGGCGGCCTGTATGGCGATGTCGAACTGCTGGCGCGGGATCAGCTCCTTGAGCTTCTCGCACATCTTGCGTCCGAAATCATAGGCGTGGTCCGTGTAGGTGAGCGACGAGAGTGCATCGACCGGCTCGCCGTTGAGCAGAATATCCAGTTTGACGAGTTTCGAGGGCTGGAATCCCGTGCGGTGGTAGTCAAACGAGGCGTATCCTTTCGAGATGCTCTTGAGTTTGTCGTAAAAGTCGAAAACGATCTCCGACAGCGGCATGTCGAAATTGACCTCCACCCGGTCCTGCGTGATGAAGGTCTGGTTTTTCATCACGCCGCGCTTGTCGATGCAGAGTTTGATGACGTTGCCCAGAAACTCCGACTTGGTGATGATCTGGGCCAGAATGTAGGGTTCCTCGATCTTGTCGATCTTCGTCACCTCGGGCAGTCCCGAGGGGTTGTGCACCTCCACGATGTCGCCCTGCGTCGTGGTGATGCGGTACGATACGTTGGGTACGGTCGTGATGACATCCATGTCGAATTCGCGGTACAGCCGCTCCTGGATGATCTCCATGTGCAGCAGTCCGAGGAATCCGCAGCGGAATCCGAATCCCAGCGCCAGCGAGCTTTCGGGCTCGAACGTCAGCGAGGCGTCGTTCAGCTGCAGTTTCTCGAGCGATGCCCGCAGGTCTTCGTACTGGTCGGCCTCCACCGGATAGACGCCCGCAAAGACCATCGGCTTCACGTCCTCGAATCCGGCGATGGCCTCTCGGGCAGGGTTTGCGACCGACGTGATCGTGTCGCCGACCTTCACGTCCGACGAGGTCTTGATCCCCGAGCAGATATACCCCACGTCCCCGGCCTTGATCTCCTGCCGGGGCTGCATCTTGAGTTTCAGCACGCCCACCTCGTCGGCGTCGTACTCGCTGCCCGTGTTGAAGAACTTCACGTGGTCACCCTTGTGGAGCGTGCCGTTGAATACGCGGTAATAGGCGATGATGCCGCGGAACGGGTTGAACACCGAGTCGAAGATCAACGCCTGCAGCGGCGCGTTCTCGTCGCCTTTCGGCGCCGGAATGCGGCTGACGATGGCTTCCAGGACCTCCTCGACACCCAGCCCCGTCTTTCCCGACGCCAGCAGAATATCTTCGTCCTTGCATCCTATGAGGTCTATCACCTGATCCTTCACCTCGTCGATCATCGCCGAGTCCATGTCGATCTTGTTCAGCACGGGGATGATCTCCAGGTCGTGCCCCACGGCCAGATAGAGGTTCGAGATGGTCTGCGCCTGAATGCCCTGCGTGGCGTCGACCACCAGCAGCGCCCCTTCGCACGAGGCGATGGCGCGTGAAACCTCATAGGAGAAGTCTACGTGTCCCGGGGTGTCGATCAGGTTGAGCGTGTACTGCTGTCCGTCGCGGGCCGTGTATTCCATCTGTATGGCGTGGCTCTTGATGGTGATTCCCTTTTCGCGTTCGAGGTCCATGTCGTCGAGCACCTGCGATTGCATTTCGCGCTGGTTCAGCGTGTTGGTTTTCTCCAGCAGGCGGTCGGCGAGCGTCGACTTTCCGTGGTCGATATGGGCTATGATGCAGAAATTGCGGATGTTTTTCATATATAAGGGTAAAATCTGTCGCAAATATACATAAATTTTTGAATATATCGGAGGCCTTCTATTTGCCGGAATGACACAAATTACTTATATTTGCGGCTTCAACAAGTTAGGTAAAAGATGTTAAGCAGACAAATCGCATCCAAGCTCCGGGGCTATGAAACCCCGTTCTACCTCTATGACATGGCGCTGTTGCGCCAGACCCTCGAAAGCGTCGTCTACGAGTCGAAGAAATACGGCTATAAGGTCCATTATGCCATCAAGGCCAACTACGACGACCACCTGCTCGCGGTCATTCGCGAATACGGGCTGGGCATCGACTGCGCTTCGGGCAACGAGCTTCGCAAGGCCATCGAGGCGGGCTTCGACCCCAAAGGCATCGTCTACGCCGGTGTGGGCAAACGCGACAAGGAGCTGAAATACGCTATCGAGCAGGAAATCCTGGCCATCAACTGCGAGTCGATCCAGGAGCTGGAGCTCGTCGACACCTTCTCGGCCGAGATGGGCAAGGTGACGGATATTGCGCTGCGCATCAACCCCGACATCGACCCCAAGACCAACCACTGTATCGACACGGGTCAGGCCGACAGTAAGTTCGGCATCTCTTACGAAGAGGTGCTCGAACATGCCAAGGAGATCCGGTCGCTCAAAAACATCAACATCATCGGCCTTCACCTGCACATCGGATCGCAGATCCGCGAGTTGCACGTCTTTGAAAATATGTGCAATAAGGTCAACGTCATTGTCGAGAATCTCGAGAAACTGGGCTGCAAGTTCCGTTTCGTCGATGTGGGCGGCGGTCTGGGCGTCAATTACGACGTTCCTGAGAACGAGCCGATCCCCAATTTCGCGTCGCTCTTCTCGATCGTCCACAACCACCTGCGTATCGGCGACCGCGAGGTGCATTTCGAGTTCGGCCGTTCGATCGTCGCCGAGTGCGGCGAGCTGATCACGACGGTGCTGTTCAACAAGACCACCGCCACGGGCCGCAAACTGGTGATCGTCGACGCTTCGATGACCGAGCTAGTGCGTCCGGCGATGTACGGTTCGTACCACAATATCGAGAACATCACGGCCCGCGAGGAGGAGGCTCCCAGCGAAAAATATACGGTCGTGGGCACGGCCTGCGAATCCACGGACGTTTTCGACGAGAACGTCAGCCTGCGCAAGACGCACCGCGGCGACCTGCTGACGATCAAATCCGCTGGGGCCTACGGTATGTCGATGGCCTCGCGCTACAATTTGCACGATCTTCCCGGAGCCGTTTACAGCGACGAAATTAAATAACGAAGGCGGCTCCGGCCGCCTTTCTTTTTTTCGTAACAAGTTATGTGGCTCACTTTGGCATTTACCTCGGCGGCGCTGCTCGGCTTCTACGATGCGGCCAAGAAAAAGGCCCTCACCGGAAACGCCGTGCTTCCCGTGCTGCTGCTCAACACGCTCTTTTCGACGCTGATTTTCCTGCCGGCGATCCTTTCGGCGGAATTCGGCTTCGGATGGTTCGACGACACCCTGCTGGCCACGGCCCCCGGATCGGCTGCGGCCCACGGACTGGTTATTCTGAAATCATGCATCGTCCTCACCTCGTGGATTTTCGGGTACTTCGGCATGAAGCACCTGCCCATCACCATCGTCGGGCCGATCAACGCCACGCGCCCCGTGATGGTGCTCGTCGGCGCTCTCCTGATCTTCGGCGAGCGTCTCAACGCCTACCAGTGGACCGGCGTGGCGCTGGCCCTCGTGTCGCTGTTCCTGCTGAGCCGTTCCAGCCGCCGCGAAGGGGTTGTCTTCTCGCACAACATCTGGATTCTGTTCATCGCCCTGTCGGCTGTCACGGGGGCCGTCAGCGGTCTCTACGACAAATATATCATGACGCGCCTCGATCCGGTTTTCGTGCAGAGCTGGTACAACCTCTATCAGTTGCTGATGATGGCTGTGGTGGTCGCCATCGTCTGGTGGCCCCGGCGCAGCCGCACCACCCCGTTCCATTGGAGCTGGGCGATTCCGCTGATCTCGGTTTTCCTCTCGATGGCCGATTTCGCCTACCTCTATGCCCTGCGCGACTCCGATGCGCTGATTTCCGTGGTATCGATGATTCGCCGCGGTTCGGTCGTGGTGTCGTTCCTCTGCGGAGCGGTGCTGTTCCGCGAGCGCAACCTGCGTTCGAAGGCCGTCGATCTGGCCTTCATCCTCATCGGCATGATCTTCCTCTGGCTCGGCTCCCGGCCGGCGTAAGACGCCGGTTTTAGGGGCGACGGGATGTTATTTGGTTTTCTGTCCGGTTCTGCGCTTCCAGCGTATATGGTTTTTATAGTATGCAACTTTCGATACGCCGCCGAAGACGGCGGCAATGAAATATATTTGAACGATATGGCAACAGAATCAGAAATACGGTATTTTGAAAATCGGGAAGATTGGCGGAAGTGGCTGACCGATAATTTCGCTGCGGCTTCTGGAATTTGGTTTGTATTTCCGGGCAAGTCGTCGGGCGAAAAGAGCGTTTTGTACAATGATGCGGTCGAAGAGGCCCTTTGTTTCGGCTGGATAGACAGCACGATAAAATCGCTCGACAAGGAGCATAAAATTCAGCGTTTCACGCCCAGAAACCCGAGAAGCACCTACTCGCAGGCTAACAAGGAACGGCTTAAATGGCTGTTGGCGAACGGAATGATACACCCTGAGTTCGAGTCCAGAATACGAACGGTTTTGTCCGAGCCCTTTGTGTTTCCAAACGACATAATCGACCGGTTGAAAGAGGATAAAACCGTGTGGGACAACTATCGGCGATTTCCCGAAACCTATAAACGCATCCGGATTGCCTACATCGAAGCCGCGAGGATGCGTCCCGGGGAGTTTGAAAAGCGATTAAACCATTTCATCGGCAAAACGAAAGAGAATAAAATGATAACGGGCTTTGGCGGCATCGAAAAATACTATTCAAAATAGAAAAAGACGGACCTTTCGAAAGGCCCGTCTTTTCTATTTGAAGCATCGCTTTAAATCAGGCGCTCCAACTGATTGACCGTCTTTGCAATCTCTGCGTCGCTCGGCGAGAAATCCTTGAGCGCTCCGGCCAGATACTGCTCGTAGGCGTAGAGGTCGATTACCCCGTTGCCTGAGAGGTTGAACAGAATGGTCTTCGATACCCCCTCCTCTTTGGCTTTCAGGGCCTCGCGAATCGTCGCGGCGATGGCGTGCGTCGATTCCGGCGCCGGGATGATGCCTTCGGTCTGTGCGAAGAGAATGCCTGCGGCGAGGGTTTCGACCTGCGGCATCGACTGCGCCTCGATCAGCCCGTCCTTGAGCAGCTGGCTGACGATCGAACCCGCCCCGTGGTAGCGCAGGCCTCCGGCGTGAATGTCCGAGGGTTGGAAATCGTGTCCCAGCGTGTACATCGGCAGCAGGGGCGTGAATCCGGCCACGTCGCCGAAATCGTACTGGAACTCACCGCGCGTGAGCTTCGGACACCCTTCGGGCTCCACGGCGATCACGCGGATTTTCTTCCCTTCGGTGAGGTTCTTCTGCAGGAACGGGAACCCGATTCCGGCAAAGTTGCTGCCGCCTCCGAAGCATCCGATCACCATGTCGGGTTCGGCGTCGGCCATCTCCATCTGCGTCACGGCCTCCTGACCGATAACCGTCTGGTGCAGCACCACGTGGTTCAGGACGCTGCCCAGGCAGTAGCGCGTGTCCTCCGGACGGCGCAGGGCCATCTCCACGGCCTCCGAAATGGCCAGTCCGAGGCTTCCCGAGCAGTGCGGGTCGCGTTCGAGGGCCGCGCGTCCCGAGTTGGTCAGCGTCGAGGGCGACGCCACGCACTCCGCACCCCAGGTGTTCATCATCAGACGGCGGTAAGGCTTCTGGTCGTAGCTGACCTTGACCATGAACACCTGCAGGTCGATTCCGAAATGCTTCGCGGCGAAGGCGATCGAAGCGCCCCACTGTCCCGCGCCGGTCTCGGTCGTCAGGTGCTTGATGCCCTGCTTGTAGTTGTAATAAGCCTGCGGCACGGCGGTGTTCGGCTTGTGCGAACCTGCGGGCGACACGCTCTCGTTCTTGAAATAGATTTTCGCCGGGGTTCCGAGGGCCTTCTCCAGCCCTGTTGCACGCACGAGCGGCGTGGGACGCCATATCTTGTAAATCTCCTGCACCTCTTCGGGAATGTCGATGTAGCGTTCGGTGGACATCTCCTGGTCGATCAGCTCCTCGGCGAAGATCGCCGACATCTGTTCCTTGGTGACGGGCTGTTTTGTTCCGGGATGCAGCGGCGGCAGCGGTTTGGTGGGCATGTCGGCCACGATGTTGTACCATTGCGTGGGCATCTGATTTTCGGTGAGGCAGAATTTCTTGGTTTCCATAATTTTTTTGGTTTCTGGTATTTGTAATGTTGAATTGTGCTGAAAGAAAAAGCCCGCTGCTTACTTTTCGTAAACAACGGGCTTGTGTATTTTTCGGTTTCAGTTATACACGCGCGGTTCCGCACTCATTGTTCACGAGAGTCAACGAGCGCCACCACCATGCCTGTATATTGAAATTGCGAATCATTCTTGTTTTTCGTTTGTGCAAATATATGCGGTCGGTTTGTAAAATGCAAATTTTTTATGAATTATTTTCGATACCTATATATGTAGGAATTTTTTACCGGACTTTACGGAAAAATTTATACTTTTGCATGATTATCTGCAAATTCAAAATTCAACGCTATGAATATTTCGTATAACTGGCTTAAACGTTATATCGACACGGACCTCCCGGCTGAGAAAGTGGCCGAAGTCCTGACCGACATCGGGCTCGAGGTCGAGGGCTTCGAGAAGATCGAGACCGTGAAAGGCGGTCTCGCGGGCGTCGTCGTCGGCGAGGTCCTGACCTGCACGGACCATCCCGATTCGGACCACCTCCACCTGACCACGGTCGATGTCGGCGCCGTCGAGCCGCTGCAGATCGTCTGCGGCGCCCCTAACTGCCGTGCGGGGCTGAAGGTCCTCTGTGCGCAGGTCGGCGCGGTGCTCTACCCCGACGGCGGCGACGAGGAGTTCAAGATCAAGCGTTCGAAAATCCGCGGCGTAGAGTCGCTGGGTATGCTCTGCGCCGAGGATGAGCTGGGCATCGGTGCATCGCACGACGGCATTATGGAGCTTCCGGCCGACGCTCCCGTGGGCATGACGGCCAGGGAGTACCTGCATATCGAGGACGATTACCTGATCGAGATCGGCCTCACGCCCAACCGTGTGGATGCCGCTTCGCACATCGGCGTGGCCCGCGACCTGGCCGCTTACCTGCAAAGCCGCGGAGAGCATGTGCAGGTGAAGATGCCCGACGTTTCGGCCTTCGCTCCCGACAGCCACGATTTGAATGTGAAAATCCGCGTCGAGAATGCCGAGGCCGCACCCCGCTATGCGGGTGTCACGGTCACGGACTGCAAGATCGGCCCTTCGCCCGAGTGGATGCAGAACTGCCTGCGTGCCGCGGGCATCAACCCCAAGAATAACCTCGTTGACATCACCAATTTCGTGCTTTTCGAACTGGGACAGCCCCTGCACGCCTTCGATGCCGCGAAGATCGAGGGCCGCGAGGTCGTGGTCCGCACCTGCGCCGAGGGCACGCCCTTCGTGACGCTGGACGGCGTGGAGCGCAAACTCACGGACAAGGACCTGATGATCTGTTCGGCGGAGCGTCCGATGTGCATTGCCGGTGTCTTCGGCGGTCTGGATTCGGGCGTGAGCGACACCACGACCGATGTCTTTATCGAGAGCGCCTATTTCAACCCCGTGTGGGTGCGCAAGACGGCCAAGCGTTTCGGCCTGAATACCGACTCTTCGTTCCGCTTCGAACGCGGCGTCGATCCCAACATGCAGGTCTACGCCGCCAAGCGTGCCGCCCTGCTGATGAAGGAGTTGGCCGGGGGTACGATCTCGAGCGACATCACGGACATCTACCCCGCGCCGATTGCCGATTTCGTCTTCGACATCTCGCTGGCACGTGTCAATGCGCTGATCGGCAAGGAGATTCCCGAGCAGACCGTCCGCACGATCATCGCGGCGCTGGAGGTGAAGGTACTGGCCGAGAAGGACGGTGTGCTGACGGTCGCCGTGCCGCCCTACCGGGTGGATGTGCAGCGTGAGGCCGACCTCGTGGAGGACATCCTCCGCATATACGGCTACAACAACGTCGAAATTCCCCGACAGGTCCGCTCGACGCTCTCCTATGCGCCGAAACCCGACCGCAACAAGCTGATGAACCTCGCCGCCGATTTCCTGACGGCCAACGGGTTTACCGAAATTATGTCGAATTCGCTGACCAAGGCGTCGTATTACGAGGGGCTGAACTCCTGCCCTGCCGACCGCTGCGTACGCATACTCAATCCGCTGAGCGCCGACCTGAACGTTATGCGCCAGACCTTGCTGTTCAACATGCTGGAAGCCGTCGAGCTGAACGCCAACCGCCGCAACGGCGACCTGTGCCTCTACGAGTTCGGCAACTGCTATTTCTACGATGCGTCGAAACGCACGGAGGAGAACCGCCTCGCAGCCTACTCCGAGGAGTACCGGCTCGCGATTGCCGTCACGGGTGTCTCGACGCCGCAGTCGTGGAACGCGAAGCCCGAAAAGGCGTCGTTCTTCACCCTGCGGGCCGTTGCCGAGAAGCTCCTGCGCCGCTTCGGTATCGACATCTACGCGCTGAAAACCGAGCCGCTCGAAAGCGACCTTTTCAGCGAGGGACTCTCGATGTCGCTCAATGGCAAGGAGTTGTTGCAGATAGGCTCCGTCGCTGCGAAAATCCGTCGCATGACCGATGTCAAGCAGGAGGCGTACTACCTGGAGATGAATTTCGAGGCCCTTGCGAAATCCACGAAGAAGCTGAAGATCGCCGCTGAGGAACTTTCGAAGTTCCCCGAGGTGAAGCGTGACCTGGCTCTGCTGGTGGACCGTCAGGTGACTTTCGCGGCGCTGCGCGACGCGGCCTTCGCCGCAGAGCGCAAGTTGCTGAAGAGCGTCTCGCTGTTCGACGTTTACGAGGGCGATAAACTCCCCGAAGGCAAGAAATCCTATGCCCTGAGTTTCATCCTCGAGGATAAGACCCGCACGCTGGACGACAAGTCGATCGAGCGCGTGATGGCGAACCTCACCCGCCAGTTCGAGCAGAAATGCGGGGCGCAGGTGCGCGGCTGATCGCTATTTTAAAAACACCGAAGCCGCCTGATCCGGAACGATCGGGCGGCTTTTTTTTCATGAAGGAGACAACGATGCGACGATTTCCCGAAATACCCGCTTTGACGACGCTGCTTTTCGCGGCGGGCGTCGTCCTGTTTTTCACTCCGGCCGCCGCACTCCCCTATAAGGTCGCCTACCCCGTCCTGCTGCTGGCCGTGTCGATTTTCCTGCTCCGGCGCCGGGAACTGCTTTTGATCGGATTGGCGCTGCTGCTCTCCGCCGCCGGGGATGCCGCGGGTGCGAAGGGGCTGTTCATTCCCCAGATGGCGTTCTTCGCGCTGGCTCATGCCGCCTATATCGGCTGGTTCCTGCCCCGGGCGCGGCATACGCCCCGTATGGCCTCGCTGGTTGTCGTCGTTCCGCTGCTCGCGTTCCTCTTCATCGCCATCGCTCCCAACGCCACGGTCCCGGCCGAGCGCATCGGCGTGGCCGTCTACGGAACGGTTATCGCCGGAATGCTCTATTCCGTGCTCCAATATGCCGGAGCCGGTGCCGCCGGATTCCGCTGCGCGGCCCTGCTGTTCGTCTTTTCCGACGCGGTGATTGCCTGGAGCCGTTTCGTCGGGCCGGTTCCGGCCCGCACCTGGGTCGTCATGATCACTTACTATCTGGCGCAGTACCTCTTCTACCGTTTCGCCCTCAAATCCTCCCTCACAACACCGGCTTCACCACCGGCGGCTGAATCGTGACATAGGGCGTTCCGTTGTCGTCGCAGGTCGAGACGATCCGCACGGCCTTCACAGCGCGTTCGGGCCGGAGCGTGATGCTGCCCATCTCCAAATCCCCGGCGCGTTCGAAAGCCGTTCCGTCATAGGAAATTTCGGCATACCCCGTCGTCACGATGGTCTTCGGCAACTGGCGGTTTCCGGTCTGCAAATACATTTCGCGGCACTTTACGGGCTCGTCGAACGTGTAGACAATCCAATCCTGCCGGCGGCAGGCGCGGCGAGTGCGCGAAAGCCCCTTGTAATTCGATGCATTGGTGTAGGGGAATTTCGCACTCTCGCCCATCGAGGTCGTGATTCCGACGGCGGGCGTGATGGTCCGCCAGCGGGATTTATCGGCCACGAAGGGACTCCGGGCCGTCTTGTAGCGCGAGAAAAAGCGGTATCGGTGCGGCTTTGCGGTGCGCACCGGGCCCGTGTAACGATGCTCATCCGGGGAGCCGTCCACGAGGTAGAAAATCGCCGAACCGTCGTCTGCCGAAGCGGTGAATGTCCCCTCCTTGTAGCTCAGGCGCGGCGGAAAGAGCCGGAACCGGATGCCCATCGCCGCCATGCGGTCGTAATGCTCCCCTTTCAGCTCCTTGTAATAGGCGTCCCAACCGGCGTCGTTGCCGCTCCACGCGATGCGTGCGAGGGCGCAGATGCGCGGGAAAAGCATATAGTCGAGGTAGTCGGGCTTCTCGGGTTCGTGCGAGACGTAGGCTTCGCTGAAAAACGCTCCCTGCAATCCCTCGACATGACGCATCTGCTCGGGGGTGAATCCCGCGAAACCGAATCCATAAACCTTTTTGGCATCGAAGATCGCCGCCCAGTCGTGCCCGTCCTCGCGGGGCGTCTGGCGCATGTCGAAATAGAAATATTCGCCCGGCATCACCACTGTCCGGTATCCTTTCGACGTGGCGTCCTGACAGGCCTTCACGCTCTCCCAGCCGTGTACGCGGCACTCCTTGGTGAAGGCCCCCGTGCGCACCGCCTCGTTCCACACCGCGGGCCGTTTGCCGTGCGACGCGAGAATCGCAGCCATGCGCTCCATAAAGAGGTCTTCCAGCCGGTGCGGGTCGCTCATTCCCCGCTGGGCCATCAGCGCCCGGCAGTCGGGACACCGCTCCCACTGCGACATCTCGACTTCGTCGCCGCCCACGTGAATATACTCCGAGGGGAACAGTTCGCATAACTCGCCCAGAATGTCGCCCAGCAGCGCGTAATTCGCCTCGCGGGCCACGCACCACGCCGAACGGTAGTCATACCCGTTGGTCGAAACCGTGTCGGGCGGATAGCTGCAGCGTATCTCGGGACGCACCGAAGCGATGTTGCGGCTGTGTCCCGGGAGGTCGATTTCGGGAATGATCTCGATATTCCGTTGTGCGGCGTAGCGGATCAGCTCCCGCATCTCCTCCTGCGTGTAGTAGCCGCCGTATTTCTCGTCCCATTTTCCGTATACGGGCCTTACGGGCGAGTCGCCGCCGCGGAAGCCGCCGACCTCCGTCAGTTCGGGGTGCGACTTGATCTCGATGCGCCATCCTTCGTCATCCGAAAGATGCAGGTGCAATTTATTGATATTGTGATATGAAAGCAGGTCTATATAACGCTTTACTTTAGCTGCGTCGATCCACGTCCGGGCCACGTCGAGCATCATCCCGCGGTAGGCGAAACGCGGTGCATCTGCGATCTCCGCGCAGGCGACCTGCGTTCCTGCGGCGATGCCTTTCCGGGCGTACACCTCGGGCGGCAGCAGCCGGAACAGTTGTTGCAGTCCGTTGAAAACTCCGCCGCGGGTCGAGCCGCCGATGCGAATGTATTCGGGCGTGATGTCGAGAATATAGGCCTCCGGCGCCTCTGATGCCTCCCCGTCCGCCGCGTCAAGCGTCAGCACGACGGCCCCGTCCCCCGCCACGCCGTTCCGGACCTCGCAGCCGAGGTATTCGGCGGCGTATGCGGCCAGCGACTGCAATTCGGCGTCGGCGGCGACGGTCGTGCCGGGCCCGAACGTGAAATGCCCTGCGCGGGGCGCGGTCTTTTTCGGTGCGGGCTGTGCCGAAACGGAAAGGAGGCCCCAAAGGAGTGCCGCAAGGAGGGTCGAAAATGGTAGTTTCATGGCGAATCGCGAAATTTGTATTCAACAAAATTACTTTTTTGTTACCTTTGTTCCAAAATATAACGGCATTAATGGAAAAAGATAAACGTTTGGAGGCCACGGCCCGTCTTCTGGAGGTGATGAACACCCTGCGCCGCGAGTGCCCCTGGGACCGTGAGCAGACCTTCGATTCGCTGCGGAGCAACACCATCGAGGAGACTTACGAACTGGCCGACGCCATCACCGATCATAATATGGCGGGTATCAAGGAGGAGCTGGGCGACCTGCTCCTGCACGTGGTGTTCTATTCGAAACTGGGCGAGGAAGAGGGCGCATTCGATTTCGGCGACGTGGCCAACGACCTCTGCGACAAGCTGATCTACCGCCATCCGCACGTCTACGGCGACATCCACGCCAACACGCCCGCCGAGGTCATCGAGAATTGGGAGGCGCTGAAACTCCGCAAGAAGAAGCGCAAGAGCGGCACGCTGGGCGGCGTTCCGCGGTCGCTTCCGGCGATGGTCAAGGCCTACCGCATCGGCGAGAAGGCCGCGGGAGCGGGTTTCGACTGGGAGAAAAAGGAGGATGTCTGGGACAAGGTCCGCGAGGAGCTGGGCGAGGTCGAGACCGAAATGAAATCGGGCAGCAAGACCGACCTCGAAGGCGAGTTCGGCGACCTGCTGTTCGCGCTGGTCAACGCCTGCCGCCTCTACGGCGTGGACCCCGAGTCGGCGCTGGAGCGCACAAACAAGAAGTTCATGCAACGCTTCAATTACATGGAGGAACAGGCTGCCGCAAAGGGACATACGCTCCATGAAATGTCGCTCGACGCCATGGAGGAACTGTGGCAAAATGCGAAACACAACGAATAAAGTAATATGGCACTGATAAAAAAAGTCCGCGGGCATGAGCCTGTGATCGGAGAAAACACCTTTCTGGCCGAAACGGCCGTCATCCTGGGCGATGTGACCATCGGCCGCGACTGCTCGATTTGGTACAACGCCGTGCTGCGCGGAGATGTGAACCGGATTGTCATCGGCGACCGCACGAACATCCAGGACGGCGTGGTGCTCCACACCATCTACGACAAGGCGAAACACCCTTCGCAGACGATCATCGGCAGCGACGTTTCGGTGGGCCACAATGCCATCATCCATGGCGCCGTGATCGGGGACAACTGCCTGATCGGCATGGGCGCCACCCTGCTGGACAATGCCCATATACCCTCGGGGTGTATCATCGCGGCCAATGCGCTGGTGCTCTCCAACGCGCAGCTGGAGCCCAATTCGGTTTATGCGGGCGTTCCGGCCCGAAAGGTCAAGGAGGTGACCGAGGAGCAGCGCGAAGAGATCATCCGCCGCACGGCCCACGACTATATGTTATATGCGTCGTGGTATAAGGAAGAGGAATAATAACCCATCCCATGAAACTGCAACCGAAATACGCCGATCTGGTCCTGAACCTGCTGGTCGCCGTGGCTATCAGCCTGGTGGTCAATTTCTCCTACGTGCTGCTGATGCTCGTGGACCTGAACAGCGACAACCAGGCGTCCCGGTCTGCCGCCGAGGAGGTCGTCGAGCGGATCGACGAGGGTGTGCTTGCGGTGCATCCCGACGGTTACGGTTATCTGGTCTATGAGAACGGCGACAGCGTCTATGTCCCCACGCGGCGTATGCGGTGGCTGGGACTCGACAGCGGCGACCGCATCGTGGCCGACCTGACGCAGCCGCGCACCGAGAAGGCGCACCCGATGCTGGCGGAGGTGCGCATACGCAACGGCGAGGAGTTCGATTACAGCGCACTCTTTAACCGGCCTTCGAAAAGCACGGAACTGCTCCTGCAGCTGCTCTACTACCTCGTCGTGTCGTTCGTCATGCTTTCGATTCTCACGTCCGTGCGCCGCAACTACTCGATGGCTCGCTTCGTGCGGCGCTGCCTGTGGTGCTGTGTCGCCGCCGTGGCGCTCTATTGCGTGGCTCCGGTCACCGAGTGGCACACGGGACGCATTCAGATGAATTTCATGGGCGGACGGATGTTCGATTACATGCTGCTGCTGAAATGTTCGTTCGCCGTGGTGGTGTCGGTGCTCTACGGACGCATCTACGTGCTGATTTCGCAGCGTCAGGCCGTCGTCGTGGAGAACGAACAGCTCAAGAACGAGAACCTCACCACGCGCTACAATATGCTCGTCGGACAGATCAACCCCCATTTCTTCTTCAACTCGCTCAACTCGCTGGCGATGCTCGTGCGCGAAAAACATGACCAGAAGGCGCTGACCTACATCGACCAGCTCTCGTATACGTTTCGCTACATCATTCAGAACGGCCAGAGCATGCTGATGACGCTCGACGAGGAGCTGAAATTCCTCGAGGCATACAGCTACCTCTTCAAGATACGCTATGCCGACAAGCTCTTTTTCGATATCGATGTCGATGCGGAATACCTCGGATGGAAACTCCCGGCCTTCTCGCTGCAGCCGTTGATCGACAACGCCGTGAAGCACAATTCGATCACTCGCAGCAAGCCGTTCCACATCTCGGTCCGCACCGAGGGCGGGCGGCTCGTCGTCTCGAACCCCAAGGTTCCGAAGCTCGAACCTGAACCCTCGACCGGCATCGGTCTGGAGAACCTGCGCAACCGCTGGCACCTGATTACGGGGCGCGACATCGAGATCGACGACGACGGCCAAACCTTCACCGTGTGCATGCCGCTGCAAAACCCCACCGCAGGATGAAAGCTCTGATTATCGAAGACGAAACCGCTGCGGCACGCAACCTCGCGGCGATACTCAAACAAGAGGAGCCCTCGATGGAGATCGTGGCGACGCTGGAAAGCGTTGCCGAGAGCGTCGAGTGGCTGCGTGCGAATCCTCAGCCCGACCTGCTGTTCATGGACATCCACTTGGCCGACGGCGATTCGTTCCGCATTTTCGATGCTGTGGAGATCACCGCCCCGGTCGTTTTCACCACGGCCTATGACCAGTATGCCCTCGAGGCGTTCAAGGTCAACAGCATCGACTACCTGCTCAAACCGCTCAACGCCGCCGATGTTCGCCGCGCCCTTGCCAAACTGCGGCGGCTGACCTCCTCCGAGCGCAGCGACTACGGTTCGCGTGTCCGCACGATGGCTGTCCGCCGGCGCGAGGACGTTTTCCTGGTGCATGTGCGCGACCGGATCATTCCCCTCCAGCGCGAGCAGATCGCCTTTTGCTATACGTTCAACGAAAAGGTCACGGCCTTCGGTTACGACGGCACGGCCTATCCGCTGGACAAGACCCTCGAGGCGTTGCAGGCCCTGCTGCCTGAGTCGGATTTCTTTCGCGCCAACCGCCAGTTCATCATCGCACGCCGTGCCGTGAAGGAGATCGCCGTGTGGTTCGGAAGCCGCCTCGCGCTGCACCTCACGGTCGATACGCCCGAGCGGATCATCATTTCCAAAGCCCGGGTCCCCGAATTCAAGGAGTGGCTGAGGTCGGTTCACCCTGTCGAATAGGCGGTTGACCGCGTCGTTCTGCCGTTTAGCCCGGAGTCCCGCTCCGGGTTTTCCGTTTTGGCTTTACCTTTGTACCAGGCCCCGGAAAAGGGATTTCCGGAAATAAGGATTCATTAGTGATGTACAACCTAATTTTGAAAGTTATGAAAAGAACGATTTTTGCGGCCGCCATGGCCCTCTGCCTGATGGCAGGAACGAGTGCTTTCGCACAGCAGAAGAATAAGCCCGACGCCCCGAAGGAGCGTCCGACGGCCGAGCAGATGGCTCAGCGTAAGACTGACCGCATGGCCGAGCAGCTGAAGCTCGACGAGGCGCAGACCAAGCAGGTCTATGCAATCAACCTTGCGCAGGTCAAGGAGATGATCGCCCAGCGCGAGAAGATGGAGGCCGCCCGCAAGGCCGAGGCCGAGAAGATGAAGTCGATTCTGACGACCGAGCAGTTCATGCAGTGGTCGCAGATGCAGAAGCAGCAGATGCGGATGCCCGGACAGCGCGGCCACGGCCCGCAGTCGATGCACAAGGGCGGCAAGGACGGCAAGAAGAGTGCCGAATGCAAGGACAACTGCGACAAGCCCCGTCCCGAAAAGGGGACAAAGGGAAAGGAGTGAGGTTAGGATTCTCAGGCTTGTAGCAGTCGGGGGTGCCGGTCCGGTCGACTGGCACCCTTTTTTTGTCGGTTCACCCGTACGGCAGGCGCAATTTTGCCGCAAAAAGATTATCTTCGCGCGGGCTTAAAAGCCCGATTCAGGAGCGGTCGAACGAGATTCGGCTCTGCACCCTGTCAAAACAAGAAACACACATACAGGCAAACATGAAAAAAATACTACTGACTACCCTGCTGACGTTATTTGCAGCGGCGGCTTTCGCCCAGCGAGGCAGCGTGACGGCCACGGTCGTCAATGCCGACACCGGGGAGAGCGTCGCCGGAGCGGTGCTGATCGTGGCGCCGGTCAAAACTCCGGAAAAGCAGCAGGGCTTCACCTCTGCGTTCAAAGGGGCCGTTTCCATGCCGTCGCTCGCCTACGGCGAATACAAACTCACGGTGTCGTTCATCGGCTACAACAACCTCGACACGACCTTCCGGGTTTCGGCTCCGAAGCTCAACCTCGGGATGCTGAAACTCAAGCCGGGCGTGCAGATCGAGACGGTCGTCAAGGAGGCCAAGGCGCTGCGCACCTCGCAGAAGGGCGATACGGTGAGCTATAACGCCGGGGCATTCAAGGTCGTCGCCGACGCCGATGTCGAAGGGCTGCTGAAGAAGATGCCCGGCATCACCGTCACCGACGGTACGGTCGAGGCGCAGGGCGAGACGGTCAAGAAGATTTTCGTCGACGGCAAGGAGTTCTTCGGCGAGGACGTCACCACGGCCATCAAGTCGCTGCCGGCCGAGGCCGTCGACCGCGTGGAGGTCTACAACAAACTCTCCGACGCCGCCGAGTTCTCGGGCATGGACGACGGCGAGGGCTACAAGGCGCTCAACATCGTCACCCGTCCGGGTATGCGGCAGGGTCAGTTCGGCAAGCTCTACGCCGGATTCGGATACGATGCCGACACCAAGACCGAGGACAAGTTCAAATACCTCGCAGGCGGTAACGCCAACGTCTTCAGCGGCGACAGCCGCATTTCGCTGATCGGGCTGTTCAACAACGTCAACCAGCAGAATTTTTCGTTCGAGGACATTCTGGGCGTTTCGGGCGGCGGAGGCGGCGGACGCCGCGGCGGCGTGGGCCAGTACATGATGCGCCCGCAGAGCGGCGTGGCGACGGTCAACGCCATCGGCGTCAACTACTCCGACTCGTGGGGCAAGCGCGATCAGGTGACGTTCCAAGGCAGCTATTTCTTCAACAACACCAATACCGAGAACCGTTCGACGGTGGAGAAGTGGTACGAGGCACCGATGCGTCTCGACACGTTGATGACCAACGGCTATTCCGACACGAAGGGCTACAACCACCGGTTCAATGCCCGTCTGGAGTGGAAAATCTCCGAGAACCAGAACCTGATGGTGCGTCCGCGTTTCAGTTACCAGTCCAACGACCCCGTGAGCACGACCCTCGGCTGGCAGTACGGCGCCCCCGCCGACGGCGGCAGCGGTTACAGCCGCACGGACAATTTCAGCGACGCCCTGCGCCACGGCTACAACGTCGGAACGAGCGCCGTCTACCGGGCCAAGCTGGGCAAGACGGGCCGGACGATCACCCTCGACGGGTCGTTCAGCTACTCGGACAACACGAACAATTCCAATTCGTGGTCGAACATCCTCGGCGCACAGCCGAATCGTCCGGCGATCGACCCGGAAACCGGAATGTGGGACCCCACCGATTACCTGCAGCTGCGCTACCTGCGCAACGAGGCACCCTCGTCGTCGTACTCGCTACGCGGCAGTTTCACCTATACCGAGCCTGTGGCGAAATATGCGCAGGTGAGCCTCCAGTACCGTGTGTCGTACAACTCGCAGGAGCGCGACAAAAAATCGTATGAGACTCCCGACGCCACCTTTACGGGCGGTACGCTCAACCCCACGCTGTCAAACTCCTACGAGAGCGGCTACCTGACGCAGAGCGTGGGACCCGGATTCCGCTTTTCGAAGGAGCGCAACACGTTCGTGGCGAACGTCTACTACCAGCGCTCGGCCCTCGACGGACAGATCGTGCGCAGCGATGCCGAGAAGATCAAGCACGCCTACAACAACGTGACCTATTTCATGATGGGCCAGTTGAACATCAACCGCGAGAACTCGCTGCGGCTCTTCGTCTCGTCCTACACCGACAGTCCGTCGATCACCGACCTGCAGAGCGTTTACGACGTTTCCGATGCCCAGAACATCACCCACGGTAATCCGAACCTGAAGCCGACCTATGCCCACCGGGTGAATTTTCACTACACCAACTCCAATGTCGAAAAGGGCCGGACCTTTATGTGGATGTTCTCGATGAACACGACGCAGGATTTCACGGCCTCGCACCTGGTGCAGAACCCCGGCGAACTGAACATCGACGGTGAGACCTATAAGCCCAACTACTATTCGACGACCACCAACCTCGACGGTTACTGGCAGTTGCGGACCCACCTGAGCTATGGCCTGCCGATCGGGTTCCTCAAATCGAATTTCAACGTCATGGCGGGCGTCACCTACACCAAGACCCCCAGCATGCTGGGCGGCACGGTGGATGCGGCGACGGGCATGATTTCAGGCGGCGAGCGCAACGACACCAAGAATATGGGCTACGATTTCCGGGCCGTGCTGGGCAGTAACATCTCGGAGAATGTCGATTTCACCCTCTCGTGGAACGGCACCTACAACGAAGCCACCAACTCGCTGAATACCGACAAGTCGAAGAACCGCTATTTCAACCATTCGGCGCAGGGCAACCTGAAAGTGGTCTTCCCGCTGGGCTTCACCTTCACGGCGAGCGCGGCCTACACGCAGTATATCGGCTTCACGAACGATTACTCGGAGGATTACCTCCTGTGCAACGTCTGGTTGGGCAAAAAGGTCTTCAGGAACAAGCGCGGCGAGGTGATGATCGGCGTGAACGATCTCTTGAACCAGAACCGGGCGTTCTCGCGTTCGACGGGTTCGGGCTATACGCAGAACTCGACCAACAGCGTCATCGGACGCTACTACATGGTGCAGTTCACCTACAACCTGCGGCGTTTCGGCAAGAAGGGTTCGCGTAACCTCAAGGATTACGGCGTGGAGCCGTCCGGCGGCACTCGCCGCATGGGTCCCGGCGGCCCGGGCGGACCTCCCCCGGGAGGCTTCCGCGGAGGCCCCGGAGGATTCTAATGAACAAAAAGACGTCAGGTTTCGCCTGACGTCTTTTTAGTCGATTACCAGACGTTCCGGTGTATTCGGTCCATCGTGCGAATCTCTTTCTGTTTAGGCAGGAATGCGTTTTCTGCGGGATAGCCCATTGTGAGCAGACAGGTGAACTCGTAGTCTTCGGGAGCTCCTGCGATTCTCTTTATCTTGCCGGCTTCGTCGCCCACGGGGATGTGGAACGCGGTTCCCAAGCCCTCTGCAGCGGCGGCAAGCAGTATGTTTTCCAATGCACACCATGCCGAAGCGAAATAGTTGAGCGAACTCTGCTCCGCAGGTTCGAGCAACGGCCATGTCAACTGGCGAAAGAACGGAATGACAAGCAGCCCACTCTCCATGAGCATCTTTTGCTGTTTGGGCAGTGCATCGGCGAACATCGCCATTTTATCCTTGTCGCCGGACTCGTCCACCTCGGAAACAAGCTCCTTGAACTTCTCCATGTTTTTTGAGAGCGGAGCGATTACCTTGGCGATGTTTTCGCGGCCGCGCACCACGACGAACTCCAACTGCCGCAAATGATCGTTGGTCGGGGCTTTGAATGCCGCCGACAACACTTTTTCCAATACTTCGTCTGAAACCTCTTTGTCGGAAAAGTCGCGGATGGTCCTCCGCTTCTCCAATACTTCATAAAAATCCATAGCAATCGTTTTTTAAGTCAAACTTCTTGTTTCCGATTGCAAAGTTACACCGCTTTGTTGTCGCGTATTTGTTATATCGTTTCAGATAATTGTTGTATATTTGCATTCGGATCAATTCAACGGCTTTTATGGAAGATACAGCCATCCCCTACGAACTGCCCGAAACGGAGAATCATTCGTTTTTCTTTATCGACCAACGGATCGAAACGGACATCGAAGCCAAACTGCACCGGCACGATGCATGGGAGTTGTATTACGTCGTCCATGGGTACGGGAATCGGATGGCGGGCGATACGTTGCAGCCTTTTTCGGCTGGCGATGTGGCGCTGATCCCGCCCGGTATGCTCCACCGCTGGGCCTATGCGCCGGATTCGGCCGGTGACGACGGGTGCGTCCGCTATCTGATGGCGGCTTTCAGCCATTCGTTGGTGGAACGGTGCATGGAGGTATTTCCCGAACTGCGCAACCGTCTGGCGGGCGTTGTCTTTCCGACCGATGCTCTGCGATTCGGGCCCGGAAGTTCCCGAACTATCCGCAAAATGCTTGCAGGGATGAACGATATGGACGAGTTGGGACGTTTGTGTGAAATGTTCCGGTTGCTGCCTTTCATTTTCACTTCGTCCGACCACACTTTCGCCGGCAGGCCCATGCGCATCGAACGGGATGTGCGGCGCATACAGCATATCTGCACCTATGTGATGGCTCATTACATTCACGCCATTTCCCTGGACGAAATAGCCGCAGAAACGGGTATGAACCGTTCTGCATTTTGCGCTTATTTCCGGCGATGCAAGGGAATGACTTTCTCGCAGTATGTCACCCGATACCGGTTGGATACGGCCTGCGAACTGTTGAAACATTCGCAGAAGCAGGTGTCGGAGATTTGCTTTATGGTCGGCTTCAATGACCTGCCCCATTTCATCCGGGTTTTCAAGAAAGCCACGGGAATGTCGCCCGCCCGGTACCGGAAAGCGACGATTCCCGGCAGGGACAATCCTACCGGGAATCGCGGGATATGAAAGGCTGACTATTTTTCGTTCCCCAAAGCTCGATTTCTAAGCTGGCGTTGTTCGCGCCGGATCACCTGATGAATACCGATACAGGCCAGTCCGCCGTAGACGACCGTGAGAATGACGAGCCATTTGATCTCGGCGAACACCTCGGGGATCGAGGCTCCCATAGTCTGGATGCGGATGAATCCGTTGACGCCGTGGCTGCTCGGGAACAGCTGCCCGAGGTTGAAGAGCCAGTCGGGAATGCCCTGCCGCGGGTAGGACACGCCGCTGAGCATCAGCACCGGGATCGAGGTCCACAGCAACAGCAGCAGCGAATTCTCGCGGTAGCGGAACAGTGTCGATACGGCGATTCCCAGGGCGATGCAGGCTGCCAGATAGACCCCCATGAAGAGCATCACGGCCCCCGTCGCGCCGTTCATCGGGAAATGGAACAGCCGGTAGTGCAGCCCGAGGATGTAGGTGCAGGTCACGGCGTAGATCAGCGCATAGACCAGCCCGCGTCCCAGAACGATCGGCAGCGTCGACATCCGCCGCCGTCCTGCGGGACAGAGCTTGTGGTACAGTCCGAACTCGCGCCACGTGCCGCCGATCATGCCGATGCCGATGAGCATTGTCTGCTGGATGATGACCATGATGATCGCCGGCATGACGAACGTTCCGTAACCCAGATAGGGGTTGAACAGGTTGTGCGACTGGTAGATCACGGGCTGGGTCGTGGCCTGCGCCTGCGGGATGTTGGCACCCTTGGCGATCAGGCGCTGGAATTCGACCATGGCCCCCGTTTTGCCGATCGAGGTCACGACCTCCTGAAACACCTGCCGGTACATCAGGAAATAGCTGGCGTCGCAGTAGATCGCCACATTGGCCTGCTCGCCGCCGTAGAGCTTCTCCTCGTAGTCCGAGGGGATGTAGACCACGCCATATATCTTGCGGCTGTAAAACAACTCTTTGGCTTCCTCCATCGAGGGCGGCATGTAGGCTACATAGGTGTTCGGCCCGGCGTTGAAGGTGTCGATCAGGCTGCGGCTCGTCGGCGTGCGGCACTCGTCCACCACGCCGATCGGCACGTCGCGCAGCACCTGCGAACCGTAAGCCAGCGAATAGGCCGTGGCGTAGATGATGAGCGCGAAGATCAGGATCAGCATGACACCCGCATCCTTGAAGATCGTCCGGAACTCGTTGCGGACGACCGCCCCCAACTGCTTCCAATAGGAGGCTATCTGGTGTGTGAAACGACTCATATTATAACCTCCCCCAGAATTTTTCCTCCGTGCATACCCTTTTCAGGCGCGGCAGGCAGAGGAGCGGTAAGACAATGAACAGCATCATGTAGCCCAGGTCGGGCAGCGAGTAGACCCACGGCGTTCCGCGCAGCATCTGGTCGACGAAGATGTCGGTGTAGAACGTGAACGGAAAAATCTTGCTCACCCAGCGCATCGGCTCCCACATGGCCATGATCGGGAACGTGAGTCCCGAGAAGGTGAACGCCAGCACCGAATATCCGCCTCCGATCGAGAGCGACAGGCGCAGGTTGGCCAGCAGTGCGACGATCAGCACCGAGATAGACTGGTAGCTGAGGATGAACAGCAGCGTGCCGACGAGGATGACCGGGAGACTGCCGTTAAGCGGCGTTCCCACGATTTTGAAGTTAATCAGGAGCATCACCAGCGAGATCAGGAACATCACCGCCGTGATCGGCAGCACCTTGCCCAGCAGGGCCGCCCCGACGGAGTCGTTTCCTGCGGCCATCCATTCGCGGGAGGTCGCGTGCTTGAGCTCGGTGCCGATGGCGAAGACGGTCACCATCACCACGAAGATCATCAGCATCATGGGCATGAAGCTCGGCGAGAGGTAGTAACCGTAGTTGATGTGGGGGTTGAACAGCACGTGGCGGTCGAAGCGCACGGGCATCAGCTGGGCCATGGCCTGACGCTGGGTGAGCCCCTGCTTCATCAGTACCTGCAGCTGGATGCCGGCCGTGAAGGTCGTCACGGCGGTCTGAATGTCCTTCGACAGCAATCCGTTGACCGCGATATTGGTTCCCGAGACGTAGTTTTCCAGATGGGTCTGGCTGTTGCTCAGGATGTTCTTTTCGAAGAAGGCCGGAATCTGCACGACGGCCACGATCTTCCCCTCGCGTATCAGCCGTTCGCCCTCGCCCATCGACTGGATGTCATAGGCGACCATCGCCGTGGGCGTGTCGTCGATCATCTGTGCGACCTTGCGCGAGAGCGTCGTGTGGTCTTCGTCGAGCACGGCGACCGGGATGTTGCGTATCGCGCCCTTGTTGAACAGCAGGGCGAAAAACGCGAACGACACCACGGGCAGCACGACCATCAGCACGAAATACATCGGCTGATGGGTCAGCCGGTGCATTTCGCGCCGCATGACGGTGCAGGTATGGCTCAGGAATCCGGGCATCGCCTATTTCTCGATTTTATCCCAGTCCACCAGTACGCTCATGCCCGGACGCATATTCGCCACCTGCGACACGGGCTTGGCCTTCACGGCGAAGGTGCGGATGTCGAATCCTCCCTGCGTGCGGGTCGCGGCCCACGTGGCGAAATCGGCCTGCGGGGAGATATACGTCACCTCGAATTCCACGTCGGTGTCCAGCGCCGGGACGTAGCCGCTCATGCGCAGGCCCATCCGGATGCCGGGCATCAGCGTCTCCTTGATGTTGAAAGTCACCCACATATCGCTCATGTCGAGGATTGCCACCACGGGATAGCCGCTACCGACCAGCTCGCCCTCTTCGGCGATAAGGGTCGAAACCTCGCCCGTGACGGGCGAGTAGACCAGCGCGTCGCTGAGGTACGACTCCACTTCGCTGACGGCTCCCTCGGCCTGCCGGACACGGGCCGCAGCGGCCTCCTTGTCCTCCTTGCGGGCGCCGTCCGCCGCCAGGTCGTACTGCGCCTTGGCGGCCAGCGCCGTCGCCTCCATGGCTTTGTAGTTGGCCGAGGCTTCGTCGAGCTTCTGGGCGGGCACTACCCCGTCGTTGTAAAGGTTCTGCACGCGTTCGAAGGTCTTGCGGGCCAGTTCTAGCCCTGCCTGGGCCTTCTCCCACATGTTCAGCGCGGCCTCGATCTGCTGGATACGCGCACCGGCCACGGCGGCGGCGTCCAGCGCCGCTGCGGCGCTCTTCACAGCCTCGGCCTGCTGGAGCTTGGCGTCCAGTTCGGGCGTCGAGAGCGTGTAGAGCAGCTGCCCTTTCTCCACGCGGTCTCCCTGCGCGACTTTCATGTCGTCGATGCGTCCCGGGACCTTCGACGAGGCTTTGTAGGTGGTGCACTCCACCGTTCCCTGAATCAGCATCGGGGTCCGTTTGGTGAGGTACCAGCTGATCAGTACGACCGAGAGGACGATGACTGCCGCTGCGATCAGAATTCCGATTACGTTGCTTCGTTTCATAGTGTATGTTTTTTATTTTTTGTCGAAAAGAATCGCCTGCGCGTCGTTGCGGCGGGCGTAGGCCGGGAATTCGTCGCTGATGCCCGCGGCTTCGAGCAGCTGGGCCAGCAGCAGGTCGTAATTGTAGGCCGCCTGCAGACGCTCGGTGCGGATGCCCGCGAGGTTCAGCTCGGCGTCGATCAGATCCGACGAGGAGCTCATGCCCTCGAGGAACGCGGCGTTCTTCATCCGCAGGTACTCCTCGGCGAATGCCAGCGAGGCGTCAATCGAGGTCATCTGGTTGCGGTAGTTCATCAGCTGGTTGTAGAGCTTCTCGACCAGCACCGAGATGTCCTTCCCGGCCTTGTTTTGCAGCTCGCCCACGCGGCGGGCCGTCTGCTTGGCCGCCGAGTATTTGTATTCGCGGTTCAGACCGTCGAAAATCTTGATGTTGACCCCCACGCCCACGGCCCAGCGGGGCACGAGCCCCGCAACCTGGTAGTTGTAGAACGATCCGCCGCCGATGGCCGCCACCTGCGGCAGGAAATCGGCACGCTGGACGCGCACACCCTCCTCGGCCAGCTGGCGCTTGAGCGACACCTGACTCAGCAGCGGGTTGCGGATTTGCGCCAGGTCCTGGTAATAGTCCAGCTCCTCGATCTTCGAAAGCAGGAACATCGCCGTCACGGGCTGCCACTCGTTTTCACGCCCTAGTGTGTTGGAAAGGGCGCTGGCGATGGTCGCGGCCTGCAGCTTGGCGTTGGCCAGCTCGCGCTCGGCCTCGGACATCTTGAACCGCACGTAGAGCAGTTCGCTCTGGGCGATCATGCCGTTCTTCTCGAGCGCGACGGCATCCTCGAGGTGCTTGCGCACGCCGTCCACCACCTGCTGCCGCACCTCGACGACCTGCGTGGCGAGCGCCAGTCCGAAATAACGCTCCACCAGTTCCGAAATCAGCGCGTTGCGGGTCTGGTTGCCCTGCTCTGCGGCGCTCTTTTCGTTGATCTTCGCGGCGCGGTTCGCGGCGTTGATCTTGCCGCCCATCCAGATCGGGAGGGTCACCTCGCCGCCCACGAATCCCAGACTCCGGTCCTGCACTTTGAGGAACCAGTCGGCGTTCATCATCGGGTTCAGCAGACCCTGAATGCCCTGTATAATCGTCGGGTCGGTAATCAGCCCGCTGCCGAGAATCTTTCCCGTAAGGTCCTTGGCCGGACCTTTCATATCGTTGAAATCGAACCCGATGTCCTTGGCCATGTAGGCATAGGCGCCCGTGACGTTTATCTGGGGCATGCGAAGGCCGATGGCGGCGCGGCGTTCCTGCTGCGCGGCGCGTTCCTCATAGGCGGAGGCCTTCATCGCGGGATTCTCCGTGAGGGTGACGGCGATTGCCTCGTCGAGCGAGAGCATCCGGCGGTTCTCCTGCGCCAGCGCGAGCGCCGGAACCATTACCGCCGCCGCAAAGGCGATCCTGACTGCTTTTCTCATAGTTTTATACATTTATGGGACAAATATATATCTTCTTGCGAAATATCCGTCAGCCCATGCGTCATTCAGGACATTTATAGGCCTTTATGGACACAAAATGAGCCGATTTGTCATTGCAGATGGGCATTGGCCTCGCGAACTCCCTCGGCCAGCGACGAATAGACCCGCACATCGACCCCCGCTTCGCGTAGCGTCTGCGCCCCGCGGCACGCGACGAAACAATCAGGTTCGTACAGCGCAAAGACCACGCGTGCGAAACCGTGGCGCAGGATCAGCTGCGTGCAGCTCTCGGGTTCGCTCGACCGTTGCGAGCACGGCTCCATCGAGGAGTAGATCGACGCCCCGCGCAGTTCGGCCCCGGCATCAAGGGCTTTGCGGATGGCCTCCTGCTCGGCGTGGTGCGTGGGCGAGGTTTCGTGGGTGTGGCCCGTGAAAGTGCGTCCGTCGGGCAGCACGACCACGGCCCCCACGCAGTAGGAGGTGGCGCTCGGCGTGCATAAACGCCCCGCGGCGACCGCCTGCGCCAGATAACCCAGATCCTCGGCCGAGGTGTCGGGCCGCAGCGTACAGGTGGTGACCTCCATGCCGTCCACCTCCTCACACTGGCATGCGGCGTCCGGCGGAGGCGTAAACACGAATCGTGCCCCTCCTCGTTCGGGCCCGAGCGTCAGCCGCGGATTGACCGCCCGGCGCACGGTGTCGGCCATCCCTTCGGCGAGGAACATCCCGAGGATTTGCGCACCTCCCTCGACCAGCAGCGAGCCGATGCCGCGTTTCTCCAGCTCGGTGACAATTCCGGCAGCCGTAATTAAACCCTCGGTTGAGATGACCTCTGCAATATTTTTAAGATCAGGTATTTCATTCTGCGAGAATACATAGCGCTCCGCATCCCCCTCGGTGAAGAACCGCAGCTCCGGGGAGAGCCTTCCCGACCGCGAGACGGTGACTTTCGCGAGGTCGGGACGCAGTCCTTCGGCTGCACGGCGTGCACGGACTGCGGGGTCGCGCAGCAACAGCGCCGGATCGTCGCGCCGCAGCGTCTCGGCTCCGACCAGAATCGCGTCGTGCCCGACACGCAGCCGGTGTACCGCCTCCCAGTCGCCGGGAGTCGAAATCAGCAGCCGTTCGGGGGTGTTATCGTCCAGATACCCGTCGGCCGTCGTGGCAAAGGATAAGGTTACTCGCATCGTTTCAACGTAAAGAGGGTGATTTCGGGCCAAGCGCCCAGTCGCATGGGGTATGCAACATATCCCGTGCCGTCGTTGATATAAAGCGTGTGGCGGCCCGTGTCGTAGCGTCCGCTCCAATATTCGTAAATCCACATCGCGGGCGACCAGCCGCGTCCCCACGGACGGATTTTGAACTGCATGGCGTGGACGTGACCCGCAAGGGTCAGGTCGCCGTAACCCGTCGCGACAATCTGTTCCCAGAGCTGCGGCAGGTGGACCAGCGTGATGTTGTAGAGCGAGTCGGGAACCCCCACGTAAGCCTTTTGAAGGCCCGGTGCCGGCAGGTCGCGGTCGTGGCGGCGGTCCCGCAGCGAGGGATCGAACGAAATCCCCGTGAGCGAGATGCTGTCGGCGCCGCGCCGCAGGTAGACGGTCGTATCCTCCAGCACGCGCCACCCGATCGACCGTTGGCGGGCTACGACCTCGCGGGCCTGGGCGGCCGCCGGAAAGCGCACCGAATCTTTAATATAGGTGCCTACGTCGTGGTTGCCCGTCACCGACCAGACAGGGCCTTCGATCTGCCGCAGGAGCGTCAGCATCCGCGTGTCGAGCTCCTCGGCGCGGATGTTCACCAGGTCGCCCGTGAAAAACACCGCGTCGGGACGCAGGGCGTTGATGCGCTCAGCGAGGCGTGTCACCTCGCGGTCGGGACGCACGAGCGTGCCTACGTGGGTGTCGGTGATCTGCACGAAGCGGTAGCCGTCGAAGGCCTCGGGAATGCGGTCGGAGACGATCTCCACCCTATTCACGCGGATCGACGTGCGGCCCCACGTCGTCCCCCAGAGGAAGAAAATCGTGAGACCCGCAGCAACGACATAGCCCGTGCGGCGCAGGCGCACGAAATTGAAGACGTAGAACGCCAGACGCGGCAGCACGGTGACGATCCATCCCCAGAACAGCCACATATAGAGGTACATAAGTCCGGTTCCGTTGTCTGTGCTGAGGGCGCTGACGACGGACGAGACGATGGGCAGGGCGTCGGTCGCGGCGGCCCAGGCAATCAGGGCCTTACGCCGCGGGACATAGCGCCGCCTGCTGCGCCAGAAATGGATGAAATCCGCTGCAATGGCTATCAGGGAGAGAAAAAACGTCATCAGAAAAAGCATACACCTTACTATATTATAGATTAATGGTACAAAGATAACAAAAATCCCGGCTTAAGACGCCGCCCGGCTAAGAGCCGGGTTTTAGGACTTTTTGCAGATCAGGGGCCTATATCCATTTCCATCGTCCGCGTAAAATGTAGATTTAAGAATGGGTCGAAGCGGAAATGAGGCTATGAACTGCAAAAAGTTCCCGCAGCCCATAAATCCGGCGTCTTACGCCGGTGGCATGTAAGTTGCGGGGATGGGGGCTGGGTATTGCACCCTTGTGAGCAAGAACATTAAAAAATCAAATTATTCGGCTTATGAAAACTTTTCGACTCTTGATTGTGGCACTGCTGCTTGCGGGCACGGCGTCGGCCCAGCGTATGGAACGCAGGGCCCTGCGCGGCGACTATTCGCCGACGGTCTACCTGATCTCCGTGCGCGAGACCGACACGCTCTACAACTACGACCCCGCGGCGTTGCGGCAGGCTGCGGCGCTCAACCGCCTGTCCATGAACAATGCCACGCAGGACTATATCGACACACACCGCCCGGGCTTCCAGCAGGTTGAGAAACCGCAGTTCGTCTTCGCCTCGAAAAATAACCGTTTCTCGTTCTCGCTGGGCGGCTTCGTCAGCCTGCGTGCGGGGTACGATTTCGACGGCATCGCGGACAACCTCGATTTCGTGACCTACGACATCCCCGTCCACGGCAATTACAACACGAAACAGAAACTGATGATGGACGCCTCGACCTCGCGTATCTTCATGAAGGCCATCACCAACACCCGGGCGCTGGGCCGCGTGGTGATTTTCATGGACGCCGACTTCCGCGGAGGCGCCGTGGGCAGCTACACACCCCGTGTGCGTTCGGCCTATGTGTCGTTCCTGGGCTTCACGCTGGGCCGCGACGTGACGACCTTCTGCGACCTCTCGGCGGCCCCCACGACCATTGACTTTCAGGGTCCCAACGCCTATAATTTCAATTTCGCGACGCTCATCCGCTACGAACACGCCTTCGGGGACAACCATTTCAAATTCGGCATCGCGGCCGAAATGCCCGAGGTGAGCGCCACCTACGGCGACAATTTCAAACCCATGCACCAGCGTGTGCCCGATGTTCCGATGTATTTCCAGTATGCCTGGGGCGCCAACCGCGACAGCCACATCCGCGCTTCGGGCGTGCTGCGCAACCCCTATATGTTCAAGGTCTCGAAGGACTCCAACACCTCGCTGCTGGGCTGGGGCGTGCAGCTGAGCGGCACGATCAAGGTGTGCAAGCCCGTGCGGCTCTTTATGAACGGCGTCTACGGCGAGGGCATCACGCCCTACATTCAGGACCTCACGGGTTCGGGACTCGACTTTACGCCCAATCCCGAGGACCCGTCGCTCGTGCGCACGATGCCGATGTGGGGCTGGCAGGCCGCCGCGCAGATCAACCTCACCCGGCGGCTGTTCGTCTCGGGAGGCTACTCGACGGTCCGCGTGCAGCGCAGCCACGGATACTACACCGCCGACCAGTACAAGCAGGCTCAGTACATCTTCGGCAATGTCTTCTACTCGCTCACCCCGCGCTGCAAGGTCGCCGGAGAGTATCTCTACGGCTCGCGCAAGGACATGAACAACGACAAAGGCCACGCCAACCGCGTCAACGTCATGTTGCAGTATAACTTTTAAGAGTTTCTTTCACTATGCTTTCAATGGCGGTTCTTTCGGGAACCGCTTTTTTTGCCCGCTTATTTTCGTATCTTTGTTCCCGGACTAACTGACGAAAGATGGAAGACCTGAACACCCTTGTGGCCGGATGGCTGGCCGGCACCGGATGGAGCGAGTCGTGGATCGCGCTGACTACCAAGATTATCATTATCCTGGGCATCCTGCTCGTCGCCTTTGTGGTGACGGTGGTGTTCCGGCGGCTGATTATCCCGGCCCTGCAGCGGATCAGCGCCCGGACCAAAGCCACGTGGGACGACTACCTGTTCAGCGACCGCGTGATGCACTGCGCCGCGCGGCTGATTCCGCCCATCGTCTGGTACGCCCTGCTCCGCGCGGCCTTCTACGATATGCCCGTGCTGTTGGATGTCCTGCACAAAGGGTGTCTGATCTACCTGATTGTTGTCTTCCTGCAACTCGTCTCGGCGTTTCTCGACACGCTCTACGACATCTCGAGCCGCCACGAAACCCTGCGCAACCGCCCGCTGAAGGGAGTTTATCAGATGATTAAGTTGCTGGCCATCTGCGTCGGCGTGATACTCATCGTCAGCATCCTCATCGGCCAGAACGCCACGACCATCCTGGCCGGACTGGGAGCCTCGGCGGCCATCGTCATGCTGATTTTCCGCGACACCATCCTCGGACTGGTTGCGGGCGTGCAGCTCTCGGCCAACGACATGCTGCGCCCCGGGGACTGGATTACGATGACCAAATACGGCGCCGACGGCTTTGTGACCGAGGTGACGCTGACGACGGTCAAGGTGCAGAATTTCGACAAGACCATCACCACCATCCCGCCTTATGCACTGGTCAGCGACTCGTTTCAGAACTGGCGGGGGATGTGGGAGAGCGGCGGACGGCGCATCAAGCGTTCGCTGCAAATCGACGCCAACACGGTGCGCCCCCTGACGGCCGGGGAGCTGGCCGGGCTGTGCCGCAAGGGGCTGGCGGAGACTGCCGAGGCAGAGCAGCCCGTCGTCAATCTCTACGCCTTGCGGGAATATGCGGCGCGTTACATCAAACACCATCCGGACATCCATCCCGAGCTGATGCAGATGGTCCGGGCGCTCCAGCCCACGTCCGAAGGCATTCCCGTCGAGGTCTACTGCTTCACACGCGACACCAACTGGGTGGCTTACGAGGCTGTGCAGGGGGCTGTTTTCGACCATCTGCTGTCCGTTCTTCCCGAATTCGGCCTGCGCTGCTACCAGCGCTCCTCGGACCGCGATCAGTGTGTCGAAACCGATTTAAAACAAGAATAACGTATGGAATTTTTAGCGCAATACAACCTGACAGGCATCGTTATCGGCGTTGCCACATTTCTGATTATCGGCCTGTTCCACCCGCTGGTCACCAAGGGGGAATACTATTTCGGCGTGAAAATCTGGTGGCTGTTCCTCGTGATGGGACTGGCCGCTATCGCCGGTTCGATTGCTGTGCGGCATATCCTCTGGTCCACGCTGCTGGCCGTGTGGGGCGCTTCGTCGCTGTGGTCCATCGGCGAGCTGTTCGAACAGCGCGAGCGCGTGGCCAAGGGGTGGTTTCCGAAAAACCCCAACCGGAAATAGCGGCTACTCCTGCGGCTGCGTGGGAATGTCGGCCGGCGGTGCGGGCGGCGTGTGGCGGGTCTGGAGGATGACGATGATGACGGCGGTGACCACAAGGATCAGCCCCGCAGCGGCATCCAGATTGAACCGCTCGCCGAAATGCACCACCCCGACCAGCACGGCTGTCAGCGGCTCCATCGACCCGAGAATCGAAGTCGTCGTGGGTCCGATGCGCTGAATGGCCTGCACGAGGGTGTAGTTCGACAGCACTGTGGGCAACAGCGCCAGCAACAGCAGGTTGCGCCACGTCGGCCACGTGTGGACCACCCCGAGTCCCGAGGTTGCGAGGGCGTAAATCAAGAATATTGCCGCCGAGAACGCCAGCACATAGAAGGCCACGACCAGCGAATCGAGCCGCGCCGCGCGGCTTTTCATCACCCCTATTATATAAATGGCATAGGTCACGACGGTCGTTCCGGCGAAGGCCAGTCCGCGTGCAGGGTCGCGGTGTCCGGCGTCGCCCCATGCCAGCAGGGCCACGCCCACCAGCGAGATGAAGATGGCGACGACGATCCACACCGAACTGCGTTCGCGGAAGAAAAGCGTCATGACGATGGCCACGACCAGCGGATAGAGGAAATTGACGGTCGTCGCCACCCCACTGGGAATGTAGTCGTAAGAACGCAGCAGCCCCAGCGACGTGGCGGCATACATCACCGCCAGCCCTCCCAGCACCGCGGCGTCGCGCCCCGAGATGCGGAGGTTGCGGTGCGTGACAAACGCCACGAGGCCCGTCATCGCCGCCGAGAGCAGCATCCGGTAGAACAGAATCGCCGGGGATGCCATGCCCGCCTGCAGCAGCGGAATCGAGAACAGCGGGATAAGTCCGAAGGTCGCCGAGGAAACGACGGCGTAAATTATGCCTTTGAAATTGCGCATGGACATTTTTTTAGCGTAACTTTGCACCGCAATTATCATGCGAATCCGTCGAATACATATTCTGGCCGCCGTGGTCTTCGTCGCGGTGTGCTGCACGCCCGCAGGAGGTCCCGCGCGGCGCGACCTGCCGCAGCCTGCGGGCTGGACGGGTCCCGGACGGGTTCCGCCGCCGCAGCGGATGACGTTGTGGTTCGGGGGCGACGTGATGCAGCACCTGCCGCAGGTCGAGGCGGCACGGCGCGGCGAGCGGTTCGACTACCAGCCCGTCTTCGCGGCCCTCGCACCTCGGATGCGGGCCGCCGATCTGGCGGTCGTGAACCTCGAGACCACGCTCACCCGCCGGGGACACTATACGGGTTATCCGCTGTTCCGGTCGCCGACGGCGCTGGCCGACGCCCTGCGCGACGCGGGAGTCGATGTCGCCGTGCTGGCCAACAACCATTGCTGCGACGGCGGCGCCGAAGGCATCCGCACGACAATCGCCGAACTGGACCGCTGCGGAATACACCACACGGGCGTGTTTGCAGACAGCGCTGATTACAAAAAGAATAACCCGCTTTACTTAAAGTATTGCGGCATGCGGCTGGCCATCGTCAACTACACCTACGGCACCAACGGCATGCCGGTTCCCGCGGGTACGATCGTCAATCACATCGACACCGTGCGCATGGCCGCAGACCTATCTGCTGCACGGGCCTCGGGAGTCGATTTCATCGTCGCCTGCCTCCATTGGGGCAACGAATACGAACGGCGTGAGAATGCCGGACAGCGCACTTTGGCCGCATTTTTGCGTCGCCACGGGGTCGGCGTGGTGGTCGGAAGCCATCCGCACGTGGTGCAGCCGTGGGAGGCCGATTCGTCGCACGTGGTGCTCTATTCGCTGGGCAACCTGGTCTCCAACCAGCGGCGGCGTTACACCGACGGCGGACTGGTGGCCTCGGTCGAAGCCGTCCGTCACCCCGGGGGACGCATGCACTACCGGCTCGAAACCACACCCGTCTGGGTCTCGCTGCCCGGCTACCGCATCCTGCCGCCCGAGGCCGCCGACACGATGGCGCTGCCCGCGGCCTACGGTCTCTTCCGCACCGATGTCGGAAGGCTGACGGGAAACGGTTTATAGGTAAACCGAATAGTCCCATAGGAAGAAACGATGGGGATTTTTTGGAGATTGTTCCGGGAAATTGTTATCTTTGTAACAGTAAAAACGCACACACATTAAACATGATAGAATTATGGAAAAGAGCATCAAAGGTACCCGTACCGAGCAGAATCTGCTGAAGGCCTTCGCCGGCGAGAGCCAGGCCCGCAGCCGTTACGTATTTTTCGCCAGCAAAGCCAAGAAAGAGGGCTACGAGCAGATCGCAGGCGTCTTCGCCGAGACTGCCGAGCAGGAGAAGGAGCACGCCGAGCGTTTCTTCAAGTTCCTCGAGGGCGGCGACGTGGAAATCACGGCCAGCTACCCCACCGGCCCCATCGGCACGACGGCCGAGAACCTGTTGGCAGCCGCCAAGGGTGAGAATGAGGAGTGGGATGTCCTCTACCGCGAATTCGGCCGCGTAGCCGAGGAAGAAGGATTTATGGAGATCGCCACGGCATTCAAGATGATTTCGACGGTGGAGGCCGAGCACGAGCGCCGCTACCTGAAGCTGCTGAGCCGCCTGACGGACGGCAATTTCTTCAAGCGCGACGGCAAGATCTGGTGGCAGTGCCGCAACTGCGGTTTCATCATCGAGGCCGAGGAGGCTCCGAAGCTCTGCCCCGCGTGCAAGCACCCGCAGGCCTATTTCGAGCCCAAGAAGGAGAACTATTAGTCGGTCCTGGACCGATAGCGAAAGGGCCTGCGGTTATCGCAAGCCCTTTTTCGTATTATTAAGTCGCTTCCGGTTTACAGCCAGCGCATATCACCCTGTTCGGCGTCGATGACCGACTGGTTTCGGGGCGTGAAATCCGTCGTCGGACTGGTGAACTGCGGATCGGTCGTCCCTTCGGCGTCACCCGCCGCTACGGCCGTATTGAAGAGGCAGTTGTTCTGCGCCGAATAGAGCGCCGGAGCCGCCGAACCGAACAGCAGCGTCGAGGTGGGCGCATGGAAGATGTTCTGCGAACAAGCAACATTACCAGCTGTCACGGAGATCAGCGCACCGCCCTCCGCCGACGCATAATTATAGAACGTGTTGTTGCGCATCTCGACTTGCCCGCCGCAGAAACGGAAATATTCGGCCGTGGTTGCTTCGTCGGCATAGATCGTGTTATTTGTCAGCCGGATTGTGCCGATATTAGCCTGCGCGGCCTCCGTCGCCCCAGCGTAGTTAATGAGACCCGCCTTGAAATTCCGGACGATGCAGTTTTTAATCGTCAGATTCTTAATCACATATCCGCTGTTATGGAGGGCCAGCACGTGTTCTTGTTCCGCATATCCGTCGGTCGGATACTCGATTATGCAGTTTTCGAACGTGATACTTTCTATATCCGCTTTTGTGTTGTTGGCTCGGACAATGTAACGATTACTGGTTGTAGTCGCCAATGGCCTGATGATAAGGTCTCTGAATACCATCGTTTTACCTGCGGAATTGGCATGATTCGAGGCGAAACATACGTTCAGGGCTTCGGTCGGAGTTCCGTTCACGGTATATCGTCCCGTTACCGTGAAATCTCCGCGAATCGAAACGTTGGACGTAATGGAGATATTTCCTTCCATGCAGAACGAACCTCCGGCATTCGGAATCGCGGCATTGGCCGCATTCACCAGCGTCATGCTGCTCTCCACATAGTTATCGACCGGATCGGTGCTCAGCGGCGTGAGCTGATCGACGTTGACGGCCAATAAATAATTGTCCTTCAGCGAGAAATCGCGCTCTCCGGTATTGAGGACCTTGGTGAACGTGCCCTTGTTGGTCGTGACGGTGACCGTCAGGTCCGTGTTTTTGAGGTCCTCCCAGCGGTTGAACATCGCCCGCACGGTGCCGGTCGCCCCGTTGCCCAGCAGTCCCTGCTCGACCGATACGGCGACGGATTCGCTACCCGGTGAAAAGAGCGGTTGCCCGTCCTGCCCCGTTCCGGTGCTGCCGTCTACGACGTTCAGCATCCGGTGCACCTGAATCGTAAAGTTTCCGGCCAGCGCCTTGCCTGCGGCCGACATCTCGACCTTGCGGACCGAGAACGACTCGCCCGTGGCGTTGGTGATTTGGAACTGCATCATCGCGAAGACCCGTTTGAACGTGAAGCCGAAACTGGCGTCCGAGCTCTTCACGCCCTTTGCCTCTGCGACGAGAAAATCGTAGGCCGAAAGGTCGTAGGTGCCCTTCATGTCGCACGCCTGCACGGCGGGCAGCGTTCCCGCGACGGCGAATTTCTTATTTTTGGCATTAGCCGCGCTGAAGGGATAGTAGGCATGGAGCGTGTAGGACGGGGCCGTGAGTTCCGCCTCCTTATCATAATAGATGAGCGTTCCGCCGAATTGTCCGCTCGCATTTCCGGCAGAGGCTTCGTCGAGCGTAAATTCCATCTGATAACCGTCGTTTACGGCGATAGACGCCCCGTCGGCGTGATCCACCTGGCTGTACACGGCGATTTTGTCGCCCTTGGACCAGCTGACGCTGCGGCCGTCGCCGCCCAGCGAGGAGCGGGTGTCGGCATCGACGGCCGCCGTGATGGTTACGGGAGTTCCGGCCGATGCGGCCGAACCGGGAGCTGGCGTCTGCTCCTTGGCGCAGCCGGCAAGCAGTCCCGAAATCAGGAGTGCATTGTAGAGTTGCTTTTTCATCTTCGGGCTGTTTTTATTCGGCGGTGTCGCCGTAGGTCCAACTCAGCGGTTCGGGTTCGTCGAAGCCGGGTATTTCGCCCGATCCGGCGAATCCCCGCTCGGCAGTCACGAAGAGAGTCTCGATTTTAGGGGGTTCGTATTCCCCCCCCCTTGTCTTTAAGTGCTTCATAGTTTTATAGGTTTTAAGTGTAGCTATGTAAAATTACCCGTAAAGGCCCGTTTCGGCCTCTGATTCCGGCCGATGAATCTGCACATTCGGCGAAAAACGCTTTGATTTTGTGCAGCGACTATCAATTATGTCCAAAACGGCCCTTTCCGGGACCGCAGCGGCGCAATCGGGGCGAAATATTCCGCCGCGCAATACGCCGATATTCCGGATTTTCGTTGTATCTTTGCAGGAATCCTTTTTGCGAACAATTCAAACACAGATATGGCAGACGAAAAAATCATCTTTTCGATGGTCGGCGTAAGCAAGACCTTCACCAACCAGAAACGGGTGCTTAACAACATCTACCTCTCCTTTTTCTACGGCGCCAAGATCGGCATCATCGGCCTGAACGGCTCGGGTAAATCGACCCTGATGAAGATCATCGCGGGGCTGGACAAGAATTTCGACGGCGAAGTGGTCTTTTCGCCCGGCTATACGGTGGGCTATCTGGAGCAGGAGCCCAAGCTCGACGACGCAAAGACGGTCCGTGAGATCGTCGAGGAGGGCTGTGCGGCTACCGTAGCCTTACTGAAGGAATACGAAGACATCAACATGAAGCTCTGCGAGCCGATGGATGACGACACGATGGCGAAGCTGATCGAGCGTCAGGGCGAGCTGTACGAAAAGATCGATCAGTGTAATGGCTGGGAGCTGGACAGCGTGCTGGAACGTGCGATGGACGCCCTGCGGTGTCCCGATCCCGACGAATCGGTGAAGCACCTCTCGGGCGGTGAGCGCCGCCGGGTGGCCCTGTGCCGCCTGCTGTTGCAGCAGCCCGACGTGCTGCTGCTCGACGAGCCCACCAATCACCTCGACGCCGAGTCGATCGACTGGCTGGAGCAGCACCTCCAGCAATACAAGGGTACGGTGATCGCCGTGACCCACGACCGTTATTTCCTGGACAATGTCGCCGGGTGGATTCTCGAACTCGACCGCGGCGAGGGCATTCCCTGGAAGGGCAACTACTCGGGCTGGCTCGACCAGAAGACCACGCGCATGGCCATGGAGGAGAAGCAGGAGTCGAAGCGCCGCAAGACCCTCGAACGCGAGCTGGAGTGGGTGCGCATGTCGCCCTCGGGCCGTCATGCCAAGTCCAAGGCGCGTCTGTCGGCCTACGACAAGATGATGAACGAGGATGCGAAGCAGAAGGAGGAAAAACTCGAGATATTCATCCCGAACGGACCGCGTCTGGGCGACGTGGTGATCGAGGCGCACGACGTTTCGAAAGCCTTCGGCGACCGGGTGCTCTACGAAGGGCTGGAATTCTCGCTGCCCCCTGCCGGCATCGTGGGTGTCATCGGCCCCAACGGTACGGGCAAGACCACCCTGTTCCGCATGATTATGGGCCTTGAGGAGCCCACGAGCGGTTCGTTCCGCGTGGGCCCCACGGTGAAACTGGCCTATGTGGACCAGCAGCACAAGTCGATCGATCCCGAAAAAACTGTTTTCGAGGTGATTTCGGGCGGTCTGGACCTGATGACGCTGGGCAACCGGCAGGTCAATGCCCGCGCCTATGTCGCCCGTTTCAATTTCTCGGGCGCCGATCAGGAGAAGAAATGCGGGATGCTGTCGGGCGGTGAGCGCAACCGTCTCCACCTGGCCCTCGCCCTGAAAGAGGAGGGCAACGTGCTGTTGCTCGACGAGCCGACCAACGACATAGACGTGAACACGCTGCGGGCCTTGGAGGAAGGACTGGAGAATTTCGCCGGATGCGCCGTCGTCATTTCGCACGACCGCTGGTTCCTCGACCGTATCGCTACGCACATCCTGTCGTTCGAGGGCGATTCGAAGGTGGTCTTCTACGAAGGCTCCTACTCGGAGTACGAGGCGTGGAAGAAGGCCCAGGGCGGCGACACGCAGCCCCACCGGGTGAAATACAAGAAATTAATAGCCGATTAATCAATTAATAATGAATAATTAATGATGAACAATGGGGGGCTGCCTCGTCATTATTAATTATTCTTGGTTCATTATTCATTAAAATATATGCAGAAACCTTCGATACCCAAGGGCACGCGCGATTTCTCCCCTGCGGAGATGATGCGGCGCCAGTATATTTTCGACTCGATCCGCCGCGTCTTCCGCGCCTACGGATTCGCACCGCTGGAGACTCCTTCGATGGAGAACCTCTCGACCCTGCTGGGCAAGTACGGCGACGAGGGCGACAAACTTTTGTTCAAAATCCTCAATTCGGGCGACTATGCCGCCGGACTGTCGGACGGGGAGGTGCGGCAGGCATCGAAAATCTGCGAAAAGGGCCTGCGCTATGACCTCACGGTGCCCTTCGCCCGTTACGTCGTGCAGCATCAGGGCGAACTGACGTTCCCCTTCAAACGCTACCAGATTCAGCCCGTGTGGCGTGCCGACCGTCCCCAGAAGGGCCGTTACCGCGAGTTTTACCAGTGCGACGTCGATGTGATCGGCACGCGCTCGCTGCTGTGCGAGGTCGAACTGGTGGAGATCGTCGAGCGGGTCTTCAAGGCGCTGAACATCCGCGTGGCGCTGAAGATGAACAACCGCAAGATACTTTTCGGCATCGCCGAGGCCATCGGCCACGCCGACAAGATGATGGACATCACCATTGCCATCGACAAGCTCGAGAAGATCGGACTGGACAACGTGAAGGCCGAATTGATGGAGCGCGGACTCGGGCGGGAGGCGGTCGACAAGCTTCAACCGATACTTGAACTGAGTGGCGACAATGCGCAAAAACTCAACCAGCTGAAAGAGGTGCTCGCCGTTTCGGAAACGGGCATGAAGGGCATCGCGGAGATGGAGACCGTCTTCGGCTATGTGGAGCGGCTGGGCATCGGCCTGACGGTCGAGCTGGACCTCTCGCTGGCACGCGGTTTGAACTATTACACCGGCGCGATCTTCGAGGTCAAGGCCCTCGATTTCGCCATCGGCTCGATTTGCGGCGGCGGCCGTTACGACGACCTGACCGGCATCTTCGGCATGCCCAACACCTCGGGCGTGGGCATTTCGTTCGGTGCGGACCGCATCTACGACGTGATGACGGGGCTGAACCTCTTCCCCGAGGAGGTCAACTGCTCGACCCGCGTGCTGTTCGTGAACCTCGGCTCCGAAGAGGAGGCCGCCGTGCTGCCCGTCCTGCGCTCGCTGCGCAACGAGGACATTGCCGCCGAGATTTACCCCGAGGCGGGCAAGATGAAGAAGCAGATGGAGTATGCCAACCGCCGCGGAATCCCCTATGTGGTGATCGTGGGGTCGCAGGAGCTCGAAGCCCGGGCCGCAACCGTCAAGGACATGCGCACGGGCGACCAGCAGCAGGTGCCTTTCGACAAGATCGCCGATTTTATTAAATAACACAGGCCCTTCAGCGGGCCTCCAAACGATTTGCAGATGCGCCGATTACTCGTCATACTCGCCTCCCTCTACGTCCTGCCCCTCGCGGCGCAGAATGCGGAGGACAATGCGCAGCAGTTTCAGAAACTGGCGCAGGTTTTCCGCTATCTTTCGGGTCTTTACGTCGATGACGTGGACATGAAACCCGTCGTCGAAGGAGCCATCACGGGGATGCTCGAGGAGCTGGACCCCCACTCGGCCTACATCGGCGCCGAGGAGATGAAGGGCGTGCAGGAGAGTTTCGACGGAGAGTTCAGCGGCATCGGCGTCGAGTTCAACGTGCTGCGCGACTCGGTCATCGTCGTGAACACCATCGCCGGAGGGCCTGCCGAGCGGGTCGGCGTGCGGGCCAACGACCGTATCGTGCGCATCGACACGCTCGATGCCGTGGGCATGGGGCGTGCCGACGTGCCGAAATACCTGCGCGGGAAGCGCGGGACGAAGGTCGAAATCGACGTCGTGCGCCACGGCACCCCCGGACGGCTGCATTTCGTGATCGTGCGCGACAAAATCCCCCTGAACACCGTCGACGCCGCCTATCTGGCCGGCGATGGCATCGGATATATTAAGGTCAACCGCTTCGGCCGCACCACGATGACCGAATTTGCAGATGCCTACCGCAAGCTGGGCAAGCCGCAGAGCCTGATTCTCGACCTGCGGGGCAACGGCGGCGGACTGCTGGAACAGGCTGTCGAGATGGCGGGATTCTTCCTGCCGCGCGGCGTTGCGATCGTCTCCACCGAAGGACGCGCCGTGCCGGCCATGACGTTCCGCGCCCAGAGCGACGGCACGGACCTTAAGGGCCGTCTCGCGGTGCTGATCGACGAGGCTTCGGCGTCGGCGTCGGAGATCGTCGCGGGAGCCGTGCAGGACTGGGACCGGGGTGTCGTCGTGGGCCGCCCGAGCTTCGGCAAGGGGCTGGTGCAGCGGCAGATCGGACTGCCCGACGGCTCGGCCGTGCGCGTCACCGTGGCCCGTTACCATACCCCTTCGGGGCGCGTCATCCAGCGTCCCTACGAGAAGGGCAAACGCCGCGAATACTACCTCGACCACCTGCGCCGCTATGACGACGCCACCCGCGACTCGCTCGACGCCGGGGCTCCGGCCTACCGCACGCTGCGCACGGGCCGTACGGTCTACGGAGGCGGCGGCATCCGCCCCGACGTGCTCGTCGAGGCCGACACGACCGGATTTTCGGACTATTACGCCGAGCTGATCCGCCGGGGTATCGTGGCCGATTTCGTCGGCGACTGGCTCGACCGTTCGCGCGACAGCCTGTCGCGCCGCTACCCCACGTTCGAAGCCTTCGACGCCGGTTATACCCCCTCGGACGCCGTTCTCGACGACCTCGCACGGCTCGGCAGCGAGCGCGGTGTGGAATTCGACGCTGCGGGATTCGCCGTCTCAGAGCCCGTCATGCGGGCCCAGCTGAAGGCCCTCGCCGCACAGCGGCTGTTCGGGACCGGAGCCTATTTCCAGGTCGTCAATCCCGCCCTGAGCCCCTCCTACGCCCGTGCGCTGGCCATTCTCGAAGCGTGGGACGAACAGGGGGCTCCCGTGCTGGAACCCTGAAAATAGTCCCGTAAGTATTTGGAGGTTTGCAATATTTTGTGTAAATTCGTTATGCAACCAACGAATTCACATAGTGTAAGACTAACCCTCAAAAACCGACTCCATGCCATCCCAAGTCCAGGTCCGTCGCGAAGGCGAGGACTACGCCGATCAGATTCTGTCCAAGGCCGTGAAAGCGGGCCGGCGCACCTATTTCTTCGATGTCAGGGCCACCCGCGGCGATGATTATTTCCTGACCATCACCGAAAGCCGTAAGATCACGGGGCCCGACGGCTCGGCGACCTTCGACCGGCACAAGATATTCCTGTACAAGGAGGACTTTGCGAAATTCGCCGAGGGGTTCAACGAGGTTGTGGAATTCATCCGCCGCACCAAGGGAACTCCCGAACCGGAGAAATAACCCCGCAGGCGGGTTACTAAATTGTGAAATCCCCGGACATCGATGCGGCGTCCGGGGAATTTTTGTATCTTTGGCATCGGTTACGACGCTTTTATCAGTCGGAAGGTTTTGCCGAACCGGGTACACCGTCCGGTTTTGAACCCTATCCGGCTGTCAGGCGTCCTTGCCCGAATCAAAAACATGCAGACAGATTTATGAAATTTTCCCGGTACATCATACTCGCGCTCAAAGGGTGCGCCATGGGTATGGCCGATGTCGTCCCCGGCGTTTCGGGCGGCACGATCGCTTTTATTTCAGGTATTTACGAGGAACTGCTCGACTCGATCCGCAGCGTCAACGCTACGGCGCTCAAGCTGCTGCTCAGGTTCCGCCTGGCCGAGTTCTGGCGCCATATCAACGGCCGCTTCCTGCTGCCCGTACTGCTGGGAATCGCCGTTGCGATTTTCTCGCTGGCGCGGCTGATGACCTACCTGCTCGTGAACCACCCCATCGGTATCTGGTCGTTCTTCTTCGGACTGATCGTGGCTTCGGCGCTGCTCGTCGCCAAACAGATCGGACGCTGGGATTGGCGGACTGTGCTGGCCTTTGTCGTCGGGGCCGTCGCGGCGTGGTGGATCACCGTCGCAACGCCCGCAGAGACGCCTAACGACTGGTGGTTCGTGATGCTCTCGGGAGCCATCGCCATTTGCGCCATGATTCTTCCCGGCATTTCAGGAGCTTTTATCCTGCTGCTGCTGGGCAAATATCAGTACATCATGCACGCCGTCGGGGAGTTCAACATTCCCGTCATCGTGGTCTTCGTCATCGGAGCCGCCGCGGGCATCATCTCGTTCTCGCACCTGCTGTCGTGGCTGCTCAAGCATTGGCACGACGTTACGGTGGCCGTGCTGATGGGTTTCATGGTCGGGTCACTCAACAAGGTGTGGCCGTGGAAAGAGACCGTGGAGACCTATCTCGACAGCCACGGCGTCGCACAGCCCCTCGTGCAGAACAACGTCGCCCCCGGAACCTTCGAACAGCTCACGGGGCAGCCCTCGCTGCTCGTGCAGGCCGTTCTGCTCGGCATCGTGGGATTTCTGGCCATCTACGGCATCGAGCTTATCGCCCGCATGATCGTCAAAAAACAGGAGGAATAGACCATGCGGCGTTTCGGACTGATCGGCAGGCCGTTGGGCCATTCGGCTTCGGCGGCCTATTTCACGGAAAAGTTTAAGTCGGAGGGGATAAGCGACTGTGAATATTCGCTTTATGAATTGCCTTCAATCGAAGACCTGCCCGCCCTGCTGGAACGTCTGCCCGAGCTATGCGGACTGAACGTCACGATTCCCTACAAACGCGAGGTGATAGCCTTTCTGGATGAGGTGTCGCCCGAGGCGCAGGCCATCGGAGCCGTCAACTGCATCCGCCGCGCCGCGGACGGGCGCCTCACGGGCTACAACACCGACATCATCGGCCTGAGGGCCGCGCTGGACGAACTGCTGGGCGGCGAACAGCCCTCGGCGGCGTTGATTCTCGGCACGGGAGGCGCCTCGCAGGCCGTGCAATACGCCCTCGCCGAACGCGACATTCCTTTTGCGCTGGTTTCGCGCGACGCCTCGAAAGGCAATTACACCTATGACAACCTGCCGTGCGAGGTCGTGGAGGAGAGCCGGCTGATTGTCAATGCCTCGCCCGTCGGGACCTATCCCCGCGTCGACGACGCCCCCCGCATCCCCTATGGCTATGTCATGCCGGAGCACTATTTGTTAGACCTGGTTTACAATCCGCCCCTGACGCAGTTCCTCGCCTACGGGCAGCAGCGCGGGGCGCACATCCTGAACGGCCGGACGATGTTCGTCGGACAGGCCGAAGGTGCATGGCGCATCTGGAACACATGAAGCGATACTTGAGATAAACAAGCATAAAGCTATGAAACAACGCATATTGATTTGCCTGATAGCATTCTTTTGCTGGACCGGGGCCCGTGCCCAGCAGGAGCTGACGCCGCCCAAGTTCAACGGCGCGAACGTGGAGTATTTCATGCGCCGCCTCGTGGGCGAATTCGAAAAGATTGCCGTGGAGCGACAGGTGCCCGCTGCGGAGATTTCGCCGCGCGTGGCGGTGGCTTTCAAGGTGGACACGACCGGCGGCGTCAGCGAATGGCGGTTCCGCGACAGCGCCTCCGAAGGGCGTGACCGTGCGGACCTTCCGGCTGCCAGCGAAGCGACCCGGGAGGCGATGAGCGAGGCTTTTTCGCGCCTCGGGGGCTGGAGCCCTGCCGTGGATGCCGAGGGCCGCAAGGTCGATTACACGCTGCGGCTGACGCTTCGCCTTCCGGTCGAGAAGATCGTCCGCAAGCAGGACCCCGATCCCCTGCTCTTTCTGGGGGAGAATCCGGACAAGAGTTTCTATGCATGGGTATACGACCGGCTGCGCTACGACGAACGTTTCAAGAACGTCGGCGGCGTGGTTCACGTCCGTTTCTACGTCGAACCCGATGGCAAAATCACCATCGGCGATGTCTCGAAATCGCCCGACAAGCGTCTTACGAAGGAGGCGATTCGCGTGATCCGCAACAGCAAGGGCAAGTGGACGCCCCGAAAGGTCCGCGGCGTGCCCCAGCGCACGGCTTACGAACTGCGAATGAATTTCATTCCCGAAAGCCATTAATAAAAAGAGCCCCGCTTTCCGGCGGGGTTCTTTTTCTATGGTCCTCCCTTTCGGGTGGATTACCTGTGTCGCAGCATCGTTTTAGCCTTTTCGTAGTCCTCCTCGCGGACGACGACCTGGGCGGGCATGGTGCCGATCGGATAGATGGCCGACATATATTCGTTGCGGATTGTCGACCAGATGCCGGCGCTGTCGAGCATGGATTTGCTGATTTCGGCTTCCGTGATGGTGTTGTACTCCGCCAGTACAACCAAAGTGTCGTCTTGCATAGTTCCCCGGTTTTGATTGGATAGTTAAAGTTAAGCATTTTGTTGATAAAATGCAAGAGCCTTGCCATAGAAATTACCGGAAAATGGCTACCTTTGCAGAAGGATAAACCACCTGCTTAGATAGGCTGCGCCTCGGCATAGTCGAATAAATTCGCCTCTGCTCTCGGCTTGCACTATCTTTGTTCTGCAAAATTAATAGTGACGCAACTATGACGCAATTCGTACATCTTCACGTACATACCCAATATTCGATTCTCGACGGACAGGCCAGCATCCAGAAACTCGTGGACAAGGCCATGGCCGACGGACAGCCCGGCATCGCCGTGACGGACCACGGCGATATGTTCGGTATCAAGGAGTTTTACAATTACGTCCAGAAGGTCAAGGGAAAACTCAAAGGCAAAATCGCCGAATGCGAAGCCCGGATCGCCGCCCTCGGCGACGGCACGGAGGCGGCGGCAGATTCCGCCGCGGAGATCGCCAAATGTGAGAAACAACTGGAGGAGCTTCGCCGCAAACTGGCCTTCAAGCCCATTATCGGCTGCGAGGTCTATGTGGCACGCCGCCGCCTGCACGACAAGGAGGGCAAGCCCGACCAGAGCGGCTACCACCTGATCCTGCTGGCCAAGAACCTCAAGGGATACCACAACCTGATAAAGATCGTCTCGAAGGCGTGGACCGAGGGTTTCTACATGCGTCCGCGAACGGACCGCGTGGAGCTGGAGAAATATCACGAGGGGCTGATCTGCTGTTCGGCCTGTCTGGCCGGCGAGGTGCCGCGTGCCATCACGGCGAACGACCTCGAGCGGGCCGAAGAGTCGATACAATGGCACAAGAAGGTCTTCGGGGAGGACTATTACCTCGAATTGCAGTTGCATAAAGCAACGGTCGAGCGGGCCAACCACGAGGCCTACCCTATGCAGCTGCACGTGAACAAACACCTGCGCGAACTGGCCGCGAAACACAACGTGCGGATGGTCTGCACGAACGACGTGCATTTCGTGGACGAGGACAACGCCGAGGCGCACGACCGTCTGATCTGCCTCTCGACGGGCAAGGACCTCGACGACCCCAAGCGGATGCTCTACTCCAAGCAGGAGTGGCTGAAGACGACGGCCGAGATGGCCGCGGTCTTCGGCGAGACCGACCCCGAGGCGATGGCGACGACGGTGGACATCTGCAATCAGGTCGAGTGCTACTCGATCGACCATGCGCCGATCATGCCCGAGTTCGAAATCCCCAGGGAGTTCGGCACCGAGGAGGAGTACCGCGCCCGGCTCACGGAGCAGGACCTGTTCGACGAATTCACGCGCGACGAGAACGGCAACGTGGTGATGTCGGAGGAGGCTGCCCGCAAGAAAATCGACAGTCTAGGCGGCTACGACAAGCTCTACCGCATCAAGTTCGAGGCGGATTATCTGGCCAAACTGACGTTTGAAGGCGCCCACAGGCGTTACGGCGAGCAGCTGACCGAGGAGCAGGAGGAACGGCTGCGGTTCGAGCTGCACATCATGAAGACGATGGGTTTCCCGGGTTACTTCCTGATCGTGCAGGACTTTATCCGGGCGGCGCGTGAGGAACTGGACGTTTCGGTGGGTCCGGGACGTGGTTCGGCCGCCGGATCGGCCGTGGCCTACTGTCTCGGGATCACGCAGATCGACCCCATCGCCTACGACCTCCTGTTCGAGCGTTTCCTGAACCCCGACCGTATTTCGCTCCCCGATATCGACGTGGATTTCGACGACGACGGCCGCGGACGCGTGCTGAACTGGGTGACGCAGAAATACGGCAAGGAGAAAGTCGCGCATATCATCACCTACGGCACGATGGCCACCAAACTGGCCATCAAGGACGTTGCGCGTGTGCAGAAGCTCCTGCTCTCGGAGTCGGACCGGCTCTGCAAACTGGTTCCCGACAAGATTCCGGACAAAAAGCTCAACCTGCAGAACGCCATCGACTATGTGCCCGAGCTGAAAGCTGCCGAGCAGTCAAGCGACCCCGTGCTGAGGGATACGATCCGTTACGCCAAGATGCTCGAAGGCAATGTCCGCAACACGGGCGTACACGCCTGCGGCACGATCATCTGCCGCGACGACATCACCGACTGGGTGCCCGTCTCGACGGCCGACGACAAGGAGACCGGCGAGAAGATGCTCGTCACGCAGTATGAAGGTTCAGTGATCGAGGATACGGGGCTTATCAAGATGGACTTTCTGGGTCTGAAGACCCTCTCGATCATCAAGGACGCCGTGGAGAACGTCCGCCAGACCAAGAACGTCGAGATCGACATCGACGATTTCACGATCATCAACGACCCGGCGACCTACAAGCTTTACGGCGAGGGCCGCACCGTCGGAACGTTCCAATTCGAGTCCGCGGGCATGCAGAAATACCTGCGCGAACTGCAGCCCTCAACCTTCGAGGACCTGATCGCGATGAACGCCCTCTACCGTCCGGGCCCGATGGACTACATTCCGGATTTCATCGCCCGCAAGCACGGCCGCAGCCCCATCGAGTACGATATTCCCGTGATGGAGAAATACCTGAAGGACACTTACGGCATCACGGTCTATCAGGAGCAGGTCATGTTGTTGTCGCGTCTGCTGGCCAATTTCACCCGCGGTGAGTCGGACACGCTGCGTAAGGCCATGGGTAAGAAACTCAAGGACAAGCTGGACCACCTCAAGCCCAAATTCATTGCGGGCGGCAAGCAGAACGGCCACGACCCGAAAGTACTGGAGAAAATCTGGGCCGACTGGGAGAAATTCGCCTCCTATGCGTTCAACAAGTCGCACGCCACGTGTTATTCGTGGGTGGCCTACCAGACCGCCTACCTCAAGGCCAACTACCCTTCGGAGTACATGGCCGCGGTGCTGAGCCGAAACCTCACGAACATCGAGCAGCTGACGCTCTACATGAACGAGTGCAAGCGCATGGGCATCAGCGTGCTGGGCCCCGACATCAACGAGTCGATGCGGCAGTTCTCGGCCAACCTCGCTGGCGACGTGCGTTTCGGACTGGCCGCCGTGAAAGGCGTCGGGGAGGCAGCCGTGGAGAGCATCATCGCCGAGCGCAAGGCCAACGGTCCGTTCAAGGACGTGTACGACTTTATCGAGCGCGTGAACTACTCGCTGGTCAACCGCAAATGCCTCGAAAACCTCGCTTATGCCGGGGCTTTCGACTCGATTTCGGATTTCTCGCGCTGCAAGTTCTTTGGCGTGGATGCCCGTGACGCCAACGGCATCACGTTCATCGAGCAACTGATGCGTTACGGACAGCGGTTCCAGACCGAGCAGAGCAACGCCCAGCAGAGCCTGTTCGGCGGCGAAGGTCATGTGGACATCCAGCGCCCGGTGCTCCCGTCGTGCGCCGAGTGGAACCAGCTGGAGAAACTCACGAAAGAGCGCGAGATGGTGGGACTCTACCTCTCGGCGCATCCGCTGGACGACTACAAGATCATCATCGACCACATGTGCAAGACTCAGCTCTCGGAGCTGGAGAATCTCGACGCCATCAAAGGGCAGGAGATCGCCGTGGCGGGGATGGTCGTGAGCGTGCAGAACCTGACGACCAAGACCGGCAAGCCCTGGGGCAAGTTCAAACTCGAGGATTACAACGGCTCGCACGAATTCGCCCTCTTCGGCAAAGATTACGAGAATTTCCGCAAATACCTCTTCGCCGACTATTTCCTCTTCATCCGCGGCAAGGTCCAGCCCAAGCCTTACAACGACAAGGAGCTGGAATTCAAGATCATTTCGATGGTCCAGCTGCAGGAGCTGCGCGACACGATCAAGGAGATGATCGTGCAGTTACCGATCGAGGAGGTGACCGAGGCGCTGATCCGCGATCTGACGGCGAAAATCCGCGAGTCGAAGGGCGACACACTGCTGCGCCTGAGCGTCTACGACCGCGAGGCGCAGGTTTCGCTGCGGCTCTTCTCGAAGAGCCACAAGGTGAGCCTCACGCAGTCTCTGGTCGGATATTTGGAGGACAACAGCATCCGCTATTCAATCGCATAGGCATACATCAATCTATAAATCAACAAAAAACACAAAGCAATGGCATTGGCAATCAACAAAGACAATTTCGAAGGGCTGCTCGCAGGAGATCAGCCGGTGGTCATCGATTTCTGGGCCGAATGGTGCGGTCCCTGCCGCACGATGTCGCCCATCGTGGACGAACTGGCCGCGGAGTACGAGGGTAAAGCGGTCATCGGCAAATGCGATGTCGAGGAGAACGACGACATCACGATGAAATACGGCGTGAGGAACATCCCGACGATCATCTTCCTCAAGGGCGGCGAGCTGGTGGACAAGCAGGTGGGCGCCTGCTCGAAGGATGTCCTGAAAGCGAAGATCGAAAAACTGTTCTGAGAATGCTGCGTACCGTCGACTTCCACGGCCTGAAAGCCGTCGAATTCTCCAAAGGAGACTACACGGCTCTGCTGGTTCCGGAAATGGGCGCCAATCTCGTGCGGCTGGCCAATACGCGGCTGGGCGCGGAGATACTGCGCACGCCCGGGGCCGACGAGATCGAGGTGTTCAAGAGCCGTCCGCAGGTGTTCGGACTGCCGATCCTCTTCCCGCCCAACCGCATTGCCGACGGCCGTTACACCTTCGAAGGCCGCACCTACCAGTACCCTATCACCATCGAGAAGGAGCACAACTATCATCACGGAGTGCTCAAAAGCGAGGCTTTCATCGTCTCGAAGGCCCGTGAGACGGCCGAGGAGGTGATGGTCGAGTGCCGTTACTACGCTAATGCAGGTAACGACGCCGTTTTCCGCGACTTTCCGCACGAATTCAAGTGCAAGATCACCTACTGGCTCTCGGCCGAGGGGCTGGAGCAGGAGGTGATGTTCTCGAACCGCAGCAAACTGCGGATGCCCGTGGGAGTGGGATTCCATACCCCGCTGTCGATTCCCTTCGCCGGAGGCGCCGCCGCGGATTACGTGATGCGCGTGGCTGTCGGCGAGCAGGTCGAGCTCAGCGAGCGCAACCTCCCGACGGGCCGCAAACTGCCGCTGTCGGAGCAGTTTGCGAAACTGCGCGAGGGCGGACTCCGGGTTACCGACTGTGAACCTATCGAGGCGGGCTTCACGCTGAAAGAGATCGACGTGGACGGCAAATCGTTCCGCGGGGCGCTGGTCGAAAACCGGCGCACGGGTGCGCGGATTTTCTACGAGGTGGATTCCCAGACGACCTACTGGACGATCTGGAACAACGGTGGCCAGGTGCCCTACTGCTGTCCCGAGCCGCAGTCGTGGACCACGAACGCTCCCAATCTGCCGAACCCCTCGGCCGAAGGTTTTCGGGCCATCGCTCCGGGCGAGTCGTGGCGCCTGGTGTTCCACCTCTACGCACGGTAACGGTCCCGGACCGATACGAAGACGAAAAATCCTGCATCTTTCCGGATGCAGGATTTTTTTGCCGGATAGCCGGCTGGCTATTGCTTCTCTTTGATTTTAATCGCGCCGTCCTCCAGCACCAGTTCGCGTGGGCTTCCTTCCGGCACAATAAGATCCTCGAGGGAAAAACCGTCGGCATTCGAGAACGCATAGCCTTTCCACGGTCAGAGCCCCTTATTGTGAACACCACAGCATACATTCCCTTTCGTGTTTTGCAGCGTTGTCCCTTTTCCGAGCACTGCTGCGCCGCCTGTCTCTATCCGTAAAAGGGCTAAATTATTAGATCCGTCTCTACCGTCCAATGTAATATCGGTCAGGACTAACCGACTGTTGGTGCTGACAGACATTATAAGACGGGTCAATATCGGACCGGTAGATTTTATGTCCCCGGCCGTCGGCCAGACTGCCCGGGAGGTGCCGTCCGAGTCTCCCACTATGATCATGGCCGTGCGGAGTTTGCCCGCGGCGGCAGGATCGCGGTCGGAAAGGATGCGGACAATGCCGAGCAATACGCCCCCAACGCCGTCAGGACGACCGACGAAGCGAAGATGAAATCCGTATAGAGCGCGGCGGACACATCAGAAATGTTCGTGGAAAACCGTCGCCGCGAGCGGCTTGCGCAGCGTGTCGTGACGGTCGGGATCGGCCGGGATGCCGTCGCCGTAGCCGATCAGAAGGATGTTCACGGGCTCCACGTGCGGGGGCAGCGAAAACTCCTCGCGCACGGCCTCGGGTTTGAACATGCAGATCCATAGCGTGTCGAGCCCCAGCGATGCGGCGGCAAGCATCATGTGGTCGGTGACGATCGAGGCGTCGATGTCGCCGATCATCTTGTCGTCGTATTTGCGGGTCCACGCCTCGGAGGTGTCGGCGCAGACGATGACGGCCGTCGGGGCTCCGAAATCGCGCGTGCAGCGGGCCAGTTTCTCCATGCCCTCCTTCGACTGCACGACCACCAGCCGCTGGGGCTGCCGGTTGGCACCCGTGGGAGCCACGCGCCCCGCTTCGAGTATCTGGGCCAGCTTCTCCGGCTCCACTTGCTTGTCGAAATACTTGCGGCAGGCGTACCGCTTTTTCGCCAGTTTCAGAAAATCCATTTGCATAGGTTTTATTACACAAAGGTAATAAAAAATCATGCCTTTGTATAAGGAACACCCGATTTTGGCAGACCCGGCTGACAGAATGGCAGAAAAAATAGCTGGCACACCGTTTGTTGATTATCCTTGCGGAAAATCAATAAAACAACAACGATAAAACTATGAAAAACGGAAAAATCGGAGTTACAACGGAGAACATCTTCCCCGTCATCAAGAAATTCCTCTATTCGGAGCATGAAATTTTCCTGCGCGAGCTGATTTCGAACGCCGTGGACGCCACCCAGAAGCTGAAGACCCTCTCGTCGATCGGCGAGGCCAAGGGCGAACTGGGCGACCTGACGATCCATGTGGCCGTGGACAAGGAGAAAAAGACGCTGACCGTCACGGACCGCGGCGTCGGCATGACGGCCGAAGAGGTGGACAAATACATCAACCAGATCGCTTTCTCGGGAGCCGAGGAGTTCATGGAGAAATACAAGGACCAGGCCATTATCGGTCATTTCGGACTGGGATTCTATTCGGCGTTCATGGTCTCGGACAAGGTCGAGATTTTCACCCGGTCGTTCCGCGAGGGGGCGAAGACCGTGCATTGGAGCTGCACCGGAACCCCCGAGTTCGAAATGGAGGAGACCGACGAGGCACGCGACCGCGGCACGACCATCGTGCTGCATCTCTCGGAGGATGCGCTGGAGTATGCCGAGGCGTCGAAGATCGAGGGCCTGCTGAAGAAATACTGCCGTTTCCTGCCCGTGCCCATCGCCTTCGGCAAGGTCAAGGAGTGGAAGGACGGCAAATACGTCGATACCGATAAAGACAACATTATCAACAATATCGAGCCCCTCTGGACCCGCAAGCCGGCAGAAATCACCGAGGAGCAGTACAAGGAGTTCTACCACGAGTTGTACCCGATGGGCGAAGAGCCGCTGTTCTCGATTCACCTGAACATCGACTACCCGTTCCACCTGACGGGAATCCTCTATTTCCCGAAAATACGCAACAATTTCGAGATTCAGAAGAACAAGATCCAGCTCTATTCGAACCAGGTGTATGTCACGGACCAGGTCGAGGGCATCGTGCCGGAGTACCTGACGCTGCTGCACGGCGTGATCGACTCGCCGGACATTCCGCTGAACGTCTCGCGCAGCTATCTGCAGAGCGACTCCAACGTGAAGAAAATCTCGAGCTACATCACCCGCAAGGTCGCAGACCGGCTGCAGGAGCTGTTCAACACCATGCGTGCGGATTACGAGTCGAAATGGGACGACCTGAAGGTATTTATCCAGTACGGCATCCTCACCGACGAGAAATTCGCCGAGAAAGCCGCGGATTTCATGCTCTGGAAGAACACCGAGGGCAACTATTTCACCCCGAAGGAGTACACCGAGAAAGTCAAGGAGAACCAGACCGACAAGAACAAGACCGTGGTATTCCTCTACGTGGACGATCCCGTGGCGAAATACACCTCGCTGGAGGCCGCCAAGGCCAAAGGTTACGACGTGCTGGTGATGGACGGGCAGCTGGACAACCACTATATCAACTGGTATGAATCGAAGGAGAAGGAGACGCGCTTCGTGCGTGTGGACAGCGACGTTATAGACAAGCTAATTCAGAAAGAAGAGAATGTCAAGATGTCGCTCACCGAGGCCCAGCAGCAGGTGCTGGAACCCGTGTTCGAAAGCCAGATGCCGAAGGACGACAAGATTCATTACAACATCTCGTTCGAGGCCATGTCGCCCGACGAGGCGCCGGTGGTCATCACCCAGAACGAGTTTATGCGCCGCATGAAGGAGATGGCCGCGATGGGCGGCGGGGGTATGAGCCAGTTTTACGGACAGATGCCCGACAATTTCACCATTGCGGTGAACGGCAACCACCCCATCGTCATCGACATCCTCGCCGACGTGGAGAAGGCTTACGGCGACAAACTCCGGAGCATCACCAAGAAAATCGACGCCGCCGTGGCCGAGGAGAAGCGTTTCGAAGAGGTCGTGAAGGGCAAGAAGGAGGAGGAGCTGACGCCCGAGGAGAAATCCACGCGCGAGGAGCTGTCGAAGAAGATCGTCACCTTGCGCGACGAACGCAGCGAGCGCCTGCGCGAGATCGGCGGCGAAAATCGCCTGGTCAAGCAGATCATCGACCTGGCGCTGCTCACGAACGGCATGCTGAAGGGCAAGAACCTCACGGATTTCATTCAGCGGTCGATTTCGCTGATCGAGAAATAAATTTCCAGCAGTTTTTATAGAGAGGAGAGCCGCACTTTCGGGTGCGGCTCTTTTTCAATCGGATAACGACGCCTTTTCCGGGGCGGTCGTCGTCGCTCGGGAACGGCAGTTTATGCCTTGCGCCGCTCGATTTCGCTGATATTGTCGATTTTTTTCTTCCGGAGGAAGCCGTAAACGCCGTCGAGGTGTTCGATGACGCGGCCGTGGGAGAATTCGTAGATTTTATGCGTCAGTCCGTCGAGGAAATCGCGGTCGTGGGAGACAATGATCAACGTGCCGTCGAAGGCCATGAGCGCCTCTTTGAGAATCTCCTTGGTTTTCAGGTCGAGATGGTTCGTCGGCTCATCGAGAATCAGCAGGTTGACGGGCTCCAGCAGCAGCTTTATCATCGCCAGACGCGTCCGCTCACCGCCCGACAGCACCTTGACGAGCTTTTCGCTGGCCTCTTTCCCGAACATGAAGGCCCCGAGGATGTCGCGGATGCGGGTCCGGATGTCGCCCACGGCGATGTCGTCGATGGTCTTGAAAACGGTGATCGTCTCGTCGAGGCCCGACGCCTCGTTCTGTGCGAAATAGCCGATTTTGACGTTGTGCCCCAGCTGGATCGCGCCCTCGAAATCGATCTGCCCCATGATCGCCTTGACCATCGTCGATTTACCCTCGCCGTTGCGCCCCACGAAGGCCACCTTGTCGCCGCGCTCGATGGTCATGGAGACGTCGCTGAAAACCCGGTGGTCACCGTATGCCTTGCCCAGTTCGGTCGTGATGACGGGATAGGAACCCGAACGCGGGGCGGGCGGGAAACGCAGGTTCAGGGCCGACGTATCTTCCTCGTCCACTTCGATCAGGTCCAGTTTCTCGAGCATCCGCACGCGCGACTGCACCTGGTTGGTTTTCGAATAGGTTCCCTTGAAACGTTCGATGAATTCCCGGGTCTCGGCGATCATCTTCTGCTGGTTGTCGTAGGCCGCCTGCTGCTGCTCGCGCCGTTCGCGCCGCAGTTCGAGGTAGTGGGAATAGTTGACCTTGTAGTCGTAGATGCGTCCGCGCGTGATCTCGATGGTGCGCGTGGTGATGTGGTCCACGAAGGCTTTGTCGTGCGAAATGACCATCACCGCCTTGGCGTTGTTCATCAGGAAATCCTCCAGCCACTCGATGGATTCGATGTCGAGGTGATTCGTCGGCTCATCCAGCAACAGCAGGTCGGGTTTCTGCAACAGCAGTTTGGCCAGTTCGATGCGCATGCGCCATCCGCCCGAAAATTCGGAGGTCTGCCGCGTGAAATCCGAACGCTCGAAACCCAGGCCGAGCAGGATGCGTTCCACGTCCTCTTGGTAGTTAGTGAGATCAACGGCATAGAATTTCTCCGAAATGGCCGTAACCTCCTCGATCAGTTTCATGTACGACTCGCTTTCGTAGTCGGTGCGGGTCGAGAGCTGCTCGTTGAGCGCGGCGATCTGCCGTTCGATCTCGAACAGATGTTCGAAAGCCCGCGAGGTCTCCTCGACGAGCGTGCGTCCGTCCTCCACCTTGAGATGCTGGGGCAGATACCCCACTTTGCCGCCTTCGCCGACGGTTATACGCCCGCGCGTAGGGGTGCGCACTCCGGCGATGATCTTCAGGAGGGTCGATTTGCCGGCTCCGTTCTTGCCCATCAGGGCGATCCGGTCCTTGTCGCCGATGACGAAGGAGATGTCTTTGAAAAGCGTCGTGCCGCTGAACTCTACGGTCAGGGAATCTATTGAAATCATCTATTTGTCGCAGATTGAGCCGCAAAGATAACAATTTATTCCGACTTTGCCGGAACGACTCACGTGTTTCGGGCAGGAGCTGAAAAAACCGCCCCGGGTGCGGGGCGGAATCAGACAGGCCGGAATCCGGACCTTTATTCGGTCCAGTCCTTGCGGATCAGCTCCACAAACCACTCGGGGCAGCGGCAGGGGCGGCGCGTGTCGCTGTGGATAAAGCCCAGCTGGGTCATGCCCGTGTTCAGCAGATCGCCCTGCTCGTTGTAAATCTCATAGTAGAAATTGATGCGGGCCGAAGGAATCTCCTTCAGGAAGATGCGCACCGTGAGCAGTTCGTCGTAATAGGCCGGCTTGTGGTATTTGGACTGCACCTCGAGAATCGGCATCATGATACCCCGCCGCTCGACCTCGGCGAACGACATGCCCAATGCACGCAGGAATTCGCTGCGGGCGGCTTCGTAGTAGCAAATGTAGTTCGAGTGGTGGCAAATGGCCATCTGGTCGGTGTGCTTGTACCACACCCGGATTTGGCATTCGTGACTTAACATATTTTTTCCTTATTTTATTTGTTCCATCCTTCGGGAGCGCAGAATGAGCTCAATAGCGCTGAAACCATTCGTCGCACCTAAAACCCGCCTCTTAGGCGGGCGGCCTCCGCGGTCTTTCCCTCCTCCAGCAACCGGCGGATCAACGTCGAACTGACGCGCTGGCCATCGACGGTGCACGGTTCCACCTTCACAATCCTTAGCCGTCCCGACGCTGCAAGCGTGTCGCAGTCGAGCCGGTCGTGGCCGAAGCGGTGGTTGTAGCCCGCGACGAGCGTTTCGGCACCGACCCGGCCGATCAGGTAGCGATCGACGAACTCAGCTCCCGTCAGGGTGCTGAACGCCCGGTCGAAAGGGATGACGATCACATTGTCTACGCCCAACTCACCTAACAGGGCGATTTTCTCGTCGAGGGTCGTCAGCAGACGGAGCCCCTCTCCCCTGCCGAGCGTGACGCGCGGATGGGGATCGAAGGTCAGCACGATGCTCTCGCCTCCCGCGGCGCGGGCCTCGGCGATGAGCCGTTCGATCAGCGCCCGGTGTCCCCGGTGCACCCCGTCGTAGGACCCGACGGTCACGACCGGATGCACGAAGCGCGGAAGCGCCCCGAAACCGTGAAACACCCGTATGCCGTTCCGCTGTTCCGTTTCAGGCATTGTTGCTCCCTTCGTTCTCTTTGACGAAATAGGCGACCTTTTCCAGCAGCGTCGTGATGTCGTAGTTCTCGACGATGATTCCCTGCGGGAAATTCAGCGGCGTGGAGGTGAAATTCAGCACGCCCTTGATGCCGGCGTTGATGACCGGCAGCACGAGCGTCGGAGCCACCTTCGTCGGCGACGAGACGATGACGATCGAGATGTCCTTGTCCTCGACTACCTCCTCGAACGTATCCATGTGGTAGCACGGAATGCCGTCGATGATCTTACCGACCTTTTCGGGATCGACGTCGAACGCCGCAGTGATCTTCAGTTTGAGCCCCTTGCCGTTGAAATACTTGGTGATGGCCTGGCCCAGGTGACCCATACCCAGCACCGCGATGTTCATCGGCGAAGGACTGTCGAGGATTTTGCTGATGTACTCGATCAGCACCTGTACGTCGTACCCCTTCTTCGTGTCGCTCGAAAAGCCGATCAGCATCAGGTCGCGGCGCACCTGCACGGCCGTGATGCCGTGGATGCCGGCCAGCACGTGTGAAAAGATGTGCGTGATGCCCTGTTTGTGGCTGGCGAGCAGCGTGCGGCGGTATTCGCTCAGGCGCTCGATGGTTTTCTCGGGAATCGTATTGGTCAAAGTTGCCATGGTTCTGCTATTCGATGGTTATCGTGAAATCGCTGTTGTAGTTGACCCGTGTCCAGTTGCGGTTGACGTGGTTTTCGCGTCCCTCGCCCTGACCGAACAGGTATGTGGTCTGCAACGGCGTATAGCGGCGGTCTTCGAGGTCGTACTCGATGTCGCCGTACATGGCCGGGACGAAGATCATGGCCGTGTCGTAACCCCGGTAGGAGTAGAGCGTAGGCAGCCCGCCGAATGCACGGATATAGGCGCTGTCGAACGTCCGCACGATGTCGGAGTCGCGCTTGGCGTGGTAGGTCGAGAAGAAGATCACACGGTCCTTGAAGAAGATTGCGCGGTCGATGCCGCCGAAGCGGTTCCAGCGCGCGTTGCCCAACACCGCGAAACGGGGGGCCGTGCGGCCGCGGCTCGTGATGCTCGTGTCGGCCGACGCGAGGGCCGCGAGGATGCGCTCCACATCGACGCTGTTGTCGGAGAGAATCACGAAGACGTTGTCCTGCCCGTTCTCCAGCAGCGGCGTGAGGTCGCTCGGACTGTTCGCCGAGCGCACCGACGGATGTTCGTATTTATAGGTGTAACGCGTGTATTCCGAGTCGCCCAGCAGGTCGAGGATCTCGCGTTCGAACTCCTTGTCGGTCGATTCGGTGTAGATCAGCGTCACGCGCTTGTCGCCGCCCACCAGATCGCCCGCCTTCTCGTATTTGCGCGACGGATCGGGGGCCAGCTGGAACAGTACGTCGCTGTTCTGGTTCGCGATATGGGCCAGCGGCGACACCACGGGCACTTTTTTCCTCTCGGCGAATTCGATCACCGGGGCGAGCCCCTCCTCGTAGACGGGTCCGACGATCAGGTCCGCTTTGCGGAACGCCTCGTCCCGCTCGACGATCTCTCGGATGCGGGCCGTGTCGCGGGCCGTGTTGTAGAGGTGGACGTTCACCGAAAGTCCCTGCCGGGTCTTGATGCTGTCGAGCCCCATCAGGAAACCCTGATAGAACTCCAGGTAGTTGCCGTTGGCGTCGCCTCCCGTGGCGATCGGCAGCAACAGCGCCACATCGAGCGGCTCGCTGCGGCGCAGGGCCCGGAATTCGACGGGTACGACCTGCCGTTCGGGAGCGGCCGTGCTGTCCTGCCGCAGGCTGTCGGCACTCTCCGCCTCCGCGGCGCCTTCAGGCTGCGGAATCTTGATCATCGCCCCGGCCTTGAGGTCCGCGGGTTTCAGTCCGCCATTGAGCGCACTCAGTTCGGCCTCGGTGATTCCGAAGCGGCGCGACAGCGAATAGAACGTCTCGCCCGGATGGACGATATGATACGACGTACCCTCGTCGGCCACGCTGTTCAGCGACTGGCGGTACTCCTCCCACTGCTCCTTCGTGCCGGCTTCGTCCTCCGATCCGATCTGCTTCTTGCGGATCAGGATGCGCTCCCCGAGACGCATGTGCAGCGGGTCGAGGTTGGGATTGTCGTCCAGAATGGTTTTGACGGGAATCTCGTACTGCCGCGAAATGGCGTACAGCGTTTCGCCTTTCGACACGAAATGGAAATCGAAGGTCTTGCGCAGTTTCTTATCCGATTTCGGCTCGGGGACATCGCTCACGAAAGGTATTTTGATGTTCTCGGCCGTTTTCAGCCCGCGGACGATCGAAGGATTGTTCTCGAGAATCACCTTCTCGCCCACTCCGTAGGTTTTCGAAAGCCCGTAGAGTGTCTCGCCCGGCTGGACGGTGTGGATGTAGTATTTCGAGCCGTTGATGTACACGATCGTCCCCGACTTCTCCGCCGCCAGGGCGCAGAAAGCCCACACGATCATCAGGGCTGCGGCACAGAGTCGTTTCATCGTCATTTCAGTTTATCACGCATCCGGATTTCGGTGATGACCTTCTTGGTGTAGAGCGGGAAATCGCCGTTCATCATCCACGCATAGTAACTGGGTTCGATGCGGAACACCTCGGCCACCGAACGACCCTTGTACTTGCCGAAGCCGAAGACCTCCTCGCCTTTCTCGTTGTAGAGAATGCGCCCGGCATAGTCCGCCGCCTCGGCGCGGCACGAGTATTCGGCCAGCTTGTCGATGTCGTTCTCCAGGTCGTCGTAACGGTCCAGCTGGGCCATCAGCACCTCGTAGGTGGCTTTCGTGTCGGCCTCGGCCGAGTGGGCGTCCTCGAGATTCTTGTCGCAGTAGAATTTGTAGGCCGCAACCAGCGTGCGCTGCTCCTTCTTGTGGAAGATGTTCTGCACGTCGATGAACTTGCGGCGTTTGAAATCCACGTCGACACCTGCCCGCAGGAACTCCTCGACCAGCACCGGCAGGTCGAAGCGGTTCGAGTTGAAACCGCCGAAATCGCAGCCGCGGACAAACTGTTCGAGCGACTTGGCGACCTGCGCGAACGTCGGACAATCCTTCACGTCCTCGTCCGTGATGCCGTGCACGGCCGTCGCCTCCTCGGGAATGTGCATCTCGGGATTTATCCGGCGGGTTTTGGTGATCTCCTCGCCATCGGGCATGACCTTGACCATCGAAATCTCGACGATGCGGTCTTTGGCGGTATCTATGCCGGTGGTTTCGAGGTCGAAAAAGATGATCGGGCGCTTGAGGTTTAACTTCATCTGACTGCCGTTATGCGTTGATCATCATCGGCATCAGCAGCATGAGCGTCGCGCTCGACTGCTTGTCGTCGTAAATAGGTTTGAAGACGCCGGCACGGGTCGAATCGGCCAGCTCCACCACCACGGTCGGAGTCTCCATGTTCGAGAGTATCTCGACCAGGAACGTCGATTTGAAGCCGATCGAAATGGCCTGTCCGTCGTAGCTGCACGAAATCGTCTCGTTGGCCGACACCGAGAAATCGATGTCCTGGGCCGTGAGGTTGATCTTGTTGTCGGCGATGTCCATGCGGATGAGGTTCGTCGTGGGGTTCGAGCAGACGGCCACGCGTTTGATGCCGTTGACCAGCTCGATGCGGTCCACCAGCACCTTATTGGGGTTGTTGGCCGGAATCACGGCGTTATAGTTCGGGTAGTTGCCCTCGATCAGGCGGCACACGAGCGTATGGCTCTTGAGCTTGAACAGGGCGTTCTTCGAATCGAACGACATCTCGATCGCGTCGTCCTCCTTCAGCAGCACCGATTTCAGCAGGTTGGCGGGCTTCTTGGGCAGGATGAACGAGGCGGTCACCTCGTTGGGCGTCTCGGCCTCGTATTTCACCAGCTTGTGGGCATCGGTGCCCACGAACGTCAGCGCGTTGGGCGCCAGGTTGATATAGATACCGTTCATCACGGGACGCAGTTCGTCGTCGGCCGTGGCGAAGATGGTCTTGTTGATGCCGTTGACCAGCGTGTCCACGTCCATCGAAAGCTCCTTCTTCTCGGCGCTCAGCTGCGGTACGGCGGGATAGCTCACGGCGCTGGCTCCGGGGATCGAGAGCGAACCGCTCTTCCAGTTGATCTTGATTTCCCAGTTTTTGTCGTTGACGTCGATCACCAGTGGCAGCTCGGGGAACTCCTTCAGCGAGTCGAGCATCAGCTTGGCCGGAGCGGCGATCGTACCCTCGCTCTCGACGCTGTCCACCTCGATCGAGCCGATGAGAGTGGTTTCGAGGTCCGATGTCGTGACCTTCAGGGTGTTGCCGCTGAGCTCCATCAGGAAGTAATCCAGAATGGGCAGCGTGTTTTTATTGCTGATAACCTTGCCGGTGGTAGCCAAAAGCGAAAGCAGTGCCGAGCTTGATACGGAAAATTTCATACGTTTGTCTCTGTTTTTTCTGTTTATGGTTTCTTACTCTAAAATAGCCAGTTTGTCGAGGGCCGTCTGAATCATCTTCTTCACGAACGGCTTGTAGTCCGTGTTCACGTCCTGCGCGATGCGCTGGGCGATGATCGTGCAGATTGTGGCGGCGCGGTGGCCCATCAGCGCCGCGAGTCCGGCCAGCGCCGAACCCTCCATTTCGAAATTGGTGACGCGGCGGCCTTCGTAGCCGAACGACTCGATCTTCTCGTTCAGGTGTGCGTCATGCGGTTCGAGACGCACCCAGCGGCCCTGCGGAGCGTAGAATCCCGGGGCGGCGATGGTGATGCCCTCGCGTGTGACGTCGCGGAAATGCTCGAACAGAGTCTTGTCGGCATCGACGAAATAGGGACGCGGCATCTTTTCGTACCAGCCCGTGTGTTTCACGAAAGCCTCCTCGAGACCCAGGTCGCAGACCGCGTCGCGGCCCTTGTAGTAGCTCAGCAGGCCGTCGAAGCCGCACGAGGTGCGTGAAAAGACGAACTCGCCGACCTTGATGTCGGGCTGAACGGCCCCCGAGGTGCCGAGGCGCACGAGCGTCAGCTGCTTCTTCACGGCCTTCTCCTGCCGCGTGGCGAAATCGACGTTGGCCAGCGCATCGAGCTCCGTGACACAGATGTCGATGTTGCCGATGCCGATGCCGGTCGAGAGCACCGTCATGCGCTTGCCCTTATAGGTACCCGTCACGGTCTTGAACTCGCGGTTCGCAACCTCGCACTCCTTCGTGTCGAAAAATCCGGCAACGAGGGCCACACGGCCGGGGTCGCCGACCAGTATCACGGTGTCGGCCAGCTGCCCGGGATGCAGGTGGAGGTGGAAAATCGAACCGTCGTCGTTGATAATCAATTCGGAAGCGGGAATCGTTCTCATAATAGTGGTTTTTTAATTTCCATAATTGGCATAAAAGTAATATATTTACGTCGAATATCAAAACTTCGACGCTAATTTTTCATAAATATAAGTATAAGCAAAACCGAATAAAACATGACACTCATCAAATCCATTTCGGGCATCCGCGGCACTATCGGAGGCCCCACGGGAGAGAACCTGACGCCGCCCGACGTCGTGAAATTCACCACGGCTTACGTATGCCTGATCGCCCGCCGCACACCGGGCAAAAAACTTACCATAGTCGTAGGACGCGACGCCCGTATTTCAGGCGAAATGGTCTCGAATCTCGTGGAAGGAACCCTTTTGGCCTGCGGCGCCGATGTCATCAACGTCGGATTGTGCACCACCCCGGGAACCGAAATGGCCGTCATCACGAAGAAGGCCGACGGCGGCATCATCATCACCGCGTCGCACAATCCCCGCCAGTGGAACGCCCTGAAACTGTTGAACTCCGACGGCGAATTCCTGAACGACGCCGAGGGCAAGCAGGTGCTGGCCATGTCCGAGGAGGAGGATTACGACTACCCCGCGATCGATGCCATCGGGCATGTGCTGTCGCGGGAGGATTTCAACGACGAACACATCCGCCGCGTGCTGGCGCTGCCGCTGGTGGATGCCGAGGCGGTGCGCAAACGCCATTTCAAAGTGGTCGTCGACGCCGTGAACTCGGTAGGCGGCATCGTCATGCCGAAACTGCTGCGCGAACTGGGTTGCGAGGTCGTGGAGCTGAACTGCGAGCCGACGGGCGAATTCGCCCACAACCCCGAGCCGCTGCCGCAGAACCTCACGGAGATTTCGAAGGTGATCGTGCGCGAAAAGGCCGACCTGGGCATCGTGGTCGATCCCGACGTGGACCGGCTGGCGTTCGTCTCGGAGGACGGTTCGATGTTCGTCGAGGAGTACACGCTGGTGGCCGTCGCCGACTACATCCTGTCCGAAAAGCCCGGCAACACGGTTTCGAACCTCTCCTCGTCGCGTGCCCTGCGCGACGTTACGGAACGCCACGGAGGGAAATATTACGCTTCGGCTGTCGGCGAGGTGAACGTCGTGACGAAAATGAAGGAGGTCGGCGCCGTGATCGGCGGCGAAGGCAACGGCGGGGTCATCTACCCCGAACTGCACTACGGACGCGATGCGCTGGTGGGTACGGCACTCTTTTTGACGTGGCTGGCCCGGAAAGGCATGACCATGACCCAGCTGCGGGCGACCTATCCGTCGTACTACGCTTCGAAGAACAAGATCGAGCTGACGCCGGCCATCGACGTAGATAAAGTATTGCATGAGGTGAAGGCTCGTTATGCCGGTGAGAACGTGAACGATATAGACGGTGTGAAGATCGATTTTCCGGAGAACTGGGTTCACCTGCGCAAGTCGAACACCGAGCCGATTATCCGCGTCTACACCGAAGCCAAGTCGATGGACGAGGCCGATGCGCTGGCGCAGCGGTTCATTGCCGAAATCAAGGAAATCTGCCACATTTAAGACTATGAAAAAGAATCTATTGATCCTCTCCGCAGCCCTTGCGCTGGTCGCCTGCGGCGGGAATGCACCGAAAAAGACAGCTGCTGCCGAAACACAGGCGACGACCGCTGCAGCGCCTGACATGCACACCGCCGAGACGTCGCTCGACTACCTGGGAACCTACGAAGGCACCCTGCCGGCGGCGGACTGCCCGGGAATCCAAACGACGCTGACGCTCAATCCGGACGGCACATACGACCTGCACATGAAATATATCGACCGCGATGCGGAGTTCGACGAGAAGGGCGCTTTCAGCGTCAAGGAAAACCTGCTGACCCTGACCCAGCTCGACGACGGCTCGGAAGAGTATTACAAGGTGGAGGAAAACCGGCTGCGCATGCTCGACGCCGAGAAACAACCCGTCACGGGAGCGTTGGCTGAGAATTACGTACTGCAAAAAAACAAGTAAGCGGATGGATAAAGCAAAGGTTTATATAAAAGAGAATAAAGAACGGTTTATCAGCGAGTTATTCGATCTACTGCGTATTCCGTCGATCAGTGCTCAGAGCGAGCACAAACCCGATATGCTGCGCTGTGCGGAGTTCCTCGCGGCGGCGCTTGCCAAGGCCGGCGCCGACCGGGCCGACGTGCTGCCCACGGAAGGCAATCCGGTGGTTTACGCTGAAAAAATCGTCGATCCGAAGGCCAAAACGGTGCTGGTCTACGGCCACTACGACGTGATGCCCGTGGACCCGCGCGACGAGTGGCGCACGGAGCCGTTCGAGCCCGTTATCAAAGAGGGCCGTATCTGGGGCCGCGGGGCGGACGACGACAAAGGCCAGTTGTGGATGCACGCCAAGGCTTTCGAGGCGATGTGCGCCACGGATTCGCTGCCCTGCAACGTGAAATTCATGTTGGAAGGCGAGGAGGAGATCGGTTCGCCGAGTCTCTACAAGTTCTGCGAGGAGAATAAAAAGATGCTTCAGGCCGATATTATATTGGTGTCGGACACCTCGATGATCTCGATGCAAACTCCCTCTATCACATGCGGTTTGCGCGGATTAGCTTACATGGAGGTTGAAGTGACGGGGCCGAACAAGGACCTCCACTCGGGGCTGTTCGGCGGCGCCGTGGCCAACCCGGCCAATGTGCTGACGCGGCTGGTTGCCAGTCTGATCGACGACGAGGGTCGGGTGACGATCCCCGGCTTCTACGACGACGTGCGTGAGCTGACGCCCGAGGAGCGCAAGGCTTTCAACGAGGCTCCGTTCAGCATGGAGGACTACAAAAAGTCGCTGGAGATCGGCGACGTGGAGGGTGAAGCGGGCTACACGACGCTGGAACGCACGGGCGTGCGTCCTTCGCTCGATGTCAACGGCATCTGGGGCGGCTACACGGGCGAAGGCACCAAGACGGTGATTCCCGCGAAAGCCTCGGCGAAAATCTCGATGCGGCTGGTTCCGAATCAGGATTACCGCAAGATTTCGGAGCTCTTCGAAAAGCATTTCAACGCCATCGCGCCCAAGAGCGTGAAGGTGGTCGTAAAGGCGTTGCATGGCGGTATGCCCTACGTTTCGCCGACCGATATGCCGGCCTACAAAGCGGCTGAAAAGGCCGTCGAGGCGACCTTCGGCAAGAAACCCCTGCCCTTCTACTCGGGCGGCTCGATACCTATCATCAGCGGATTCGAGTCGATTCTGGGCATCAAGTCGCTGCTGATCGGCTTCGGACTGGCCGAGGACGCCATTCACTCGCCGAACGAAAGCTACGGACTCGAGCAGTTCGACAAAGGAGTGGAGACCATTCCGCTGTTTTACAAGTATTTCGCCGAAAGCAAATAACCGATGTACGAAGAATTGCTGGAATTCGCCGTGGGGATGGCCCGGGAGGCCGGGAAGATACAACTCGGCTATTTTCGGAGCGACCGGCTCGCCATCCAGACCAAATCCAACGTCTACGACGTGGTGACGCGCGCCGACAAGGAGAGCGAGGAGCTGATTGCCGGCATGATCGCAGAGCGTTATCCCGACCACGCCATTCTGGGCGAGGAGGGCGGCAGCCGGGGCCATGCCGGAAGCGACTGGCGCTGGGTGGTCGATCCGTTGGACGGGACGACCAATTACAGTCAGGGACTGCCGATTTTCACGGTCTCGGTCGCCTTGCAGCACAAGGGTGAAACGGTCGTGGGTGTGGTTTACGCGCCATATCTGCAGGAGTTGTTCACGGCGGTGAAAGGCGGCGGAGCCCGTCTGCAATACGCCTCGCGGGAACCGGAACGCATCCGCGTCGGGGAGAAACGGACGCTCGCCACATCGGTGATAGCCACGGGATTCCCCTACGACAAGGACGTGAATCCGGACAACAACAGCGATAACGTCGCCCGGATCATCCCCTACGTGCGGGATGTCCGGCGGCTGGGTTCGGCGGCCTACGACATCAGCTGCGTCGCCGCGGGACTGTTGGACGGTTACTGGGAGCTGGCGCTCCACGAATGGGATGTCTGCGCCGCCGAGCTGATCCTCCGGGAGGCCGGAGGCGTCGTCTGCGATCTCCGCCGCGACCGCGGGATCTCGATCGTCGCCGGCAACGGGACGATTGTGGAAGAGATTCGGAAATACGTCCGATAAACGACTGAAAAACAGGCGTGATACAAAAAAAATGTCGGGGCGGGAGTAAATTCCCGCCCTTTTTTCGCCGATATTCGTAAAATATTTTACTATTTTTATCCCGAACAAAAAAACGAAAAAGCAGATGTGCGGAATTGTAGGATATGTCGGCCGGCGTGACGCCTGTCCGATTCTGGTGAAGGGTCTGCACCGCCTCGAATACCGGGGATACGACAGCGCAGGCATCGCGCTGGTCAATGCAGCGGGCGCCCTCCACGTTTTCAAATGCAAAGGCAAGGTCTCCGACCTGGAACACTTTCTCGAAGGCAAGGACCTCGGCGGAACCATCGGAATAGCCCACACGCGCTGGGCCACGCACGGGGTTCCGAACGATGCAAACGCCCATCCCCACTACTCCGAATCGGAACGGATCGCCCTGATACACAACGGCATCATCGAAAACTACCGCGTGCTGAAAGACGCACTCGTGGAGAACGGATACACGTTCCGCAGCAGCACCGATTCGGAGGTGCTGGTGAACCTGATCGAATACGTCCGCGAGACGAACGGCTGCACGCTGTTCGAAGCCGTGCAGCAGGCCCTACGGCAGGTGGTCGGGGCCTATGCCATCGCCGTCGTCGAGAAGGGGAACACAGACCGGATCATCGCCGCGCGGCAGAGCAGCCCGATGGTCGTGGGCATCGGCGAGGGCGAGTATTTCCTCTCGTCGGACGCCGCGTCGATCATCGAATACACGCAGGATTTCGTCTACATAGGCGATGGGGAGATCGCTGTGATCGAGCGCGACAAACCCCTGAAAGTCGTGACGCTGGACAACCACGAAGGGAAAATCGACATCCGCAAGCTCCAGCTCTCCATTTCGCAGCTCGAGAAGGGCGGCTACCCCCATTTCATGCTCAAGGAGATTTACGAACAGCCTTCGACGCTCGTCGACTGCATCCGCGGACGCATCAACCCCGACACGTGCGAGGTGAAGCTCTCGGGTGTGATCGACCACCGCGACAAGTTCCTCGCCGCCCGGCGCATCATCTTCGTGGCGTGCGGCACCTCGTGGCACGCCTCGCTGATTGGCGAACACCTGATTGAATCCATCTGCCGCATACCGGTCGAGGTGGAGTACGCCTCGGAATTCCGTTACCGCAACCCCATTATCCACGAGGACGACATCGTAATTGCCGTGTCGCAGTCGGGCGAGACGGCCGACACGCTGGCCGCCGTGGAGCTGGCCCGCAAGGCCGGGGCGTTCGTCTTCGGCATCTGCAACGTCGTGGGGTCGTCCATAGCCCGTGCCACGGATTCGGGGGCCTACATCCACGTGGGGCCCGAGATCGGCGTCGCCTCGACGAAGGCGTTTACCGGACAGGTGACCGTGATGGCGATGCTGGCGCTGGCCGTGGGCCGCGAGAAAGGAACCGTCTCCGAAGCGTATTACCGCGAAGTGTCGGGTGCCCTGCTCCACCTGCCCGAAACGCTCGAAGAGGTGCTGAAAGTCGCGCCGCAGATCGCCGACCTGGCGAAGATATTCACCTACGCCCACAATTTCATTTACTTGGGCCGTGGGTACAATTACCCTACTGCGCTGGAAGGCGCCCTGAAACTCAAGGAGATTTCCTATATTCACGCCGAGGGCTACCCCGCCGCCGAGATGAAACACGGGCCCATCGCGCTGATCGACGCCGAGATGCCCACCGTGGCCATCGCCACGCCCGACCACACCTATGAGAAAACCGCGTCGAACATCGAGGAGGTCCGGGCCCGCGGCGGCAAGATCATCGCCGTCATCGCCCGCGACGACTCGCAGGTGCGCCGCTCGGCGGATTACGTGATCGAGGTTCCGGTCATTGCCGAATGTCTCATGCCGGTCGTGGTGTCCATTCCCTTGCAGCTGCTGGCTTACTACATCGCGGTTTACAAGGGCCGCAACGTCGACCAGCCCCGCAACCTCGCCAAATCCGTAACCGTAGAATAACCCCCGCCCGCCTAAGAGGCGGGTTTTAGGGGCGACGGCTGGCAGGAGCGTTTCCGGGCCGGTTCCCCGCTCCCGCCCCGCCTAACGGGCGGACTTTAAGGGGCGGTGTGTTGTCGGAAACTCAATGAGAAAAACCGTTTGTCCGATTTAATTCACTATATTTGTCTTCGAACAAACGTTGTAAATATGGATTTATCATTGAACCGCTGCGGTTGGTGCGGAACCGACCCCTTATACATGGAGTACCATGACAATGAATGGGGCAAAGAGGTTACCGACGACCGGAAAATGTTCGAGTTCCTGGTGTTGGAAGGCGCACAGGCCGGATTGAGCTGGATCACGATTCTGCGCAGGCGTGAAAATTACAGAGCGGCATTCGCCGGTTTCGACGTGCACAAAGTCGCGGCATTTACGGCGGAGGATGTGGAACGGCTGATGCAGGATTCGGGGATTATCCGCAACCGGAGGAAAATCGAGGCCACGGTGAGCAATGCCAGACTTTTTATTGCGATTCAAAAGGAGTTCGGCTCTTTTTGCGCCTATATCAAGTCGTTCCTGCCCGACAACAAACCCGTGATAAACCACTGGAAAAACCTCAGCGAAATTCCCGTGTCCACGCCATTGTCCGACGCCATAAGCAAGGATATGAAAAAAAGGGGATTCAAATTCTTCGGCACGACCATCTGCTATGCGCATTTGCAGGCCGTGGGATATGTGAACGACCATCTGACGGACTGTCATTGCAGAAACCGTTAAGCCGACGGGCTTGCATATAACAAAGAGTGGCCGGAAGCAATTCCCGGCCACTCTTTTCTTTCGTTCCACCCGGAATCAGCGGATGAAATTGGCCCGGACGTAATCCTCCATGACGAACTCCTTGGGCTGTGCAGGCGCGTCGAGCGGCGTCACGCAGGTTTCGAGCAGCAACGGCTGACGCCCGAGAACCATTTTTTCGAGGAACGTATCGATCTCGCACCGGTTTTCGAACAGCGGCCGTCCGGCCAGCGAATGATCCGTATTTGCCGCCGAATAGAACCAATGGGGAGCCCGCCGTTCGGTCAGCTGCCGGGCGATGTATTTCGAGCCGAAGAATCCGTTGCCCCCGTGCCTCACGACATCGTAGGGAACGTTGCGGTCGGCGTCGCCGTGGAAAAGCAGGATCGGCGCAGGGTTCCGGCGCCAGTTCAACTCTTCGCAAGGCTCGAAAATGGCTCCTGCAAAGGCGATCACCCCTGCATAATTGAATCCGGCAGGGAGGCGCCGGGTCTGCGGACGATCGTTGCAAATGCCGTATTCGCCCGTCAGGGCCGTGATAGCCCCGGCGCTCGAGCCGCTGGCGACGATCAGCGTCGGATCGATATGCCACTCCGCGGCATGGGCGCACACATAGGCTGTAGCGTCGTAGAGGTCCTCGACGGCGAGGTCGATGGCCCGTGCAAAGGCCGGGGCGAAGTTCTCCGTCGTGAGGGTCTGCCGTTCCACGGCCGTTTTCAGGTCCCGGCGGTAGTCGATCGACACCACCGTCCACCCCTGCCGGGCGTAATACTCCAGGTAGGGCACGTAATGGCTCTCGTTACGGCCTCCGGTGAAGAAGCCTCCGCCGAACGCAAAGATCAGGCAGGGACTCATCCGGCTGTCGGGACCGAGGGAGGTGTAGCGGTCGAGCCGCAGCGTATCCGACCCCTTGACGGCATAAACGAAGGTCTCCTTGTCGAGTTTCTGCGCCGAAGCGAAAAACGCAGCAAAAAGCGCGGCGAACAGCAGGAAACGTTTCATGCTACATCATTTCGTCGTAGGCGTACTGAATCGCCCGGTTCAGGATGGCGATGAACGGCTGTGTGCGGCGGAACTCTTCGACCGTGCGGTCCAACAGGTCCGGGGCCAGCAGGAATTCCTCGGTGATCGGCTGTTCGAGATAGAAATCTTTCAGCTTCAACATCTCGGCATATTCGCTGTCGGCCGGGAATCCCGTCGGGACACGCTTGAGCTTGTTGTTGCTGCACAAGCGGAATCCTTTGGCCTTTTTAATCGCGGACTCGATCTCCGCACCGTTGTCCAACACCTCTTCGCGGATCGAACGCAGAATCGTCGGCTCGATGCAGACGGCCCCCGCCGAAAGCAGGTTGCACCACACCAGCGAATCGGCGCAGGGTTCGATGTGGAAATAATACCCCGCAAAGCCCGATTTCTTACCCTTCGGGGCGATGTAGGCGCCGATATAGGTCTTATAGGGCGACTTGTCCGCCGAGAAGCGCGTGTCGCGGGCGATACGATAGGTGCAGTCCTGCGGACGCAGCCCCCGCACCGTGGGATCGAACGACGCGATGCTCTCGATCAGCTGTCCGGTGAAATCCGCGAACCGCCCCTTCACCCGGGTCCATTCGGCGCGGTTGGCGTCGAACCACTCCCGGGTGTTGTTGTCGTGCAGGCGGCGGAAGAAATCGATGACCTCTTTCATCTTACCACGCGAAAAGCGGATAGTCGGCCATCAGGGCGTTCACATCCTTGCGGACGGCGGCGATATTCGCCTCGTTCTCCGGATCGTGCAGCACGCGGTCGATCAGCTCGACGATATACTCCATCTTGTCCTCCTTCAGGCCACGGGTCGTGATGGCCGGGGTTCCGAAGCGCAGACCCGAGGTCTGGAACGGCGAACGGCTGTCGAACGGCACCATGTTCTTGTTGGTGGTGATGTCGGCGGCCACGAGGCATTTCTCGGCCAGCTTACCCGTCAGTTCGGGGAATTTCGTGCGCAGGTCGACGAGCATCAGGTGGTTGTCCGTGCCGTCCGAAACGATCTTGTAACCGCGTTTCACAAAGGCGGCGGCCATCGCTTTGGCGTTCTTCTGCACCTGCGTCTGATACTCCTTGTAAGCCGGTTCCAGCGCCTCGCCGAAAGCCACGGCCTTGGCAGCGATGACGTGTTCCAGCGGACCGCCCTGGATGCCCGGGAAAACGGCCGAATTGAGTATCTGCGACATCATCTTCACGGCCCCCTTCGGCGTGGTCTGCCCCCAGGGGTTTTCGAAATCCTTGCCCATCAGGATGATACCGCCGCGCGGACCGCGCAGGGTCTTGTGGGTCGTCGAGGTGACGATATGTGCGTATTTCACGGGATTCTCCAGCAGCCCGGCGGCGATAAGGCCGGCCGTATGGGCCATGTCGACCATCAGCAGCGCACCTACCTTGTCGGCAATCTCGCGCATGCGTTTGTAATCCCATTCGCGCGAGTAGGCCGAGGCGCCGCCCACGATCATCTTGGGCTTGCACTCCAGCGCCTTACGCTCCATGGCGTCGTAGTCGATGGTGCCCGTCTTTTCGTCGAGCTGATAGCCTACGGCGTTGAAATATTTGCCCGACATATTGACCGGCGAACCGTGCGAGAGGTGTCCTCCGTGTGCCAGGTCGAGGCCCATAAAGGTGTCGTCCGGCTGCATGCAGGCGAAGAAAACGGCCATGTTGGCCTGCGCACCCGAGTGGGGCTGCACGTTGGCATATTCCGCGCCGTAGAGTTTGCAGATGCGCTCGATGGCCAGCGACTCGACCTTGTCCACGACCTCGCAGCCGCCGTAGTAGCGGGCGCCGGGATAGCCTTCGGCGTATTTGTTGGTCAAAACCGAGCCCATGGCCTCCATCACCTGCTCGCTGACAAAGTTCTCCGAGGCGATCAGCTCGATACCATGCATCTGGCGGTTGCGCTCTTCGGCAATCAAATCGAAAATCCGGGAATCTCTTTTCATTATCGTATTAGGGGTTTTGTGAAATGCTTTTACAGCTGGTAAAGATAAGCAAAAATGCCGAAAATGGATTCGTCGAAAAACGGTTTAAGATATTTTTTCCTATATTTGACGGGCAAAAACCGGTCTTGGATAGGCTGCGCCCCGGCAAAACCGCAAACTCCGTTTGCATTTACCCTCGGCTTGCACTATCTTTGTCCTCGAAAATTGACAGATATTACCTTAAAATATACCTATTATGAAATTACTCGAAGGAAAAGTGGCTGTCGTGACCGGCGCCGCACGTGGTATCGGAAAGGCCATTGCACTCGAATTCGCCAAAGAAGGCGCCAATGTGGCATTCACCGACCTTGTGATCGACGAGAACGGAAAGGCCACCGAAGCCGAGATCGCAGCACTGGGCGTGAAGGCCAAGGGCTATGCCTCGAACGCCGCGAATTTCGAAGAGACGCACACGGTTATCGACCAGATCGTGAAGGATTTCGGACGCATCGACATCCTCGTGAACAACGCCGGAATCACGAAGGACGGCCTGATGATGCGCATGTCCGAGGCGCAGTGGGACGCCGTGCTGACGGTGAACCTCAAATCGGCGTTCAATTTCATCCACGCCGTGACGCCTGTCATGGCCAGGCAGAAAAGCGGCTCGATCATCAACATGTCGTCGGTGGTGGGTGTCAGCGGCAACGCCGGCCAGTGCAACTACTCGGCGTCGAAGGCCGGCATGATCGGTCTGGCGAAGTCGATCGCCAAGGAGATGGGACCCCGCGGCATTCGCGCCAACGCCATCGCTCCGGGCTTCATCATGACCGAGATGACCGACAAACTGCCCGACGAGGTGAAAGAAGGCTGGTACAAGCAGATTCCCCTGCGCCGCGGCGGTACGCCGGAGGATGTCGCCAAGGTGGCGTTGTTCCTCGCTTCGGACCTTTCGTCGTATGTCAGCGGGCAGGTTATTCACTGCTGCGGGGCGATGAATTGTTAAGAAGAAGAGCGCAATACGCGTAAAAGATGCCTCTGGCATCAAATATTGAAAGGAAATGCCTGCCGAACTTGTTCGAGCGGGCATTTCCTTTCAATATCAGGTCTTCCGCAGGGATTTTACGCGTATGGCCGACGCGCCGCCGACAATCACCGAGCGAAGCGAAGATAAATCCCGCCGCCGGAAAGCCGGAACCACCCAATTTTGCATCCGCCCGCCTTTTTACTATCTTTGGTGTCGTAACGACGCGTTTATCAGTCGGAACGTCCTACTGAATCCGACGCAATCCGGTTTTGCACTCGTCCGGCTTTTTACTATCTTTGCAGGCATGAAACGACTCGTAATCCTATTTGCGACCCTGGCCGCACTCCAGACATACGCCCAAAGAATTGAGGCGACGCTCCCCAGCCCCGATGCCAAGGCCATCGGCATGGGCGGTGTGATGATGACCACCCTTTCGGGTTCGCACGCCATCTACAACAACTCGGCGATGGCCGTTTTCTCGAGCATGCCGTCGCAAATCTCGTCGTCCTACTACGGGCAGAAAAATGTAGACTACTACGCCGTGTCAGGATACTGCCGCTTCGACAATGTCAATCTCGCGCAGATCGGCTGGCGCCAGTACCTCCGCGAACACGGCAACAACGACATGGCCGTCGACCTGGGCTATTCGCGCCGGATGGGCGACAAATGGTCCTTAGGCGTCGTAGCACGCTACATGCACCTGAAGCGTCCGGAGATTTCGGCCGACGCCCTGGCCGTGGACCTCAGCGCGGCCTATCAGCTGCCGCTGGAGAATGTGGGGAGTTTTTCGACGCTGCGTGCGGGCGCCAAGCTGGGCAATCTGGGCGGATATATCGACGACACGGATTACACGCTGCCGATGGATTTCACCGTCGGTGCGGCCCTCGACACGTTCCTCACCGATGCCCACGAAGTCACCGTCGGAGCCGATGCGGGCTACTATTTCACACCGTCGGCAGTCCGCGGATTCCAACTATCGGTGGGTGCGGAATACAACCTGATGCAGCTGGTCCAGCTGCGCACGGGCTACCATTACGGCGAGCGGCGCGACTATTATCCGAGTTACTGGACCGTCGGCGCCGGCGTGCGCATCCTGCACCTGCGGCTGGATTTCGCCTATCTGTTCGCCAAAAAGGATACGCCTCTGCGCAACACGTACAGCATCAGTTTCGGACTGGATTTCTAAGATACTCCAAAATCCCCTCGCAGCCGTCTTCCAGCATGTCGAGCACCAGCTCGAAGCCCTCGTGTCCTTCGTAATAGGGGTCGGGAACATAGGTGCGGTCGGGATGGCGGCGGCAGAATTCCGCCATGCGGAATATTTTGCGGGCGGCTTCGCGCGAAGGCGCCATACGGTGAAGCGTCTCGTAGTTCATGTCATCCATCACGACGATCATGTCGAAACGGTCGAAATCGGCCTCGCTCACCTGCCGGGCCCGGTGCGTCAGCGCATAGCCGCGGCGGGATGCGGCGCTCCGCATACGCGGGTCGGGCAGTTCGCCCCGATGGCCTCCGTAAGTGCCCGCCGAATCGATCGTGAAACGGTCGGCGGCGCCCCGCTTCTCCACAAGGTCGTGCATGATGCCGTCGGCGGCCGGGGAACGGCAGATATTTCCGAGGCAGACGAACAAAATCCTGATCATCTTATCCATGACCGCAAAAATACGAATAAGCGAGGGCAATGTCAAATTTATTTGAACATTGCCGAGCGGAAATATTTGAGGCGAAGCCAAAGATACGAAAAATGTGGAATACATTTTGCAGGCCCCGGGGGCATGGGAAAGAAAATATCAGACTGGATCGGACAATATCGCTGCATGGATTGGGCCGTGCTCTACATGCGGCTGTTTACGGGAGCCATGATGCTGTTTCACAACATCGGTAAAATACAGAATTACAACGAAATAATCGATTCATATCCAGCATTACTTCATATTAACCCCGCCGCCGTGTTCGTCATCGTTACGGTCGTCGAAGTGCTGCTGGCCGTGCTCATCATCATGGGGCTGCGGGTACGTGCGGCGGCTTTCGTGATGGCGCTGGGCATCCTGCTGATGTTCGCCTGGGGCGGATTTGGAGCCGGGGAGTCCGATTTCGTGTGGCTCGGAATCTATGTCTTCCTGATTGTCTCGGGCGGCGGACTTTACGGTTTCGACGGGGTTTCCGCCCCTGACGGTGGTAAAAAATAACCAATCGAACAATAATAGGACGAACGACATTCCCGATGTTCGGAGAAATATCGTATCTTTGTCGCGATTTGGTTTTATCCGAACCCTCACAAAAACAGAACGCAATGAAGATGAAAGTAATCGTGATGCTGGCGGCTTTCGCACTGACCGCATCGACGGTTTCCGCCCAGGAGCTGCCCCGCAAGGTGCAGAACGTCGAGGTCCTCGACCTGGACGGAAAACCGGCCAAACTGCCCCATTTCGGCGAAAAGAACCTGATGATATTCTACGTGGACCCCGACCGTCACAAACAGAACGAGGATTTCACCATCGAGCTGGAGAAGAACGGCCGCGCGGCGAGCGAAAACATCTACGGCTTCGGGGTGATGAACCTCAAGGACGCTCCGATGGTTCCCAACGGCATGGCCCGCAGCATGGCCAAGAAACGTACGGCGACGAACGGCGCTACGGTGCTGGCCGATCAGGACCGCATCCTGAGCAAGGCCTGGGGACTGGGCGACTGCAACAACCAGTTCGTGCTGATGATCGTATCGAAGGAGGGCGAGTTGGTGTTCCTGCGCAAGGGCCTCCTCTCCGACGCGGACAAAGAGGCTTTTTACGAAACCATCGAGAAATATAAATAAGTCTCGATGCTGCGCAGAACCGTCGTCCTGATCCTCGTGTTTGCGGGTTCGTTCCTCACGGGACGCGCCCAGGAGGAGGGCTCCCGTATTGCAGACGGCGACACGCTGCACTACACCTACACCCCGCTGCCGCAGGAGGCTCCCCGAAAGAAACCCTTCCTGCGGCGTGTCGTCGATTATTTCGGAGAGTCGACCACCGACAAGACCTTCGAGAAGAAGATCGATTTCACCTTCGCCGGAGGCCCCAGCTACTCGAAGAACACGAGTTTCGGCATCGGCCTGCTGGCGGCGGGACTGTTCCGGCTCGACCGCACGGACTCGATCACGGCGCCGTCGGACATCTCGATTTTCGCCAACGTCTCGGTATCGGGGTTTTACGCGCTGGGCGTGACGGGAAACACCATTTTCTCGCACAACAAACGCCGCCTGAACTACACGGTGATGTTCGCCTCGGCGCCCCGCAGTTTCTGGGGCATCGGCTACGACGAGGGGCGCAACAATCCCGAGAGCACCTACTCCGAGAAGCGCTACCTGGTCGAAGGACGCTACCTGCACGAGTTCCTGCCCCACACCTACATCGGCGGGCTGGTGAGCTTCGAACACACACGGGGCCTGAAATTCACCGAACCGGCGTATCTCCACGGGGAGAAAATGAAATACACGGCGACAGGCATCGGGGCGATTCTCGAATACGATTCGCGCGATTTTATTCCCAACCCGTTCCGGGGTGTCTATGTGAGTTTCCAGGAGACGCTCTTTCCGAAGGGGCTCGGGAACTGCGGCAAGACGCTGTGGCGCACGACCTTTACGGCCGATGTTTACCAGCGGGTGTGGAAAGACGCTGTTTTGGCCGCCGACCTCTATGCGGTGTTCAACACCGACGGCACGCCGTGGCCGATGCTCGCCCGACTGGGCGGCAGCCAGCGGATGCGCGGCTACTACCAAGGCCGCTATACGGACAACGACATGATCACCCTGCAGGTCGAACTGCGCCAGCGAATCTGGCGGCGGATCGGATGTGCGGTCTGGGGCGGCGCGGGCAACGTGTTCCCGTCGCTCGGGGAGTTCGACTGGGCGCAGACGCTGCCCAATTACGGCGTCGGCTTCCGGTGGGAGCTTAAAAAAAGAGTTAACGTGCGCCTCGATTACGGATTCGGCAAGAAGACGAGCGGATTCCTGCTGAGCATCAACGAGGCTTTTTAAGAGCTATTTGGCTTATGAGTGCTGATACGAACCAGAAAAACAGACGAAGGGTGGTCAAGACCCGCAGCCGCTTCACCACGCTGCTGACCGTCTATTTCTTCGTGGCGCTGATTATCCCCAACTGCGTGCTGGCCAACACCGAGCCCTACTCGGTGTGGACCGTCGAGGCGCTGATACTCATGCCGCTGGGGTTCTACATGATGTGGAGCGTGGCCCTGCGCCGTTCGGGCGTGATGATCTGGCTGGCGTTCCCGTTCATCTTCTTCTGCGCCTTCCAGATCGTGCTGTTGTACCTCTTCGGCAACTCGATTATCGCCACCGACATGTTCACCAACCTGCTGACGACCAATCCGGGCGAAGCGGGCGAACTGCTGGGCAATATCTATCCGTCGGTGGTGCTGGTCTGCGTGCTCTACCTGCCGCTGCTGTGGCTCGCGGCACGCGAAATCGGTCACAAACGCTATATCACGCGCACGGCGCGTATGAACATCGGCCTGACCGGAGCGGCGCTTTTCGCGCTGGGACTGCTGGCCCTATGGCCCGCCTATCACGTGAGCGAGGACCGGCACGTGTTGCGCGACGAAATCTTCCCCCTGAACATCCTCTACAACCTCGGGCTGAGCGGTTCGGAATTCCGCAAGTCGTTCAACTACGAAAAGACCTCCGCAGGATTCACCTACGAAGCCCGACGCACGGCCGAAGCCCCCGGACGCGAGGTTTATGTATATATTATAGGTGAGGCTTCGCGGGCCATGAACTGGCAGCTTTACGGCTATGACCGCGAGACGAATCCCCGGCTGTCGCAGGAGAAGGGGTTGGTGGTCTTCCGCGATGTGCTGACCCAGAGCAACACCACGCACAAGAGCGTGCCGCTGATTCTCTCGTCGGTGGCTACCGACGAACACGAGGAGTTGTACCGCCGCAAAGGCCTTCCGGCGCTGTTCAACGAAGCGGGTTTCGACACCTGGTTCATCTCCAACCAGTCACGTCAGGGCGCCATGATTGACCACCTGGCCCACGACGCCAAGCACCTGATTTACATCCGCTCGCCGCGCCACGACACGCAGCTGCTCGATGAAATGCGCAAAGTGCTCGAAAAGAGCGACGAACAAAAGATACTCTTCATCCTCCACTGCTACGGGTCGCATTTCAGCTACCATCAGCGTTATCCGCGGGAGTTCGCGCATTTCCAGCCCGACAACGACGTGGCAATCGCCAAACAGCACCGTCCGATGCTGGTCAATGCTTACGACAACTCGATCCGTTATACGGATTACGTGCTGTCGCAGATCATCGACTACCTGGGGTCGCTCGAGAACACCTCCTCGGCGCTGCTCTACTGCGCCGACCACGGCGAGGACCTCATAGACGACGACCGCGAACGCTTCCTGCACGCCTCGCCCACCACCACGGCCTATCAGCTTTATGTGGCTTCGCTGGCGTGGTTCTCGGACAGCTACCGGGAGCATTTCCCCGAAAAAGCCGCCGCCGCCGAAGCCAACGAGACGGCTCCGGCCACGACGCACGCGCTGTTCCACACCATGGCCGATATGGCTTCGATCCGGGGCCGGTTCCTTTCGACGAAGGTGTCGCTCGTGAGCCCCGATTTCGACCGCAAGGCCCCGCGCCGCTACCTGAACGACCACAACGAAGCCGTACCCTACCGCAAGACGGGACTCCGGCCCGAGGATATGGAGGTCTTCCGGCGCTACAACATTGAATTGAACTGAACAATAAAGGCCGCTCCCTTTCGGAAGCGGCCTTTATCTTAAATTCGAGGTTCGAATTATTTCGCAGCGTCTACGGAAACCTTGCGGAACTCCTTCATCAGCTTCGAAAGTTCCAGAGCCGATTTGCGGGCACGCGTGCCGGCAGCTTTGTTGTTTTTCTCGACCTGAGCAGCTGCGTTGGCTGCAAATACCTCAAACTCTGCGTTGATTTTTGCTACTAACTCTTTCATAGTTTTATTTATTAAATTGGGTTTGTTATCAACGCAAAGATATAAAAATATTCTAAACTCCATCCCCCGAAGCCGTAAAAAACAGCTTTTTTTCATTAAAAAGACCCACTATATGGGGATGACGGTACGTTTTTTGCCTTTTTCACGGGGTAAAACATACCCTTATGCAGAAATTCTACCTTTCAGCAGGCCTCTTTGCAGCGCTCCTCGCGGGCTGCGGAAAACATAATTCCCGGCAGGCGATGCCTCCCCTGCGGGTCGAAGTGGCCGAGGCCACCGTGGACTCCGTTCCCAACCGAATGAGTTTCATCGGCTACCTCGCGAGCAATTTCGACGCCGTGATCCAGCCGCGTGTGAACGGCTACTTGTCGTCGAAACTTTACAGCAACGGCATGCCCGTCCGGCGGGGCCAGCTGCTGTTCACCATCGACCCCGACCAGCTCTCGACCTCGATGCTGGCGGCCGAGGCCCAACTGGAGTCGGCCCGGGCGCAAGCCATCGAGGCCCGCAACAACTACGACCGGGCCGTGCCGCTGGCGAAGATCAATGCCATCAGCCAGTCGCAACTGGACCAGTACACCGCGCAGTGGAAAGCCGCCGAAGCCTCGGTGCGTGCCGCCGAGCAGACGCTCAGCAGCGCCCGGATGAACGTCGGCTATGCCGAACTGCGCTCCCCGATCGACGGCATCATCGAGCACACGGCGGCGCATGTGGGCGACTACGTGGGTCCCGGCACGCAGTTCAGCGTGCTGACGACCGTGTCGAACATCGACACGCTGACCGTCGACGTGGCGATCCCCATGTCGCAGTACCTGCGCTATGCCGGCAACCGGACCTCGATCTACGACAACGAGGGACTGCTCTCGGACATCCGCCTCGTGCTGGCCGACGGCACGCAGTATCCCCACGAAGGACGCTATGACTATACGCGCAAGGACGTATCGAGCACCACGGGAACGCTGGTGCTGGTGGTGATGTTCCCCAATCCCGACGAGGCCCTGAAGCCCGGGCAGTTCGCCCGTGTGGAGGCTAACGTGGGTCCCGTGCGGCCGCGCGTCGTCGTGCCCCAGCAGGGCGTGAGCCAGGCTCAGGACCTCAGTTCGGTATGGGTCGTCGCGCCCGACAGCACGGCGCACTACCGCCGCGTCACCCCGGGTGACACCTACGGTGCGCTGTGGTGCATCGACGAAGGGTTGGACCGCGGCGAATGGATTGTGGTGGCCGGGCAGCAGAAGCTGCGCGACGGCGCGAAGGTGATTCCCGAAAAGAAGTAGCCTTATGGAGAAATTCTTCGTTTCGCGCCCGATTTTCGCCATCTCGCTGGCCATCGTCATCGTACTCGTGGGGTTGATCTCGATCACGCAGCTGCCGATCGAGCAGTATCCCGACATCACGCCCCCGGTCGTGGAGGTCTCGGCGACCTACGACGGCGCCGATGCCGAGACGGTGAACAATGCCGTGGCGACGCCCGTGGCCCAGGCCGTGATGGGCGTCAGCGACATGCTCTACATGCAGGCCACCTCGGCCAACGACGGGTCGATGACCCTGCAGGTGACGTTCGACATCGGCTCCGACCCCGATCTGGACGCCATCTTCACCCAGAACAACGTCTCGTCGGCCACGGCCGAACTGCCGGCGACAGTCACCCGGCAGGGCGTCACCACGCGCAAGACCATGACGGGATTCCTGATGGTCTACTCGCTCCACAGCGACGGCCGTTACGACGGGGAATTCCTGTCGAATTACGCCTATATCAACCTCCAGAACGAGCTGCTGAAAATCGACGGCGTGGGTAAGGTCAGCATAATGGGCGCCGGGGAGTATGCCATGCGCATCTGGCTGCGGCCCGACGTGCTGAAATACTACGGCATCGCCGTGGACGAGGTGACGGCGGCCATCGAGAAGCAGGGCGGCATCTACCCCGCCGGGCAATTCGGGGCCGAGCCGGCTCCCGACGGCGTGGCCTACACCTATACGGTGACTATGCCGCCGCAGATCTCCACCGCCGGGGAGTTCGCCGACATCGTCGTGCGCACGACCTCCTCGGGCGAACAGATCCGTCTGGGCGACATCGCCGAAGTGTCGTTGGGAAGCCAGACCTACGGCGTGAGCTCCTCCTACGAGAGTGAACCCACGGCCATGATCGTCATCTACCAGCAGCCGGGCAGCAACGCCGTGGCCGTCGGCGGCAAGGTCAAGGCCGCGATGGAACGGCTCGCGGCGCGGTTCCCCGACGGCATCGAGGCCGCCACGATCGTCGATACCACGACGAGCATCGACGCCGGCGTGAAAGACATCTTCCGCACGCTCATCATCGCGCTCATTCTCGTCATCTTCATCATCTACCTCTTCCTGCAGGACTGGCGGGCGACCGTAATCCCGCTGGTGGCGATCCCCGTGTCGCTTATCGGAGCCTTCGCGCTGTTTCCCCTGCTCGGATTCTCGATCAATATCATCTCGCTGCTGGGTCTGGTGCTGGCCATCGGACTGGTCGTGGACGACGCCATCGTGGTCGTCGAGGCCGCGCAGGTCAATATCGAGCAGGGCATGAAACCCCGTGCGGCGGCGCTGGAGGCCATGCGCAACGTGGCTTCGCCGATCGTCGCCACGACCGTCGTACTGCTGGCTGTCTTCGTGCCGGTGTCGTTCACGGGCGGCATCACGGGACGGCTGTTCCAGCAGTTCTCGGTCACTATCGCCGTGTCGGTCGTGATCTCGGCGTTCAACGCCCTGACGCTCTCCCCGGCGCTCTGCGCCCTGCTGCTGCGCCACCGGGAACCTTCGCAGAAAGGATTCTTTGCCGCCTTCAACCGCTGGTTTGCCCGGCAGATGGAGCACTACACGACCTTCACGCCTACGCTGATGCGCCATGTCGCCCGCACGGGCGTGTTCGTGGCCGTGGTCCTGGGGGTGATCTTCGTCGTATGGCGCAAACTGCCCGCGGGATTCCTCCCCGAAGAGGATCAGGGCTATGTGATGGTGATGGTCTCAACGCCCGAAGCCTCGTCGCTGCAAGTGACCCAACGGGCCATGGCCGACGCCGACGCGGTGATCCGCACGCTTCCCGAGGTCGCCTCGACATCATTCGCCGCGGGATTCAACATGATGGCCGGCATCGCCTCGACGTCGAGCGGCATCATCTTCGTCAAACTCGTCGATTACTCCGACCGCAAGCTCTCGGCCATGCAGATCGCCCAGAAGCTCACCGGAGAGCTCTATGTGGCGGTTGCCGGGGCCGAATGCTATGCCTTCATCCCGCCCTCGATTCCGGGGCTGGGCGTCACGTCGGGCGTCTCGGTCGAGGTGCAGGACCTCGAGGGACGCGGCACGGCCTACCTGCTGGAAAACGCCGAACGGCTGATGGACTCGCTGCGCAAAAGTCCCTCCATCGCTTCCGTCACCACGCAGTTCAACGCCGGGGTTCCCCAGCGGCGGCTGCGCATCGACAAACAGCAGGCGCTGGCTGCGAGCGTGGACCTCGGGACGCTGTACGGCGAACTGACCACCCTGCTGGGCGGCACCTATATCAACAATTTCACGCGCTTCGGCAAGCTCTACCAAACCTATATGCAGGCCGCGCCCGACTACCGCCTCGACCGACGGTCGCTGGACAGCTACTACGTCACCTCGGCGTCGGGCGAGAGCGTCCCCGTGGCGTCGCTCATCGAGGTGGCCGACACCGTGGGCGTGGAGTACGTCTCGCAGTTCAACCTCTACCGCTCCATATCGCTCACCGTCACCCCCGCCGCACGGGCTTCGACCACGACCGTCATGCAGGAGATCACCGCCACGGCCGCCGGCGTGCTGCCCGACGACATCGGGACGGCATGGAGCGGCACCTCCTATCAGGAGGCCAACGCCTCGAAGACCGGCGGACTGGTCTACGCGCTGGCGCTCGTGTTCGTGTTCCTTGTGCTGGCAGCCCTGTACGAATCGTGGGGACTGCCGCTGGCCATCCTGATGAGCGTCCCGGTGGCGGTGCTCGGAGCCGTGCTGTTCGTCGGCGGCACACACCTGATGAACGCGCTCTATGTCAACGACATCTATATGCAGATTTCACTCGTCATGCTGATCGGACTGGCGGCCAAAAACGCCATTCTCGTAGTGGAGTATGCCGACCGGCTGTTCCGCGAGCAGGGCGCGTCGCTGATGGATGCGGCCATCGGGGCCGCGAAACTGCGTGTGAGGCCGATCATCATGACCGCCTTCGCCTTCATCTTGGGCGTCATGCCGCTCGTCTTTGCCAGCGGGGTTTACGCCACGGCCCGCAATATCATGGGCGTGGCGCTCGTGGGCGGCATGCTGTTCGCCACCCTGCTGGGCATCTTCGTCTACCCGGCGCTCTACTATTTCGTCGGGAAGATCGGCCGCTTCGAACAGCGCCGCGAACGTCAAAAAACGGAGGAGAAACTATGAAAGCAAAAATTCTGATCGCCGCCCTGCTGTCAGCCGCCTGCACCCCGAAATTCTATCCGCCGCAAGTCGCCACGCCCGAAAGCTATCTCTATGGAGACGGATTCTCGTCCGACACGACGGGTGTGGGCGAACGCTGGTGGGAGCTGTTCGGCGACACGACACTCAATGCGCTCGTCGAACGGGCGCTGGCCAACAACCGCGACGCGGCTGCCGCCGCAGCACGGGTCGAGGAGGCCCGGGCCAACCTCGGAAACGTCCGGGCGCAATACCTGCCGCAGATCGGCATCGGAGCCTCGGCCGAGGGCGATTATACCCCCGAAACCAAGATCGTGCAGGCGTATGCCGTCGAGCCTACCCTTTCGTGGGAACTGTCGCTTTTCGGGACCCTGCGCAACGCCAAGCGTGCCGCGAAGGCTGAAATAGCCTCGACCGAATGGGCGCTGGCGGGTGTTCGGCTCTCGCTGGCCGCCGAGGTCGCCACGACCTATTTCACCCTGCTGGAGTATGAACGCGACCTCTCGATCGCCCGGCAGACCCTTCAACTACGGCGCGAATCGGCCGCGCTGATCGACTCGATGTTCCGCTACGGCATGTCCGACGGCGTGGCACTGGAGCAGGCCCGGAGCCTGGTCTACACCGCCGAAGCCGACGTTCCGCAATACTGCCGGGCCGTGGAGCAGACATGGCTTTCGATGGGCATCCTGCTGGGCGAGACGCCCTCACGGGCGCAGCTCTCCGGAGCGGGACTCCGCCTGCTGACCGACTATCAGCCTGCGGAGATTCCCGTGGGCCTGCCGTCGGAGCTCCTGAAACGGCGTCCCGACATCCGCGAAGCGCATTTCAACATGCTGCAGGCCGCGGCCCAGGCCGGGCAGGCAAGGAGTGCGCGATTTCCATCTATATCACTGACAGCCAAAGGCGGAGTGGCATCCAGTTCAATCAAAGGTTTAACTGCGGCGAATCCCTGGGCCTGGGAGGCGCTGGGGTCGATTGCCGAACCGGTTTTCGGCTTCGGGAAACTCCGCCGCGCCGAGCAGGCAGCGATGGCGGCCTACACACAGTCGGCCCGGAGTTACGAGCAAACCGTGCTGACGGCCTTCGCCGACGTCGAAAAGGCGCTGGTGGCCATCACGACCTACCGCGGCCAGACGGACCGCACGGGCGAACTGGTGCTTTCGAACGACCGCATCGCCACGATGACCCGGGCGCTCTACCGCAGTGGACTGTCGGACTACCTCGACGTGATCGACGCCGAGCGCAGTCTCTACCAGACGCAGATGGAGCTGGTGAACCTCGTGGCGCAGCAGTATATCAACTATGTCACGCTCTGCAAGGCGCTGGGCGGCGGCTGGAACGGCGGCAGCGGAAATCCGGACTGAATGCGGACCGGCGACAGGACGCCCCTAAAACCCGCCTCTTAGGCGGGTACCTACAAATGGGGATTGCCTATATCAATATAAAGTAGTAATTTTGGGACGCAAAATAGAAGAAAATGCGTCTATCCGAACTTAAAACCGGCGAATCGGGGACGATCGTCAAGGTGATGGGACACGGTGGCTTCCGCCGCCGTATCATGGAAATGGGATTCGTCCGCGGACAGCGGGTCGAAGTGATCCTGAATGCCCCCCTGAAGGACCCGATCGAATATAAGATCATGGGCTACGACATCTCGCTGCGCCGCAGCGAGGCTGATATGGTTGAGGTGCTCACCGACAGCGAAGCCAGCGAATACCTCGCAGGCGGGCACCACCACCATCATGAACACCACGAGCACCACCATCATCACGGTCCCGCCGGGGAATCCGTTCCGAGCGGGGAGTTCGGGGCCGCGGAACCCGGTGCGGGATGCTGCACGAGCATCGACGAGGTGGTGACGCGCCGCACGCGGACCATCACGGTGGCGCTGGTGGGCAACCCCAACAGCGGCAAAACCTCGCTGTTCAACGCCATTTCGGGCGGCCATGAACACGTCGGCAACTACAGCGGTGTGACCGTGGGGGCCAAGATCGGCAACCGCATCTACCGCGGCTACCGGTTCGAAGTAACCGACCTGCCCGGCACCTACGCCCTCTCGGCCTATACGCCCGAGGAGCGTTATGTGCGCCATCACCTGGCCGCGAGCATCCCCGACGTGGTGATAAACTCCGTAGTGGCCTCAAACTTAGAGCGGAACCTCTACTTAACTACCGAGTTAATCGATATAAACCCGCGTATGGTGGTGGCGCTCAATATGTTCGACGAGTTGGAAGCCAGCGGCGCGGCGCTCGATTACGAGAGTCTGGGCCGCATGCTGGGTGTGCCGATGGTGCCCGTCGAGGCACGCAACAACCGTGGCATAGACACCCTGCTGGACACCGTGATCGACGTTTACGAAAACCGTGACGAACGCGTGCGGCATATTCATATCAATATGGGTGCCGTGGTCGAAGAGGGGTTGCGCAGGCTCAACGGCGACATGAGCGACCACCGCGACGAATTGCCCAAAGCCTTCCCGCCCCGCTACTATGCGATGAAGATGCTCGAAGGCGACGCCGAGGCTGAGAAGAGTCTCCGCGAATGCAAGCGTTATCCCGAATGGGCCGAAATCCGCGACCGCGAGGCCCGGCGCATCACCGAAGCGCTGGGCGAGGATGTCGAAACGGCCTTCGCCAATCAGAAATACGGATTCATACAGGGGGCCCTGAAAGAGACTTTCACGCCCGGACGGCGCGAGGAGGTCACGACGACGGCCGTAATCGACACCTTCGTGACGCACAAATTATGGGGATTCCCGATTTTCTTTGCGCTGATGTGGTTCATGTTCTGGTGCACGTTCAGCCTCGGGGCCTACCCCCAGGAGTGGATCGATGCGCTGGTGGGATGGATCGGCGGCGGCGTGGACGCCCTGCTGCCCGCAGGACCGCTGCGCGACCTCGTGGTCGACGGCATCATCGGAGGCGTGGGCGCCGTGATCGTCTTCCTGCCGAACATCATGATTCTCTACCTCTTCATTTCGTTCATGGAGGATTCGGGCTATCTGGCCCGCGCGGCGTTCATCATGGACCGCGTGATGCACCGCATCGGACTGCACGGAAAATCGTTCATCCCGCTCATCATGGGATTCGGCTGCAACGTGCCCGCAATCATGGCCTGCCGGACCATCGAGAGCCGTAGCAGCCGCCTGATAACCATACTCATCACGCCGTTCATGTCGTGCAGCGCCCGGATTCCGATCTACCTGCTGCTGGCAGGGACGTTCTTCGCAGCGAATGCCGGGTCGGTGATGCTGGCGCTCTATGTGCTGGGCATCGTGCTGGCCGTCGTTACGGCACGGCTGATGCGGCGGTTTCTCTTCCCGGTGGACGAGACGCCGTTTGTGATGGAGCTCCCGCCCTACCGTCTCCCGACGTGGAAAACAACCCTCACGCACATGTGGGACAAATGTGCGCAGTACCTCAAGAAGATGGGCGGCATGATTCTGATCGCTTCGGTGGTCGTCTGGTTCCTGAGCTACTACCCCCGCACAGAGGAGACTGCCGGGACCGAAGCCCACTACGAAAACTCCTACCTCGGGCGTCTGGGCAAGGGGTGTGAACCGGTGTTCAGTCCCCTGGGATTCAACTGGAAGGCCAGCGTGGCCCTGCTGTCGGGACTCCCGGCCAAGGAGATCGTGGTCTCGACGCTGGGCGTGCTCTACTCCGAAGGCGCCATGACGAAGCCCGCTGAAGGGACGATCATCGGCGGCGCGGACGGCCCGACTGAAATCATTGTTTCGGATTCCGACACGGAGACTGCGGCAGCGTCTGCCGAGCCCTCCGAGGATGAAGAGATGGCCTCGCTGTCGCAGCGGCTGCTGGCGAGCGGCGATTTTTCGACCGCTTCGGCGCTGGCGTTCCTCGTCTTCATCCTGCTCTACGTTCCCTGCATCGCCACGGTAGTCGCCATCGGCGCCGAGGCCGGGTGGAAATGGGCCACGGCGTCGGTCGTCTACAACACGGCGCTGGCCTGGTTCGTGGCGTGGATCGTCTACCGCATCGCCTTGTTATTCTGAGCAATGGACTGGCAGGATTATATCGTGGGGGCCATCGGAATCGCGGTGGCGGCAGTCGTAGCACTATGGCTGTGGCGGCTCATGTGCGGCAAGCGGCGCGGGGGATGCGCGTCGTGCCCCTCGGCACAATGTCCGCATAAAAAGTTCAACAAAAAGAATTAAACCCTATCTTTGCGACCGCAAACAAGAACCAACGTGGTCGGACTTTTCTACATTCTGCTTTTCTGGCTCATCGGCAATGCGCTGAGCCTCATGACCGGAGGTTACGTCTCGGGAAACATCATCGGCATGATCCTCCTCTTCGCGGCGCTGTGCCTGCGCTGGGTGCGGGCCGAGACGGTGCGTCCCGCAGCACGCTTTCTCTTGGGAGCCATGGCCCTGTTCTTCGTGCCCTACGGCGTGGGACTGATGGACTCCTACCGCGTAATCCTCGAAAACCTCGGAGCCATCGTCGTCTCGGGGATCGTTTCGACGATCATCGTGCTCATCATCACGGGCAAGACCTTTCAGAGCCTGAACCGCCGCGCCCGGCTGCGGCACATCAAACACCTCCGCCACGATGACTGACGCCCCGTTCCTCTCCTCGGACCTCTTTCTGCTGACCCTCACCGTGGGGCTATACTGCCTCGGGGGCATGATATACCGCCGCACGCGGCTGCCGCTGCTGCATCCCGTGCTGCTGACCTTCGTTGCCGTAATCGTCTTCCTTCGCTGCGCGGGGATCGGCTATGCGCGTTATCAGGAGGCGACGGGCGTGCTCAATTTCGCCCTCGGGATGTCGGTCGTGGCGCTGGGATACCTCCTCTACGAACAGCTGGAACGCCTGCGCGGAAGCCTGCTGCCCGTGGGCGTCGCCACACTCGCGGGATGCGTCGCAGGGGTGCTGAGCGTGGTCTACATCGCCATGGCGTTCGGCGCCGAACGGAACATACTCACCTCCATAGCCCCCAAATCGGTCACGGTGCCGATTGCCGTGTCGGTCTCGGGACCGCTGGGCGGCAATGTGTCGGTGACGTCGGTGGTGGTCTTCTGCGTGGGGATTTTCGGCAGCATCTTCGGCGAATGGATTCTGCGCCGCTGCGGAGTCCGCGACCCCGAGGCCCGGGGATTTGCGCTCGGAGCCGCCGCACACGGCATCGGAACGGCCCGGGCCATCGAAATAGGAGCCGCCGAAGGAGCCCTCAGCGGGTTGGCAATGGCCCTGATGGGGCTGGCGACCGCACTGCTGATGCCGCTGATGGAGAAATATCTGTATTAGCATCGCCACCAGATGCCGGCTTGCGGAAAAAATCGCTATCTTTAGCACCCCCCCCCGAAAACTCCCGTACATGAAAAAAATCATTCTCCTCCTCTTTGTTATCCTGTCGGCGGCATCATGCAGAATATTCAAGATGGATCCTTTCGAGCCTACGCATTACACGAAACGGTATGTAAAAAACAATACCGGGATACCGCTGATCGTTGCGACACGTGATTTTGGTTCGGCGCAATCACTCGTGCCGGGAGACTCGACAAGTGTTTTCACCTTCAATCCTCCCCAAAAATGGGGGACTCCGACGTTCTATACGCATTACGAATGGCAGGATGAAAACGGGAACGGAGAAAAACAGTACTTGAGCATTTCGTCGGCCGACGGCGAATTGCTGAAAAAATGGATATACGGCGGCGAAAATATGCAGGATGAACGATTCTTCAAAGAAGAATCCTGGCGGTTTTACACTCAGAAAGCCCCCGGATACGACCGTAGCGGCGAAGAGGAATTCCTGTGGGTTTTCGATATTCTTCTGGAAGATATTGCTACCGGAGTCGATGCGGAACCGTGATCGGACAAATTCTTTTCATGAAAAGTTTTTAAAATTCTATATTATATGCTAATTTTGCGCATCGTCCGACAAACGGCACAAAATTAGGTTAGTATGGAGTGGTTATATTCCCTGTTCTTCGGCAACGGCATCGCCCATGCCGTGCTTATCTTCGCATTGGTGATCACCATCGGCATTCTGATGGGAAAAGTCAAGATCGGAGGCATCTCGCTGGGCGTCACGTGGATATTGTTCGTCGGCATCGTGTTCAGCCATTTCGGGATGACCGTCGACGGCGAGGTGAGGCATTTCGTGCAGGAATTCGGACTGATCCTTTTCGTCTTCTCAATCGGCCTGCAGGTCGGACCGGGATTCTTCGCGTCGTTCAAACACGGCGGAATCACCCTTGTGGGGTGTGCTGCGGCGATCGTCCTGCTGGGCGTCGCAACGGCCTATGTCATTCACGTCGTGACCGGAACGCCCATCCCGACGATGGTCGGTATTCTCTCGGGCGCCGTGACCAACACCCCCGGACTGGGCGCCGCGCAGCAGGCCTATGCCGACGCCGCGGGGTTCAGCGATCCCAATGTCGCGCTGGGCTATGCCGTGGCCTATCCGCTGGGCGTCGTGGGCATCATCTTCACGATGATTTTCATCCGCTATGCCCTGCGTGTGAAATTCGAAAAGGAGGACGAGGCGTTGGCCGCGCTCGCCAAAGAGCAGAAATTCGCCGAGAAAGTCTCCGTGGAGTTCACCAATGAAATGCTCGACGGACGCACCGTGGAATATATGCGCGACCTGGTCAACCGCCAGTTCGTGATCTCGCGCATCCGGCACGCCGACGGGGAGATTACGATGGCCGATGCCGACAGCGTGCTCCGGCTGGGCGACAAACTGTGGATCATCTGCCAGGCCGAGGACGTCGAAGCCGTCGTGGCCTTCTTCGGGCACCGCGTGGAGCTCTCCGACGCCGACTGGGGCAACAACACGCCCAACGCCGAGCTGATCTCGCGGCGCATCCTGATCACCAAATCGTCGATCAACGGCAAGAAATTCTCCGACCTCCGCCTGCGGACCAAATACGGCATCACGATCACCCGCGTCAACCGCGCCGGCGTGGACCTGATTCCCTATCAGGGGCTCGAACTCCAGGTCGGCGACCGCGTGATGGTCGTGGGACCCGAAAAGGCCGTGACGCAGGTGGCCGACGTGCTGGGCAACTCACTCAAGAAGCTGAACCAGCCCAATCTGGTGACGATCTTCGTGGGTATCGCCCTCGGTGTGCTGCTGGGATCGATTCCGCTGATGAACGTTCCGCAACCCGTGAAGCTCGGTCTGGCGGGCGGTCCGCTGATCGTGGCAATCCTGATCGGACGCTTCGGAACCCGTTTCCACCTGGTGACCTACACCACCATGAGCGCCAACCTGATGCTGCGCGAAATCGGCATCGCACTGTTCCTCGCGGCCGTGGGAATCGGCGCCGGGGACGGTTTCGTGGACGCAATCGTCGGAGGCGGGTACCGCTGGATCGGCTACGGCGTGATTATCACGGTCGTCCCCCTGCTGATCGTCTCGCTCTTCGCACGACTGAAACTGAAGATGAACTACTACACGCTGATGGGACTCATCGCCGGTTCGATGACCGATCCCCCGGCGCTGGCCTATGCTAACGCCACGGCCGGAAACGACATGCCCGCCGTGGGCTATTCGACGGTCTATCCCGTGGTGATGTTCCTGCGGGTGCTGACGGCGCAGATATTCATCTTGTTTGCCTTGTAACGGCGTCCCTGGACGCTGCTATCCTCCAAATCCCCGCCCCGGCGGGGATTTTTTTACGGAGCCGCTTTCAATTCGAAACAAATTGCTTTTTTTGTTCCTATAATTTTTTAATATTTCCATTATTTCCCTATCTTTGCCCGGAAAGCATAATCCCAAACATACATCAAACTATGGCAAAAGCAGTCAACATCGCCCGTTCGCACCGGCTGGACGGCATCGGAGAGTACTATTTTTCGCGCCGTCTGCGCGAGATAGGCGAGATTGAAGCGGCCACCGGCCGCCAGATCGTCAAACTGGCCATGGGCAGCCCCGACCTGCCGCCCCACCAGTCCGTGATCGACCGCCTCGCAAAAGAGGCCCAGCGTCCCGATGTGCACAAGTACATGTCTTATCAGGGCGAACCCATCCTGCGCAAGGCTTTTGCCGACTGGTATAAGAAATGGTATCATGTGGACCTCGATTTCAAGTCGGAGATTTACCCGCTGATCGGATCGAAAGAGGGTCTCATGCATATCTGCATGACGTTCCTCAATCCCGGAGACAAGGTCCTCGTTCCCAATCCCGGCTACCCCACCTACTCGGCGGGCGTCCAGCTGTCGGGCGGCGTGATGGTACCCTATTCGCTCAATAAGGAGACGAATTTCTACCCCGATTTCGACGCCATCGAAAAGGCCGGGCTCGATGGAGTGAAGATGATGTTCATCAACTACCCCAACATGCCGACGGGGCAGGTTCCGACGCCCGAACTGTTCGAAAAAATCATCGCCTTCGGCGCCAAGCACAATATTCTGATCATCCACGACAACCCTTACAGTTTCATCCGCAACGCTTCGGCGCCGATTTCGATCATGGCGGTCGAAGGCGCAAAGGACATTGCCATGGAGCTGAACTCGCTGTCGAAAGGCCACTCGATGGCCGGATGGCGCGTGGGCGTGCTCGTGGGTAAGAAGGAGTGGATCGATTCGGTCATGACGTTCCGCAGCAACATGGACTCGGGTATGTTCTACCCCCTGCAGGCCGCTTCCGAAACGGCGCTGGCGCTGGGCGAGGAGTGGTTCAAGGAGCTCAACGGCATCTACTACGCCCGGGAGAAGCAGGCTTACGAACTGCTCGACGCGCTGGGATGCCGATACCGCAAGAATCAGGCAGGTCTGTTCATCTGGGCAGAGCTGCCCGAGGGTTACGAGGGCGACAGCTTTGCATTCTCGGACGAGGTGATGGAGAAGACCGACGTGTTCCTGACCCCCGGCGGAATCTTCGGTTCGGAAGGCAAGCACTACATCCGCATCACCCTCTGCTGCCCCGAGGAGCTGCTGAAAAAGGCTACCGACAAGATCAAAGCTGCTTTTAGCAAGTAAGCGCCGATATACGGAAAATGAGAACCGCTCCCGAAAGGGAGAGGCTTTTGTAGGAACAATAGCATGCAGAAAGTGTAAACATTTTGTTTACAGCTATTTAATGCGTCTGCTTTCATAGATTCCGGAACGCAGAAAAGCAGAATCGGGCAGGTTTAACGGTGAGTTGTGTTACTTATCCGTTACCTGCCCGAAATGCTTTATTTTACATTAAGATTCAGTTGTAAACTCTCCGTACCTATCTCCCTATGGGATACCAAAGCTAACAAGGCCACGGGTAAAAGTCTCGAAGCACGACGCATCAACGAGAAGCTGGAGAATATCAAGACCAATATCGGCAAACGGTATCAACGTCTTTGCGACCGGGATCCATACGTTACGGCGGAAAAAGTCCGCAATGCCTTCCTGAGTATGGGAGATGATTGCCGCCTATTGTTGCAAACCTTCGACGAATACCTTGCAGGTTTCCGCAAGCGTGTGGGCAATGACCGTAGTGTTTCGACCTTCGAGAACTACAGCAATGCCCGCCGTTACCTCGCCTCCTTTCTGAAATACGAATATAAGGTAGAGGATATGCTCTTCAGGGAACTGAATCGGGATTTTATCGAAAAATTCGTTGTCTATCTTTCCAGCGTCCGCCATATGCTTCCGGGCAGTATCATCACTCCGGTCAAAAAACTGAAACTGATGGCCTATATGGCGTATAAGAACGGCTGGATTCCTGTTAATCCTTTTGCGGGTTTCTATGTCAAGCCGGAATATGGCGAACGGCGTTACCTTTCGGCCTCGGAGTTACAGATTGCGGGCAAAGGGAGCGGACAAGCCGGTAGCTTGCCTCGGCAGAACTGGTTCCGCTCGTGCAAAACGGCACGATGGTTTTTCCCGCAAGATTATGTGTTGTGAGGAACGTGCGGATGGGAGGCGCGGCGGTCTCCACCCAGATGGGATAACCAATGAATACCACGTCATACGAAGAGATGTTTTCGATATTCGTTGTCAAAGACGGGCGATATCCGGATGCCACTTCTTCCCGGATTTGTGCCAGCAAAGCATCGTAATCATCGGTATAGGCATCGACCGTTTGGATTTCTACAAGGTCGCTCTTTACCGTGTCATGGATATATCCGGCAATCGTCCGGGTATTGCCCGTATGGGAGAAATAGACAACCAACACTTTTTTGTCGCCGGAAGGTTCAATCGGTTCTTCCGGTTTTTCCGTCGGAGGAGTTTCCGGAAAATCCGTTTGAGATTCACCTGCAGAACAGCCCGTAATCGCTAACATGAGCCATGCAAAAAGAAATAAGGGTTTCGTTTTCATATCCATTATTTTTTAAGTTATTCCTTTGATGCAAAGGTAAAAGCAAAGCCCCGCAACGTTTTTGTTGCGAGGCTCAATCTGTTTTGTCAGGAAGTTCACTTCTTATTTTTCTTCACTCCATTGTTTGCCGAAGCTCGTCTGCTCCGTTTCCACGCACCCCCGGTGTCCGTGCACCGTACACGCATCCAACGCCGATTGCAACTGCCGGAACTCATCATCGGAAAGCGTGACGTTCCATGCTCCCAGATTCTCCAGAATCCTCTCCTGATTCTTGGAGCCGGGGATAGGCACGACATTGGGGTATTTATGCAGCATCCACGCAAGCGATATCTGGGCGTTGGTGGCGTTTTTCTCCACGGCGAAACGATGCACGAGATCGAGTATGGGCCGGTTGGCCTCGAAATTCTCTTTCGATAATTGGGGTACGAATTTCCGCACGTCGTCGAAGCCGAAC
>X355_Hoffmanns_Two_toed_Sloth__coassemble_1833_pt1 | contig 108640 bp, 91 predicted proteins | sample X355_Hoffmanns_Two_toed_Sloth__metabat2_high_PE_009 | metagenome-assembled genome bin X355_Hoffmanns_Two_toed_Sloth | reverse complement strand
CCATGAAAAACCTTGTCCTCTATTCCCGCAAGCGCGCCGGCAAGACGATGGCTGACAAACTCTCATCCGAGATATTGGATGCCTTCAACCAGCAGGGTGCCGCCTTCAAACGTAAGGAGGAGATGCACCGTATGGCCGAGGCCAACAAGGCATTCGCACACTTTAGATTCTAAAAAGAGAGGATTGACAGATGGCAACCAGAGATTTAAAATATACTCGTAACATCGGCATCATGGCTCACATCGATGCCGGTAAGACCACCACATCCGAGCGAATCCTTTTCTACACGGGCAAGACCCACAAGATCGGTGAAACGCACGAAGGAGCAGCCGTTATGGACTGGATGGTCCAGGAGCAGGAGCGCGGTATCACGATCACCTCGGCCGCTACGACCGCTTTCTGGAACTACATGGGCAACCAGTATCAGATCAACCTGATCGATACCCCGGGACACGTCGACTTTACGGTCGAGGTGGAGCGCTCGCTGCGCGTGCTGGACGGAGCTATCGCTACGTTCTGCGCCGTGGGAGGCGTCGAGCCCCAGTCGGAGACGGTATGGCGTCAGGCCGACAAGTACAACGTTCCCCGCCTCGGTTACGTCAACAAGATGGACCGCACGGGTGCCGACTTTCTGTCGGTGTGCGCACAGATCAAGGAGCATTTCGGTGCTACGGCCCTGCCGGTCGTCCTGCCTATCGGTGCCGAGGACAAGTTCGAAGGTCTGGTAGACCTTATATATAATAATGCTATCTATTACTACGACGACAAGACCGTCCGCGACAATTTCGAGCTGAAGGAGATTCCCGAGTCGATGAAGGAAGAGGCTGCCGAGTGGCGTGCCAAACTCATCGAGGAGGTCGCTTCGACCGACGATGCGCTGATGGAGAAATTCTTCGAGGATCCCGATTCGATCACCGCCGACGAGCTGCTCGCAGCGATTCGCAAGGCGACGATTTCGATGCAGATCGTGCCGATGCTCTGCGGTTCGTCGTTCCACAACAAGGGCGTTCAGAAACTGCTCGACTATGTGATGGCCTTCCTCCCCTCGCCGCTGGACCTGCCCGCAGTTACGGGTATAAACCCCAAGACCGAGAAGGAAGAGGTGCGCCACGCTTCGGAGGACGATCCGTTCTGCGGACTGGCGTTCAAGATCGCTACCGACCCGTTCGTAGGCCGTCTGGCTTTCGTGCGCGTCTATTCGGGTAAACTCGATGCCGGTTCCTACATTCTGGATACCCGCAGCGGCAAACGCGAGCGTATCAGCCGTATCTACCAGATGCACGCCAACAAGCAGAACCCCATGGAGACCGTCGGCGCCGGAGACATCTGCGCTGCCGTAGGTTTCAAGGAGATCCGCACGGGCGACACGCTCTGCGCCGAGAACGCACCCATCGTGCTGGAGCAGATGACTTTCCCCGAACCGGTGATCGGCCTGGCCGTGGAGCCCAAGACCCAGAAGGACCTCGACAAGCTCGGCATTGCCCTGGGCAAGCTGGCTGAGGAGGACCCCACCTTTACGGTTCACACCGACGAGGATTCGGGCCAGACGGTGATCAGCGGTATGGGTGAGCTTCACCTCGACATCATCGTAGACCGTCTGCGCCGCGAGTTCGGCGTGGAGATCAACCAGGGCGCTCCCCAGGTGAACTACAAAGAGTCGCTTACCAAGACGGTTCAGCACCGTGAGGTCTTCAAGAAGCAGACCGGCGGCCGCGGTAAGTTCGCCGACATCGTCTTCGAGATCGGTCCCGCCGAGGACGGCAAGATGGGCCTTACGTTCGTCGATCAGGTGAAGGGCGGTAACATTCCCAAGGAGTTCATTCCTTCGGTTCAGAAGGGCTTCGAGTCGGCTATGGCCAACGGTGCGCTGGCCGGCTATCCGATGGACTCGATGAAGATCACGCTGCTCGACGGTTCGTTCCACCCGGTGGACTCCGACCAGTTGTCGTTCGAGATCGCTGCCCGCAACGGTTACCGTGCTGCCGCTCCCAAGGCCGGTTCGGTGATTCTGGAACCCGTGATGTCCGTGGAGGTCGTGACCCCCGAGGAGAACATGGGCGACATCATCGGCGACCTGAACAAGCGCCGCGGACAGATCACCGGCATGGAGTCGAAGGGCACCGCCCGCGTGGTGAAGGCCAAGGTTCCCCTGTCGGAGATGTTCGGTTATGTGACCGTGCTGCGTACGATCTCGTCGGGCCGCGCCACTTCGTCCATGGAGTTCTCGCATTTCGAGGAGGTTCCTGCCAACCTGGCTAAGGAGATCATTGAGAAATCGAGTGGTAAACGTAAGGAAATAGAATAAGCAAACAATATGAACCAGAAGATTAGAATCAAGTTAAAGTCATTCGATCACAATCTCGTGGACAAGTCGGCCGAGAAGATTGTGAAGACTGTGAAGAGCACGGGCGCCGTTGTGAGCGGCCCGGTGCCCCTTCCCACGCACAAGCAGATTTTTACGGTCAACCGCTCGACTTTCGTCAACAAGAAAGCCCGCGAGCAGTTCCAGCTCTGCACCTTCAAGCGTATCCTCGATATCTACTCGTCGACGCCCAAGACGATCGACGCGCTGATGAAGCTCGAGCTTCCCTCGGGTGTCGAGGTCGAGATCAAGGTGTGATCGAACGGCGCCTTTCCGGTTTTCAGCAGACCCCGCTTTTGCCGTACAGCGGTTCAGGTCCCCTCCACGCGAGGGGATGCGGGGGAGGCTCGGACCTGCAGACGCCGCCCCGGGCGGCGGGAACCGAGGCATGGATTTGAAAACCGGAGGGACAAACAGGTAACATCACTTTATACTATTTTATAACAAACAATTGACAACAAATGTCAGGACTTATTGGAAAGAAAATCGGAATGACTTCCGTTTACAGTGCCGAGGGTAAGAACATACCATGCACTGTCATTGAGGCTGGTCCGTGCGTTGTTACGCAAATCAAAACCGTCGAGAAGGATACCTACGAGGCGGTTCAGGTTGCCTATGACGAAAAAAGTGAAAAGCACACCAGCAGCAGTTTGTTAGGTCACTTCAAGAAAGCCGGCACTTCCCCCAAGCGCAAGATGGCGGAATTCAAGGGAATGCCCGAAGTGGCACTCGGCGACACGCTGACCGTGGATCTCTTCTCGGAAGAGGACTGGGTCGACGTGACCGGGATCTCGAAAGGAAAAGGCTTCCAGGGCGTCGTGAAACGTCACGGCTTCGGCGGCGTAGGCGGCCAGACCCACGGCCAGCACAACCGTGCTCGCAAACCGGGTTCGCTGGGTGCGTCGTCCTATCCCTCGCGCGTCTTCAAGGGCAAACGTCTGCCCGGACGGATGGGCGGCGAGCAGGTCAAGGTTTTGAACCTGCGTGTATTGAAAGTAATTCCCGAAAACAACCTGATCCTCGTGAAGGGGTCGATTCCGGGAGCTAAAGGTGCTTATTTAACGATTGAAAAGTAGTATGGAATTAGCTGTTTTAAACACACAAGGAAAAGAAACGGGTCGCAAGGTAGTCCTTTCGGATGCCGTTTTCGGAGTAGAGGCTAATGACCACGCTATCTACCTCGACGTGAAGCAGTATCTCGCCGACCAGCGTCAGGGTACGCACAAGTCGAAGCAGCGCAACGAGGTTGCCGGCTCGACCCGCAAACTCAAGCGTCAGAAAGGCACCGGCGGTGCACGTGCGGGCAGCATCAAGTCGCCCCTGTTCCCCGGCGGCGGCCGTATCTTCGGCCCCCAGCCCCGCGATTACAGCTTCAAACTCAACAAGAAGCTTAAGCAGCTGGCCCGCCGCAGCGCCCTGACCTACAAGGCTCAGGCAGGCGTGATCAGCATCGTCGAGACCATCTCGATGGAGGCTCCCAAGACCAAGTCGGTAGCGGCTCTGGCCGAGGCGCTGAAGGTCGACGACAAGAAGGTTCTGCTGGTTCTTCCGGAATCGAACGTGAACCTGCAGCTGTCGTGCCGCAACCTTACCTACGTGAAGCCCGTGCTGGCTCAGAACGTCTGCACTTACGACGTGATGAACGCTTCGGCCATCGTGCTGGTGGAGGGTGCCGAGAATGTATTGAATACGATGTTAGCTTAAAAACGCAAGTTACAATGAACATTATTATTAAGCCGGTTTTGACCGAGAAAATGACGATTCAGGGCGATAAGTTGAATCGCTACGGTTTTATCGTTGACGTAAGGGCTAACAAGCTGCAGATTCGCAATGCCGTAGAGCAGATGTACAACGTCGTCGTTACGGACGTGAACACCGTGAACTACATGGGCAAACTCAAGAGCCGCTATACCAAGGCAGGTCTTCTGGAGGGTCGCGCCAATAACTTCAAGAAGGCTATCGTCACCTTGAAGGATGGAGACAAGATCGATTTTTACAGTAATATCTAACGAAGATGGCAGTAAGAAAATTTAAACCTGTAACCGCAGGTACGAGACATAAGATTATCGGCACGTTCGACGAGATCACGACGAACAAGCCGGAGAAATCGCTGCTCAGCCCCAAGAAGAGCTCGGGCGGCCGCAACAACGCCGGTAAGATGACGGTTCGCTATATCGGCGGCGGTCACAAGCAGATGTATCGTAATGTCGACTTCAAACGTGCGAAGGACGGCATCGCTGCAACGGTAAAATCGATCGAGTACGACCCCAATCGTACCGCCCGCATCGCACTGCTGGTTTACGCCGACGGTGAGAAAAGCTACATCATCGCACCCAACGGACTCCAGGTGGGTCAGACCGTCATGAGCGGCGCAGGCGTCGCTCCCGAGGTCGGAAACACGCTCTTCCTGAGCGAAATCCCCCTGGGTACGGTCGTGCACAACATTGAACTCTACCCCGGTCAGGGTGCCGCCATGGCACGTTCGGCCGGTTCCTACGCCCAGCTGCTGGCTCGTGAAGGCAAATTCGCCATCATCAAGCTGCCTTCGGGCGAGACTCGTATGGTACTCGTAACTTGCCGCGCTACGGTGGGTGTCGTGTCGAACGTCGACCACAGCCTCGAGCAGTCGGGCAAGGCCGGACGCGAGCGTTGGCTCGGTCGCCGTCCCCGCAACCGCGGTGTCGTCATGAACCCGGTGGATCACCCGATGGGTGGTGGCGAAGGACGTGCGTCGGGTGGTCACCCGCGTTCGCGCAAGGGTCTGCTTGCCAAGGGTTATAAGACTCGTAACCCGAAGAAGACGACCTCGAAGTTTATTATTTCCAAGAAGAAAAAATAATTAAATAAGAGTACATAATGAGCCGTTCATTAAAAAAAGGACCGTTTATCGACCCCAAGCTCGAGGCGAAAGTTGTCGCCCAGGCCGAAGGGAACAAAAAATCGGTAATCAAAACATGGTCGCGTGCAAGTATGATCTCGCCTGATTTCGTAGGTCAGACGGTAGCTGTCCACAACGGAAACAAATTCATTCCGGTGTATGTAACAGAGAACATGGTAGGTCACAAACTCGGTGAGTTTGCTCCCACCCGCAACTTCCGCGGTCACGCAGGTAACAGAAAAAAATAGGTAGAAAATGGGTGCAAGAAAAGCAAATATGGCCGAGAAAATAAAGGCCGAAAAGAAGCAGAAGGCAATCGCCATTATGCGTGACTGCCCGACCTCTCCCCGTAAGATGCGCCTGGTGGCCGACATCATCCGCGGCGTGGAGATCAACAAGGCACTGGGCATCCTTCGTTACTCGAAGAAGGAGGCGTCGATCCGTATGGAGAAGCTCCTGAAGTCGGCGATCGCCAACTGGGAGGCCAAGAACGAGTCGGAGCGTCTGGAGGACACGAAGCTCTGCGTGAAAGAGGTATTCGTCGACGGAGGCCGCATGCTGAAGCGTATTCAGCCTGCTCCCCAGGGTCGCGCACACCGTATCCGCAAGCGTTCGAACCACGTGACGATCGTAGTTGACAAAATGGTAACCGTAGAAAACAAGTAATCAGATGGGACAGAAAGTTAATCCGATAGCAAATCGTCTTGGCATCATCCGCGGTTGGGATTCCAACTGGTTCGGAGGCAAGGATTTCTCCGACAAACTCGTCGAGGACGCCAAGATCCGCAAGTATCTGAATGTCCGTCTGGCCAAGGCGAGCATCTCGAAGATCATCATCGAGCGCACGCTGAAACTCGTGACGGTTACGATTTCGACCGCACGTCCGGGTATCATCATCGGCAAGGGCGGCCAGGAGGTCGACAAACTGAAGGAAGAGTTGAAGAAGCTCACCGGCAAGGAGATCCAGATCAACATCTTCGAGGTGAAACGCCCCGAGGTGGACGCTGTGATCGTCGGTCAGAACATCGCCCGTCAGCTGGAGGGCCGCGTATCGTTCCGCCGCGCCGTGAAGATGGCCGTGGCTTCGACCATGCGCATGGGTGCCGAGGGTATCAAAATCCAGGTTGCCGGCCGTGTGGGCGGCGCCGAGATGGCCCGTACCGAGACAATCAAAGAGGGACGCATTCCGCTGCACACGTTCCGCGCAGATATCGACTACTGCCTGACCGAGGCACTCACGAAAGTGGGTATCCTGGGCGTGAAGGTTTGGATCTGCCAGGGCATCGTATACGGCCAGCGCGACCTGTTCGAAATCGCAGGCGCTTCGGCGCAGGCTCCTTCGGGCGACCGCGGTGAGCGCGGAGACCGTCGCGGCGGAGACCGTCGCGGAGGACGCGGAGACCGGGGCGACCGTCGTGGCGGCGACCGTCGCGGAGGACGCGGAGACCGTCGCAACAACAATCAGTAAGTAGGACCTTTTTAAAGCAGAACTAACATGTTACAGCCGAAAAAGACCAAATTTAGAAGAATGCAGAAAGGCCGTATGAAGGGTATCGCTCAGAGAGGTAACCAGCTTGCATACGGATCGTTCGCAATCAAGGCACTTGAATCGACCTGGATCACGGGTCGTCAGATAGAGGCGGCCCGTCAGGCCATTACGCGTTACATGAAGCGTGAAGGTCAGCTGTGGATCCGCATCTTCCCCGACAAACCCATCACGAAGAAACCCGCCGAGGTGCGTATGGGTAAGGGTAAGGGTAATCCCGAAGGCTTCGTGGCGCCAGTTACCCCCGGACGTATTCTCTTCGAGGCGGAAGGCGTGCCCCTGGAAATCGCGCAGGAAGCGCTGCGTCTGGGTGCCCAGAAACTGCCCATCACCACCAAGTTTATCGTAAGACGTGACTACGTCGAAACCACAATTTAAGGGAACACAACATGAAAAGTGCAGAAATCAAGGATATTTCGATCAAGGACCTGCAGGAACGCATCGAGACCGAAAAGGCCCAGCTCGGGAAGTTGAAGGTGCAGCACGCAGTGTCCCCCATCGAGAACCCGTCGATCATCAAGAAGAACCGCAGAGATATAGCTCGCATGCTGACCATTCTGCGTCAAAAAAACGCTAAATAAGTAACGACTATGGAAAGAAATCTTAGAAAAGAGCGTATCGGTGTGGTTGTCAGCAACAAGATGGAGAAGACCATTGTGGTTGCAGTAGCACGTAAGGTGAAGCATCCTATCTACGGCAAGTTCGTGAACAAGACGACGAAATTCGTCGCCGAGTCGCTCGACGAGACCTGCAAGGAGGGCGATACCGTGCGCATCATGGAAACCCGCCCGCTGAGCAAGACGAAGCGTTGGAGATTAGTACAAATCATTGAAAGAGCTAAGTAGTTATGATACAACAGGAAAGTAGACTCATTGTAGCTGATAACAGCGGTGCGAAGGAGGTCCTCTGCATCCGGGTGCTCGGCGGCACGAAGCGCCGCTACGCGTCCATCGGCGATAAGATCGTCGTGGCTGTCAAGAGTGCGACTCCTTCGGGCGAAGTCAAGAAGGGCTCCGTATCGAAAGCTGTAGTCGTAAGAACCACGAAGGAAATCAGGCGTGCAAACGGTTCGTACATTCGTTTCGACGACAACGCCGTGGTACTGCTTAACAACCAGGGTGAAATGCGCGGTACTCGTATATTCGGCCCCGTAGCTCGCGAGCTGCGCGACCAGTACATGAAGATTATCTCCCTCGCACCCGAAGTACTGTAATCATAAAAACAATTTCGGATATGTCAGTGAAATTACATATTAAGAAAGGGGACCAGGTTCAGGTCATCGCCGGTGACGGCAAGGGCCAGACGGGCAAAGTCCTGAAGGTCGAGGTTTCGAAGCAGCGTGCAATCGTTGAAGGCGTGAACCTCTGCAAGAAGGCAACCAAGCCCAATGCACAGAATCCCCAGGGCGGCATCATCGAGAAAGAGGCTCCGATCCACATCTCGAACCTGATGCTCATCGACCCCAAGTCGGGTAAACCCACCAAGGTCGGCCGCAAGCTCAATGCAAAAGGTAAATTAGTTCGTTTCGCTAAAAAGTCAGGGGAGGAGATCAAATAATGGGATACGTACCTACACTCAAGACACAGTATAAGGAGCAGATCAAGCCTGCCCTTATGAAGGAGTTCGGTTACTCGAGCATTATGCAGTGCCCGAAGCTCGAAAAGATCGTCATCAACCAGGGTATGGGTCAGGCTGTTGCCGACAAGAAACTCATCGACGTGGCTGAGGCCGAGCTGACGACGATCACCGGCCAGAAGGCTGTTCAGACCCGTTCGCGCAAGGACATCTCCAATTTCAAGCTGCGTAAGGGCATGCCCATCGGCGTGCGCGTGACGCTGCGCGACACGAAGATGTACGAGTTCCTGGAGCGTCTGATCGCCGTGGCGCTTCCCCGCATCCGCGACTTCAAGGGAATCAACGAAAAGTTCGACGGCCAGGGCAACTACACCCTGGGCATCACCGAGCAGATCATCTTCCCGGAGATCGACATCGACAAGATCACCAAGATCTTCGGCATGGAGATCACGTTCGTAACGACGGCCAAGACCGACGAAGAGGCTTATGCCCTGCTCCGTGAGTTCGGCCTTCCTTTCAAAAACGCTAAAAAGAACAACTAAGCTATGGCAAAAGAATCGATGAAAGCCCGCGAGGTGAAGCGTGCGAAGCTTGCAAACCGCTATGCTCACAAGCGCGAGGAGATCGCTGCCAAGGTGAAGAGCGGTGAGATGGACCACGAGGAGGCATGGCAGGCACTTGCTAAACTGCCCCGCAACTCGAATCCCATCCGTCAGCACAACCGCTGCAAGATCACCGGCCGTCCCAAAGGCTACATCCGCCTGTTCGGCATCAGCCGTATCCAGTTCCGCGAGATGGCCTCGAAGGGTCTGATCCCGGGCGTTACGAAGGCAAGCTGGTAGCCGCCGCAGGGGAGGACGAGGGGTGCGGAAGCGCCTGCCAATCCTCTGAGACCCTGCAATTCTGAATAAAGTTCCGTCTTCCGGAAGGTGAAGAGCCTGCGGAGAGCGTGTCTCTCGGAAGGAAACGGGGCAGATAGGGGTGTGTAACCCGTGTAGATACGTCACAGTATCGGGGAAAGTGCCGCCGCAAGCGGTAACTTCCCGATATGTGGGGCGTAGCGAGGGGTTGGACACTTGGTTACAAATTTCTCGGACCAAGGAGCTAGGGGGTTGCATCCGGAGCCGCGCAAGCGGTGAAGGAGGAGCCCGGAGGGTTGACGCAGGGTCGGTTGCAAGACCGGGGCTGGCGGATACCGGAGGTTCTTGCGAGGCCGCAGGAGGTGACCGGGGCGGACCGTGAAGCGGGATGCCCGGGTGATTTCCGAAGGCGTTGCTGGTTGCTGAACGGGAGTTTTGTGCGGATATATGTTAGCAACATGGAGTGTGCTAACATTGTCTGCGTTCCGGGGGCAATGGTAAAATCGTAAAAATCAGGCGCTAATCTTGGCCGTTTGGGAAATAATGCGTATATTTGCCCGCTTTGTGCCCCCGCGTGCGTATGCGGACAGGGGCGGAAAGCGAAAGGCTGTAAAGCGGTGGCGATGAGTCAACTTGCTGAAAGCCAAAATTTTAATTAAATCAATTTATTAATTTTTAATTTCTATTCGTTATGACTGATCCTATTGCGGACTTTCTGACCAGAATTAGAAACGCGGTGAAAGCCAACCACAAGGTGGTTGAAGCTCCCGGTTCAAAAATTAAGCAGGAGATGACCAAGATCCTCTACGAGCAGGGTTACATTCTCGCTTACAAATTCGACAAGGACGAGAAGGGCCACCCGTCGATCAAAATCGCTCTGAAGTGGGATGCTGCCACCAAGACCAACGCCATCAAGGACCTCAAGCGCGTCAGCCGCCCGGGTCTGCGCCAGTATGCGTCGGTTTCGGACATGCCCCGCGTGCTGAACGGTCTGGGCATCGCTATCGTTTCGACCTCGAAAGGCATCATGACCGACTCCCAGGCTCGCAAGGAGAACGTGGGCGGCGAGGTGCTGTGCTACATCTACTAATCGCAAATCATTAAAGAACAACACAATGTCAAGAATTGGTAAATTACCTGTAAACCTGCCTGCCGGCGTTACCGTAGAGGTATCGGCCGACAATACGGTAAGCGTGAAAGGGCCACTCGGGACGCTGAGCCAGAAAGTTGACTCGGACATCAAGGTAGAGGTCGGCACGCACACGGACAGCCACACGGGCGCGGAAGTTCCCGCCGTTCTGGTGAGCCGTCCCACCAACCAGCCCCGCCACCGTTCGATGCACGGTCTGTACCGTGCGCTGATCAACAACATGGTCGTCGGCGTATCGAAGGGCTATGAGATCAAACAGGAACTCGTGGGCGTCGGCTTCAAGGCCGAAATGAAGGGCCAGATTCTGGAGATGAGCCTCGGCTATTCGCACGACACGCATTTCATGCTTCCCAAGGAGGTGACTGCCACGGCCGTTACCGAGAAAAAGGGCAATCCCATCGTAACGTTCAAGTCGATCGACAAGCAGCTTGTCGGCCAGGTTGCCGCCAAACTCCGTTCGCTGCGCAAGCCGGAGCCGTACAAGGGCAAGGGTATCAAGTTCGTCGGTGAGCAGATCCGTCGCAAGGCCGGTAAATCAGCAGGTGCTAAATAGTAAATAGTCTGAAGTTATGTCACTGAACAAGATAGAAAGAAGAGAGAGGATCAAGATGCGTATCCGCAAGATCGTGAGCGGAACGCCCGCACAGCCTCGCATGACTGTATATCGTAGCAACAAGCAGATCTACGTGCAGTTCATTGATGATCTCGCAGGTGCAACGCTCGCTACGGCTTCCTCGCTGGACAAGGAGGTCGCCGAAGCTGCCGCCGGCAAGAACAAGTGCGAAGTAGCCGCCCTGGTGGGCAAGCTGGCCGCCGAGCGTGCCATTGCCAAAGGTATCTCGGCCGTCGCTTTCGACCGTAACGGTTACCTGTATCACGGAAGAGTTAAACAGCTGGCCGAAGCAGCACGCGAAGGCGGACTTAAATTCTAAGCGATTATGTCAAATACCAACATAAAGAAAGTACGCACGAGCGACCTCGAACTCAAGGACCGTCTCGTCAGCATCCAGCGTGTTACCAAGGTTACCAAGGGTGGTCGCACGTTCAGTTTTTCGGCCATCGTCGTCGTCGGTAACGAGGACGGCGTGGTAGGCTACGGCCTGGGCAAGGCTTCGGAGGTGCAGTCGGCCATCGCCAAGGGCGTGGAGGATGCCAAGAAGAACCTCGTCAAGATCCCGGTTATCAACGGTACGATCCCCCACAAGCAGGAGTCGCGTTTCAGCGGTTCGCTCGTGATGATTCGCCCGGCCGCTCCCGGTACGGGTATCATCGCCGGCGGTGCCATGCGTGCCGTGCTGGAGTCGGTGGGTATCAAGAACGTGCTTGCCAAGAGCAAGGGTTCGTCGAACCCCCACAACCTGGTGAAGGCAACCATCTCGGCCCTCTGCGAGCTGCGCGATGCCCACAGCATCGCCCGCCTGCGCGGCATCTCGATGGACAAGGTGTTTAACGGTTAATTCTCAAGAAGAACATGGCAAGATTGAAAATCACCCAGGTCAAAAGCCGCATCGGCGCCACGACGCGCCAGTGCCGGAACCTCGACGCACTGGGTCTGAAGAAGATCAACGCGAGTGTCGAGCACGACGACTCGGTTATCATCAAGGGTATGATCGAGCGCGTGAAACACCTCGTCAAGGTCGAGGAGGTTGCAGCGCCCGCCAAGAAGGCAGCCCCCAAGGCCAAGAAGGCCGAGGTGAAGGAAGAGGCCGCTCAGCCCGCAGAATAAGTTTAACTGCTAACGGATTATTTTAAGAATGGAACTCAATAATCTCAAACCCGCAAAGGGTTCAACGCACCACGACAAGCGAATCGGCCGCGGTGCAGGTTCGGGTCACGGTGGCACCGCCACCCGTGGACACAAGGGTGCACAGTCGCGTTCGGGTTACTCGCGTAAGCTCGGCTTCGAGGGTGGCCAGATGCCGCTGCAGCGTCGCGTTCCCAAGTTCGGGTTCACCAACCTGAAGCGGGTGGAATTCAAGGCTATCAACCTCTCGACGCTCGAGGAGCTGGCGGCCAAGAAATCGCTCTCGGAGGTTACGGTGGATACGCTCGTGGCCGCAGGTTTCATCTCGTCGAACGACAAGGTGAAGATCCTGGGCAACGGCACGATCTCGAAGGCGCTCGCTGTTAAGGCTCACGCGTTCTCGAAGAGCGCCGAGGCGGCCATCACGGCAGCCGGCGGCAGCGTCGAAAAACTGTAAGCAACCTTAGAACCCAAAAATTATGAATCAGTATCTCGTTGTTGGTATCGTCTTTTTGGTGGTAATCGCTCTTTTGGCGACCAACAAGAAATTGGTAGAAACGCTCAAGAACATCTACAAGATCGAGGAGCTGCGCAAACGTGTCATCTACACGATCGGGCTGCTGCTGGTCTTCCGCTTGGGTAGTTTCGTCGTGATTCCGGGCATCAACCCCAACGCCCTGGGCGAGGGGTCGGCGTATGCCAGCCAGCTGGAGGGCAACGGACTGCTGGGTCTGTTGAACGTCTTCTCGGGCGGCGCCTTCGGCAACGCCTCGATCCTGGCCCTCGGAGTCATGCCGTACATCACCGCCTCGATCATCATCCAGCTGATGGGTATGATGATTCCGTATTTCCAGAAAATGCAGAAGGAGGGTGAGAGCGGCCGCCGCAAGATGAATCAGTGGACGCGTTTCCTGACGATCGGCGTCCTGCTCCTGCAGGGCCCGGCGTACATCGCCAACCTGTACCACCAGGTTCCCTCTGCATTCGTTTACGGCAATTCGTTCGGCTTCGTTGCCTATGCGACGACGATCCTGATCGCCGGCACCATGTTCATCATGTGGCTGGGCGAGAAGATCACCGACAAGGGTATCGGTAACGGTATCTCGCTGATCATCATGATCGGTATCGTGGCACGTCTGCCCCACGCGCTGTTGGCCGAGGTCAACGCCCGTTTCCAGACGGCCACCGGTAGCGCCATCATGCTGATCCTCGAGTTGATCCTGCTGTTCCTTGTCTTCATGGCAACGATCGCCCTGGTACAGGCTGTCCGCAAGGTGCCTGTGCAGTATGCAAAGCGTATCGTCGGAAACAAACAGTACGGAGGTGTGCGTCAGTACATTCCGCTGAAGATGAATGCTGCGAATGTGATGCCCATCATCTTCGCGCAGGCTCTGATGTTCATTCCGGCGCTGTTCTCCGGTACGGCCTTCGCGGCTGCTTTCAGCTCGATGACCGGTTTCTGGTACAACTTTACGCTTGCAGTGCTGGTAATCGCCTTCACCTACTTCTACACGGCGATTATCATCAATCCTCAAATGATGGCCGATGACATGAAGCGAAACGGCGGCTTTATCCCGGGAGTGAAACCGGGTAAGCAGACCGTGAACTACATCGACACCATCATGACGCGTATCACGCTTCCGGGTTCGATCTTCCTGGCGATCGTGGCAATTCTGCCCGCGCTGGCGATGAAATTCCTGGGCATCCAGCAGGCGTTCGCCTACTTCTACGGAGGTACGTCGCTGCTGATTATGGTCGGCGTGGTACTCGACACTCTGAAGCAGATCGAGAGCTACCTGCTGATGCGCCACTACGACGGTCTGATGAAGACCGGCCGTATTCAGGGTCGTCATTAGGAGTTTTTCCGAAGAGTTCTTAAGCGAAGAGAATGATATATTTAAAGACAGACGAGGAGATAGAGCTGCTCCGCGAGAACAATATCCTGGTGTCGAAGACACTGGCGGAGGTGGGTCGCCACATCCGTCCGGGTGTCACCACCAAGGAGTTGAACTCGATTGCCGAGGATTTCATCCGCGCGCACGGAGCAGTTCCCGCCTTCCTCGGGTATCAGGGATTTCCCGCTTCGTTGTGTATATCGGTAAACGAACAGGTGGTTCACGGTATCCCGTCCTCGAAATGCGTCCTTAAAGAGGGCGACATCGTTTCGGTCGATTGCGGTACGTTTATGAAGGGGTTTGTTGGTGATTCGGCATATACGTTTGCCGTTGGAGAGGTTGCCGCGGAAGTAAGGCAGCTGATGGAGGTCACCAAAGAGGCTCTTTATAAAGGTGCCATGCAGGCCAAAGCCGGCAATCGCGTAGGCGACGTGTCGGCGGCCGTGCAGGAACACGCCGAGAGCTTCGGCTACGGCGTGGTGCGCGAACTGGAGGGACACGGATTGGGTCGCAAGATGCACGAAGACCCCGGTGTCCCCAATTACGGCGCACGCGGCAGAGGGCCATTGCTCAAGGAGGGCATGGTCATCTGCATCGAACCCATGATCAACATGGGGACCAAAGCGGTAGTTTTCGAACAGGATGGCTGGACGGTCCGCACGCGGGACCGCAAACCGGCGGCACACTTCGAGTGGGCCGTGGCGGTTCGCAAATCGGGTCCCGACGTACTGACGGATTTCAGTATCATTGAACAGGCAATAAACAACTAAGACTCTATGGCAAAACAAGCTGCTATTGAACGGGACGGGACGATCATCGAGGCGCTGTCCAACGCGATGTTCCGCGTTGAGCTGGACAACGGCCACGTGCTCACGGCCCATATCTCGGGGAAGATGCGTATGCACTACATCAAGATCCTTCCCGGAGATAAAGTAAAAGTGGAGATGACGCCCTACGACCTTACGAAGGGACGTATATCTTTCCGGTACAAATAATTAGATTGCTTGAAAATCATGAAAGTTAAAGCATCCATCAAGAAGAGAAGCGAGGATTGCAAGATTGTGAAGCGTAAAGGCAAACTTTACGTCATTTGCAAGAAGAATCCCAAGTTTAAAATGCGCCAGGGGTAATGTTTTTGAACAAGTAAAAAAAGAAAAAGTATTTATATGGCACGTATAGTCGGTGTAGATTTACCGAAAAACAAAAGAGGCGAGATCGGCCTGACCTATATCTACGGCATCGGTCGCTCGACGGCTCGCAAAATTCTCGAGACGGCTGGCATCAGCTACGATCTCAAAGTACAGGACTGGTCGGACGACCAGGTCGGTGCGATCCGTTCGACGATCGCCGACATGGGCATCAAGGTCGAGGGCGAATGCCGCTCGATGGTCCAGATGAACATCAAACGCCTGATGGATATCGGCTGCTACCGCGGCATCCGTCACCGTCTGGGTCTCCCGGTCCGCGGCCAGTCGACCAAGAACAATGCGCGTACCCGCAAGGGCCGCAAGAAGACTGTCGCAAACAAGAAAAAGGCAACGAAGTAATCTTTAGAGAATTATGGCAAAGAAAACTGGAACAGTTAAGAAAAAGGTTGTCAAGGTCGGTGCCCTGGGTAACGTCTATGTGCACTCCACTTTCAACAACGTGATCATCACCATCACCAACGAGGTGGGTGACGTCATCAGCTGGTCGTCGGCCGGTAAGATGGGCTTCCGTGGTTCGAAGAAGAATACTCCGTATGCCGCACAGACCGCTTCGCAGGATTGCGCAAAGGTCGCTTACGACATGGGTCTGCGCAAGGTGAAAGTTTATGTCAAGGGTCCGGGTGCCGGCCGCGAGTCGGCTGTGCGCACCATCCACGGCGCAGGTATCGAGGTGATGGAGATCATCGACGTTACGCCGCTGCCGCATAACGGTTGCCGTGCTCCTAACCGCCGCCGCGTATAATTACGGCGACAGGTAAGGAATATTCAACGTTTTTTTAATAAGTTAAGACAATGGGAAAATACATAGGACCTAAATCGAAAATCGCCCGCAAGTTCGGCGAAGCTATCTATGGTGCGGACAAGGTGCTCGAAAAGCGCAACTATCCTCCCGGACAGCACGGTCTGGCGCGTAAGCGCAAAAAGGTGTCGGAGTACGGCACGCAGTTGAGCGAGAAGCAGAAGGCCAAATATACCTACGGCCTGCTGGAGAAGCAGTTCTCGCGCACCTACGATCAGGCGTCGCGCATGGGCGGCATCACGGGTGAGAACCTGCTGAAGCTGCTGGAGTGCCGTCTGGACAATGTCGTTTACCGCTTGGGTATCGCCCCGACGCGTGCAGCTGCCCGCCAGCTCGTTTCGCACTGCCACATCTGTGTGAACGGCAACGTCGTGAACATTCCTTCGTACTCGCTGCGTGCGGGTGACGTGGTTTCGGTTCGCGAGAAGTCGAAGAGCCTGGAGGTGATCACGGTATCTCTGGCCGGCTCGTCGAAGAGCCGTTACGCCTGGTTGGAGTGGGACAACGCCTCGATGAGCGGAAGGTTCCTCCAGCGCCCGGAGCGTGAGGAGATCCCCGAGAACATCAAGGAGCAGCTCATCGTCGAGTTGTACTCGAAGTAGTAATCAAACAAATTCACTATTATGGCAATATTAGCATTCCAGAAACCTGAGAAGGTTATTATGCTTGAATCCACTTCGTCGTTCGGAAAGTTCGAGTTCCGGCCGCTGGAGCCCGGATTCGGCAGGACTGTCGGTAACGCTTTACGTCGTATTCTGCTCTCCTCGCTCGAGGGGTATGCGATCACGACTGTCAAGGTAGCCGGTGTCGATCACGAGTTTGCCGCTATCCCCGGTGTGATGGAGGATATGTTGAACATCATCCTCAATCTGAAGCAGGTTCGTTTTATCCGCACAGTCGACAATCAGGATGCAGAAAAAGTATCCATTAACGTTGCGGGTGTGACGGAGCTGACTGCCGGATATATCTCGAATTACCTGTCGTTCTTCAAGGTGCTCAACCCCGACCTGGTGATCTGTCACCTGGCCCCGGGCACCAAGATGCAGATGACCCTCACGATCGGCAAGGGCCGCGGCTATGTGCCCGCGGAGGAGAACGCCCCTGCCGAGAGCGAGTTCGGAACGCTTCCGATCGACTCGATTTTCACGCCCATCAAGAACGTGAAATATTCGATCGAGGACTACCGCGTCGAGCAGAGGACCGACTACGAGAAGCTGAATTTGGAAATTACCACCGACGGGTCGATTCACCCCAAGGAGGCTCTGAAAGAGGCTGCAAAGATTCTCATCCAGCACTTTATGCTCTTCTCCGACGAGAAGATCACCGTCAACATGGAAGACACGAACGGTGCCGAAGAGTTCGATGAGGATGTTCTCCACATGCGCCAGCTGCTGAAGACCAAGCTCTCGGATCAGGACCTCTCGGTCCGCGCCCTGAACTGTCTGAAGGCTGCCGACGTGGATACCGTGGGGGATCTCGTGAAGCTGAACCGCAACGACCTGCTGAAATTCCGCAATTTCGGCAAGAAATCGCTGACGGAGCTGGACGAGCTGCTGACCTCGCTGAACCTGAAGTTCGGTATGGACGTATCAATCTACAAACTTGACAAAGATTAATTAAATGAGACACAATAAGAAATTCAACCACCTCGGCCGTCAGGCGGGACACCGCCGGGCGATGCTTTCGAACATGGCATCGTCGCTGATCATGCACAAGCGCATCGAGACCACCGTTGCGAAGGCAAAGGCCGTACGGATGTTCGTGGAGCCTCTGGTGACCAAGGCCAAGGAGGACACGACCCACTCGCGCCGCGTAGTATTCTCGTACCTGAAGCAGAAGGAGGCCGTTACGGAGCTGTTCCGCACGATCGCCCCGAAGATTGCCGAGCGTCCGGGCGGTTACACCCGCATCCTGAAGACCGGGTTCCGTTTGGGCGATGCTGCCGACATGTGCATCATCGAGTTCGTCGATTTCAACGAGGCTTACACGCTGGGCATCGCTCCGGCTGCCGCTTCGGAGGCGAAACCCAAGACGCGCCGTTCGCGCAAGTCCGCAGCGAAGAAGACCGACGCTGTCGAGGAGGCTACCGTTGTCGAAGGCGGTGAGGCCAAGAAGGCCGCAGCGCCCAAGAAGGCTGCCGCCCCGAAGAAGCCCGCAGCTCCGAAGGCCGCTTCGGCCAAGGTTGCCGCTCCGAAGGTTGCCAAGAAAACCAACGTAGGCAAGAAAATGTAATTGATTTTCCGTGATAGCGGCGCAGTTGTGCCGCTGCCGTCAAAGTCCGCGAATGGGTAGTACTTAGGTACATCCCATCCGCGGATTTTTCGTGCGGTGCCGCGACTGCACCGTACTGATAAAAGGGAATAACAGGTCCGATTTTGCTATTCCGAATTAATATTATATCTTTGCCGCATTCCCTCCGGTGTCGGATACCTGCCCGGAGTCTATAAAAGTCAAATGAATTCCGATCTGCCGGGGCCGTTCCTCCGGTGGAAGAAACGCTCCGAATCTATGAAACTGCGACTCCTGTTGCTGCTGTTGTCTGTGCTGATTTCCCCCCCCCTCCAGTTTGTCCATGCACAGAATAACACATCCAAGCCCGGCCGGACAATAACCGGTAATGTCAAGAACGAGAAAGGCGAGTTCATTGTCGGCGCCTCGGTCTATGTGAAATCGACGCCCCGCATCGGTACCGCGACCGACGCCAAGGGCGAATTTCACCTGCAGGGAATCCCGCCGGGCAAGCAGACCATCGTTTTCACCTTCATCGGCATGGTCCCCTTCGAGGTGGAGTATGCCAATCAGCGCGACCTGGAGGTCGTGCTCAAGGAGGACGCCACGCAGGTCAATGAGGTGGTGGTGACGGGTATCTACAGCCGCGACAAGAACAGTTTCGCCGGTTCGGCGACGACCTACACGGGTAAGGAGCTGCGGGCCATCGGAACGAAGAACGTCTTTCAGAGTCTCAAGACCCTCGAACCCGCTTTGACGCTTGTCGAGAACCGTGCTTTCGGTTCCGACCCCAACCGGCTGCCCGATCTGGAAATCCGCGGCAAGACCAGTCTGGTGGGCGACCTCACCACCGAGTACGACAATACGGCCAACCAGCCGCTCTTCATCCTCGACGGTATCGAGGTGGAGATCGCCCAGATCCAGAACCTGAGCATGGACCGTATCGCCAGCGTCACGGTGCTCAAGGATGCCGCCTCGGCAGCCATCTATGGTTCGAAAGCCTCCAACGGCGTGATTGTCGTCGAGACGGTCAAGCCCGAGCCGGGACAGCTGCGGGTCTCCTATTCGGCCGACCTGCGGTTCGAGTTCCCCGACCTCTCCGACTACAACCTGATGAATGCCGAAGAGAAGCTCCGCTACGAGGTGCTGGCCGGACGCTATGTCGGCGAGGACCAGGATCAGTTGGATGCGCTCTACAATTCGCGGCTGGCCGAGGTGATGCGCGGCGTGGATACCTATTGGCTTTCGGTCCCCCTGCGCTCGGTGCTGAACCACACGCACAGCGTCTATATCGACGGCGGCAGCGAGGCTATGCTCTACGGCGTGGGACTGAATTACAGCGATCAGAAAGGTATCATGAAGGGCTCCGAAAAGGGAGTCACCGGCGGCAACATCAACCTCGTCTACCGGACCGACAAGCTGATTTTCTCAAACGATTTCAGCTTCGATTATGTGAAGAGCGAGCGCGAACCGGTCTCCTTTTCGACCTTTGCCCAGGCCAATCCCTATTACCGCAAATACAATGAGGACGGGGAGATTCCGGAGTTTCTGGAGCCTTATTCCGTGGCGCAGGAGTTCATCTACAACCCGCTCTACCAGCTCCGTAAGGTGGTCAATACCGATGTGACGAAGGACCTCGGGCTGCGCAACAATTTCACGGTCATCTGGCGTCCCGTGACCTCGCTGCAGGTCCGCGGGCGGCTCGCCCTGAACAAGACGATCTCCGAGCGCGAAGCGTTCAAGTCGCCCGCGCACTCCGATTTCAACGGCTCGACCTCCAAAGGCTCCTACACGACGGAAAAGACCGACCTGATGAGCTACAACGGCGACCTGACCGTTACCTACGGCCGGCTTTTCGGCCATCACCAGATCAACGCCGTCGGCGGCTGGAATTTCAGCTCGCGCACGCAGAAGAACACCGGCTACGAGATTTTCGGATTCACGAGCGACCTGCACCAGAACCCCTCGTTCTCCGAGGGTTTCCAGCAGGGCGACAAACCGAGCTACACCGACCGTATCAGCCGCAGCACGAGTTTCTACCTCAATGGCAACTATTCCTACCGCAACCGCTATCTGTTCGATGCCAGCCTGCGTATGGACGGGTCGTCGGTTTTCGGTTCGGAGAACCTCTTCACGACGACGTGGGCCGTGGGCGTGGGATGGAACATCCATAACGAAGCGTGGTGCAAGGCCAAATGGCTCGACCTGCTGAAAGTGCGGTTCTCGATCGGTAATCCCGGAAACCAGAATTTCGACGCCTACACGGCCTCGGGAACCTACATTTACAACTCGACTTACCAGAACCTTTTCGGAACCAGCGCGATTCTCGAGAAATTCGGCAATCCGAATCTCAAGTGGCAGAAAACCATCGACAAAAACCTCGGTCTCGATGTCGACATTCTCGACCGTGTGAAGTTCTCGGTGGATTTTTACCACAAGAACACCGACCCGCTGCTGGCTCAGATTCCCGTGCCCCCGTCGCTGGGTACGACGCGCATCTACACCAATTTCGGCGGTCAGATTTCGAAAGGTTTTTCGGGCAGTCTCAACGTGGTGGTCATGAAGCGGCAGTACCTGCGCTGGAGCGTGAACGCCTCTTTCAGCCAGAACCGCTCGGAGTACCGCAACATCGGCGACAAGCTCGATTTCATGAACGAGAAGGGCAGCGCCACGACCTTCAAGCGTTATTACGACGGTGCCAGCCCCGACGACATCTGGGCCGTGCGGTCTCACGGCATCGACCCCTCCTCCGGGCGCGAGGTCTTCATCCGCAAGGACGGCAGCTATACGTTCAAGTACGACGCCAACGACGAGGTGGTGGTCGGCTCCTCGGCTCCCGATCTGGAGGGAGTCATCGGAACCTCGATTTTCTACAAGGGTTTTTCGGCCAGCGTCAACCTGCGCTACAGTTTCGGGGCCGACGTCTTCGCTTCGGCGCTCTACAACAAGGTGGAGAACATCTCCGAAACGGCGCTCTACTACAACCTCGACCGGCGTGCGCTGCACGACCGCTGGCAGAAACCCGGCGACAGGGCCCGTTTTAAGGCTATCAGCATCGACGACACTACGCCCATGTCGTCACGCTTCGTGCTCCGGGAGAACTACATCTCCGGAGAGTCGATCTCCATCGGTTACGAAACCTCGGCCCGCTGGCTGCATGTCGTCGGCGTCAAGGGCGCTTCGTTCCGCTTCTATATGAACGACATCTTCCGCCTGGCCTCCTTCAAGGAGGAGCGGGGTACGGACTATCCCTTTTCGAAAAGTTTCTCGCTGTCGATCAGCCTGCGTTTCTGATCCGAAAACCCGAAAAAACCTATGCTTATGAAAATGACCAAGCTATATTTCCTGATGGCGCTGGCGTTGTTGTCGGGCGGCTGCAAGGGCTGGCTGACGATCGATTCGTCGGACCGTATCATGGAGAACACCCTGTTCGGGGACGAGGAGGGATTTTTCACGGCGCTCAACGGCATCTATGCCGAACTGCCGCAGGCGAGTCTCTACGGCAAGTCGCTCGCGGCCGTTACGTTCGACGTGCAGGCCCAGTATTTCGATACCACACAGCCTTCGACCCACGCCTTCAACACGCTGGGCGCCTATTCCGCGGAGGCCCGCAAGACGGCCGTCGCCGACACGTGGGACAAGGCTTATTTCGTCATCGCCAACGTCAACAAGATTCTCGAACACTGCGAGAGCGAACGCGATGTGCTTTCCGACCGCGCCTACCACATTATCCGTGGCGAGATGCTGGGAATGCGGGCGCTGCTGCATTTCGAGGTGCTGCGCATCTTCGGGCCCATTTTCGCGGAGGCTCCTGCCCGCGTTTCGATTCCCTACCGCACGAGCAGCGAGCTGACCGTTACGCCGCTGCTGCCTGCGAACGAGGTGGCCGAAAAGATCGACGGGGATTTCACCGATGCGCTCTCCGAGCTTGCGGAGTGGGACCCCGTGCGCACCGAAGGGCGGCTGAACGACGAAACGACCGGTTCGGTGCGTTACCGGAGCCGTCACCTGCGGCTCAACTACTTTGCCGTGAAAGCGCTTCAGGCGCGTCTGGCCATCTATACCGGTGACCGGAAACTGGCCGGGCGGCTGGCCGGGGAGGTGATCGACGAGGCCGGGGCGTTCTTTCCCTTTGCCTCGCGCGAGGATGTGACCGGGCAGACCGCCGTCGGCGTGGCCACGCAGAACTCCGAAGACCGCATCTTTTCATCGGAGGCGCTCTTCTCGGCGGTCAACTCGAAACGCACGAGCGATATCCACGACAAGTTTTTCTCCAACAAACTCGAACAGACTAACCTGCTCACGATGGGTGAACTGGCCGTGCACAACCTCTACGATTCGGAAAGCGACCTGCGCACCTACCAGTGGCAGACGCTCAAGAATACCGAGGGTGTGGACCAGCGTTTCTTCGTCAAATACGGGCAGGTGCAGGACATGGACCTGGGCTACGCCTCGATGGTCCCCATTGTCCGGATGGCGGAGATGTACCTGATCGCCGCCGAGTGCGAGGACTCCAAGGCGACGGCCTACGAATGGCTCAACGCCCTCCGCTCGGCCCGCAAGGCGACCTCGCTGCCCGCAACGGGAACGCTGGCCAATGATCTTACGGAGGAGTATATCCGCGAATTCGTCGGCGAGGGGCAGCTTTTCTGGTACTACAAGCGCCTGCGCAAGACCTCGATCCGGAAAATCTACAACAACAACGGCGGCTATCTGGAGTTCGATCCGGCGAATTACCTCTTCGCGCTGCCCGAGAAGGAACAGGAGCACCACAAATAGCGTTCGATATGAAAAATTACAGATACGGACTGATTCCGACGCTTGCGGCTGCGGCCCTTGCATTCGGGGCCTGCAACGAATCCATCCGGACCTACGACGGCCAGACGGGAATCTATTTCGCCATGCTGCAATCGGGCAGCGACGAGGAGAATCCCCGCTACACCGCCGATTCGAGCCTCCCGTTCGCCCTGCTGCCCAGCGGAACCGACGAGCAGACCCTGCAGTTGCGGGTCAAGGTCATCGGTTCGGTGGCCGACTATCCGCGCGTCTTTGCCTACCGCACCGTTGCCGACCGGACCACGGCGCAGGAGGGACACGATTTTGAACTGCCCGAAGGCGACTGTACGGTCGGGGCCGGCGAGGTTTACGGTTACATTCCGATCCGGTTCTTCCGCCAGGCCTCGCTCGACGGGAAGGAGCTGACGCTCACGCTCGAACTGCTTCCCAACGAGCATTTCGACCTGCCGCTGAGCGAGTGGCTTCCGGTGAACGGGACCGAGACCGTGGGTACGGACGTCCTGCGCCATACCGTCACGGTGAGCGACAAGTACGTGCGGCTCGAGGGCTGGTCGGACCAGTTCTACGGGACCTATTCGGACAAGAAGATCAAACTCATGTGCAGCGTCTTCGACCTGACGCTTGCCGATTTCCTGCCGGACGCCCTGTCGTTCATCGAGCGGAAGGTGCTGGGACAAAATTTCCGCCGCTACCTCGACGAGGAGGAGCGTGCCGGGCGGACCGTCTATGAAGATTACCTCGACGAGGAGGGTAATCCCGTAAAAATGGAATCCGGACCGGATTCGGCCGAATAATGATTCAGAGCCTATGAAAAAGAGCTGTTTGTTTGCGGTTTCCGCTCTCCTTCTCCTGCTGGGCGGCTGCTACGGCGACAAGGGGAATTACGATTACCGCGAGATCAACGAGATCGCCATCGGGGCCCAGGGCTTCGAGGGCGTGGAATACAAATTGCGTTCGGGCATCGACGAACTGAAAATCAGCCCCCACATCACCGCGTCGCAGGACCCTGAGCTTACCGGGGCCTATGAGTACGAATGGGTGGTCGTCGGCCAGGTCCGCAATCCGGGCGAGCGCACCACGATCGCCCGGACACGCGATCTGGACTACGCCGTGAACCTGCCCAGCGACGACTACTCGCTGCTGCTGCGCATCACGGACCCCGGGACGGGCCTGATGTTCAGCCGCAGCACCACGATCTCGGTCAGCACGGCCTATACGCGCGGCTGGCTGGTCGCCGCCGAGGACGAGGAGGGCGGTACCGTCGTGGACATGGTGTCTATCAGCCGCGACACGCTGCTTCAGCGCGACGTGGTCAGGGACGACACCCGTCACCGGAATCCCCTGCGCATCTGGTGCGACAACAACGAGTACACGTCGCTGGCGCACGGGCGCATCTACCTCTCGACCGGGGAGGGGAGCTTCCTCTACGACCGCGAATCTTTCGGGACGGACGACTATACCGTGATGCGGAACTATTTCGCCAATCCCCAGTACCTGACGCAAACCGCCGCCTCGGACATGATTCAGATCGACGACAAATTCCGGGTCTTTCTGGTGGACGGCTACGCTTATGTATACAGTATTTCGTCGGTCAATACGGGCTATTTCGGCAATCCGGTCAACCGCTATGCCGAGAGCTACGACTATGTGCGCATCGGCGACCGGATGGCCTATAACCTGAGCGGCGGCAGCGGCGCCGGGTCCATCACCACCGTCATGCTCTACAACGACGACGACAAACGTTTTTGCTACCTGATGCGCAACGACGAAACCCTGCGGAACGCCACCGACACCGAATCGGACCTCGCCTTGTTCCCCTGGCGGACGGGGTTGGATTATGTGACGACTGTCAATTCGCGTTTCCTTTCGGGACAGTCGGCTACGATTTTCCGCGACCCCCAAACCGGGAAATACTGGATTTACACCTACGCCTGCCTGCGTTCCGGTCCCAGCAAGGGGGCGCGTTACGAGATCGACGCTTCGGTGCCCGTGGCGGAAGCCGCGAACTGGTGCATGACCTCGCAGCACGGCTATATGCTCTACTCGGTGGGCGGCGTACTCTATGGTTATGATTTCCGCAACGCCCGGACGCCCGTGCAGCTGCTGGACTTTTCGCCCGCGGAGATCACGCAGGTCCACGGCGACATCCACACCGTGGCCGAAAGCAACAAGGACTACATCTATATCTGCACCTACGAGGAGGGCACTCCGGGCAGCGGCCGCATTCGCAAGTACGCGGTGGCGGATACCGCCGACCGGATCGAACTCCGGGCCGATGAGAATACCGATTGGAAGGGATTCCAGCGCATCCGTTCGCTGTGGTTCAAGGAACTGTAACACAAACACAACACCCGATGAATATGAATAAACAACTGATTCTGGCTGCGACCGCCTTGCTCCTGGCGTGCAGCCCGTTACATGCGGAGCAGATGTGGCCTTTCTCCAGTAAGAAAAAGAAGGCTGCGAAGATCGAAAAAACGGACTCCGTAAAGAAAGAGGACAAATTCGACAAGGCCGTCAAGGGCGCCCAGAAAGGCAGCGGCCTGTTCGACTACTACCTGACGAAGAAGGGCGAACTGCTGCTGGCCGTCACGCCCCGCAACCTCAAGGCCAACTACCTGCTGGCCAACCGGATTTCGGAAATCAGCCAGAACTCCAATTTCGTGGCCGGGCAGATGCTGAACGATCCGTTCATGATCCGCTTTTCGGCCGACACCTCCAATGTCTACCTGCACAAGGTCAACCACTGGGAGCGCGTGGCTCCGAACGACCCCATCGAGAAGTCGTTCCGCCGCAATGTGCAGGACCCCATCACCCGGACCTTCAAGATCAAGGCCACCCGCAACGATACGCTGCTGATCGATGTGACCACGTTCTTCGTGTCGAACGACAAGCTGCTCACGCCGATCCGCCAGAGCCCGATGGTCCCGGGCGAGATCAGCGCGACGTACGACGCCGCCGGGTCGAAGCTCAAGGAGGTCAAGGTCTTCGAAAAGAACCTCGAAATCACCAGCATCCTCAATTACAACTCCGAGCCGGACGGCTATACGGTGACCGTGCGGCGGTCGATCCTCGAACTGCCCGAGGAGCCGATGAAGGTCCGCTGGCAGGACAACCGCGTGGGTTATTTCAGCTCGAAATACTACACCTACACCTCGTCCAAGGACAAACTGCTGACGCATGAGATGATCCACCGCTGGCGCATCGAGCCGAAGGAGGGCGAATGGGAAAAATATTTCCGCGGCGAACTGGTCGAGCCGGAGCGCAAGATCGTCTTCTACGTCGACGATGCCTTCCCCGACAAGTGGCGCGAGGTGGTGAAGCAGGGCGTCGAGGACTGGAACAAGGCTTTCGAGGCCGCCGGCTTCAAGAACGTGATGGAGGCCCGCGACTATCCCGACGATCCGTCGTTCGACCCCGACGACATCCGTTACAACTGCATCCGCTATGCCGTTACCGACGTTGCCAATGCCATGGGGCCGAGCTACACCGACCCCCGCACGGGTGAGATTCTGGTGGCCGACGTTATCTGGTACCACAATGTCATTTCGCTGGTGCACAACTGGCGTTTCGCACAGACGGGAGCCGTTGATCCGCGCGTGCGCAAGCCGGTTTTCGATGACGATGTGATGCGCGAGTCGCTGCGGTACGTGGCGGCCCACGAGGTGGGCCACACGCTGGGACTGATGCACAACATGGGTGCGAGCTACTCCTTCCCGGTGGACTCGCTGCGCAGCCCGGCGTTCACGCAGAAATACGGCACGACCCCCTCGATCATGGACTACGCCCGCAACAACTATGTCGCCCAGCGCGGCGATTTCGAACGCGGCGTGCGGATGGTGCCGCCCCTGGTCGGCGTCTACGACATCCACGCCATCAACTGGGGCTACCGCATCTTCGAGAAGACGCGCGACGCCAAGGAGGAATTGCCGCTGCTCAACGAACTGCTGGCCGCGAAGCGCGACGACCCCATGTATGAATTCGGCGCACAGCAGATTTTCCTGACGCTCGACCCCACCGACCAGTCGGAGGACCTGGGTAACGACCATATCAAGGCGGGCAATTACGGTATCGAGAACTGCAAATACATCATCGCCAACCTCTGCGACTGGTTCGCCGAGGAGAACCGCGACTATAAGGATATTCAGTCGATGTACGCCGCCGTGATCGGCCAGTACACGCGCTACCTGATGCATGTGATGCCCTATCTGGGCGGCCTGGAGTACAAGGACCTCGTGCAGGACGGACGGCCCCTGCGTGCCGTGAGCTATATTCCCGCCGAGCGGCAGAAGCAGGCCATGAAATGGCTGGTCGACCAGGTGCTTACGGCGCGTGCGTGGCTGTTGCCCCAGGAGCTGATGGACAAATTGGGCCAGCCCTCCACGATCCTCGACAACGCGGCTTCGGGTGTTGCCGGCAAGATTTTCAGCCCTGCGACCCTGGGCAGCATCTATCAGGGCGAGCGTTCGGGCCAGAAGGGAATCTACCGGGTGGACACCTATCTGAACGATGCCTACAATACGGTTTTCGCATCGGCCGTCAGAGGCGGTTCGCTGACTATCGAGGAGATGAACCTGCAAGGTGCCGCCGTGGCCGCACTGCTCAAAAACAGCGGATTGACAGGTCCCTCGGGCACGGCGCTTCAACTGGGCAAAGGAGTGGCCGACGACGGAACCGCCCTGCTGGCGCGGCTGGCCGACGAGGCGCTGCCTCCGTTTGTCTGCAACCATCCCGAATGCCGCCACGACCACGCCTCGGCAGGTGATGTCTCCTACTATCGTCACGACATGAAAGGGCCGTCGCTTTCGGCGCAGGTGGGACAGCCGCTCTACGCGGCGACGCTCCGCCGGGTGCTGAGCCTCTATAAGCAGCGTCGGGGTTCGGGCGACGCACGCACGCGGGATTTCTACGAATTCCAGATTTTGAAGATCGAATCGGCGTTCAAAAATGCAAAATTATAATTATTTCATCAAACATGTTAATATTCGTTAGGTTATGAAAAAGTTGAAATTTCTGATTCCGGCATTCGCACTGGTTGCATTGACATTCGCCGGGTGTTCCGATGACGACGGAGACGATGATCAGCCTGTTGTGACCAAACTCGCGCTGACCGATCCGGCGCAGGCTGCGCTGACATTTGTAGCGACCTCTCCCGAGGCACAGGTAATTACGCTCGACACCGATGCTTCGACGGTCACGGTCGAGCAGGTGCTGGCCGAAGGCGAGGAGAAAGCCGAGTGGTGCGTGGTGACGGTCCAGAGCGCCACTCAGATCAAGGTGGCACCGGCCAACAACACGGGCGATGCGGAGCGTACTGTCAAATACCGTATCTCGGCCGGCAAGCTGACTCCGGTGGAGTTCACCGTGACGCAGTTTGGTATTCCGAAAGATGAGTTGTCGATTCCGGCGGAATATGAGTCGGGGTTTATCATGGGTGACGGCGAGTACGCATCGTATGAAATCGAGATTACCACGACTGCCGATTCGTGGATGGCGACGCTCGAACCCGATGAAGAAAATCCCTATGCTTTCATGCTGGGTTATGGAACGGATCCGGTATCGGGAGCGAGCGGAGAAACGCTGGATATTACCTTTACTCCGAACACGACAGGGATGCCTATCACGGCGACCGTAACTATTACGGCTGGCAACGCAACTCCGATTCAGTTGATGCTTTATCAGATGCCCCAATCGAGGACCTATGCTACGGCCGTGACGGTGAAAAATTCCGATGACGTAGTATTGACATCGCCCTATACGCTGGAATTCGGTGCCGCCGAATTCGGTAACGATGTACGTAAAGTATTCTCTGTCGAGCCTGATAATGGAGGGGATTTTGAAGTGAAAGTTCTCGATGGTAATCAATTAATAGCTTTGGACGATTATACCGGTTGGGTAGTGGCATATGCAGGTTATTCGTGGCCGATTTATCCGACATCGGCCAATACGGGTGCGGCCCGTGAGGTAACTCTTGTGCTGGTCGGCGAGAACGATGCGGAACTGTTCCGCATGGTCGTGAAGCAGGCCGGGGCGTAAGCGGTTCGGTCCTGAAAACAGCGGGGCGGTCGTATCGAACGACCGCCCCGCTTTGTGTCTTGTTCCGGCGTGCCTTACAGGAAGAGCAGGAAAAGGATCGGTACGGCAATGCCCGCTGCGAGTTCGATGCCGCCCCGGCCCCGCAGTCCGTTGCGGCCCGGGACCATCACCAGTCCCGTGAGCGTGATGACGAGCAGCGATACAGCGAAAACGTCGGAAAAACGCGTCCACCACCGGCTGGGGTTGTAGTGCAGGCGGTTCATTGAACTGATGATGGGCCTTTTTGTCAGTTTTTCATAGACGGCATGGCCGTTCTGCATATCCACCTCGAGCACGGAACCTCCTGCAACGAAGACCTTTACCCGGTGTTCGCCGCTGGCGTAGTGCTTCGCATAGCGAGCTTCGGGGTCGGCCGTGCGGAGCATTGCTTCGGCCTGCTCGCGGCTGGTCTCGGCCGGGGCGGGATAGGTGCCCGGCATCTGCAGTTCCATGCGGCGGACCGAATAGTTGCTGTTGAAATCGCGTTTGTGGTTCAGCACGATGCCCGATACGGCATAAACCACCACCACGCCCGCGAAGAAATAGGAGAGGTCGCGATGGATGATTCGTGCCCACCGGCGAATCTGCGAGCCGCGTTTAGCGCCCGGCTTCGTCGTCGACTGCATGGCAGGCGAAGGTTTCGATGCGGTAAATGCTCCAGTACTCCTTGCCTTCACGCGCCTGGCGGGCGGCGATCGAGTCGCGGAGTTCGCGAATCTGTCCCTTGAGCATCGCTACGGCTTCGGGATTGCCCTTGCCGCCCTCGATGCTGGCGTCGAGGCGCATCTCCCAGTCGTCGAGGAAAGGCAGTTCGACGCGCTGTTCCGCCACGACGCCGTCAACGGCGACCGTGCGGTTGGAGATCATCGGGTCGAACGACTGCATCCGTTCATCGGCCAGCGCTTCGACCATCTGTGTCGTGTCGCTGCCCATCAGGGTGATGTGGGTGCTGCCGTGGCCGCAGGTGCTGACGCAGAGCCCTTCGACGCGGACGGTGTCGCCCACCAATGCATCGGCCTTGGCGAGCAGTTCGTCGACTGTCAGAGTTTCGCCGCCGGCATTGCCGGTGCGGTTGCAGGCCGTTACGGAGAGTGCGGCCAGCAGGAGGATGAAGAGGTGTTTCATTTTCATGGAATCGGTTTTCGGCCGGGCAGGTTCGTGTCCCGGGGGACCGTCTGCCCGAGCGCGGGTTTACAGTACAAAGATAGCGATTTGCGACCGAATGCACAAACCGGAAACGCAGCTCCTCGCCGGAATTGCCGTGGGTAAATAGGAGGTGGGGCGGCTGTTTCCGCCTACCGGAAATGGTAGAGGAAGACGACCGTGGCTTCGAAGGCGTTTTTGGGCCGCTCCCTGATCTCGAGCGACACCCGGATTTCGGCCTTTATGACCCCGCGGAGGTTGGTGATCGACTGCAGGGCGGCCCGCAGCCGGACCTCGTCGTTGACCAGCACGGGTTGGTTGAAACGCAGTTTCTCGATGCCGTAGTTGACCATCATTTTCACGTTGTTCACCTGCACGACCTGCGCCCAGAGGTGGGGCAGCACCGAGAGCGTCAGGTAGCCGTGTGCGATGGCGGAGCCGTAGGGACTCTCCGTCCGCGCCCGCTCCGGGTCCACATGAATCCATTGGTGGTCGAGGGTCACATCCGCGAAAAGGTTGATCTGCTCCTGCGTAATTTTCAGGTAGTCCGAAACGCCCAACTCCTGTCCTTCGAGTTGTGCGAATTCTTCGAAATTGTTGATAATCAATCGGCTCATGTCGAATAGTGTCGTTACGGTACCAAAGATACGAAAAATGTTCGGTCCGCCGGCCCGGGGCGTGAAATTGAACACTTTTGTGGGCAGTATGAAAAATCCCCGGCAGCAGAGGCCGGGGATTCGATGGTGCCGGGATTACAGATTCACCTCGATTCGGGGATGGTCTTTTTCGGAGTGCCACATGTTCTCGACGGTGAACCGGAGCGGCTTGTCACGGCCTACGGTCGTTGTAATGGCTGAGAAGGGCTTGAGCACGACCGGATTCTGTCCCGGGAAGCGGAGGAAATACGGCACCGAGGTGTTGTTCGTGAGGCTCACCGTGCGTTGGCCGTTTTTCGGGTCGGTGTAGAGTACTTTCGTTTTGACCGATGCCGCGAAAAGGTCTTTCATCAGCTGTTCGTCGCCGGCTATCGTGTCGAACGAATAGGCCAGCGTGCGGTGCGCCTCGATTGCCTCGCGCAGTGCCTCGAGCGAGTTGTCACGGGCGAAAATCAGCGTCATGTTGCGGCGATGGCCCTGCATGCGGTAGGTCTCGGCCGCAGAGTCGTGGATGTCGGTGTTCGCCGAGACGAAGAGGTTTCGGGCATGGGCCCGGGCGATGGCCTTGGGGTAGAATTCGGCGCCGTTCATAATCTCGATACCGTCGATCAGCCCCTCGCCGTAGGCTTTGACCTCGAATTCGGGGTGCTCGAGACTCTTGCGCCGCCAGCCCGGATGGTTGTGCATCACCAACGCTCCCTGTGCCTTGGCGTTGCGGAGCGATTGCAGGGCGTCGACGTCGTAGAGGGCGTTGTTGTCGGTGGTGAAGAGGGCGTTGTAGTGGCCGTAAGCCACCGGTTCGCGGGTGATTTCGGCGCCGGGGATGATCGTTATACCGTATTTCACGGCTGTCTCCTGCGCCAGTTTTACCGGGACGTTCAGGTCGGTCTGGATGCCCCGCTCGTCGGAGGCCTTCCGGATGATGTTGTTGTTGACGGCCTCGGTGCCTTCCGGGACATATCCTTTCAGGAAATGCAGCATTTTACCCTCGTGACGGCGGTACTCCACATGTTCGGTGATCGCCAGCACATCCAGACCGTCGTACCACGCTTCGCGCACGCGGAATTCGGGTGTGCAGTCGCCGTCCGAATAGACCGAGTGGGTGTGCAGGTCGGCTTTGTAGACGGTGTAGCCGTTCACCTCGGGCAGCACGAACTCCGTGCGTTGTGCCGTCATACGCAGCGAGTGGCGCGTGATGTCGGGATTGTGGGCGTCGGTGTAGTAATGCTGCGCGGTTGCGCCGCATACCGCCGAAAGGGCGGCGACGAGGAGAAGTGTTTTTTTCATGGTTCAGGTAGTTTGGGGTTGGGTCGGCCCGGCCTTCGGACCGAAAAAAAGAGAGAGACCCCGGTGAAGGGTCTCTCTCCGTAATGGGTTGTTGCAGATTACTTGGAGAATCCCTTGCCGATTCCGAGGAAATCCTCGGCCTTGAGGGCCGCGCCGCCGATCAGGCCGCCGTCGACATCCTCCTTGGCGAAGATTTCGGCTGCGTTCGAAGGCTTGCACGAACCGCCGTAGAGAATTGCCGTATCCTGGGCTGCGGCGCCGAACTTGGCGGCCAGCACCTGGCGGATGTAGGCGTGAATCTCCTGTGCCTGCTCGGCTGAGGCGGTCTTACCGGTGCCGATGGCCCATACGGGTTCGTAAGCGATCACGAGCTCCTTGAACTGCTCCTCGGTGAGGTTGTAAACCACCTCTTCGATCTGGGCCTTCACCACGTCGAAATGCTTGCCGGCCTCACGTTCGTCGAGGTTCTCGCCTACGCAGTAGATGGGAACGAGTCCGTTTGCATAGGCCTGCGCCATCTTCTTGTTGAGCGTCGCGGAGGTCTCGCCGTAGTACTGGCGGCGCTCCGAGTGGCCGAGGATCACGTATTTGCAGCCCAGCGCTGCGATCATCGACGCGGCGATTTCGCCCGTGTAAGCGCCTTTGGCCTCCGTTGCGCAGTCCTGTGCGCCGAGTGCGATGTCCGAACCCTTCAGGGCCTCGGCAACCATCGACAGGTGGGTGAACGGCGGGCAGACGATGAAATTCACGCACGAGCAAACCTCCCCGCGGCCTGCTGCGATGCCTTTGGCCAGTTCGACTCCTTCGGCGGGAAGCGTGTTCATCTTCCAGTTGCCGGCAACAATTTTCTTTCTCATAGTTGTATTGGTATGTTTAAATGTTAAGTTTTGTTATCTCGCTTTCGATCGCTGTATTCGCCGCCTTCGGCGTCGTATACAAGTCTGACCCACCCCCAAACCCCCGCCTCGGCGGGGGCTTATCGCATGCGACCGGGTTGTCAGCCGGAATGCGGGCGGAGATTACGAATTCTTAATTACTCATTCTTCATTAATCCATGCTTTGACCTCGTCGATCGAGGGGGCTTTCAGCCCGAGCTTGTTCTTCTTGTTGAATCCGCACAGGTCGTTGAAGAACTTGCCGGGGGCGAGCTTCTTCAGCGCATCGACCGTGAGGTAGCCCATCTTCTGGATCACCGGAACCCACTCCTCGGGCACGCCGATGGCGGTGTAAGCCTCCGCGGGGTCCTGTACGGCCTTCTTCTCGGGGCGCATCTGGGGGAAGAACAGCACGTCCTGGATCGACGTCTGGTCGGTCATGAACATCGTCAGGCGGTCGATGCCGATGCCCATTCCCGAGCAGGTCGGCATGCCGTATTCCAGGGCCCGCACGAAATCCATGTCGATGAACATCGCCTCGTCGTCACCCTTTTCGGAGAGCCGCAGCTGCTCCTGGAAACGCTCCAACTGGTCGATCGGGTCGTTCAGCTCGGAGTAGGCGTTGCACAACTCCTTGCCGTTGACGAACAGTTCGAAACGCTCCGTCAGCTCGGGATTCGAACGGTGGCGCTTGCACAACGGCGACATCTCACGCGGATAGTCCGTGATGAAAGTGGGCTGCGTAAGCTCCTCCTCGCAGTACTGCCCGAAGATGGCGTCGATCAACTTGCCCTTGCCGAAGGTTTCATCCACCTCGACGTTGAGCTGCTTGCAGGCCGCGCGAAGCTCCTCCTCCGAACGGCCCGTGATGTCGTAACCGGTCTTTTCGCGGATGGCGTCGGTCATCGTCAGACGGCGGAACGGGGCTTTGAACGAGATCGGCTTGCCGTCGATCGTGAGCTCCGTGGTGCCGTTCACGGCCATGGCCACCCGTTCGAGCATCTGCTCGGTGAACTCCATCATCCAGAGGTAGTCCTTGTAGGCCACGTAAATCTCCATGCAGGTGAACTCGGGATTGTGCGTGCGGTCCATGCCCTCGTTGCGGAAATTCTTGCCGAACTCGTACACGCCGTCGAATCCGCCGACGATCAGCTTTTTGAGGTACAGCTCCGTGGCGATGCGCAGGTAGAGGTCGATGTCGAGCGAGTTGTGGTGCGTGATGAACGGACGCGCCGAAGCGCCGCCGGGGATCGGCTGCAGAATCGGGGTCTCGACCTCGATGTAACCCTTCGAGTTGAAGAATTCGCGCATCGTGGCCATGATTTTGGCCCGGCGGACGAAGGTGTCTTTCACCTGCGGATTGACGATCAGGTCGAGATACCGCTGGCGGTAGCGCACCTCCGGGTCGGTGAAGGCGTCGAACGTCTTGCCGTCCTTCTCCTTGACGACGGGCAGCGGGCGGATCGACTTCGACAGCACGGTGAACCGGCGGCAGTGCACCGACAGCTCGCCGGTGTTGGTGTGGAATGCGAATCCCTCGACGCCCACGAAATCGCCGATATCGAGCAGTTTCTTGAAAACCGTGTTGTAGAGCGTCGGATCGCCTTCGGGACAGATGTCGTCGCGGCGGATGTAGACCTGGATGCGGCCCGTGTGGTCCTGCAGTTCGAAGAACGAGGCGCTGCCCATGATGCGGCGCGACATGATGCGGCCGGCGATGCGGACATCCTGGAAATTCTTCTTTGCGTCGTCGTAGTTGTCGGCGATTTCGCGTGCCGTCGCCGTCACCTCATAGCGGGCGGCGGGGTAGGGCTCGATGCCCAATTCGCGGAGCGCCGTGAGCGACTGTCTGCGAAGCTGTTCCTGTTCGCTGAGTTCGAGTGCCATATCGTATGTGTGTTATGATTATCGTTATATCGCACAAAAATAGTGAAAAATGGGCAAAATAGCAATTATTTCGCCGTTCGGCGGTCTGTGAATTTCCGGTAGGCCCAAAAAGCCGCCCAGCCCAGGATTACCCCGACCAGCGTGCCCCACACGAGGTCCATCGGGAAATGCTTGCCCAAGTAGATGCGCGAGTAGCAGATCACGAGCGTGCAGAGAACCATCAGCCACGTGAACCACCTGCGGCGAATCACCGAGGCCGACAGCACGGCCAGCGCGACGATCGTCGCCGCATGGGCCGAGACGGTTCCGTAGCGGCCGCTCACGGCTTCGACCGGAACGTGGACCGTCCAGTCGCCGGGGGCGCCGGCCATGCGCAGCGCCCGCAGCGAATCGGGTGCGATGTCCAGTCCTTCGAGCGCGGGGGTGAACATCGGACGCCAGCGCGGCTCGAAGCCGGGCATCAGGTCGCCCAGTACGCCGTTGTGCTTGAAGATGCCCGACACCATGTCCGAGAGGACCAGCGCCGCGACCATCAGCAGGGTGAAAACGACGACGTTGCGCCATCCGCCGCGCCGCCACACGAGCCAGAGGATCAGCGCATAGAGCGGCAGCCACATCGCCGTGCCCGAAATGATGAGCATCAGGCGGTCCATAAAGGGCCCGCCGTCGAAATTTAGGGCTAAAAAGAGGTTATGGTCGCAATTCATAGGCTAAAAGTCGAATGTGAAAGTTCGGGTAAATAATCCGGTTGCCGGATTGTCCGCATTCCGGTTGCGTCGCGACAAGCCCCCGGCAAGGCGGGGGTTTGGGGGTGGGTCCAATTTGCAAACGCCGCTGCAAGCGGCGAAAACGACATTCCGGGATGCATGAGCGGGTCCATATACGTATCAGAACTGGAAATAGATAAACGGCTGTATATCGCTGGATTTGATCTGCATGACGCACCAGATCATCGCCGCGGCCATTACCACCTGCAGCACCAGCGGCGCGTGGACCACCATGCGCTGTGCCAGCGCGTCCACCCGGCCCGGAAGCAGGTGGAGGAGGTATCCCGCGGCGATCAGGGCGAAGACGGCGGCGTAACCCGTCACGACCTGCGGAATCATTGCGGCGTTGAAATTTTCGAAAATCTGGTGCAGCATCAAGGTAACGGTCTGCATCGACTCGGCGCGGAACATCAGCCACCCGAAGCAGACGATGTTGAACGTGAGGAAGATGCCCGCCGCACGGCTCCACCAGTGCATCTGGGCTCCGGAGGCCTTGGCGCCCGGGACGACCGCCATCCAGAGCTTGTGAAGGGCCAGCGCCACGCCGTGCAGGCCGCCCCAGAGGATGAAGCGCACCGCCGCACCGTGCCACAGTCCGCCCAGCAGCATCGTCAGCAGCAGGTTGCCGTAGGTCCGGATGCGGCCTTTGCGGTTGCCGCCCAGCGAGATGTAGAGGTAGTCGCGCAGCCACGACGAGAGCGAGATATGCCACCGCCGCCAGAATTCGGTGATCGTCGCCGACTTGTAGGGGGCGTCGAAGTTCTTCGGGAAGCGGAATCCCAGCAGCAGGGCGATGCCGATGGCCATGTCCGAATAACCCGAGAAGTCGCAGTAGATTTGCAGCGCATAGCCGTAGATGCCCATCAGACATTCGAATCCGGAGTAGAGCAGCGGTTCGTCGAAGATGCGGTCGACGAAATTCAGCGAGATGTAGTCCGAGATGATTGCTTTCTTGAACAGGCCCGTGAGAATTAGGAAGACGCCCGTGCCGAACATTTCGCGGGTGACGACGATCGGGTTCTGCCGAATCTGGGGAATGAAATCCCGGGCCCGGACGATCGGACCGGCGACGAGCTGCGGAAAAAACGACAGGTAAAAGAGATAGTCCAGCCAGTTCGACAGGGGCTTCAGCTGACCGCGGTAAATGTCTATGGTATAGCTCATCGACTGGAAGACGAAGAACGAGATGCCGACCGGCAGGAAGATGTTCTGGAATTGCAGAAATCCCTGGCCGAACAGCTGGTTGGAGATGTCGACGAGGAAATTGGTGTACTTGAAATAACCCAGCATCCCGAGGTTGATGACCACGCTCAGGACCACCAGCCAGCGTTTCAGGCTCTTGAAACGGGCGCGGTAGATGCCCTGCGCAATCAGGAAGTCGCTCGCCGCGGCGAAGACCAGCAGCAGGAAATAGATGCCGCTCGACTTGTAGTAGAAATAGAGCGAAAAGGCGATGACGTAGACGATGCGGGCCATCGGCGCACGGCGGAAGGCGCTGTAGATGAGCAGGAATCCCGCGAACAGGAAGAGGAACAGTCCGCTGCTGAAGATCAGCGGCGACGAGGCGTCGTAGGCGAACAGCGCCTGCACCTTGTCCCAAATGCCGTCCGTCACAGGAAAGGTCATTGTGCGGGCGGATTAAGCGGTTTGGGGGCGACGCCCGGCAGCAGGTCGCGCTGGATGCGCAATGCCTGCAGGGAGTCCAGCACGGCGGCTTCCGCCTGCCGGCGCAGTTCGGCGGCCCGTTGTTCGGCGTAAAGGGCGCAGGCCTCGGCGTTGAGGGCGTCGAACAGCGCCCACGCCACGCGGCGGCCGCCGGCGTAATTGATGTGGGTGTAGTCCTTTCCCGCCCAGCCGTTCTTCACGAACTGCTCCATGCCGCCCTGGACGCGCATGGCGTCGCACGTTGGCCAGAAGGCCGCACCCGTGTTCCGGGCCGCTTCGCGCTGGAAATCCAGCATATAGGGGATGGCGTCCATCGGTTCGAAGCCTGCGTCGGTCTTCGTCGATCGGTCGCTGACACCCAGCACCAGCACCGCGGCCCCGGGGAAACAGCTCCGGACGAAAGCCACCATCTTCTCGATCTGCGCCGCATAGTTGGTGTAACTTTTCACGCCCGACTGCATGATGTTGAGCCCGTACTGGAGAATCACCAGGTCATAACCCGCGAGGGCGTTGATCTGGGCGTTGACCGACGGGTTGGTCCAGAACATCGCCTGGCCGTTGTTGCTGCGCACCGAGTAGTTGTCGACCACCACGCCGCCGCCTTCGAAGACCGCGCCGTAGCCGATGAAGCCCTCCGTGCCGGAGAGCACCTTGAAGCCGAGCGAGCGGATGTGCGGGGCTGAAACCTCGATCTGGCGCACGGCATCGTCGCCCGAGATGTCGAATTCGCGGCGTTCGGTGTCGTTCAGCGTCACCTCGACGCGGCTGTCGCGGGGCGAGAGGAAGAAGATGCGTGCTCCGTCGCACGAGTCGAGCAGTTTGCGGTAGTCGGTGTTCTCCCAGCGGGTCGATGCCCCCGCCGCGGGCTGGCAGACCCATCCCGAGACGTAGAAATTCTCGCGCAGGTGGGCCGGGGCCGCCTTGCGCTGCATGATGTTGTAGGTCGTCCAGCCCTTCGACTGGGTTTTGACCGTGCGCCGGAAGGCCGTCAGCGGCGAGGCCATCGGAGCGAATCCCGCTCCGCCGCCGGGCCGTCCCCCGAAGGCCGACTGAAGCCGTTCGCGCAGGTCGGCGGTGAGGATGTCGCCCTCGACGAACGAGTCGCCGAGGAAGGCGATGCGCACCGGACGCCGGGCGTTGAGCAGCGTGTCGCAGAAGGCGCGGATGAGGCCGCTGTCGCTGTAATCCTCGATCGGCACCAGCGTCGCGACGAAGCGTGCCGAGTCGGGCTCGGGCCGCCGGCCGCGGAGGCTGTCCCGCGGGATGAGCCATGTGTAGGTGGTCTGCGCCTCGCGCGGGGCGGTGTCGGCCTCGATGCGTTCGGCGACGGCGTCGAGGTCGACATGGAAATCCGCTTCGTCGAAAAGAGCGGGTTCGGCTGCCGGTTCGGCGGCCGCCGCGTCGTCGAAGACGAGGACGTCCGAGAGGATGTTGGCACGGCGCAGTTTGACGCTCCCGACGCTCTGCGGGGGAATGAAACCGACGGCCACGAGCACTGCGATGAGCGCCGCGGTCGCCAGCCAGCTGCGGTGGGTGTAGTCTTTTTCGGGGGAGTTCATTGCCGGTTTAGTCGCGCCGTCCGAGGATCAGGAAGACGTAGTAGAGGACCGAGGCGATGGCGCTCAGCGCGGCCACGAGGTAGGTGCGGGCCGCCCACGAGAGGGCTTCCTTGGCCTGGGCGAGCTGTGCACCCTGCATCGTATGGCTGGCCTGCAGCCACTCCACGGCACGCGCCGAGGCGTTGTACTCCACGGGCAGCGTGACGAGCGAGAAGACCGCCGACATGGCGATCATGCCCACGCCGATCCAGCACAGGAGCTCGTTCTGCGTCGTGGCCAGGATCACGAGGCCCAGGATGATGATCCACGTCGCGGCCGACGAGGCGAACTGCACGACGGGAACCAGCTGCGAGCGCAGCACCAGCGGCGCATAGCCCCGGGCGTGCTGCACGGCGTGGCCGCATTCGTGGGCGGCGACGGCCGCCGCGGCGACGCTCGTCGACGAATAGACCGAATCGCTGAGGTTGACGGTCATCGTCTGCGGGTTGAAATGGTCGGTGAGGTGTCCGCCGACGTGCGTGATCTTCACGTTGTGGATGTTGTTGTCGCGCAGCATCTTCTCGGCGACCTCGGCGCCGGTCAGGCCGCCCGGGAACTGCACCTTCGAATATTTTTTGAACACCGACTGCAGGCGTGCCTGCACGAGGAAGCCGATGACGCCGATGGCGATAATCAGTACGAACATGCCCATCGTGGCGGCCGAGTAGTTGTGCCCGGCGCTCTCCTGGGTGTAATAGCCTGCCTGGAGCAGGGTGAAAAGGGGTTGATACATAACAATTCGTTTTTTGTTTTTTCGTCGTTTTTCGCGGCGGACCGCGGTCATTCACAGCGTGCCGCCGTGTTTGCAAGTCTGACCCACCCCCAAACCCCCGCCTCGGCGGGGGCTTATCCTGCGGGCACAGATCATTGCCTTATTCCTTCCGGTACGTGTAAAAGGCTCCGGCCTGCTGGGCGGGCATCAGCACCATATCATTAACGTTCATGTGCGCGGGTAATTGTGCGGTCCATGCGATCGCTTCGGCGATGTCGTCGCCGGTGAGGGGTGTGACGCCCGTGTAAACCGCGTCGGCGCGTTCCTTGTCGCCGTGGAAGCGGACCTCGGAAAACTCCGTCTCGACCATCCCCGGGCGGATTTCCGTGACCTTCACGCCCGCCGACAGCAGATCGGCACGCATTGACTGCGAAATGGCGTGCACGGCGTGCTTCGAGGCGCAGTAGACGGCGCCGTTCTCGTAGGCTTCGGTGCCGGCGATCGAGCCGATGTTGAAGATGTGTCCGCCGCCCGCGGCCACCATCTTCGGGGCGATGACGCGCGTGACGTACAAAAGGCCCTTGACATTGGTGTCTATCATGGCGTCCCAGTCGCGGGTGTCGCCCCGGTCGATGTGTTCCAGTCCGGCGGCCAGTCCGGCGTTGTTGACCAGCAGGTCGACCCGTTCGAGCGGCTCCAGGTTGCGGCGCACCTCCTCCTCGGAGCGCACGTCGAACACGAGGGCCGTGCAGCGGCCGCCTGCCGCTTCGATCTCGGCACAGAGTGCTGCGAGCCGTTCGGCACGCCGTCCGGTGACCGTGACGGCGTATCCCTCTTTCGCAAGCCGGAGCGCCGTGGCGCGTCCGATGCCCGAAGTTGCTCCTGTAATGAGTGCCTGTTTTTGCATAAAAACCCGTTATTTCGGGCAAAAATACGAAATTTATACGTTTCTTTGCATAAATTTTCGATAAAAACAGCTGTCGTGAATCTCGCCTTTTTCATCGCCCGCCGTATGGCGAAGCCCTCCCCGGAGAACAAGCCCGGGGTGATGGAGCGTATTGCCGTGGTGTCGGTGGCGCTGGGCGTGGCGGTGATGATTCTCGCGATGGCCGTCATCATGGGATTCAAGCGCGAAGTAGCGCACAAGATGACGGGTTTCGCGGCCCATGTATCGGTGACCGATGTGCGGGGCGTCAATGCCCTCGATTCGGAGCCCGTGCGCCGCAGCGCCCATCTCGAGGAGCTGATCCGGGAGACCGGCGGCTTCGTGTCGATGGCTCCCTACGCCGTGAAGGGCGGCATCGTCCGCACGGCCGACGCCGTGGGCGAGGTGATGCTCAAGGGGGTCGAGGGGGATTACGACTGGTCGTATTTCCGCGAATGGCTCGTCGAGGGGGAATTGCCCCGTGTGGGGGATTCGGTGCGCACGAAGGACATCCTGCTGTCGCGGTCGCTGGCCGACAGGATGCTGTTGGGCGTCGGCGACAAGGTCGAGATGCTGTTCGTTGAGCCGGGAGAGATGCCCCGCCGTGACCGGTTCAAGGTGGCGGGCGTCTATGCCTCGGGGATGGAGGAGATGGACGGCATGGTGGTCGTCACGGACATCCGCAACGTGCAGCGGCTGTCGGATTGGGGACCGGACGAAATATCCGGTTACGAGATTCGGACCCGCGACCTGCACGGAGCCGCCGATTTCGCCCGCACGCTCGGGAGGACGCTGCTGTACGACGATGAAGACGGTACGGAAAACCTCGCGGTGACGAGCGTCACGGAGCGGTATGCTAATATTTTCGACTGGCTGAAGGCCCACGATGTGAATGCCGCGGTGGTCATCGTCATCATGCTCGTCGTGGCCTTCTTCAACATGGCTTCGGCGTTGCTGATCCTGGTGCTGGAGCGCACCCGCATGATCGGATTGCTGAAGGCCCTCGGAATGCGCGGCGGCGAACTGCGGCGCATCTTCCTCTGGCGGGCGGCCTTCATCACCCTGCGGGGGCTCGCATGGGGCAACGCCGTCGGGCTGGGGCTGTGCCTCGTGCAGAAATGGACCCACTTGGTGAAACTCAGCTCGGAAGGCTATCTGCTCTCGGAGGTGCCCGTGGCGCTGGGGTGGGGCTGGTGGCTGGCGCTGAACGTCGGATTCATCGCCGCGATCGTCGCCCTGCTGGTGATTCCGACGGCCGTGGTGTCCGGCGTGAAACCCGAAGAAACGATACGATACGAATGAAACCATACAACACAGATCAGACCAAGAAAGAGGAGGTCCGCGAGATGTTCGACAACATCGCGCCCAAATACGACCTGCTGAATCATACGCTGTCGGTGAACATCGACCGCATCTGGCGCCGCCGCGTGGTGAACGAGGTGCGGCGTGCGAAACCCCGCCGCATCCTCGACGTGGCGACCGGTACGGGCGACCTGGCGATTGCCCTGGCGCGGCGCATCCGCGACGTGCAGGTGATGGGCGTCGATCTCTCGGAGGCGATGCTCGCCGTGGCACGCCGCAAAGTCGAGGCCCGAGGGCTCGACAACCGCATTGTCCTCGAAAGGGGCGATGCCGAGCATCTCGACGTGGCCGACGCTTCGGTCGATGCCGCGACGGTGGCGTTCGGGGTGCGCAACTTTGGCGACCTCGCGGCCGGGCTGCGCGAACTGGCCCGCACAATAAAACCCGGGGGCAAAGTCGTTATTCTGGAGTTCTCGCGGCCCCGCAACCGGGTGTTCCGGGCGTTGTACGAGTTCTATTCCTACAAGATACTGCCCCGCATCGGCGGACTGGTGTCGCGCGACAAACGGGCTTACGAGTATCTGCCGGCTTCGGTGGGGGAGTTCCCCGCGCCGGCGGTGTTTCTGGAGATGATGGAAAAGGCGGGGTTCCGCAACTGCCGGGCGAGAAGCCAGAGTTTCGGAATTGCGCAGATATATATAGGAGAGCGATGAGAAAATTTCTGTTATACCTGTTGCTGGTCGTGACGGCGGTGTCGATGGGCTCGTGCCGCAAGGCCGTCGAGAAGGCGCAGCGCAACATCCGCTTCGAGGGAATCGAGAAGATCGAACGGCAGGGGCTGACCGGCGCCGAGATGGTCGTGCGGGTGATGAACAATACGGGTTACAAGCTGGTGCTCAGCATGGCCGAGATAGACGTTTACTACGCCGACGGACGTGTCGGGACCGTCGTGCTGCGCGAACCGGTCGAGGTGCCCCGCCACACGACGGATAGCTTCCGGACGCTGTGGAGATTGAAGATCGCCGACCCGATGGCGCTTTACGTGCTGCTCAAGAAGGCGGAGTCGGGCGACCTTTCGCAGGTTGGCATCGCCTATGCCCTGGAGGGGCGCGGAGGTCCGGCGCCCGTAAAAATTTCGCGCGACAGGATGCCGTTGTCGGATTTTTTGAATACCTTTGGCCTTACGTTGCAGGATGTTAAAAACTACTTGAAGTGATACGCAGATTGTCGATACTTACCCTGACGCTCCTGTGTGCGGCCGTTTCGCTCCGCGCTCAGTCGCTCGACGCCTTCAAACAACGGCTGGCCGAACCCGTCTCCGGCGCCGCGCTCTTCGGACGGGCCCAGGTGACCGTTACGGAACACGGCGATGCCGCGCGTGCCGTGGCCGACGCCGCACGTGCCGGACAGCGGCTGCATATACGCGGCTTCCGTGTCTGCATCTTCTCGGACAACGGACCCGAGGCCCGCAACGGGGCTTTCGCCGCGCAGAAACTTTTCGAGGAGACCTATCCGGGCGTGAAGGTTTACATGGATTACAAGATTCCCTATTTCGTCGTGTCGGTCGGGGACTGCCTGAGCAACGAGGAGGCGATCATCCTGAAGGGCCGTGTGACGGGGACTTTCCCGAAGGCGTTCCTGAAGAACGAGGAATTTCCGATTTCGAACCTTTTGGACTAAAAAAAGTCCGTTTTTGAAAATTGTGCGTTTTTTCTTTGCTTATTTCTGACGAATATATATCTTTGCGGCGTTACTGAATAACTAATTTCTAAACATTTAGCGCTATGAAAAAGATTTTCTCTTTTGTTGTCGTTATGGCTGCCGTCGCTATGGTAAGCTGCTGCGGCAATTCGAACAAGAAGGTCGCTGAAGGTGCTGCCGCTGAGGCTGCTGCCACGACCGAGGCTGCCGCTTGCACCGAGAAATGCGACTCGACGAAAGCTTGCTGCGCAGAGCAGTGCGATTCGACGAAGGCCTGTGCCGAGAAACCCTGCTGCAAGAAGGCTGAGTAATTTCCGGTTAGGTTTGAGAGTGAGGGAGGTTCGTGAGAATCCCCCTTTTTCATTGGTGGAGACACCTCTCCTCCGGCGCGGAAAATGCAAGGATTGTCTTTATTAAAATAATAGCCATGAAAGTACTGCTTATCAACGGAAGCCCCCGGCGCGAGGGGAACACCTTCATCGCGCTTTCGGAAGTGGCCCGCACGCTCGAATCCGAGGGCATCGCGACCGAGATTGTGTCTATCGGCACCCGGGCCGTGCAGGGATGCATCGCCTGCGGGAAATGCGCCGAACTGGGGCATTGCGTCTTCAACGACGCGCTCTATGCCGAAGTGCGTGAAAAATTGGCCGGGGCCGACGCCCTCGTGGTCGGGACGCCGGTTTACTACGCCGGACCGAACGGGTCGCTGTGTGCGCTGCTCGACCGGCTGTTCTACTCCTGCGGGGAGCTGCTGGTTTACAAGCCCGCGGCGGCGGTTGCCGTCTGCCGCCGGGGCGGGGCGAGTGCGGCGTTCGACCGGCTGAACAAGTACTTTACGATCTCGAATATGCCCGTCGTTTCGTCGCAGTACTGGAACAGCGTCCACGGACGGCTGCCCGGCGAGGCGGCGCAGGACGCCGAAGGACTGCAGACGATGCGGGTGCTGGCACGCAACATGGCGCGGGTGCTCCGCGCCGGACTGCTGGCTGGGGAAGGGCGTCCGGAACCCGAAGATCGGGTGGTGACGAGCTTCATCCGGTAGACGCAGGTGTCGGAAAAAGGCAAAGGGCCGCGGGGAATTTCCCGCGGCTTTTTCGTGCCGTCCCGCGTCCGGCGTGGCTGTAAATGGTCCGAAAGGACATAATTTTGTCCGGTTCGGAAAAATTTTGCATATTTGGGCTTCGAACACCTAAACTACTACCATTTGCCGGATGCAGAACGGAACCGATGAACAGACGCTGGTTCGTAAACTGAGCCAGGGCGACCAGACGGCTTTCGAGTTGTTGTTTTACCGTTACCGCGGTAAAGTGTACAACTTTGTGAGGGCCTCGCTGCCGCGGCATTCCGATCCGGAGGAGGTGGTTCACGAGGTCTTCCTGCGCATCTGGACCGGCCGCGGGAACCTCGATCCCGGGCTGCCGTTCGGTCCCTATCTGTTCCGCACGGCACGCAATCTGGTCATCGACCGGCTGCGCGGCCGCGTCAACCGCATGGTCAGCCTCAGCGACGAGCTGTTTCCCGACACGGCGGATTCCGACGCTGCGGCCCGGGACGTCGAAGAACGCCAGCTGGGCGAATGGTTCGACCGGACGCTGGAACAGCTTCCGGAGCATCGGCGGCAGATTTTTGTGCTGAGCCGTCTCGAAGGACTCTCCTACAGGGAGATCGCCGCACGCCTCGGCGTCACGGAAAATACGGTCGACACCCAGATCCGCCGGGCGCTGCTCTTTTTCCGCGAAGAGCTCAAAAAACTGCGGCTTCTCTTCCTTTTTTAATCTTTTTTTCACCGCTCTGTCACGGAACACCCCCGGGTATTCCGTATTTATGTGTGTAAAGTGCACACAGAGATGGAAAATACATTCGACATACTGGACCGGTTCGTAAACGGACAGACGCTCACCGACGGGGAGTTCGCCGCGCTGAAGCGCCTTTTCGCGACCCGTGAGGGCGGCCGCACGATCGAGATGTGGCTCGCGGCGAAGTGGGAGACCGCTTCGGACGCGGACGCGGAGATCGGCTACGACGCCCTGCGGCGAAAGATCGACGATTACGAACACGCCCGCTCCCTGCGGCGCCGGATCGCCGGGTCGGCGCTGCTGCGCAGCTACCAGCGAATCGCCGCCGTGCTGCTGGTGCCGCTGCTGGTGGTCGCATCGCTGATCGCGTTCGGCCCGTTCGGTGAGGCAAAGACCTATACGGCCGAGGCGCCCTGGGGCGAAAAGGCCCGCCTGGTGTTGCCCGACGGCAGCGTGGTGCTGCTCAATGCCGGGTCGCGCATCAGCTACACCTCCGATTTCGACCGCCGCGACCGCCGGCTGGAGCTCGACGGCGAAGCCTATTTCGAAGTGCGGAAGAACAAGGGGAAACCCTTCGTCGTCTCGACGCCGTATCTCGACGTTCGGGTGACGGGCACCAAATTCAACGTCAACGCCTATGACGACGAACCGTCGGTCGTGGCTTCGCTCGTGGAGGGCAGCGTGAACGTCACCTCCCGCGCCGACGGCCGGGTCTACCGGCTGACGCCCGGCCGTTCGCTCGCGCTGGCCAAAGCCTCCGGCGAGGTGACCTATCCGCCGCTGAACAGCGACATCGTACTCGCCTGGAAGGACAACCGGCTGGTGTTCGCCGACGACGACATCGCTTCGCTGGCCAAAAAAATCGAGAAATGGTACGACGTGAAGGTGGTTTACGACCCCGCACGTTTCGCGAACAGCAAATTCACGGTCCGACTGATGGAGGGCGAGCGGTTGGACAACCTGCTCGACATCATCGAGACGGCTCTCGGGGCGGAGTGCTCGATGCGCGGAGACACGCTGGTCATCACACGCCGCAAATAACCTGAAAGACAACACGAACCCTGCTTAAAACCAACCCCTGCCTATGAGATAGAGAACACCTTTCTTTCAAATGAAAAAGGGAAGCGGTGTGCGACCACCTCTCCCCTGAGTGAACTTTAAAAAACTTTGCGCTTCATTAAAATTCATTGCGAATATGAGAAAAAAATCGTTATTACGCAAATTCGTGCTTGTATTTGCGTCATACGCAATCACTTTGTCACTCCCGGCGGGCGCCAGCGCCCAATCCGAAGGGGGCGATAAAATCACCTTCGACCTGAAAAACGCCCCGCTGACCGAAATTTTCAGGCAGATAGAGACCCAGACCGACAAACGCATCGCCTACGACGACTCGATTCTTCCGGGCGTGCGCATCGACCTCGCCGTGCGGAACGAATCGGCAGCGGGCGTGCTCGATAAGGCCCTGCGCAATACCGGGCTGACCTATCAGGTCAAAGGCAAATACGTCGTGATTGCCCGGAAGGGCGAACGCGCGGCGGTGCTCTCGGTGTCGGGCCGGGTGGCCGATTCGGCGGGACCGCTGGTCGGGGCCACCGTCATCGTGAAAGGCTCCGGAACGGGAACCGTCACGAACGAAAAAGGCGAATACAGCCTCAGCAACCTTTCGCAGGATGCCGTGCTGATCTTCTCGTTCGTGGGCATGCAGACTCAGGAAGTGACGGTCGGCAGCCGCACGCGCATCAACGTGACGATGGAGGCCGACGCCAACCAGATCGAGGAGGTCGTCGTCAGTTACAGCTCCCAGAAAAAGACGTCGCTGACGGCGTCGGTGGGCATGATCAAGAACGACAAGATCTACTCGAAGCCCGTCGCCGACGTCAGTTCGGCGCTGGTCGGGCAGATGGCCGGACTCATCACGGCCCAGAGCTCCGGCGAGGTCGGTGTGGACAAGACTGAAATTTACATCCGCGGTATCTCGACCTTCGGTAACAGCAGTCCGCTGATTATCGTCGACGGCGTGCAGCGCGGCGACCTGAGCATGCTCGACGCCAACGTCATCGAGTCGGTCTCGGTGCTGAAGGACGCCGCGGCGGTGGCTCCCTACGGTATGGCGGGCGCCAACGGCGTGATCCTCGTCACGACCAAAAGCGGTTCGAAATCGCGTCCGACGCTCACCTACAACGGCTACACCGGATTCCAGAACCCCACGGTGACGCCGAAGCTGCTGAATTCGTACGACTACGCGCGGATGATGAACGAGGCGGTGCGGAACGCCGATCCCAAGGCCACGCTGCCTTATGCGAATCCCGAAGGGTATCTGAAGACCATCCGCCGCACCGCGGATGCCGATTACGACCGTTATCCCGACAGCAATGCCTGGGAGGAGATTTACAACGACAACACGGTCATCACCAGCCACAACGTCGGGCTGTCGGGCGGCACGGACGTCGTGAAATACTACATGGGGCTGGGTTATCTCTATCAGGAGGGCATGTGGTCGACCTCGCACATGAACAAGTACAACATGCTGCTCAACCTCGAGGCCAAGGCCACCCGCACGACGACCATCAAACTCTCGTTCAACGGCAACCTGCGCCGGATCAAGGCTCCCGAGGCGACCGAGTCGCACGTGATGTCCTACGTGCTGCAGTACAAGCCCGTCGATGCTTTCTGGTACACGAACGGCCTGATGGGCGCCTCGAACGGCAAGAACCCCTACGGCATGACCCGGACCGGCAAGCGCCAGTACGAGGATACCAACATCTTCACCCAGCTCTCCGTGGAGCAGGAACTGCCGTTCGTGCCGGGACTCAAGGCAAAGGGCGTCTTCAGCTTCGACCCCACGAGCGTCTTCCAGAAGACGTGGCACGAGCCCGAAATGACCTATTACACCATCAACACCAACGTTCTGCCCTACGTCTACAATCCGGTGGTGTCGTCCGAGAAGCCCAGTCTGGCCGAAAGTCAGTCCGATTCGAAGGCTTACACCTTTCAGGGCATGCTGACCTATGCGAACACCTTCGGCGGAAAGCACTCCGTGTCGGCGCTGGCCGTCGTCGAGGCCCGGCAGGTGGACTACCGCAACCTGAGCGCCTCGCGCACGAATTTCGACCTGAACATCCCCGAACTGAGCATGGGTAATTCCAATTCGTCGAACTGGAGCAACGGCGGCGGATCGTCCAAGGCCACGCAGGTGGGGTATGTCTACCGCGTCTCCTACGAATACGACCACAAATACCTGCTCGAGACCGCTGGACGCTACGACGGCAACTACTATTTCGCCAAAGGCAAGAAATTCGGTTTCTTCCCTTCGGTGTCGGCGGGCTGGCGCATGAGCGAGGAGCCTTTCATCAAAAACAACCTCCCGTGGCTGAACAACCTGAAGCTCCGCGCTTCGTGGGGCGAGTCGGGCAACCTGGCGGGTTCGCCGTTCCAGTACTCCTCGGCCATGAACGTTTACGGCGGGGCCTATGTTTTCGACGGATACCTCTATCAGGGTGTGGCGGAGAGCCTCGAGCCCAATGTGAACATCACCTGGGAGAAGGCCCGGAAGACCAACGTCGGTATCGACATCGGGGTGTGGAACAACCGCCTGACCCTCGAGGCCGACTATTTCTACGAACGCCGCAATAATATGTTGGTCAGTCCGCAAACGGTTGTGCCGATCGAATACGGCATCGGCATCGCGCAGGAAAACGCCGGCGTGATGGAGAACAGCGGCGTGGAGTTCACCCTCGGCGGCAACTACTCCTTCGCCTCGGGACTGCGGCTGGAGGGCAGCTTCAATTTCACCTACGCCCGCAACAAGATCCTCCAGATCTTCGAGAATCCCCTCACGCGCGACAACCCGCTGCGTGCCCGCACCGGGCGTCCGCTGAACACGCCCTTCGGGCTGAAGGCCGAGCGGCTCTATCAGGAGTCCGATTTCGACGAGTACGGCAATCTGTGGCTCGACCTGCCCCAGCCGACCTTCTCCGACGTCGCCCCGGGCGACATCAAGTGGGCCGACCTGAACGGCGACGGCGTGATCGACGGTGCCGACGAAACGGCGCTGGGCTATCCCAAACTGCCGCAGATCATCTACGGATTCACGCTCAAAGCCCTCTTCCGGGGACTGGATTTCAGCGCCCTGTTCCAGGGTGCCGGGCAGAGCACGACCTTCATCGACGGCGGACTGGCGTTCCCATTCGCCGGCGGCGAGAACCCGCCCCAGGCGGCCAAGGACTACTGGACGCCCGAGAACACCGACGCCACCTATCCGCGGCTGTACGGCACGGGCGGCGGTAATAGCAACAACTTCCGCCGCGGCAACAACGACTGGTTCCGCCGCAGCGGCAACTACCTCCGCCTGAAAAATATCGAGCTGGGATACACCTTCTCGCGCACGATGTTCCCCAGACTGCCCCTGCAGTCGGTGCGCATCTATCTTTCGGGGCAGAACCTCTGGACGATCAGCGACCTGAAGGATTTCTACGACCCCGAGATGGGGCAGGTGGGCGACGATGCCAACACCCGCGGATGGTACAGCCCCCAGCGCAAGATCGTCAGCGTGGGATTGAACATCACTTTCTAACGTAAAACCAAGACCATGATGAAAACGAATATATTCCTGAAAGGTTTGCTGGCGGCGGTGCTTCCGTTCATGGCCGCATCGTGCGGCGAGGATTTCCTGACGGTGGTTCCGCAGGACCAGCTCGACTCCGAGGCGGTGTTTTCCGAATCCTCGGGCGGAGACCTCTTCCTGAGCGATATTTACAACAACCTGCCCGACCAGGAGACCCTCAATTCCGACGGGTTCGGATACGACTCCTTCGAAATGTTCGGCGACAACGCCGTGGCGCGTTACGACTGGTGCGTGAGCTGGAACATCGGCATCGCACGCGACTACGGACCTAACAACACCGGGTTCCTCTATGCACACGGCTACCCGAGCATTCCGTTCTACTATCCGCGCATGATGGCGAACATCCGCAAATGCAACGTCTTCATCAAGCAGGTGGAGGACCACAAGGGCAACTTTTCCGCGGACTGGATTCGGAAGCGCGTGGCCGAAGCCCGCTTCCTCCGCGCCTATTTCTATCACCAGGCGTGGATGGCTTACGGCGGACTGCCGATTATCACCGTGCCGCTGGACCGCAACACGCAGGGCGACGCCATCTTCTATCCGCGTTCGACCTCCGAAGAGACCTTCGAGTTCATCACCCGCGAACTGGGCGAATGTGCCGCGGACCTGCCCAACGAGGTGGGTGCGGGACACGCCACGCAGGGTGCGGCGCTGACGCTCAAAGGGTGGTGCGAACTGTTCGCCGGGCGTTACGACCTGGCGGCGGCGACCAACTGGCAGGTGATGCAGCTGGGGGTTTACGACCTCTACCAGGAGGGTTACAACGCACTCTTCACCGAGAAGGCCAACAACTGTGCGGAGTCGATCTTCGCCTACCAGCATGTGCCGGGCAACAAGATTTCGCAGCGTTCGATGCTGTTCGGACCGATCGGGGCCTACAACGGCTGGGGATTCATGCAGCCCACGCAGAATCTCGTCGAGGAGTACCGCATGGCTTCGGGGCTTCCGACCGGCGAGGACGGGAATTTCGATCCCCGGAACCCTTATGCGGGGCGCGAGCCGCGTTTTTACGAGTCGATCATCTACCACAAAAGCACCTTCTCGGGCAAGGTCTACGAGATCAACGACCTCTACGATCCCGCTTCGAATCTCTACACGGGCTATTTCCGCCGCAAGGGTATTTCCGAGCCGCTGAACCTCGGGCAGGAGGGGTATAATTTCATGTTCTTCCGCTTTGCCGAGGTGCTACTCAGCTATGCCGAGGCCAAGATCGAACTGAACGAGATCGACGACACGGTGCTGGACGCCATCGACCGGGTGCGCCGGCGCGGCGGACTGCCCTCGCTCGAGGAAACCTACGGTAAAAAGAATTTCACGCAGGCGGAGCTCCGTCCCGTGGTGCGCACCGAACGCCGGATCGAACTGGCCTTCGAGGGCAAGCGTTACTGGGACCTGATCCGCTGGCGCGAGGCCGAGCGGCTGCTCAACCTGCCGGTGCGCGGCATCAGCTACGAGAACGGGCAGTATGTCGAAAAGAGCGTGCATGCCATGAAGTTCGACGCGTCGAAAAACTACCTCTTCCCGATGGACCAGGGCTGGATCGACACCAACCCCCGTTGGCAGGAGCAGAACACCGGCGAATTCAACCGCGGCCAGAACCCCGGTTATTGATGGCGGGGACAAAACAGAATACCAAACCTACAAACCAAAACACGATGTTTCGAACGAAAAATAATCTCCTGAAAACCCTTTGCGCCCTCGTATTCGCCTGCGCCCTGACGGCGTGCGACAAGGACGACACGCCGGACCCCGGTAAGGATCGTTTCAACGGGAGCGGATATGCCGTCAGCGTGAACGGCGAGTCGGTGAAGGCCTATACGTGCCGTGTTTCGGCCGTTCCCTTCAACCAGGTGTGGGACGGCTACCAGCGTCCCGTGGACCAGACCGAAATAGCCTTCATGGCTCTTTGGGACCAGCCCGAAAGCGGCCCGGCCGAGGTCGAAGTGACCGTCCGCCAGCCGATAACCTCCGTGCGGATCAATCCTTCGTGGGCCGGGGTCGAGCCCCGGGTCGAGGGGCAGAAGGTCTCGTTCTCGCTGACGGGCACCGAGCCGCGGAACCTCACGCTCGAGGTCAACGGCTCGCACAACGCCCTGCATCTCTTCGCCTGCGCCCCGGAAGCGGATGTGCCGGCCGAGGGGAGCGTCACCTACTACTACGGTCCCGGCATACACCGTCCGGGACGTATCAAGCTCCAGTCCGGCGCCCGGGTCTATCTGGCTCCCGACGCCGTGGTTTTCGGCAGCTTCTACGCCGTGAACGCCTCGGATATCCGCATCTGGGGCCGCGGCACGATCGACGGCAGCCAGCTCAAGCGCGGCTCGGGGTCGGGACTCGGATTCTCGAATTGCAGCAACGTGAAGATCGAAGGCGTCGTGCTGCGCGACTCCCCGATGTGGTGCTGCGCCCTGTTCGGATGCACGGACGTCGAGATCGACAACGTGAAGATTGTCGGGCAGTGGCGTTACAACTCGGACGGCATCGACGTGGTGAACTGTTCGCGGGTCCGTGTGAAGGACTGCTTCGTGCGCTCGTTCGACGATGCGCTGGTCGTCAAGGGACTGACGCAGAACAGCGGCGAGCCCGAGACGGTCTTCATCGGCGACCAGCCGGTCGAGGACGTGACGTTCGAACGCTGCGTCGTCTGGTGCGACTGGGGCCGCGGGATGTGTATCGGCGCCGAGACCTTTGCGCCGTCGATCAGCAACGTCGTCTTCCGCGACATCGACGTCATCCGCACGACGGATGTTTTCATGGACATACTCCACGGCAACAAGGCCGCCGTGAGCGACATCACCTTCGAGAACATCCGCGCCGGGATCGACGACCATACGCCCGAACCCGTCTTCCAGACCGAAAAGGGACAGGTATATGCCGATCCGAACCGCGGGTATGTGCCGCGCCTGATGAGCATTTCGATTGCGCCCAACGGCTGGCTGCCCGACGGGACGCTGGGAACGGTGGACCGCGTGACCTATAAAAACGTCACGGTCTACGGCAGCAAGCGCCCGGCGTCGGATTTCACGGGCAACTCGGCGGTGCACCGCATCGACGGCGTGGAGATCGACAACCTGGTGATCGGCGGCACGAAGGCCACCGACGCCGCGTCGGCGTCGCTCGAGGTGGGCGAATACGTTCAGAACGTGCAGTTCCGCTAAACCGACGGCCGTATGAAAACCATTCGTATCATACCGCTCTTCGCCGTATTGTTCCTCACGGCATGCGGCGGAGCGCAGACCGAGGCTTACCGCCTGAAGGTGGACGGCCGGGAGATCGGGGTGACGGACTGCCGTGTGTCGGCGGTGCCGATCAACCAGGTGTGGCCCGGCTACCAGCGTCCCGCGGATCAGACCGACACGGCTTATTTCGCCGCGTGGGAGATGCCGCAGGGACCCGTCGAGGTGGAGATCACGGCCGACCGCGAGGTCGGCACGGTGCGGGTGACTCCGGCTTCGGCGGGGATAGAACCCCGCGTCTCGGGGCGCCGCATCCGCTTTACGCTCGACGCTCCGCGCAACCTCTCTGTCGAGGTCGACGGCACGCACCGCGCCCTGCACCTTTTTGCCAGTCCGGTTTCGGAGGAGGTTCCCCGCGACGGGGAACCCGGCGTGCGCTACTACGGTCCCGGCTATCATGAGGCGGGCATCGTCCGGCTCGAAAGCGGCGAACGGGTCTATGTGGCTCCGGGGGCCGTCGTGTCGGGAGGCTTTTACGCCGTCAACGCCCGGGACATCACGATTTCGGGACGCGGCGTCATCGATCAGAGCCGCTACAAACGCGGTTCGGGCAGTATCGTCGGATTTTCGGGATGCCGCAACGTGAAGGTCGAAGGGGTGATCCTCTGCGACGCCTCGATGTGGTGCTGCACCTTCTTCGGGTGCGACTCGGTGGAGGTGGACAACGTGAAGATCGTCGGACAGTGGCGTTACAATTCGGACGGCATCGACGTGGTGAACAGCTCCCGGGTGCGGGTCCGCAACTGCTTCGTGCGTTCGTTCGACGACGCGCTGGTGGTCAAGGGCATGAAGCGCAACCTCGGGGAGCCCGAGCCGATCGACATCGGCCACCTGCCCGTCGAGGACGTGCTGTTCGAGAACTGTACGGTGTGGTGCGACTGGGGCCATGCGCTGGAGATCGGCGCCGAGACCTGCGCACCTTACATCCGCAACGTCGTCTACCGCGGAATAGACATCGTCCGCACGTCGTTCGTGGCGATGTCGATCCTCCACGGCGACGGGGCCCCGGTGCGCGACATCCTCTACGAGGACATCCGGCTGAACATCGATCCGCATACGCCCTCGCCCGTGTTCCAGACCTCCCGCGGGGAGGTGTACGAGGATGCCGGGGGATTCGTGCCGATGCTCTTCGAGGCGATCATCAACAAGGACATGCTCTGGGCGCAGGATGCGCTGGCGAGCGATGTCGAGGGGGTGATCTACCGCAATATCTCGGTGACGGGGCCCGAACCGACGTCGCTCGTGAAGGGACTCGATGCGGAACACCGCATCCGGGGTCTCGTCGTCGAGAACCTGCGCTTCAACGGCGAGCCCGTCCGCGACGCCGCCCGGGCCGGGATCGTCATCGAACAGCATGCCGATCCGGTGACGTTCCGATAACGTTCATGCAGGCCGGAAGGGTCCGGGTCGGAGAAACACCGCGCCCGGCCCCCGGCATGCCCAAACCCTGAAAACAATGATTGTGAAAATAGCTTTTTTGGCAATGACGCTCCTCTCGGCGCTGACGGCCGGGGCGGCGGGACTGACGGCGGGGTATCTCCGCTGCGAGTACCGTTCCGCACCCGAGGGCATCGGCGAACGGTCGCCGCGCCTGAGTTGGGAACTGACGGCGCAGGAGGGCGGTGCGGCGTGCGTGCAGCGTGCCTACCGCATCCTCGTGGCTTCGTCCGAAGAGGCGCTCGCCCGTGACGAAGGCGACTTGTGGGATTCGGGAAAAGTCGTCTCGGATGCCACCGGCGGCATCGTCTATGCCGGGCGTCCGCTGCGCTCGCAGCAGGTGTGCCACTGGAAAGTGCAGGTGTGGGACGGCGGCGGGGAACCCTCGCCGTGGAGCGCACCGGCCCGGTGGAGCATGGGGCTGCTGGAGTTCCGCGACCGGGAGCCCGTGCGGTGGATCACGCGGCGCATCCGGACGGCCCCCGACACGGCGGGGCTGGTGCTTCCGCCGGCGCGGTATTTCCGCACCGCCTTCACCGTCGGCAAGCCCGTGCGGCGTGCCGTGGCCTACGCCAGCGCCAAGGGTATCTACGAGCTGCGCCTGAACGGGCAGCAGGCGGGCTGCGACTATTTTACGCCCGGCTGGACCGACTACCGCAAGCGCATCTACTACAACACCTACGATGTGACCGGCCTGTTGAGGCCGGGTGAGAATGCCGCCGGGGCCGTCGTGGCCGACGGCTGGTATGCCGGGTATGTCGGATTCGGGATACTGGAGAGGCTGGAGCGCTCGCGCGAGTTCTACGGCATCGATCCGGCGCTGTTCTGCCGGATCGAGATCGAATACGCCGACGGCACGACGCAGTCGGTGATGACGGGCCCCGGCTGGAAATCGTCCGAAGGTCCCGTCCGGCAGGCCGATCTGCTCATGGGCGAGGTCTATGACGCCCGGCTGGAGCAGCCGGGGTGGGACACTCCGGGTTTCGACGACAGCGCGTGGGAGGCGGCCGAACTGTCGGTCAATCCCGACGGGGCGCTCGAGGCCGCGCCGACGGACCCCGTGCGTGAGGCGGAACGGATCGTGCCGGTGTCGGTCGTGCAGCGAGGGCCGGGCGTCTGGATTTTCGACATGGGTCGGAATTTCGCCGGGACCGTATTGCTGAAAGTCCGGGGCGGGGCGGGCCGCACGCTGATGCTCCGCTACGGCGAGATGCTCAACGCGGACGGCAGCCTGATGACCGAGAACCTGCGGCATGCCCGTGCGACGGATTTCTACACGCTGCGCGATGGGGAGCAGGAGTGGTCCCCGCGGATGACCTACCACGGATTCCGCTATGTGGAGCTCACGGGGCTGGAAAGCGCCCCCGGAGCGGAGACGCTCACGGGGATCGTGCTGACCTCGCCGACGCCCCGGGCCGGGACGTTCGAGTGCGGCAGCGAGCTGGTCAACCGTCTCTGGCGCAACATCACCACGACCCAGCAGGCGAATTTCTTCGAGATACCGACCGACTGTCCCCAGCGCGACGAGCGTCTGGGATGGACCGGGGACATTCAGATATACGCCCGCTCGGCGACTTACAATGCCGACGTGGCGTCGTTCCTCTCGAAATGGCTCATCGATCTGGACGATGCGCAGCGCAGTTACGGGGCCTATCCCAGTTACGCGCCCTATCCCTATGCCATCCCGATGGAGTACGCTCCGGCGTGGATGGATGCCGGGGTGATCGTGCCGTGGACGCTGTGGCAGGTTTACGGTGACACGCGGGCCGTCCGAAGGGCCTATCCGGGGATGAAACGCTTCATGGACTTTTTGGAGCAGGGTGCGCAGGGGGATTTGCAGCCCGCGGTGCCCACCTTCGGAGACTGGCTCGCCGTGGGACGCACGGCCTCGGACGACTTTATCGCCAGCGCCTACTATGCCTATGACGCCGCGCTGATGGCCGAAATGGCCGGGGCGGTCGGCGAACGGCGGGATTCGCTCCGTTACGCTGCACTGGCGGCCCGCATCCGGGAGGCCTTCGCCTGCCGGCACATCGCTCCCGACGGCCTGATTCCCGGCAACGACTGCCAGACGGCCTATGCGCTGGCCCTCTGCTTCGGGCTGTACCCGGAGCCGCTGGCGCAGGCCGGGGCCGACCGCCTGGCGGCGATGATCGAGGCGAACGGAGGCTGCTTCTCCACGGGGTTTCTCGGGACGAAGCACGTGATGATGGCGCTTTCCCGGTACGGCCATGACGATGTGGCATACGGGTTGCTGTTGCAGACGGAGTATCCCGGCTGGGGCTACTCGATCCTCAACGGGGCGACCTCGATCTGGGAGCGCTGGGACAGCTACACCCGCGAATACGGATTCGGGGGCCGCGACGGCGGCAACAACGCCCGGATGAACTCCTTCAGCCACTATGCTTTCGGATCGGTGGCCGAGTGGATGTTCCGCTATGCGCTGGGCATCGACACCGAAGGACCCGGTTACCGGCACATCCTGCTGCGCCCCCGGCCCGATGCCCGCATCGGGTGGATGAAGGGTTCGTACCGTTCGGTGAGCGGCGAGATCGTCTCGGAATGGGAGGTCGGACGCCGCACGACCCGTTATCGCTTCGTCGTGCCGCCCAATACGCGGGCCACGCTGTCGCTGTCCGGGCAGGAACCCCGCACGCTGGGTCCCGGGGAGCATGAATTCGAATTTAAAAACAGAAAACAATGAAAATAGTTGTCATAGGAAGCTCCAATATGGACCTGATTTCGGTCGCGGAGCGGATGCCCCGTCCCGGAGAGACGGTCGGAAACGCCCGTTTCATGCAGGCCTTCGGCGGCAAGGGGGCCAATCAGGCCGTCGCCGCGGCGCGTCTGGGCGGCGAGGTGACGCTGGTCGCCGCACTCGGGGACGATCTCTCGGGACGCGCGATGCGGGAGCATTTCGCTGCCGAGGGCATCGACACCTCGCACCTTGTGACCGACCCGGAGAACGCCACCGGGACGGCCCTGATTCTCGTGGACGCGGCCGGGGAGAATGCGATCTCGGTGGCTCCGGGGGCCAATTTCTCGCTGACGCCTGAGGCTGTCGGGTCGCTGGACGACGTGCTCGCCGGGGCCGGGATGCTGGTCATGCAGGCCGAGATTCCCTACCGTACCATCCGCGAGGCGGCGTTCGCCGCCCGGCGGCTCGGGGTTCCCGTGCTGCTGAATCCCGCGCCGGCCTGCCGCATCGACGCCGAACTGATGGCCGCGGTGGACATTCTGGTCGTGAACCAGACCGAAGCGGCCTGCATCAGCGGCCTTTCCCTCGATGAAAACCCGCTCGAAACCGTCGCCGGAAGGCTGTTGGCCGACGGGGCGCACAATGTCGTGGTCACGCTGGGCAGCCGGGGCTCCTACTTGCTTCGTGCGGGCGGTTCGCTGACGGTGCCGGCTTTCCGGGTGAAAGCCGTGGACACCACGGCTGCGGGCGACGTATTCTGCGGTGCGCTGGCGGTGGCCGCCGCGGGGACGGAGCTCTCGGCCGAGGCCCTGCGCTTTGCCAGCGCCGCATCGGCCCTCAGCGTTACGCGCCACGGCGCCCAGCCCTCCATCCCCACGCGGGCGGAGGTCGAAGAATTTTTAACGAAGAACTGAAAAACTTTAAAACCCAAACGGATTATGAAAACTTCCAAACTGTTCATTTACCTGGCGCTCCTGCTCTTCCTCGCGCCGACGGTCACTTCGTGCTCGGACGATGACGACATGGACATCCCCGGACACACCATACCGCCCAAGGCGGTCCTTTCGTCGGACAAGACCTCGTTCGAGGCCCTGACCGGGGCGGCGTTCGTGCTCGAAGCCTCCGTGACGCAGGGCTACAACGTACAGCACGAGTGGAAGATCGGCGACATGGTCATCGGGCAGGACGCCCGGCTGGAATATGCCTTTGCCGATCCGGGAACTTTCGAGGTCGTCTATTCGGCCCTGAACGGCTACGGCGCCGACCGTCATCCCTTCACGGTGGTCGTTTCGCAGGGGGCCAACCCCGGCATCACGTTCTCGACCGACCAGCGCACGTTTGAACGCAGCATCGGCGAGATGGTCCGGCTGTCGGCCACGCTGACCGGCATCACGGGAACCCATTCGTGGAAGGTCGACAACCAGGAGGTCTCGACCTCCGAACGGCTGGACTACTCCGTCGCAACGGCCGGCACGAAACTCATCAAGCATACGCTGACCTACGACGAGGGTACGACCTACACCACGCAGTTCACGCTGACGGCCGTCAAGAGCGATTACGGCAACTGGTTCAAATGGCGCGAGGGCAAAGACTATGTCATCTGCCTGAAGAACGACCTGACGAAGGTCGTGGCCGCCGATGTGAACAACCCCGCGGCGCCCTACAACGTCGAGACCTGGGACGGCAGCCAGAAACAGCTGTTCCGCAAGGGGTATTATTTCGGTTACGGACCCGTGCCGGCGCTGGAATACTACAATTTCTACAACGTGGCGACGCATAGCGTGCTGCAATGGACCGGCAACGCATGGCCCAACAATCCGGTCGATCCCGTGACGGGTGCCATGGGCGCGGACCCGTGGGATGCCTGGTTTATGGATGTGAACGCTTCGGGCGACGTGCGCTTCGTACACTTCTTCGCCCTTTGGGACAGCCATCCCAATCCGTCGCCCGATCTGATGAGCAGCTGCCTGACGGTGACCGAAAACGGCACGAAAATCGGGGTCTACTCGTTCTATTGCTGCGGTGCCGACGGACGCCCCGACTTTGTGAACTATCAGGCGCTCGGCGACAAGTATTTCGAATTCAAGATGATCGCGGCGGAAGATATGCCGCAGCCTTAAACCAATGGCCGTTCCCGGGCGGGCAGGTCCCGTCCGGGACGGTTTTTAAAACTACGCACCATGAAACAAATCGCATTACTGGGCTGTCTGTGCCTGCTGGCCGGCGGCTGTTCGCAGCCGGTGGAGGCACCTGCGCCCGTGCCGGTGATCTTCGACACCGACCCCGGCAACGACATCGACGACGTGCTGGCGCTGCAGATGCTCCTGAATTACCACAAGCAGGGGAAGATCGACCTGCGCGGAATCGGCATCGGCAAGATGTATCCTCGCGCCATCGAGTACATCGACGCCTACTGCCGCCACAACGGGCTGAACGACATCCCGCTGGGCTATGTTTACGACGGGGCCAATCCCCTGCCCGAGGCGGGCGACTATGTGGTCGGGACGCTCGACACGCTGATCGGCGGCAAGCGTATCCTGACTCCTGCACGGAGCATTGCCGACAGCGTGCCCGAGGGGTACAGGCTCTACCGCCGGCTGTTGGCCGAGGCGGCCGATTCGTCGGTCGTGTTCATCGCCGTGGGGCCCTACACCAACGTAGCGCGGCTGCTGGAATCCCCCGGGGATGAATTCAGTCCCCTGACGGGCCGGGAACTGGCGGCCCGCAAGGTGCGGCTGCTCTCGGTGATGGGCGGCACCTACAACGACGACGTCTTCAACAACCCGGAATGGAACGTCATGCAGGACCTCGGGGCCTCGCGGACACTCTTCGCCGAGTGGCCCACGCCGCTCATAGCCAGCGGTTCGGAGGTCGGGACCCGCATCCTCTATCCGGCGTCGAGCGTGCTCCGGGATTTCGAAGGGGGCGAGGCGGCGCCGCTGTGCGTCTCTTACAAGATCTACAAGCCGATGCCTTACGACCGTCCGACATGGGACCTGACGTCGGTGCTTTACGCCATAGAGCCCGAAGGGAGTTGTCTGGGCGTCTCCGAACCCGGTACGATTACGATTGCCGGGGACGGTTACAGCCGTTTCACACCCGATCCCGCAGGCCGTCACCGCTACATGACCATTGCCCCGGACGCTGTTCCGGGGGCCGTCGCCCGGCTGGTCGAAACCTGCACGGGGCGCCGCACCGAAATCAACTAAAAACCGACCGAACTATGTTTATCGTAAACAACTATCCGCTGGCCGTCCTCTTCTGCATCGTCACGATGCTCTGCTGGGGATCGTGGGGCAACACCCAGAAAATGGCCGCACGCACGTGGCGCTACGAGCTCTTCTACTGGGACTACACGATCGGCATGCTGCTGTTCTCGCTGCTCGCAGCCTTCACGCTGGGCAGCTTCGGCAGCGAAGGCCGCAGTTTCCTCACCGACATCGCCCAGGTCGAGACCGGAAAGATGTGCAGCGCCCTGCTGGGCGGTGTGATCTTCAACGCCTCGAACATCCTGCTCGCGGCGTCGGTCTCCATTGCCGGCATGGCCGTGGCCTTCCCGCTGGGGGTCGGCATCGCGCTGGTGCTCGGGGTCGTCGTCAACTACATCGGGGCTCCCAAGGGCGATCCCGTCCTGCTGTTCATCGGCGTGGCGCTGATTGTCGTGGCGGTCGTCTGCAACGGAATCGCCGCCGGGCGCGGCAGCGCCGGGAAGGAGTCGCCGAACCGCAAGGGCATCCTGCTGGCCGTCGTGGCGGGGGTGCTGATGTCGCTCTTCTACCGCTTCGTGGCCGCGGCCATGGACCTCACGGATTTCACCGCCCCGCGGGCCGGGATGGCCACGCCGTACAGCGCTTTCGTGATCTTCTCGGTGGGGGTGTTCCTGAGCAATTTCGTCTTCAACACGCTGGTTATGAAACGCCCGTTCGTCGGGGCGCCGGTCTCGTACCGGGAATATTTCCGGGGAGGGCTCTCGACCCATCTGGTCGGCGTGCTGGGCGGATGCATCTGGGCCCTGGGGACGCTGTTCAGCTACATCGCGGCCGGAAAGGCCGGGGCCGCCGTTTCCTATGCGCTGGGGCAGGGTGCGCCGATGGTCGCCGCACTCTGGGGCGTATTCGTCTGGAAGGAGTTCCGGGGAGCGGGCGGTTCCGTGAAACGGCTCCTGGGGCTGATGTTCCTGCTGTTCGTGGCTGGGTTGGCGCTGATCGTGGTTTCCGGGGGCAGCTGACCCGGGATGCCGGAATGGAAAAGGCCGTGAGCGATCACGGCCTTTTCCTGTTGTGCAGAGGCGTGTAATTGGTCAGATAGTTACAAATTGTGGGAAAATTTTTTCATTCGTCACCGGACGGGATGCCTATCTTTGCCGTATCTGAAAATCTACACGCATGAAGAACCTCCTTTTCCTTTTATCGTTCCTGGCTGCCGGCTGCGGCGGGCATTACACCAATCCGCTGGATGTCGCTTTCGGCGACCCGTTCGTGCTGGCGGCCTCCGACGGCCGTTTTTACATGTACGGTACGAGCGAGGGCATAGCCGGATTTAGGGTCTGTATATCGGATGATCTCGTTACATGGCGGGAGGGCGGTGTTGCCTATCGGCGCGGTGAGGAGAGCTGGGGAGTCAACTGTTTCTGGGCTCCCGAGGTGTATGAGCGCGACGGTCGTTATTACCTTTTTTACAGCGCTAACTGGCGGGAAAATCCGAATGGAGATGCCGAAACCTTCCGGATCGGGGTCGCCGTGTCCGACTCGCCGGCCGGACCGTTCGCCGATCTGTACGACCGGCCGATTTTCGATCCCGGTTATCCGGTGATCGACGCCAATGTGTTTTGGGACAGCGACGGAAGCGTCTATCTGTATTATTCCCGCTGCTGCTATAAGCATAGTGTGGAGAGCGAAATCTCGGAGTGGGCACGCTGCGAAGGATTGTACGACGAGATCGAGGAGAGTTGGGTTTACGGGGTCAGGATGATGCCCGATTTCAGCGGAGTTATCGGCGAACCGGTGGCCCTGCTGATGCCGCCGGCGACGATGGACGATCCCCAGGCGGAATGGGAAAGCCGCTCGGTCACATCCCGGGAGGTGAACCGCCGTTGGACCGAAGGGTCTTTCCTCCTGAAGGATAACGGCAGGTATTACATGATGTATTCGGCCAATCACTACGGCGGACAGTATTATGCCGTGGGATATGCCACCTCCGATTCGCCGCTCGGGCCTTTTGTGAAATCGGCGGACAATCCCGTGCTGGAGAGCAATACGTCCCGCGGTGGCGGGGTGACCGGGACCGGGCACAACATGGTCCTCACGCTCGCCAACGGCAAACGATATTGTGTGTACCACGGGAGGACGTCTGCAACCGGGGACAGGCGCGTCGTCTTTATCGATCCCATGGAGATAACCCCTGAAGGAAAACTGGTCGTTCACGGTCCGTCGACGAACTCACGGCCCAAACCCGTATTATGATATGAAACGTTTATTTTTATTGATTGCGGCGCTGTTCGCCACGCTCGGTGCAATGTCCCGACCTGCGGATAACCTTCGGAAAGTGCCTCTGGCCGATCCGTTCATCCTGCTTTACGACGGGGTTTACTACGCCTACGGAACGGGTGCTGAGAGCGGCATCGAGGTCTGGATTTCCCGCGAAATGTATATTTCCGATGTGCGGTTCCGGTGCCGGCAAGGGCGCTGCCTGATGGAGATCGACCCCGGATACACGACGCCGGTGATTGCGGAGTGATCGGTTTGCGGCCGGGGGATTGGTTTGCTCCACTTCACTGCGCTCGTTGATCTTTGGTTCTGCTGATTGGAGGCCGGGGATTGGCTCGCTTCACTCCGCTGGCGCTGCGTGCCGCTTCGCCTTTCCCCCGGTCCTGCCGGAGGCGTCCCTGCAAAACTGATTTCCAAACGAAAGCCTCCCTTTTGGGGAGGCTCTTTTTTGTTTTGGGACGCGTCTGCAAATGAATTTGCGCCGCTCCGAAAACAAAAAAGGTTGCACTTTGTGCAACCTTTCGTTTGGAAATCAGTTTTGCGGAAAGAAGGGGATTCGAACCCCTGAAACCCTTTAGGGGTTTACTCGCTTTCCAGGCGGGCCAGTTCAACCACTCCTGCATCTTTCCGAAAGGTGCTCCAAAAGTACGCAATATTTCCTGATTCTGCAAATGACGACCCCAATTTTCTGCGGGAAGCTCGTTGCAGGGACTGTTTTGCACCCGACGGGCGGAGCCGGAGCGGCTGTCGGACCGACCGGGTCACTCGATGCGGAGCTTCCGGACCGGTTTCCCCTCTTCGGCCTCCTTATGCAGGACGGCGAGCACCTCGGCGGCGATCTCGGGAAGCGTCCATAAGGCGTTCGGCCGGCGGGCATAGAGCCGTTCGCAGGCTGTCTTGATCGGTTCGAGCAGCGCTGTCGTCACCACGATGTGCGGTGCGAGTTTCACCCCCGAGAGGTCGTATTTCCCCTCCTTGAGGTAGTTGAGAAATGTGTCGTAGGTCGCTCCGAGGTATTTGCCGTATGCCTTGTAAATCCGTTTGTAGTTGTGGCTGGAGTTTCCGCTTTCGTAATAGAAGGTTTTGAGCAGTTGTGCGACGGCGATGCGCAGTTTCAGATGGCTGGGATCATACATGGTGATTGGATTTTGAGGTTGTTGAATTTTCGACCGGCAAACAACTACCACGTATGTACGAAGGGGGCGACAGCGACTGCGTATCGGTTGAGATCGGAGCGGCACGGTCGGGATTCCCGCCGGATACCGTAGTTGTGCAGGTCCTGTTATGTTTGAAACACAAAAATCCGGTTTAGAAACTGCACGGGCAACTTCAGTCCCAAAGTCTGGTATTAAATTATAAAAAATTATTGTATAACGGGGTGTGATATTGTACAATATGACGCTTCGGACGTATAAAAAAAGATCGGACCGGACGCATAACAGCGTCCGGTCCGGGCGGAACCCCGGCTTTGGGGCCGGAGTCGGATAGAGCGGTTTAGAAGGGGTAGCCGACGGCCAGGTGGAAACCCAAGCCGTCCTTGAAGCTGGAGATGTTGTAATAGCCCTTTTTGTCCGGGTTCGGGTAGGGCGTGTGCAGGCCGATGCCGAGGTCGGCGCGGATGACCAGGTAGCTGATGTCATAGCGGAGGCCGAATCCCGTGCCCAGCGCGATTTCATTGGCCAGTCCCTTCCATTTCAGCTCCGCGCCGGGGCGCTTAGGGTCGTTTTTCAGCAGCCAGATATTGCCGGCGTCGAGGAATACGGCGCCGTTGAGCCGTCCCATGATGCCGAAGCGGTATTCGACATTGGCTTCCAGCTTGAAATCGCCCGTTTGGTCCAGATAGCCGTTGCGGTCGTCGCGGGGCGGACGGTAGCTGCCGGGGCCCAGCGAACGGACCGTGAAAGCCCGGATGCTGTTGGCGCCGCCGATGTAGAACTGCTCGCTGTAAGGCATTACCTCCGAATTGCCATAGGCATAGCCCGCGCCGACGAGCAGGCGCATCGCCAGCCAGTTGTTGCGCCGTCCGAGGCGGTGGTAGAATTTCACCTCGCTCACCTCCTTGACGAACTGCGAGAAGCGGTTGCCGAAGAGGTTCTGGGGCTGCCGCTCGCCGAAGGCCCTCAGGATGCCCGAAAGCAGGTTGCCCGCCGAGGTCACGCTGTTCTGCCAGTAGAAGCGGCGGTTGCCTGTGGCGCTGTAGGTCTTGTCGAAGGTGTAGGTGTAGCCGATCGACGGCACGAACTGGTTGCGGAAGCTCATGGCGATGGCCGGATTTTCGTCCATCGTCTGGTCGAACGACTCGGTCGTGTGGAGCAGTTTATTGTAGGTGAGCTTGAAGACCGTCAGCGCGTGGCGGCTGTAAGGCGAGGTCTGGAAATTGTAGCCTGCCGAGCCGCTGAAGGCGATCAGCCGGAAGAAGCTGGGGCGGTTCATCAGGTCCACGCCCAGCTGGAACGAGGTGCTCCCGGCATAGCGCAGGCGGCGCGTCATCGACTCCGGCAGCAACAGCCGCGGAAGGTTGAGATTGGCGTTCAGCCCCAGTTCGTAGGAGTTCAGCCGCGAGGAGCGGCCTCCGGAGTTCCGGTTGCCCGTCTGCCACTCGTAGGAGCCGTTGAGCTTCAGGGCGAGGACCTCGCCGCCCCGGAAGAGGTTGTTGTTGCTGACCTTGAAGGTGATGCCCGGGCCGATGAAGCTGTTCGACTTGGTGGTCACGTCGGTCTCGAGGGCCGCCTCGAGCGGGTAGTCGAACTGCGCGTCGAGCGTGACGTCGAGCGTGTCGGCGCTGTGCAGGGAGTCGAGCGGCGTGACGCTGAGATTGACCGAGCGGAAAATGCCCAGTTTGTTGAGACTGGTCTGCGTGCGGCTCTGGGCGTCGACGGTGAAGAGCTGCCCGGGTTCGAGTTCGAGTGCCCGGGCGAGGACCCGGGGACGTATCTTCATCGGACGCTCGGCGATGACCGTCGCGCTGCGCAGCCGGAGGGTGTCCGTCGGGCCGGGGCGGATGTTGGTCAGGCGCACGGTGATGTCGCCCACGCGGTAGGGCTTGAGCGCCACCTCGGGAACGTTCGGCTTGAGATTCAGCCGCAGATCGACCCGCCGGGGCGCGATTGTTGTGTCGGCGAGGTATTCCAGGTACTCCGGGCGGAAATAGTAGTAGCCCCGGTTGCGCAGGAGCCGCGAGATGCGCTGCCGTTCGAGCGTGAGGGTGTCGAGGTTGTACTGCGCCCCGGTGCGGAGCAGCGAGGTCGCGTGCATGCTGTCTATCAGGGATTTCAGCCCGCCTTCGACCGCCGGATAGGAGATGCCCGCATAGTGGAACGGCGGTGCGATCCGGAGCGTGTAGTTCACCTTGGCCTTGCGGCCGTGCTTGCGGAGCAGCAGGGAGTCCGAGGCCCGGGAGCCGAAATAGCCGTAGTTTTCGAGGACCTGCTCGGCAACCCGGGTGCGCAGTTCGGGCTGGACCTTGGAGATAAGCACGGGTTGTTTGGCCAGCCGCTTGTAGAACCAGTATTTAAAGCCCTTCTCCTTCGGCGAGTAGAGGTAGTTCCAGGCCCATAGGCCGATCGGCAGCGGCGTGCGCAGGTAGGGGCTGTAAAGCGGATTGTTCGGGGCCACGGAGAGGGGCTCCTTCACGGCCGATTCGGCGGCCGCGGAGAGCACGACGCCCGAATCGGGCTCGATGCGGATCTTCTTCACGCCCGTGTACAGGACCTCGTCCGCCCCCAGACGCCGGGTGGTGGAGCAGGCCGCGAGCAGCGCGGCGGCCAGCAGCAGGATGCCGCTATTTCGGATGCGCTTCGGACTCATTGCGTTGTTGTTTTTCGGCGCTGCGTTTCGTCAGCCGGAACAGGTCGCCCAGACGCAGCAGTTTCTTGCGGATGACGAAACCCACGCCCGTCTCGGTGATTTCGCCCTCGAGGATGCTCTCGTAACCCGTGTGGCGGAACAGCCGCAGGTACATGTTGTCGCGTTTGGTCAGCATATATTCCAGCGAGATGTCGTCGATCAGATTCTCCTTGAGGTTCTGCGACGGGTCGGCGTCGGTGCTGATCTTGCCTCCGATGACCGCCCGCACGCGGTTGCTGAAAAGGCTTTTCGAGAGGCGGTAGGAGTAGTCGGTGCGCTGGCCGTTGGGGTCGTCATCGCCGTAGGAGTCGATGCCGAACGAGAGGTCGACGCCCTTCAGGTTGTTCTGCGCCCATTGGTTCAGCTCCTTCTGGATGAACGAGTTGAGCGGATTCTCCGACGAGGCTTTGCCCGTCGATCCGGGACCCGAGTAGGTGTTGTAGATCAGGAGGTTCATCGCCTGGTTGGCCCGCTGTTCGGCCGTGAGCGAGTTCAGCTCGTTCTGCAGGGTGAGGTCCTCGGGGGCCGCGAGGCCGAAGCTCACCGCGAGGTCGTTGAGCGTGTTGCGGATGTTGATCGAGACGGCGAAATTCACCGGACGCGTGTCCTGGTCGTCCGAGGAGACGTTGGCCCGGACGGTCTCGACGGCCGTGATGTTGAAGGCCGGATCGGCGATGTTCCCCACCCACTCGACATAGCCGTCGGGCGTGATTTTGAAAATCTTCTGCGAGATGACCGGCGGATTGTAGCGCACGGTGCCGCCCGAGAGGACGTATTTGCCCGAAAGGCTCACGTCGCCCAGCGGGTTCATCGTGTAGGTCAGGTGGCCGCCGCCCTGGAGGTCGATGCGGTTCTCGCCGTTGGCCGAGAGGTCCACGCCGGCCTTCACGTCGCTGTTGATGTCGACGTTCAGCAGTACGTCCATGCCGCCTATCCGGACCTCCGGGGCCGCCTCGGAGGGCTCCTGCGAGTCGAGGTCGCGGAACGACACGAACGTCACGACGTTCTGGGGCCGCTCCTTCACCTCCATCGGCGAATCCTGCATGACGTAGCTGATGTCCGTGCCGCCCAGCAGCGCGAGGCTGCCGCGGACGACCAGTTCGTCGAGCGGTCCCCGGGCCGTTGCGTCCAGGTCGAGGTAGGCTTTGCCGTAGACCGAGGTCCCCTCCTTGCGGGCGACATTCACGAACTGGAAATCGGAGGCCCGCAGCGCGAGGTCGGCCTTCGGTCGTGCGAAATCCGTGAGGTCGACGGAACCCCCGATTGTCAGCGGGTTTTTGTTCGGGGCCGTGATTGCATAGTCGTCGAACAGCACGCGGCTGTCGGCGATGCGGATGGTGTCGGGTGAGAGCCGGAACGAGGTGCCGATCATCGGCACGCGGACCTCGGTCTGTGCGAAGCGCACGCCGCCGTTCAGCTGCAGGCGGTCGGGGGTGCCGCCCACGCGGACCTTTGCCGCGAGGTCGCCCGAGAGACGGAGCATATCCGCCGGCAGAAAGATGTTGACCGGGCGCAGGGGAAAGCCGGGGACCGTCACCGTCAGGTCGAGCGGGCTTTCGCGGTCGGTGCGGTAGTCGCCCTCGACGGCCAGCACCTCGGCGCCGTCGAGCGTGAGCCGTGCGTCGGCCCGGTGTCCCCGGCCCTGGCCGTAGAGGAGTCCGAAATCGAGGTTTCCGAAGCGCTGTTTGTCATAAGAGAGTTCCGATACGGACACGTCGCCCCGGACGCAGAGGCTGTCCGGCGCGAGGCGCAGCGTCACATCGGCGCCCAGCACCCCGTCGACGGGCGGCGCCGAGGGAAGCAGTTCCAGCATGGAGCCGATGTTCAGCCCGGCGATGTCGAGCCGGATGCCCTCGGACGCGCCGGGTTCCGGGACGCTGTGGAGCGCAAAGCGCTGGGCGCCGTGGGTCATGTCGAGGTCCGCATCCATGCGCTTGTCGAAGCGGTAGACGAGGTAGTTGCCGGGGTTGACCTCCCACGGTTCGAAGCCGAACAGCGGATTGCGGGGCGTGACGCTCGCGCGGATCAGGCTGTCGGACCATGCCACGTCCAGTCCGAAGCGGAACCCTTCGCGGCCCGACCGGTCCTTCTGCCAGAGGTTCACCGTGCCCGTGTTACCCACGAGGTGACCGTAGAGGGCGGCCTGCGCTACGTGGTCGAGGTTGCCGGGGGTGTTCGCCGCGCGGAGGTGGTAGGCCAGCTGTTTCGCCTCCTGCGAGATGCCGAGCTCCACGGTGTCCAGCACAATGCCTCCCGAGGCGAGCCCTTCGATGCGCATCCGGAGCGAGACGGGCTGCGAATCGTGGTTGCCGCCCCGGATTTCCAGCGCGTCGAACGAGGCTTTCTGGCTTCGCAGCAGGTTGTTCAGGATATTGTTACGCCCGGCGGAGGCCCGCAGGTCGAAATCGGGAAGCACGGGTTGCAGCCGCTCCATGTCGACGCTTTGGAGGCGGATTTGCCGCGCTAGCGTGTCGGCGCTCCGGGTCAGGGCCGCGATCAGCGAATCCAGCGGACTGCGCGATGAGAAGGTCAGCGACAAGTCGCCCGACGACACCCCGGCCCGGGTCGAGGCCGTGTCGGTTGCGAACGAGACGCTTGTGGGACGGATGCGGTCGGTCCGGTAGCCGTTGCGGAGTTCGATGCTGTCCAGTCCGACACGGGCGGCATAACTGCCGGCATTCGTGGCCGAAGCCGAGGCGTCGAGCAGGAACGACCCGCCGATCCGATCCGGAGTGAATCCCATCCGTGCGAGGTCGAAATCGGCGACTTTACCCGAGACGCGCACCTGCTGCCGCTCTTCGGCCAGCGTGCCGGAGAGTTGCAGCGACAGCCGTAGCGCCGAATCCCGGTCGGAGAGCCGGCCCGAGAGACGCTGTTCGTCCAGATCCGCCTCCAGTCCGATGCCCCCGAAATCGTGTCCCCGATACTCCGCCCGGTCGATCTGCGCCCGGAGGCTCGCCCGGGTCTGCGCCTTGAGCGGGTCGAATCCCGTGCCACGGGCCGTCAGCGAGAGGCCGAGCATCCCCAGCGAGTCGGCCGGCAGGAACCGGTCGACCGGGAAGCTGTCGCACCGGAATTCCGCATCGTAACGCTCTTTCCGGGGGTCGAGAAGGCCGTTCAGGGTGATTCGTCCGTCGTCGACGGAGAGCGTCGAGGCGACCGAGAGCGCACCCTTGTCCGTCGCGGCCGATCCGCGGAGCCCGATCCGGTCGGGGATTGCCACGCGGCGGCGCAGAGCCGAGTCGGGCAGCAGATCCACGAGGAAGGCCATGTCGCGGAAGTCGCCTTCGAAGCGGGCCGAAGCCTCCAGCAGTTGCGGGTCGAGCAAGTTTTGCGCCCGGCCGTCGGCGGTGAATGTGAGGTGCCCGGGCGACGAGATGTCGAGCCCGATCCGGCCGATGTCGGCCAGGGTTCCCGCTGCGGTCAGTTTCATCCGGACCGTGCGGTCGTTCAGCGCCGGGGGAAGCATCGCCGGGTAGAGGGCGGTGATCTCCCGGGTGTTCAGATCGGCGGAGAGGTCGGCTGAAAGGGGTGTGTCGGGTTTCAGGTGCAGGATTCCGGGGCCGGCCGACAGCTCGGCCCGGAGCCGGGACCAGGCGGTTTCGAGTTCGAACCCGGAGAGCGAAATGCCCGTTGAGTCCATTTCGAACCGCCCGCTTGCGTCGCGCACCGCGAGCCCGCTGCGCTCGGAGAACGTCAACCGGCGAAGGTTCAGGGCGATGTCGGAGCCCCGGTTGTAGACCGAATCGAGGGTGAGGTCGAGCGCCGAAAGGGCGATGAAGGCCGGGTCGAATCCCGCGGTGGGGCGATGTCCCAGGGTGCCGTATTCCGCGCGGTTGTCCGTCAGAGCGACGGTGTCCGCCCGCACGGTCCACGGCAGGGAGGGCGCCGGGGCGTCGGGGGATACGGATTCGGCCGGGGATTTCTGTCCGGGATCGGCCGGGGCGGTCAGGTAGGAGTAGGCGCCCCGGTCCAGCCGGACGCTTTGCACGGCCACCTGCTGGCTGTCCAGCCGCACGCGGCACGCTTCGACCGTGCCTTCGGCCAGGCGCACGGACAATTCCGTTACCGTGGGCGAGGTGTGCATTCCGAAGGCGGTGTTTTCAATGGTGATTTTCCGGATGTCGAACGACCAGGGCAGCGGTGCAGAGGCGCTGTCGGGTTTCTCCGCAGGGGCCGATTCGGTCAGGCCGAGGAAGATGTCGCCGTTCGAGAGTGTGATCCGGGCGATGCCGGCCGTATGGGCCCGGAGGTCGGCCCGGGCCTCGCCGAGTGACAGCATTCCGGCGGCGAGGCGCATCTCCATGCCTCCCGTGGTGTCCTTGTAACGGGCTGCGATCCGGTCCAGTTCGAAGCTGCGGACGACGACCTCTTTCCGGAGCAGCGGCCACAGGGCGACGTCCAGCGAGAGCCTGCCGCAGTCGACGAGCGTATCGGTCCGGTCGACCAGCAGCGTCTCCTCGACCGTCAGCCGGAGCGGGAAGGCGAGGCGGATGCGGCCGATCGAGAGGTCCATGCCGAGGGCTTCGGATGCATAGCCGACCGCCTTGCCCCGGATGAAATCCTGAATGGCCGGGACATAGAGCAGCGCGGGGATCAGCAATACCGTCAGCAGGATGACGAGCAGGGTCCGGAGCGTATATTTTACGATTTTTTTCAGCATCTGTAAAACGAACGATTCCCTCCGCAGCAAAAGGCAAGCCATTGAAATCTACCGATTTATTGGTCTGCCGGGCGTCCGGAACGAATTTATTCGGTCGCAAATTACTAAAAATCCGACGATTGCGCAAACATACGGATCCGGATAAACGGTCTTATTCAGGCCATTTACGGTCTTTTCCGCTCGTGTTTTCCGGGAATTTCGGGCGTCCCGGTTTCCGGCCTGCTTCCGGGGCGATTTCTGCAAAAACGAAACAGCACGATTTACGTCAACGTAAATCGTGCTGTTTTCTGCGGAGAGAGAGGGATTCGAACCCCCGGTACAGTTGCCCGTACACCGCATTTCGAGTGCGGCCCGATCGACCACTCCGGCATCTCTCCTTTTTCGGTCGTGGAGAGAGGACTCTTTATCTGCCCCCCCCCGGCACCAAAACCTTTGTTTTGGGACTGCAAATATAGACATATTTTTTATTTCCGCACATTTTCATGCGGAAAAAATCGCAGTCGGTTGAAAAAAAGACATCCCGGACCCTCCGGTTCACGCTTTTCCGGATAATAATCACTATCTTTGGTGTCGTAACGACACCTTCATCGGTCGGAAAGGATTGCCGGACGGTATGCGAATCCGGGTTTGCGCCCATGCGGCTTTTTTCGATCTTTGTTACGGGAGGAAGGTCGCGCACGCAGTATTTTCCGCGCGGGACCGTTTATAAGGATGAAACGATACTAAAAACGGTATGGTTTTCGTTTTTAGTGTAAAGACTAACGCAAACAACACTTGTGCGCTATGAAAAAGTTGAAAATTTTAATCGGAACCGTCTTGTTGTCCGCCGGTCTGGCCGGCTGCACGTCGGCATACTATTCCTCGACGGGGTATGCCTCCGACGATCTCTACGCCGTGCATGACAAGACGCAGATCGCCCGCAAGAAGCAGGCCGAGGCCGAGGCGCAGCGTGCTGCCGCTGAAGCCCGCCGGGCCGAATGGGAGGCGAAGATCGCCGAGGCGCAGGCTGCGGCTGCCGAGAATAACTATTACGAATACCAGGCTGCGGATGCGAATCCGTATCAGAGCGTGCTGGCCGACGACTACGAAAGCGCCTATGCACGCCGTCTGCGCGGATTCGAATCGCCGAGCTACAAAATGCCGTCGAGCTACATCGACGCCCGGTACAGCGCCGCGTTCAATTACGCGTCGGCCTACGATCCGGCGTTCTACAACATCATTATCTCCGGCGATCAGGTATGGGTCGAGCCCAAATACATCACCTCGATGTTCGGTTCATGGGGTACGGTGGTTTACGGCGATCCGTGGTACTACGGTTGGAACAGGCCGTGGGGACCCAGTTTCTCGATCGGCAGCTGGGGCTGGAGTTTCGGGTGGAATTCGTGGAACAATCCCTGGTACAGCCCGTGGGGGCCGTGGTATAGTTCGTGGTACGATCCCTGGTACCGGCCCGGATGGGGTTGGGGCCCCGGATGGCACGGCGGAGGACATCATCACGGACCCGGCTGGGGTCCGGGCTGGGGCGGCGGACACGGATCGTACCGTCCTTCGACGATCGTAAACCGTCCCCGTCCGTATTCCGGTTCCGGCAATTCCGTGAACACGTATCGCCGTCCCGGAAGCAACAGCGGCTTCAGAACGGACGTTTACCAGGGCGGAAACCGGGGCAACCGTCGGAGTTCGTCGTCGGGCGTTTACCGTCCGTCGGATAGCCGGTCCAACCGGAACAACTACAATTCGGGAAGCTCGAATACCGGGCAGAACAGCGGACGCCGCGGACCGTCTTCGTCTTCCACTCCGTCTTACTCGTCGCCCTCCTATTCGTCGCCTTCGTCCTCCTCTTCGGGCGGTGGCGGAGGTTCGCGCGGCGGCGGTGGCGGCGGAACCACGGGTTCGAGCTCGCGGGGACGTTAGTCGGGTGCAATCAGGTATAAGCAAAAACAGAAGCTATGAAAAGGATATGGATAGCGGCTGCCGCCCTGCTGATTGGGTGGGGTACGGCTGCGGCACAGAGTAAATATCAATATGAGATCGGCGGCATGATGCTGGGCAACGATGCCATGAGTCCGGGCGACCTGTTCTCCCTTTCGCAGGTGCAGTTCAATTTCAGCACCGCGCGGTCGATGGGTATGGGAGGTGCGTTCACCTCCCTGGGCGCCGATCAGGCGTCGATGTCGATCAACCCGGCCGGACTGGGCATGTATCTCGAGAACGAGCTGGCGATAACGCCGATGCTGAGCCTGTCGCGTTCGTCGACCGAGGGCGTGACGCCCTATCAGGGCAATTCGCGGAACCGCTTCGCGCTGGGGAATATCGGCGCCGTGTTCAATGTCTACGAAGGGGCCGGGCGGTTAGTCAGTTTCAATCTGGGTATCGGGTATAACCGGCTGGCCGACTACAATTACAACTATTCGTTCCAATATGGGGGCGGCAACTCCTCGATCGCCGATGCGTTGGCCGTCCAGCTGGAATCCGGAAATATCGGTCTCAACAAGGATAAAGTCATAAGTCAGGGCGGATTCACCAACTGGGACATCGATCCGCTGTACTGGAACGGCGTGGCGGCTTATAAGTCCTACCTGCTTGACAGGAACGACGACGGCGTGTGGTATCCCTCCGAGATCGGCAGCAACGCGGTCATCGATGCCGGCACGTCGATGCGCAGCACCGGGTCGGCCGGCGAGTTCGATATTTCGATGGGCGGAAATATCGGCAACAAACTCTATTTCGGGTTTACGCTGGGCATTCAGCGCATCTATCAGAAAAAGGAGTACTATTACGGCGAAGCCTACTCCTACAACGGCGGCAACGGCTACGGATATGGTTACGGAACCGGAGACCCCGCAGTGTATGCCAACGGCGACCAGCTTTCCAGCGTGATGCAGTCGATGGGGATGACGCAGACCTCGATCGTCGACGGTTCGGGCGTGAATTTCAAACTCGGTCTGACGTACCGTCCCTTTGCTGGGCTTCGTCTGGGTGTGGCTTTCCACTCCCCGACCTATTACTCCCTCGACCGGCGCTACCAGGTGGCCATGTCGACGGTTTCGCTGGGCCCCACGGACGCTGACAAAGGCGATTTCCGGCCGCATGAGTACACGTCGGAGCAGTACTCTCCGGAGTGGCGCGACGAAAACGAATATTCGTGGTGTTTCGTGACGCCTTCGCGCCTGCTGTTCGGCGCTTCGTACACCTTCGGGCGGTTCGCCGTCCTGTCGGTCGATTACGAGCGCGACTGGTACAACGGGATTCGGATGAAGGACATGCCCGAACAGCCGGCCGGTCTGACGATCTACGATTTCAAGCAGAATTTCAAGACCTTTTACAAAGGCTCGAACACCCTGCGGATCGGTGCCGAGATCCGGCCGCTGCCCATGCTGGCGGTGCGTGCGGGTTACGGGTACAACGGCTCGATGCTGAAAGATTCGAACATCATCCTCTCCTCGCCGGTCGTCTACCAGACGAACTATTATACGGCCGGACTGGGCATCAGTTTCAAGCGCACCTACATCGACCTCGCATACTGCTATGCACAGAACAAGATGACCCCTTATATGCTCTTCTACGGAAACCGGTATGATATGGACGGTGTCGAGCCCGACGAGATTCACACGAGCGGACTTTACAAGACCGAGATCAACCGCCACAACGTGGCGCTGACGTTAGGATTCCGTTTCTAAAGGGGGATTTCGAATAATATAAAGGTCTGTCTTTGTGACGGGCCTTTATTTTTTGTATATTTGTCGTCCGAAATAAAAGTAAAAATTAAAAAATATGGCAAAGGAACTGAAAGACCTGACGAAGTCCGACGAGAACTATTCGCAGTGGTACAACGAACTGGTCGTGAAGGCCGGGCTGGCTGAAAATTCGGCCGTCCGCGGCTGCATGGTCATCAAACCCTACGGTTACGCGATCTGGGAGAAGATGCAGGCCGCGCTGGATCAGATGTTCAAGGATACCGGGCATCAGAACGCCTATTTCCCGCTCTTTATCCCCAAGTCGTTCTTCTCGAAGGAGGCCCACCACGTCGAGGGTTTTGCCAAGGAGTGCGCCGTGGTGACGCACTACCGCCTGAAAAACGATCCCGACGGCAAGGGCGTCGTGGTCGATCCCGATGCCAAGCTCGAGGAGGAGCTGATCGTCCGCCCGACCTCGGAGACGATTATCTGGAATACCTATAAGAATTGGATTCAGTCCTACCGCGACCTGCCGATTCTCTGCAACCAGTGGGCCAATGTCGTGCGCTGGGAGATGCGCACGCGCCTGTTCCTGCGCACGGCCGAGTTCCTGTGGCAGGAGGGACATACGGCCCACGCTACGCGCGAGGAGGCCATCGAGGAGGCTGAAAAGATGATTCACGTTTACCAGAAATTCGCCGAGGAGTGGATGTCGCTGCCCGTGGTCGTGGGGCACAAGTCGCCCAACGAGCGTTTCGCGGGTGCCGAGGATACGCTCACGATCGAGGCGTTGATGCAGGACGGCAAGGCCCTGCAGAGCGGTACGTCGCATTTCCTGGGGCAGAATTTCGCCAAGGCGTTCGACGTGCAGTACGTCAACAAGGAGGGCAAACTCGAATACGTGTGGGCGACCTCGTGGGGTGTCTCGACGCGCCTGATGGGTGCGCTCATCATGGCCCACTCGGACAACAACGGTCTGGTGCTGCCGCCGAAGCTCGCGCCGATCCAGGTGGTGATGGTCCCCATTTACAAGGGCGAGGAGCAGCTGGTTGAAATCCGGGCCCGTTTCGAGGCCATCGCCGCGCAGCTGAAGGCCAAAGGCATTTCGGTCAAGATCGACGACCGCGACAACGTGCGTTCGGGCTTCAAGTTCGCCGAATACGAGTTGAAGGGCGTTCCCGTGCGTCTGGCAATGGGGCCGCGCGATATGGAGAACGGCACGATCGAGCTGGCACGCCGCGACACGCTCGAAAAAGAGACCGTTTCGCAGGAGGGGCTCGTGGAGCTTATCGAGGGGCTGATGACCGAGATTCAGGAAAATATCTACAAGAAGGCGTTGGCTTTCCGCGAGTCGATGATTACGAAGGTCGATTCGTGGGAGGAGTTCAAGCGGGTGTTGGACGAGAAGGGCGGCTTTATACTCGCCCACTGGGACGGCACGGTGGAGACCGAGGTGGCGATCAAGGATGCCACGAAAGCCACGATTCGCTGCATTCCCATGGATGCTCCGGACGAGGAGGGCGTGTGCGTCTTCTCAGGAAAACCGTCGCACCGCCGCGTGTTGTTTGCCCGCAGCTATTAGTCGGCTGTTTTCGATGATTGCGGCGCATCTGCCGCACATCGCTCAAATCTCCGAATGGGACGTCCGTAAAGGACTACCCATCCGGAGATTTTTCACGATGCACGACATCTGCACCACACTGATCGAAAACCGGCGCGGTCTGTACCGTGCCGATTCCAATTCAAAAAGAAGTGCCGAGGTTTCCGACAATGGGATTCCGGAAATATTTTCGTACTTTTGATTCACGAACCTTTATCTATGTCCGACGCTCTGGAAATACGCAAACGCCGCATTTACCGCGTGACCTTCATCGGCTTCGCGGTCAACCTCGTGCTGTCGCTCGTGAAGCTCGCCGCCGGCATCCTCGGACGAAGCGGCGCGATGGTCGCCGATGCCGTGCATTCGTTCTCGGACCTGGCGACGGACATCGTCGTGATTGTCTTCGCGCGGATTTCGGCCAAGCCCCGGGACGACGGGCACGACTATGGCCACGGCAAGTACGAGACCCTTGCCACGATACTCATCAGCATTGCGCTGGGCGTCGTGGGTGTCGGTATTCTCATCAACAGCATCGGCTCCATCCGCGTGGTGATCGACGGCGGGTTGCTGCCCCGGCCCGGACTGGTGGCCCTCGCGGCGGCGGTCGTGTCGATTGCGGCCAAGGAGATTCTCTACCGTTATACCGTGCGCGAGGGACGTGCGATCGACAGCCCCAGCGTCGTGGCCAATGCCTGGCACCACCGCAGCGACGCCCTTTCGTCGCTCGGAACGCTCGTCGGCATCGGCTGCGCCTATTTTCTGGGCGACCGGTGGCGCATTGCCGACCCGATCGCTGCGCTGGTCGTGGCGGTGTTCATCTTCAAGGTGGCCTTCGACCTGATCCGCACGGGGCTCGGCGAACTGCTCGAAAAGTCGCTTCCCGAAGAGACGGAACGGGAAATCCTGCATATCGTGACGGCCGATCCCGCCGTCCGGGAGCCGCACAACCTCCGCACGCGGCGCATCGGCGCCTCGATTGCCGTCGAGGTGCATGTCCGTGTCGACGGGGCGATGACCGTCGCCTGTTCCCATGCGCTGACGGTCGGCATCGAACGCCGCCTGCGGGAGCGTTTCGGCGAGGGGACGATGATCGCCATTCATGTCGAGCCGCTGAAACAGCGGGAACAGCCGGTGGACAAAGTCCGGCAATAAAAGCAGGAGGCCGGGTCGCACGGGATCGCGCAGCGATGCGCCGCAAGCGCCGGGTCGTTTATGTGCGGGCGCAGCCGGCGGGCGAAAACCCGACGGCGGGTTCTGCCGTTTCACCGGGAGTCGTTTTTGGGTATTTTGTCCGGCCTCGGGCCTTTTCCGGCATGGATTTTGTTCATCCCGGGGTGAAAAATAGTGCCGGCAAATTTCCGGCAGAGTAGAAAAATATTTGGTATTTTCGGAAATAGTGCGTATCTTGCCAACGTAGAGCCTCCGGAAATGCCGACATTTCTCAAGGCCCGAACAATGAATAACAACCATCTTAACTCTAAAAAAGATCGCCTATCGGGAAAGAAATCTACTCTTAGTAACTAATTAGGAGACAAGAGTATGAACGTGCAAGTATTAAGTGACCAGGTATTGCTTAATCACTACCTTTCAGGTGACCGGAGTGCCATATCCAAACTCATCGAACGTCATAGCCGCAGGGTGAAGGACTATATCCACATGATGGTCAAAGACCGCGATGTGGCGGACGATATTTTTCAGGAGACATTCATCAAAGCTGTCCGTGTGATCGACGAGGGCCGTTATACCGATAACGGCAAGTTCCTGTCGTGGATTCTGCGCATCGCCCACAACCAGGTGATCGATCATTTCCGCGCACAGCGGCAGAACAAGTCGGTCAGCGAGTCCGAAGCGGGCTACGACGTGCTGGGCACGCTGAAGCTGGCCGAACGCACCGTCGAGGATGCGATGGTCTGCGACCAGATCGAGCGCGACGTGCGTGCGTTGGTCGAACTGCTGCCCGCCGAGCAGCGTGAGGTGGTGATCATGCGCTATTTCTCGGGGCTGAGCTTCAAGGACATCGCCGAGCAGACCAACGTGAGTATCAATACCGCGCTGGGACGCATGCGCTATGCGCTGATCAACCTGCGGAGGATGATCAAGGAAAAAAATCTGATTCTGAGCTGATGCCGCACAATAATCTCCCGAAGGGCTGCGTTATATGGATGAAAGCAAGCTAAAACCAGTAAGGCCTATGGAGGAGATTGACAAAAATGAGGTTTCAGACAACGGCATCTCTGAGGACGAAGACTTAATGATGCGGGAGGTGATACAAGGTGATGCGGATTTGTGTTATTTGCATCATTACCTCTCGGAGGTCTTCCGAAGCGGAGATAATTTTTAAGGGTTAATTTTTGATGGGGAAGGGCGCCGGGAGGCGCCCTTCATTTAAAGTGACGCCCATCGAATTCGCGGCATTCCGCCGCGTTTATAGACCTGACCCCTCGGGAGGGGCTTAGTGCCGCGGAGCGGCAAAGGGGGCTTCCGGATGGCCGGTCGGTCTGCTTTTTGCTCCTTCCCCTTAAAAACAGACAGCTATGACACGTGTACGAATTAAGCGCGTTTACGAAGCGCCGGCGCCGGACGACGGCTGCCGGGTGCTGGTCGACAAACTCTGGCCCCGGGGCGTCCGCAAGGAGGCCCTGCAATACGATCTCTGGGCCAGGGACATTGCGCCCTCGGCCGGACTGCGCAGCTGGTATCACGCCGATCCTGCGGGACGGTGGCAGGAATTCCGCCGCCGTTATACGGAGGAGCTGCGCGGTTCGCAGGCCGTGCGGGATTTTGTCCGCGAAATTGCGGGCGCCGGGACCGTGACGCTGCTCTACGCCTCGAAGAACGCTGCCGAGAACCATGCGCTCATCCTGCAGGAGTTCCTGCAGCGTGCCGCGGAAGGCGTTACAGCCGTTTGATGCCGGTGATCCGGGCCTCTCCCTGTCCCGGAAGCGGCTGGTAGACGGTCACTTCGGCCCGGTAGGCCGAGGTATCGGGCGCCACGGTCTGCGCTTTGCAGACAAAGCGGTAGTTGAGGCCCGCGACGACCTGGGTGGCGACGCTTTCGGGGGTGTATTCCACGCCCGTGAGGCCGGCCGTCACCTGGCGGAACAGCTCCAGCTCTTTCGCGTCGGGTTGCCGCTGTTCGGTATAAGCGCCGGTCATGACCGTCTTTTCGCGGCTCTCTTCGGGTTTTCCGGTTTTGGAGGCCGGACCTCCGCAGGCCGCTAAAACGGCGGCTGCCAGCGCCAGGGTCAGAATTCTTTTCATGGATGCGTATGATTTGCAAATCCAAAGATAGCTGATTTCCGTTCCCTTTGCAACAGCGGGGGACGGAAAAAGCGGGACGCTGTCGGATAACGTCCCGCTTTTCGAAGGAGATGCGGCCTCAGCAGTCGCCGCCGAGGCAGTGATGGGCATTGCGGAGCTGGAGGGCCAGCGAGAAGGCCGCGATGCCTGCGAAGAGCAGTGTGATGCCGACCCAGACGATGACGGCCGTGGTGCCGAACACCAGCGGCTGGAACAGAATCCACAGCGAACACAGCAGAAGCAGGACCCCCGTGAAGACGGTCCATCCGGCGCCGGGGACCTCCATGGCGCTCATGTCCCCGCCCAGTCCGATGGAGCTGAATCCGCGCATCATCAGCCAGAAGCCCAGGAAGATGGGCAGCGTGGCGGCCGACAGCGCGACGTTGAAGATCAGGATGATGCCGAGGATAATTTCGATGATGCCCCCGGCCATCATCCAGCCGCGGCCGGTGATGAAATGGCGGTTGGCCGACGAGAGCACCACTTCGAGGATTCCCGAAATCAGCATCAGCCAGCCGAAGACGAGCGACATGCCCAGATAGCTCTGGGCCGGGAACACGAAGGTCAGCACGCCGACTGCGAACAGCGCGATGCCGACGATCAGCAGCAGCCACCAGTAACGGACGGCCCGCTTCGAATTTTCGATCAGTGTGGAAAAATTGTTCATGGTATACGGATTTGCCGCTATACGAGCAATTTGCGTACCAGACCGATGCGTGCGCAACCGGAGTTCCGGGCGGCTCGCACCGCTGGCTGTATGCCGCTCCGGATGCCTCTGTGAGAGGATTCCGGCCGGGTTCTGCCGGCGGGAAACGGCGGCTTTTCTCCGGAATCGTCTGTTTTGGTCGTTTTTGTAGTTTAAAAATGCTTTTTTTGTATTCTATCCGACAAATTTTGTACTTTTGTATCAGATTATTGTAATAAGTGACGCCCCTTATGTATCGTATTTTAAAATTGTGGCCGGGACCGGTGGGATTGGTGTTTGCCGCACTCTTCGCTATATGCCTGTGTCTGGCTCCCGGAACGGCTGTTTATGCCCGGACCGATGCCCCTAAAACGGAGGTCAAAGGCCGTGTTACCGATGAAGCGGGCACCCCGCTGGTCGGAGTCACCGTCGTGGAGCGGGGAACCCCGAACGGAACGGCGACGCTCTCCGACGGCCGGTTCTCGATTCAGATCGCGGTCGGCGGAACGCTCGATTTCTCCTATATCGGCTACACATCCCGCACCGTCGAACCGGGCTCGCGCACCGAACTGGAGGTCGTGCTGAAGGAGGACGTCAAGACCATTGAGGAGGTTATCGTGACGGCCCTCGGCCTCGAACGCAACTATGCCGACCTGACCTATGCCGCCGACAAGATCAAGGGCCGGGAGCTGTCGGCCGTCAAATCCTCGAACATGATCCTTGCGCTGGCGGGTAAGTCGGCCGGCGTGCAGGTCAATTCGAGCTCCTCGGGGGCGGGCGCTTCGGCCAAAGTGAGCATCCGCGGCGTCCGTTCGGTGGCCAGCGACAACCAGCCGCTGTATGTGGTCGACGGTATGCCGATGCTGAACTCCTCGCCCGAGCAGTCCTATTCGGCTATCGGCGGGACGGCCGATGCCGGCAACCGCGATGGCGGCGACGGTATCTCGAACCTCAATGCCGAGGATATCGAGAGCGTGTCGATCCTCAAGGGAGCCCCTGCGGCTGCGCTGTACGGCAGCCAGGCCGCCAACGGTGTCATCCTGATCACGACCAAGCGCGGCAGCGCCGAGAAACAGCAGGTGACGTTCACCTCGAACCTGACCTTCCAGCGGCCTTTCTGCCTGCCCGAATTCCAGGACCGCTACGGGGTGAGCGGCGGGGTCGAAAGCTGGGGCGCACGCGGCGGCGTGACGTCGTATGACAACGTCGGGGAGTTCTTCCGGACGGGTGTGACGGCGGTGAACGGTCTGTCCGTTTCCACGGGGTCGGAGTTGATTCAGAGCTATTTCTCCTATGCCAATACCGCCGAGCGGGGCATCACCGGAAAAAACCGGCTGATGCGCCACAATTTCAACCTGCGTGCCACGTCGGATATTTTGGGCAAGCGGGTGAAACTCGACGGAAACGTCAATTTCATGCGTCAGTCGGTGGACGACAAACCCGTGCCGGGCGGTTTCTACATGAACCCGCTGGTGGGATTGTACCGTTTTCCGCGCGGCGTGGACATCACCCCTTACCGGGAGGATTTCGAGGTTTACGACGCCGACCGCAAACTCGGCGTGCAGAACTGGATAGCCCCGAGCGACGACTTCGAGCAGAATCCCTACTGGATCGTCAACCGCATCCGCAGCAAGAGCCTGCGCAACCGCGTCATGGCCTCGCTGTCGGCGGACTGGCGGGTGACCGGATGGCTGCACATCAAGGCCCGCGCCAACGTGGACCATTTCAGCGACAAGGTGCGCCAGAAATTCTGGGCCTCGACGGCTCCGGCGCTGGCCGGTGCCAACGGACGGTATGTGGAGAGCAGTTTCGCGGAGACGCTGTTCAACGGCGAGGTGCTGGCGCTGTTCGACAAGCGCCTTTCCGACGACTGGAAATTCAGCGCGACGCTCGGCACGGGACTCAACGACCGGACGGTCAATTCGCTGCGTATCGATTCGAAAACCGCGTCGCTCTACTATCCCAACATCTTCAACGTCGCCAACATCGTCATGAACAGTTCCGCTTACATCGACGAACAGATCGACGCCCGGCGCCAGATACAGTCGCTGTTCGCCACCGCGTCGTTCAAATACGGCGAAAGCCTCAATTTCGAGGTCACGGGGCGTAACGACTGGGCCTCGACGCTGGCTTACACCGACCACGAGAACAGCGGGTTCTTCTACTATTCGGTCGGGGCGTCGTGGGTGCTCAACAAGATGTTCAAACTGCCCGAGTGGATTTCGATGGGCAAGGTCCGCCTGACCTGGAGCCGCGTGGGCAACGACATTCCGATGTTCATCACCAACCCGAAGGCGCATATTTCGGCGGGCGGAGGTGTCAATGCCGCCGACGCGGCCCCCGGAACCGACCTGAAACCCGAGATGACCGGCGCTTTCGAAGCGGGCGCCGAGTGGCGTTTCTTCGGCGACCGGCTGAACGTGAACGCCACCTATTACAGGACCAATACGCGCAATCAGTTCTTCAAACTGCCGGCTCTTTCGGGCGAGGCCTATGCCTTCCGTTACGAGAATGCCGGAAACATCGAGAACGAAGGCGTGGAGATTGCGCTGAGCGCCTATCCGGTCTACGGAAAACGGATTACGTGGTATTCGAGCGTGAATTTTTCGCAGAACCGGAACCGCGTGATAAAGCTCCACGACGAGCTGCGCGAGTACGTCTACGGGCCTTCGAGCTTCTCTTCGTCTTATGCCATGAAACTGGTCGAGGGCGGTTCGATCGGCGACATTTACGGACGGGCTTTCGAGCGCGACGAACAGGGGCGGATCGTCTATGAGACCGAGGGCGACTATGCCGGGCTTCCCCGCACGGTAGGCGACGGAAACACCGTGAAGGTCGGCAATGCCAATCCCCGCTTCTCGCTGTCGTGGAGCAATACGGTCTCTTACAAGGGGCTGTCGCTGTCGCTGCTGGTGGACTGCCGTTACGGCGGCCGGCTGCTGTCGCAGACGATGGCCGACCTGGACTCCTACGGCGTCACGAAGGCGACGGCCGACGCCCGCGACCGCGGTTACGTGACGCTCGAAGGGCGGCGGATCGAGGACGTGAAGGGGTTCTACAAGCTGGTCGGCGGACGTGCCGGCGTGACGGAATACTATATGTACGATGCGACGAACATCCGGCTGCGGGAGATGTCGCTCTCCTATGCGCTGCCCAAACAGCTGGTGCGGCGGACGCGGGTGTTCAGCGCGGTGAGCGTGTCGCTGGTGGCCCGCAACCTCTTCTTTATCTACAACGCGTCGCCGTTCGATCCCGACCTCGTGCTCTCGACGGGCAACGACAATCAGGGTATCGACGTCTACGGCATGCCGACCGTGCGGAGTGTCGGATTTAACATCAAACTGGAATTCTGAGGATATGAAACGCTGGCAAACCTACTTTTTCGCCGGATGCTGTGCGCTTTGCCTCGGGGCATGCACAGGTAATTTCCGGGACATCAACGACGACCAGTCGGGCACGACGGACAAGGAACTCGAGGCCGACAACAACGGACTGGGCTACCGGCTGAAGATCGTCCAGCAGGGCATCTATTTCAACTATGACTACGGCAAGGGCAAGAACTGGCCCTTTCAGCTGACGCAGAACCTCAATGCGGATATGTTTTCGGGCTACATGCACGACCCCAAGCCGCTGCAGGGCGGGAGCCATAATTCGGATTACAACCTCCAGGACGGTTGGAACAGCGCCATGTGGCAGTTCACCTACTCCTACATCATGCCCGAGATTTACCGTCTCGAGCAGACGGCCGAAGAGCTGATGCCGCCGTTCTATGCCATTACCAAGATACTCAAGGTGCTGGTCATGCACCGGGTGACCGATTTTTACGGATCGGTGATCTACTCCCATTTCGGCAGCAGCGGCGTCGAGTATGTGCCCGACAGCCAGGAGGAGGCTTACGGCCATTTCTTCGCCGATCTGGACGAAGCCGTGCGGATTTTGTCGGAGTATGTCGCGGAGCATCCGGCGGCCAATGAATTTGCGTCGTTCGATCTGCTGCTCGACGGCAGTTACGCCGCGTGGCTGCGTTTCGCCAATTCGCTGCGTATGCGGCTAGCCGTGCGGATCGCCATGGCGGCGCCGGAACGGGCGGAGAAAGAGTTTCGGACGGCGCTCGGTGATTCCCACGGCGTGATCGAGGTGAATACGAGCAACGCCGCTGTCGACGCTTCGGGGGTCTACCTGAACCCGCTGGGGGCGATCAACCGCAGTTGGAACGAGGCGGTCATGAATGCCTCGATGGAGTCTATTCTGGGCGGATTCGGGGACCCGCGCATCGAAAAGTTCTTCGAACCCTGCCGGGCCGACCTGGTCATCACGGAGGAGAACGGAGATGCCAGAACGATTGCGCTTGCCGGAGAATTCCACGGCATCCGGCAGGGAACAGTCTTCTCGCATAACTATTACGCCGCGTTTTCGCGCCTGACGATCGAACCGACGACCGATGCCGTCCTGATGACGGCTGCCGAGGTGTGGTTCCTGCGTGCGGAGGGGGCCCTGCGGGGCTGGACCGGCGAGAGTCCGGAGACCTGTTACCGCAACGGTGTGGGCCTTTCGTTCGCCCAGTGGCAGGTGTCGGGCAGCGAGCAATACCTGGCCAGCGAGGCCGCGGCGGCCGATTATCACGATCCGGTCGATCCGCAGAACGATATGGCGGCCCGGTGCCGGGTGACGCCCCGCTGGGACGAGTCGGCGGATTATGAGCAGAAGCTCGAACGGATTATCACCCAGAAATGGATTGCCATGTACCCCGAAGGGTGCGAGGCGTGGGCCGAACAGCGCCGCACGGGTTATCCGCAGTTGTTCCCGGTGCGCTTCAACCACAGCAAGGGGCAGAGCATCGAGACCGGGACGATGATCCGGCGGCTGCCTTTCCCCGCGACCATGGCCACTTCCGACCCCGAGCAGTATGCAGCGCTGGTCGGCGTGCTGGACGGTGCGGACCACGGCGGCACCCGCCTGTGGTGGGACACCGGGAGGAATTTCTGATACGGCAAACGCCTCTTTCGAGGGGCGTTCGTCATTCAGGGCAGTTCCAGTTCCACCTCCATTGTGCCGACGCCGTTGCCCGCAAATTCGTTGACGGTGAAACCGAGCGGGAGAACGGCGGCCGATTGCATTTCGTCGATGTATCTGCGGATCAGGTACGCGGGGGCGCCCATCGTGACGTGCACACCGTGGTTGTCGAAATAGACGTACCAACAGGTGAGCTCATTCTTGATTTTCGAGTCGCTATCGCTCAGTGTCGTATCGCAGAAAATCTGGGAAATCACCCGGTTTACCGCGGTGAAATCAGCGTTGCTTTCGACCAGCAGCAGGGCGGTCCTTCCGTAACTTACGCTGTTGATATAGACCATGTCGGCGATTTCATCGCCGCCGACCGTCTCTTCGATCAGTTTTCCGGGATAATCCATCATGATCGTGAACAGGCTCTGGGCATAGATGTAGATAACTCCCGTCTGCCGTTCCATCTCCTTGTCGGTGTAGGGCCTGCCGCCGTTTATCAGCCCGACCAGATCGAGCCCCAGATTGCTTTTTCCGAGCAGGTGAAGATGCCTGTACGAATTGTAGCGAACCGGATATGAACAGAATTCTCCGTTCTGCGTCGGCAGGTCTGCAATGATTTTTTGCGCCAATGCGTTCGAGGCCTCATAAGAGGGTGCGGGCAAATCCTCGGGAGGAAGCTTGCTGTTGGTAGCGGTAACGGCTATCGGATTATAGGTATATCGGTCGTATGCGGTGAGCCGGCTGTAATCGGTGCGGCGGCCGATCAGGTGTCCGGGATATATCTGTTTCGCAAGCCCCGGGGCGGCGAACAGCTGTATTCCGGTTATCCGGTACCTGCGTGTCGTCTGGTCCTCTAGCAATTCGTACCCGGCCTCGGCCAGCTTGTTTACCGGAAAAGGGGCCCAGTGGAGCGGAGGCGCAGGCTCTTTTCCCTCCTGGGAAACGGAGAGGAATGCCGATGCGCGGCCGCGGCCGAAGAGAAGCGGAATTTCGGTATTGCGCGGAGTTTCATCGTCGTTGTATTGGACGGTTATGTCGAGGTATTCCCGCTCCCCGGCCGAGGTCTTTTGAGCGACGCACCATTCCGGAACTTTTCCGACCTGCCAGTTGCAGTTCGATGAAACGGCGATACGTGCCTGGAGTCCGGTGCTGCCGGATTCGACACTCTCATGCTCGGGTGTGATGTAATAGGTTTGTTCGGTGGGAACGTCGCCGGGCCGGTCGTCGTGACAGGCGGCGAATGAAAACGCTAAAAGAAAAAGGCCCCAATGTTTCATACTAAGCGGTTTTAGTCAAACACTTGGGGGCGGAGGCTTGTTGAGAAGCGTATTCTTTCGGCGGTTTTGCCCGCGTCGGGTATCCGGGATCGGTTCAGGTTTACCCCCCCCCTTGGATTTTGTTCCATAAAGGTAGAAAAACAATCGCACAAATACAAAAAAAGTCTCCCGAAAGAGACTTTTCGATGTGCGGAAAAAAGTGCTTCTACACTAAATGAATCTATATGTATTAATCGGAAAAGAGAAGCCCTGTAATTATTACGGAGCTTTTCTGCGTTAAAGGCGACGAAACAGAGTGGTTCGGGATACAGATGAACGCCCTCCGGCGCTGGGATCGAATTCCGGCCCGACAGCTAAAATTGGCCTTATTGTGTACGATTTTCGTCCTGCCGGGAAGGCGGTTTGCGTAAATTTGTTCATGCTTCGGAACCTGCCGTGTCCAGATATTTCTGGGCGCCGGGAGGGTTTCGGTGACACCAACCTTAAACTTTAACCTCAAATTTATGGAGAAACTGCGACTCTTAACGCTTTTATTTTTGACGGTGATTATCGCAGCCTGTCAAAAAGATCCCACGCGGGACGGATCGTCTGATCCGGATGTGGTCTCATTCCAGGGATCGGCTTCATTCAAGACCGTGGACCCGGCTGAAAAGGGGATCGATCTGATCTGGGATGCCGATGTAGACCGGATCGGTCTGTTTGCGGCCGACGGCGAGACCGTCGAGCATGCCAATATTTATTATGCAGCCTTTTCGTCGGCGGAAAATACGCAGTTCGTCTGTCCTTCGCAGGATCGGCGAATCGTGTGGAGCGCTGGCGCAGCTACGCGCGATTTCTTCGCCTATTATCCCTATCGGACGACGCACGATGATTTGACGGCCATTCCGGTGGCGATTGCCGCGGAGCAGAAGGGGCCGGCCGGCGCTACGACGCACCTGAAACAACAGGTCAACCTATATGCTGCGTGCGAGGGCGTGAAAGGCCCGATCGAGGCCGTATCCTTCCCGTTCGGGAGCGTTGCCGCAGTCGTCGAGCTCCGGCTTGCCGCCGACCGGACGTTGTCGCAGGTTCGGAACATAACGTTGCGCAGTGCCGACGGTGCGACGCTGGCTTTCGAAACGGGGACGCTGAACCTGCGGACCGGGGTGGTAACCCCCGGAGAGCAGACGGCGGCCGAGGTAAACTATGAAGTCGAAGGACAGGCTACGATCTCACGCACGCCGACGAGTTTTTTCCTGGCTGTAAATCCCGTGGAGGCGGGAGGGACGTTGGAGGTGCTGGTCGATTACGGTGACAAGCATCTGTCGCTGGGTTCGGCAGTCATCCCCGAAAGCGGAATTCCCGCCGGACGGTTGACCATATTCTCGTTGGGTTACGAATTCCCGCAGCGCATAGCGGAGGACCTGAGCATCAACGGTACGGCGAACACCTATCTGGTGACCAAACCCGGCACGACCTATAAATTCCGTGCAACGACCAAAGGCAACGGCACGCCGCGCACCTATTCGTGGTCGGCAGACGGCCGTCCGATAACCAAATCCTATTCCGAGGCTGATCTGGCCATTGAGCCCGCAGCGGCGAAACTCGTGTGGTACAATTCGCCGAAGACGGCCGACGGCTGGGTGCGCGAGAGCCCCGTGGTCATCGAATCCGTGGAGTACGACGATTGGGAGGGCAACGTCTATTTCACCACTCCGGCCGAGTTTGTTCCCGGCAATGCCCTGATCGCGGCCTATGATGCCGGCGGCGAGGTGCTTTGGAGCTGGAATATCTGGGCTGTCGAAAATTACGATTGCGATGCCGAAGCCCGCCAGGTGGGCCGCTATACGATGATGGACCGTAACCTGGGCGCCATGGCGGGACGCGAGGCTATGAATTCCTCGGATAAACGCGCTGCGGCCTGGGCTTTGGGCAACTATTATCAGTGGGGACGCAAAGACCCGTTCCCCGCGGCTGCGGAGTACGACGACACGGGATTCGGCAGCGAGATGTACTGGGGGCTTCCGACCTATACGCCCATCGAAGAATTGCAGCAGGATTACTCCTCCGAGAGCTGGGGTGCCGAGAACATGATGTTCGGCAAGGTCGGGGCGAACAACGCCTATGCCGTGGGTGACAAGACCGTCGACGACGCCGTCGCCCTGTCGGTGAAATATCCCTATCGCTGGATGGCCAAAGAGGTCAGCGGCGTTCAGGCTGACAACTGGTACAGCAGCTATTCGTGGTTCAACAATACGGGTTCGGCCGAGAATCAGACCGGATGGTTCTATCTGTGGGGCAGCGAATATGTCGGCGACAACCTGAAGAGCATTTACGACCCGTGTCCTGCGGGCTGGAAAGTGGCGCCGCCCGAAGCCCTCGATTTCGCCCTCGGCAACTCTGCGTCGCTCGATGAAAAACCGTTCGGGCGTTACTCCCGCGAATACGACCTCTATTTCCCCTATACCGGACAGCGGCAGTCCGCCTTCAACGGCAGCCATATTCGGTCGCTCACCAACAAGATGCTCGCGCTGACCAGTTCCAGTGCCGGCGGCAACTATTACCCGGTTCAGGGCGCTCTGGGCGGATATTCGTCCTACAACTCCTATACGGGAGCCGGTTACCAGTTGCGCTGCGTCCGCGAGCAGCCGGCTGCGATGCCCAAGGGACGTCTGGAAGGTCCGCGTGCCGTACTGATCGGCAACTCCATCACGGAGGTATGGCAGGCGCGTACCGACAACAAGACTTTCTTTTCCGACAACGATTTCCTGCCCAAGGGTATCAGCGGTCAGACCTCGCTTCAGATCAGCGCCCGTTTTTACAACGACGTAGTCGTCAACGATCCGGCGTGCGTGGTCATCGCCTGCGGTGTCAACGATCTGGCCGAGAACGACGGACAGCCCTGCTCAATCGAACGAGTCTTCGCCGATATCCGGCTGATGGCCGAAACAGGCGCTGCGAGAGGCTTCAAGGTCGTCATTGGCTCGACGCCCCCGGCCAACCGGATCTGGTGGCAGAGCGACGACTGGAACGCCACCCATCCCGATGTCGGGCAGCGCGTCGTCGAGCTGAACAAGCTGCTGAAACAGTATGCCGAAGAGCGGGGCTTCGTCTATGCCGATTACCATTCGGCGCTCAAAGACGATCAGGACGGGCTGAAACTCGAGTACTCCATGTCATCGGACGACCGTGTGCATCCCAATGCGGCAGGTTATGCCGTGATGGAGAAAATTCTCAAGGAGGCCGTCGACAAGGCGCTCTTCGATCCCGACGCGACAGACGGCAACGGACAGATCGACGATCTCGACAAATGGACAGGCTGGGAGTAACCTTAAAACACTTAAAACACGATGAAACGAACCTATATCATACTGTTGGCCGCCTTGCTGACGGCCGCATGCGCCGGGGACGGCGACACGGTGTCGCCGACGCCGCAGGAGGGCGAGATTCTCTTCTCGGGATCGACTGCCGGCCCTAAGGTCCGGACCTCCTATGAGGAGACGGAAACAGCGCTCCGGGTAAATTGGGTCAAAGACGATCTGATCGGTCTTTTCGCCGAGTCCGGCGGGCAGAGCCTGGGAGCCAATTTCGCTTATAAGGCGGCTGCATCGGGTGCGATGAGCGATTTTACGGCTGTTTCCCGGATCAATGTGATCCGCTGGGCCGATGAAACGTCCGACCACGATTTCTATGCCTATTATCCTTATACGGAAATGGCCGCAGCCGATGTAACGGCTGTCCCGGTGTCGGTTCCCGCCGTGCAGACCCGTTCGGAGAGCGATCCGCTGGCGACCCTGGCGGCTCACGATTTCCTATACGCCGCTGCGCGTGGGATCAAAAAAGCGGACGACGCTGTCAACCTGCAATTCAAACACCTTTTCTCAGCGCTCGAAATTCGGCTGACGACCGACCTGCGTGCGAAACTCGAGGGGGTGATTTTCCGCTGCGTTTCGAACGAAAATGCCGCCGTGTCGATGGAGAATGCCACGGTCGATCTGCGCACGGGCGAGATGAACGTTTCCGAGGCTGTGGTTTCCAATGCCGTGCGGCTCGACTGTGCGGGCAATACCTCCGATACCGAGGCGCTGGTGCTGCATCTGGTCGTAACGTCCGGACACGCCGGTGAGACGTTCGAAGCAGTCGCTCTCGTCAATGGGAAAGAGTACGTCTTCGCCACCGTGAAGGCTCCGGCCGACGGCGGTATTCCGACGGGCAAAACGGTGGTCGTCGAAGGAGAGGCTACGCTCGACCCCGAGGATGCGCTTCCCGTCATTGATCTGAGCGCCGAGGGCACGGCCAATACCTATTATGTCGATGCGGCCAATACGTTCTACCGCTTCCGTGCCGACGTGAAGGGCAACGGCAAGGCGCTGACCTGCGGCGGCCTCTCCTACACGGAGGAGGACCTCCGGATCGAGCCGAAAGCAGCCCTCGTGCTGTGGTACAGTTGTTTGCAGACGAGCTATTCACCATGGATACAGGTGTCGCCCGTGGCGCTCAACAGCGTGAAATTCAAGAAAGATGGCTATATCTATTTCGATACGCCCGAAACGTTCATTCCCGGCAATGTCGTCATCATCGCCCTCGACAAAGAACTCGACTATGACCAGATCGAGGCCGACGCGGACAACCGCATCACGAATGCCGAGATTCTCTGGAGCTGGAATATCGTCTGCTCGGATGGCTATGACCCCGACGCTGCGGAGAACTGGATCGTGAAAGGCGGCTATACATGGATGAATCGAGATCTGGGAGCTTTGATTGATCCCGAACAAGCGTATATCGGTGGTCAGCTGAACAATGTCGCTTTGGCCTCGACCACGGGCAATTGTTACCAATGGGGACGCAAAGACCCGTTCCCTGGCTTGCCGGACTATACGAGTGTACAAGTCAGTTATATGACCGGATTATGGTTCGCTCCTGCCTATACGCCGATCCCGGCATTGGATCGCGGTACGTTCGAAGCACACGGCCGTCAAGCTCATCACCAGATTTTCGGAAATACGAAGACGACGGTTTCCATTAGCCTCGACACGGTGCTCGGTAGCAGCTATACGTCGCAGAGTGCGTTCGATTTGGGCCGGGCCAACCCTCACCTCTGGCTCTTCAAGAACCAGAATTACCTGACCGACGATATCGGAAAAGCAGCATGGGGCAATCCGTCGAAGGACGCGCACGGTGTGAAGACGATTTACGACCCGTGTCCCCCGGGATGGAAAGTGATGAGCAGTCAGGCCTGGATAGCGCTGACAGACAATGAAACACCCGATGCCGTAGTGGCTACGACGATGCGCGGAATCCTGCTGGACAATAAGTGGTATTTTCCGCTGACCGGAGGTGCGCAGCATGTGCGCAACTCGGATGGGGGATCCAATGGCTATACCGGAAGTTGCGGTGTGGAAGTTTGTACGGCTTATTACATGGATGGCCCTGATTATTCCCCCTGGGGGCGGGTCGGAGCTTTCAAGGCTGCTCCGAACTACAAAGAAGGAGACAGTGTCACCTGTCAGTCTCAGAATACCTATTCCGACCGAGGGGCGTCGGTTCGCTGCATCCGGATTGACGAGTAGCAGACCTGCAACGGAAAAAGCAGCGGCATCGGAAGATGCCGCTGCTTTCGTATGGATGCCGACCGCCGTTTACAACAGAAATCCGACCGAAAAGAGAAACGTGTCGTTGAGCGGGTTGAATTTGTTACCGCCGAAACGCCATGCGGCGTCGCACCGCACGGGGCCTGCAATGAATCCGCAACCCAGCGAGGCGTAGTTGCCGGCGCCTTTGTTCTTCTGACCGAGGTGGTATCCGCCGCGCACGACACCGTGCCGGAAAAAGGTGTATTCGGCTCCTGCGGCCAGACCGGTGATTCCTCCCCGGAACTGGTGGTCCAGATCGAGGGCGACGCCGAGCACATGGTTCGGGCGGAAAGGCAGGTGAAGCGAGCCTCCGAGCGAGCCGCGTGTCGGCAGGCCGTAGCGCTCTCCGTCGGAGGCTTTCACATTGGGGCCGATGTCGGCCAGCCGCAGTCCGACGATCCAACGGGCGCCCTCCACGGCACGGAGCGTTCCGCGGTAGGCCGCACCGATGTCGAACGAGACGCCCTGCATCGGCTTCTCCCCGAATCCCTGGTCGGAACGGGCGTAGCGGGCCGTCAGCGAAAGCGCCAGATTCCGGCCGATCCGACGGCCGTAGCCGACCTCCGCCGAAAGGTCATGTGGACGGGCCGTTCCGGCCGGAAACCCCTGTTCGTCGGTCAGCCCGACCGAGGGACCGCGGAAATAGCGCACGCCGGCCAGCAGGGCGTTCCGTGAATCGGGCGAATAGAAACCTCCTGCGCCGTAAAGCACATTGGCGCTGTCGAAGGCCGTGTTCCAGGGGCCGGCGAACAGGGCGGCGCCGGCGTGCCGTTCGCCCACGAGGCTTAATGCGGCGTTGGTGTAAACGGCCAGCGGGTTGTCTGCAACGGCCGTCGCAGCTCCCGCCATACCGGCCGTGCGGGCGTCGGTTCCCATGCCGAGGAACGGCATTATTCCGGTGTCGGCGGTCTGGGCTTGCGCCGCGTAACCGCCTGCCGCGAAAAGAAGTGTCGCGGCGAGGCGTTTGATCGATTGGTAGGTATACATGGTGTTTGCGGTTATCGTTTGATGATGTGGCTGCTGAGTTTGCGGCCGCGGCACTCGACCGTGCAGGTGTAAGTACCGGGGGACAGACCGGAAACGTCGATGCGTCCCGTGTTGCCGTTGTCGCTGGCGCGGACCGAAACCTGCGTAGCGAGCACCTGCTGTCCCGCCGCATTGTGGAACCGGATGGGGAAATCACCCTCGACGTTCGGAATGCGCACGTTGAGAGCATCGCGGCACGGGTTGGGGAAAAGCTCCATCGCGGCGCCCGTGCCGTCGACGATCACCTGAAATTCCGAAGTCGCCGTGGCGCCGTCGAGGTCTTTCGCCGTTACGGTCAGCGTCGTGCGGCCCGCAGTGCGGGGCAGGACGAGCAGTTCCGAGTCCTGCACGCGGCACTCCGCGACCTCTTCCGCGGAAGACGTGACGGAGAAGGAGAGCCGGTCGCCCGGAGCGTCGGCATCGGTGAAATAGAGCCTGAGGTCGATGCTCCTGCCCGCTTTGTCGTCGCTTTGCAGGTAGAGGTTCGGAATCGCTGCGGCCGCTTCGGGCGGGGTGTTCTCCCCGGCCCGGACGGAGATGACGACCGGGCGGGACGGAATCCCCGACGGGCTTCGGCTGACGATCGCCAGCCAATAGACCTGCCGTGGTTCCAGCCCCTCGATCCGGCAGGTGAAGGTCTCACCGAGACCCGCCGTGGAGGCGAAGGTGTGCCTGACGGCCGTGGCGGGAATGTCGTCGACTGTGGCGGCCGTAAATGTTCGGGTGTCGATGTAAACGTCGAATGATGCGACGGGACGCTCCAGATAGCATCGCGGAACGCTCCACGACAATTCCGCATGGGTGCGGTGCCCCGAGGCCGCAAGCGTGCGTTCGTCGACCGGATCAGGCTCGGCATCGTGGAAAAGGACGTATTCGGCATCGACCAGTCCGTTGCCGAGCATTCCGGCATATTCAGGGTTGATCGTTTCTGTAAATTGCTTCCTGCCTGAACCCACGAGTATTTCCCGCAGTTTTTCGCCGGTGAACCCCGGCCCCTGCGTGCCGAATGCGGCGACGGCGAGGGCCGCAATGCCCGAAACCTGCGGTGCAGCCATCGAGGTCCCTGCGGAGTAGCCGTAACCGCCGTTCGTCGTGGTGCTGAAAACGCGGAATCGTTCGTCGCCGGTGGCATGACCGCCCAGGGCCGCGAGGTCGATCCACGGACCGTAGTTGGACCCGGCGACCTTACGGCCGTCGATGCCCAGCGACGCCACGGCCACCACCTTCTCGTAGGCTCCCGGAAATACCGGGTCGGAAATGCCGTCGTTGCCCGCAGCGAAAATGACAATGCCGCCCTTCATGGGTCCCGTCTGATTCCCGTTCTCGTCGCATCCGGCATACTCGATGAAATAGTCGATGGCCGCTTTGCCCGACTGCGACAGGTCCGGAAGGCCGGGAACGTAGGCCCAACTGTTCTGACTGATGACGGCTCCGTGATCCGCTGTCCAGACCATGATTTCCTCGATTGTCGCGGCGCCATGCTCCGGTTCGTCGAAAATCTGGCAGCTCATCAGACGCACGCCGCTTCCGGGCGTTCCGTCGCCGCCCGCGATGCCGCAGACACCGATTCCGTTGTTGTTGACGGCTCCGATCGTGCCTGCGACATGCGTGCCGTGGCTGCTGGGAGTGATCTCGGTGTTATGGCGGCAGAAATTGTAGCCGCAGGCGCCCTGTTCGTCGTGCCAGATGTTCGCCGCCAGGTCGGGATGCGTGTAGTCGATGCCGCCGTCCACCACGGCGACGATTACGTCTTTGTGGCCGGTGCTGACGCTCCATGCCGGGAAGATGTTGAGATCGGCCACGGCCGTCGATCCGACGGCAGACCCCTCCCGGTGATAGAGCCATTGATTGACCAGCAGCGGGTCGTCGAATCCGGGGCCTGTGGCATTGCCCGAACCTGCGGTGCTGTGTGGGCCGACTCCGGCTTGTACGACCGTTGCACCGGCGGGAACCATGCGCGGAACGGGTTCGATGCATTCGATTTCGTCCACTCTGCCGAAGCGTTCCATGGCCTCTTCGACGGAGATCGCCCTGGAGAAATGAACGTCGTACCACAGATGGAGTCCGGCCCTGCGGCGGCGTTCGCGGAAACGGTCGCCATCGGAAAAGACGCGTTGTACGCCAGTCGCCCCGGCACGGGTGGCTGCGGCATCGAATGCCGCGATTCCCGAGCCGTAACCGCTGCGGGTGAAGGCACGGATGTTGAGTTCGGCAGCCGTTTCGCGCAGTTTAATACGGAATACGCCGGGGACATAAAATTCCTGCGTTTGGGTTTGTCCGCCGCCGGGAGCGGGGCCGGATTCCGGTTCCCCGGTACAGGCCGTCAGCAGCAGGAGCGTCAGAAAGAGGGAGAAATGTTTCATCGGTTTTCAAGGAAAAAGGTCCGGAGCCGGCGGGCGGCATCCGGACCGAATAAACGTTTCTTACGGGTTACGGAATCAGTTTGATGTCGAGGAATGAGTCGGTGCAGACATAACAATCCGATGCCGAGGTAGGTCCCAGCTGCCATTTGAAGGTTTGCATCGTCTGGTCCGGGAGTCCGAGCAGTTCGCCTCGGAACGTGTAGGGGGCGTAAATCTGCATGATGTCGTCCGGCAGGTAGATGACGCTGACAGGATCGCTGGCTTCGACCGTTTCGTAGACCGGCTCTCCGGATTCGTCCACTTGCGGCTGTCCATACTCGTCGGAAGCCTGTTGACGGTAATTATAGTGGAGCGTCCAGACCTTGCTGGCGGCGTACCGCTGGAAATTGGTCGTCAACGTCGTGTTGGGCCGCGTGATGGTTCCGACCTGTTCGCCATTGACCATTACCTTAAATTCGGTTTCGGCGATCGCCAACTGGCTGTTGCGGATGGTTTCGAGATAACTTTCCGGAGTGTATTGCCCCGAAAGCGGCGTCATGCGAATCCGGTTGCCGGTTTTGATTCCCCGCAGGATGATTTCGTCGAAAGCCGGAGAGAGCGACATGAGCGTGAATTCGTAATCTCCTTTCCATCCTTGATAACCTGCACCGTTGTCTCCGGGGAACGAGAAGAAATGCAGGTAGTCGTTGTGGGTTGCGAATTTCAGCATGGGGCCGGTCGAGAATTCGACCCGATATTCCGATTCCGTCCGCAGGGGATCGGCTTCGAAGAAGGTGCTTCCCTCGAACCAGGCTTTGACCATGCGGTCATCCTGGAATTCGACGATATAAATCCAGCCGCCGTAACCGAGGTTCTCGTCGGGGAAATACTCCATCACCCATGTCTTTCCGGCCTGCAATGCGAATTTGTAGCGTTCGAGCGTCTGCTCGATCCGGGTCGAGGTTGATTCGCTGAAAATGTCGTCCGAATCGTCGCACGCAGCGGCCGAGAACAGCAGCCCGGCCAGCAGTAATATGTTGAGTCTCTTTTTCATAGGTTCGGTTTAGTCTTCGAGGTTTGTCCAGTCGATGTCTCCGAGTTCGGAGATCCGGCGCAGGTAAATGTCCCTCCACTTTGCGACGTTCACGCCGAAATCGTCGCGGAGCCATGCGATGAGGATCGTGCGCTTCTTCTCGAGTTTGGCGCGTCCGTCCGCGCTTTCGATCGAGGAGAGCATTTCCTCCCACGCCTCCTCGCTCATGCTGATCAGGCGTCCGCCCGTTTCGGCGATGTCCTCCGCGGGACTCGAACGTGCATATTTCGAGACAAAGCCCAGTTCCATGTAGTCGTTGCCGCTTTGGGGATACCTGTCACCCACGTAATCACTTTGCGTAATGGTGTCGTAATCGCTCGGCACGGGATATGTGCCATCGAGGATGTGCATGAACTCATGGAGCATCGTTCCGGCGATCCGTTCGCTGTCCTCCTTCCGGTCGAAGAACTTTACGCCGAGGACGTTGATCTGAAGGCCGTTTTCAGCCGAGGCCAGCACAGTGGTTCCGGTGCTGCTGATCTCGAAGCTGCCCACCAGATAGAGTACGCGCGGGAAATAGCTCTTGGCGAAGAGCAACGGGTCCTTCTGATCGGACATCAGTTCCGCCATGGCGTCGAGCGTCGAGTATTTGATCAGTTTGGCCACCTCGATCGACTTGTCCACGGGCGGCGGCGATACCCAGTAGTTGAAATGGGTTTCGCGGTCGGGCATGCGGTATTCGAACCGAATGTTGTAGGGTTCCGTGTAGTGCCGGTCGAGCCAGAAATCGAACTCGGTCTTTTCCTCGGCGGGATCGACGAATATGCTTTTGCCGTCCGGTTCGTCTTTGTCGCACGAGGTCGTCACGCCTGCGGCGAGCAGGAGCAGTAACAGAGGTATGATTGTCGGTTTCATAATTCAATATAAAATGGTTGACGAATTGGTTACTGACAGAACGGATGGTCGGGACGGTTCTCGTTGCGGGGATTCGCCTCCAATCCGGCTGTGATGACCTCCTGAGGTAGTTGGAGCGCACGTCGAAGGTCTTTCTCGCCGAGCGTGGCCGCAACGGTGAATCCGGTCGTGTTGTCGTCGTTGTAGGCCGAGTCGTCGAACCGGTCGACCACGATGCCGTAGCGTTTGATGTCGCCCCAGCGCAGTCCGTCGGCGATGGTTTCGATGCGTCGGCAGAAGAGCGTGCTCTGAATGAGGTGCTCCTGTTCGCCGGTCTCGACTGTAAAGCCGTGGGGATGGAGCGGTTTGCGCGACGTCGGTTCCAAAGCCGTGTATTCGGCGATGTACCGGTCCGATGACGGATCGCCGTAAACCTCGGCGATGCGTTCGCGGGTCAGGAGTTCGATGCCGTTCTGTCCGACCAGGTAGAAAGAGCTGATCCAGGCATTGAGGTCGGCGACGGCCTTGTCGTACTCCTTGAGATGGACGTAGGCCTCTGCGCGGCTCAGCACCGTTTCGTTGGTCGTGAACGCCACCATCGTTGAACGGCCGATTCCCACGCCGGTTACTGGGTCGGTCACCTCCCACTGGTTCGGCCATTTGGGCATGTAGATCTTGTTGACATCGTTGCCCTGCCAAATGAAAGGCGGATGTTGATAGACCTCTTCGATGCAGTTGTTTCCCCAGCGGTCCCACGGGCCGCCCATCGGCCGCTTCGCGCGGTAGGTCTCCTTCTTGGCGATGCGGTAGTTGTGGGTGAAGCGTGCACCGGTGCCGCTCCAGGCGTGGAAAAGCGCTCCGTTGCCGGTTACCAGAGGAATCATCAGCAGGTTGAACGAATGTCCGACACTGATGTAGTCGAGCGTGCGGACCGAGCTGTCCCAGGGCAGCTGCTTGACTGCCGACCAGTCGCGCATCACGGTCGAGGGGTCGCTGCCGAGGACTTCGGAGGCGTATTCGACCACCTTCTCCCATTTCAGGTAGTAGAGGTTGAACCGGGTGGCGAAGGCGTAGGCGGCGCTGCGGTTGAAATGGTATTTCGGAACCGAGTAGTTGGCGTCGCTGACCAGAGGCAGCGCCTCCTCGATGTCGCGGTCGATCTTTTCATATACCTCTTTGAGATTGTCCCGGTGATAAACCGGATTGAGCGTCGTTTCGGGAGCTTCCATGTAGGGGATTCCTAGGTATTCGCCGCTTTTCTCGGGATGGTAGGGAAGACAGTAGAGCATCGTGAGGCAGAAATGCGAATAGGCTCGGCAGAGCAGGGCTTCGGCTTTGGCCGAAAGCAGTTCTTTGGGCGTTCCCTGTTTCTCGATCGCTTCCAGAGCGGTGTTGGCTGCGGCGATCGCGGAGTAGTAGGCCTGCCAGGTGTTTTTGTTGCTGTCGTTGTCGGCCTCGTTCATATCCATCCAGTAGCTGTTGTGCTCCAGCAGCCGGTTGGTGTTGGGATTGTTCGCCCCCATGTCGTCGCAGTTGTCCGATGCGATTTCGCACATGCGGGAGAAGCTGCGTGAGGGATAGGCCGACACGAGCAGCCGGTTGATTTTGTCCGGCGTATCGAGCTCGGTACGGTTGTCGGGCAGTTCGTCGAGGAAATCGTTGCAGGCAGCGAGTGCGAGCGAACCGGCGCCGAGAAGCATTATGCGTGATATCAGTCGTTTGATTTTCATGGCAGAGCGGGTTTAGAAGCTGACGCGAAGCGTCAGCGTGAACTGTTTGGGCATCGGTACTGCAACACCTCCCGTATTGAAGAATTCGGGGTCCTGGCCTTGCAGTTTTTTGTCCGAATAGATCAGGAACGGGTTGGTTGCCTGGAATTTGAGCGACAATCCGCTCATGCGCAGTTTAGAAGTGATCGATTGCGGGAAATCATACGAGAGCGAAATCTCCTTCATGCGGATGAAATCGCCCTTGGCAACCCGGACATCCGAGTAATTGTAGGCGCTGTAGGCAACGTAGAGGTTGGGGATATCGTTGTTCTGGCGCGTGCTGGCGATGACCGGGACATTGGTCCGCCGTTCGTCGCCGGGATTGAGGTAGCGGTTGGCGAATTCCCGGGGCATGGCCGTCAGGTCGGAATAGCTGTTCGAGAAGATCGGGTCGAGACGGACGACGTTTCCGAAGGAGTAGGTCATGAAGACATTGAGCGTGAATCCCTTGTACTTGAAGATGTTGCCCAGGCTGCCCGTGATGGTGGGATCGACCGGACCTTCATAGACGAGGTTGCTCATGTTCACCATCTCCTGGAACTGAATGTTCGTCGAGGTAATACGGCCGTCGGCGCCGAGGAACGTCGGGATGCCCATCTCGTCGAGTCCCGTGAATTTCAGGGAGAAGAGCGAACCGCGCGGCGTACCCTCCATCGAGTAACCTGTGCCGGTGATGTAATCGATCATGCGCGTCATGGTTTTGAGTTTGGTTACCTCGTTGTCCATCCAGGCGAAGATGAAATTGGTCTGCCACTTGAAATTCTTGCGTTCGATATTGCGGGTGAAGAGCGAGAGCTCAACGCCCTGCGATTTCATCTCCGCGACGTTGCCCTGTTTGTCCACGGCACCGCCCAAACCCATCGTTACGACGTTGCCGATCAGGTCGAAATTGTTGCGCCAGTAAGCGTCCATCGAGAGGGAGATACGGTCGTCGAGGAATCCCATGTCGAGGCCGACGTTCAGTTCATGCTTCTTTTCATAGGTCAGTTCCGAGTTCTCGGGAGCCGAGATGCTCAGCGCCGGTTCCCGGATTTCGGTCGCACCGCGCCACGGGTTCAGCGAGTAGATCGTGGCTGTGGAGTTGTTGACCCATGTGGGGCCCCGGTCGGCTGTGAGGCTGTAAGAGAGGCGCAGCGCGAGGTTGGAGAAGGCCGGGCTCAGCGGTTCGAAGAACGACTCCTGGTCGACACTCCACTTGCCGGCAATGTTCCAGGTCGGCAGCCAGCGGGCCTTGCGCGAGCGCCCCAGCCGGTTGGAACCCTCGTAACGAAGCGTCCCGTTGATCGTGTAGCGGTAGTCATAGGAATAGGAGAACGTGCCGGCGAAAGCAGCGTTGCGCTCCCGTGTATTGGACAGGCTGTAATATTGGGTGTTCTCTTCCAGCTGTTTCTTGAATAGGTCGAGAATGTAGAACGGCGTTTCGCCCATGTCGTATTGCAGGCCCCAGCCTTGGAACGAGGTGGCGCGGCGGTCGATGGCATTGATCTCCACGATGCCGAACAGGTTCAGGATGTGCTTGTCCTTGAACGTGTCGTTGTAGCTGATCGAGGCCCGGAAATCGCGGCTCTTGGCGCGAAAATCGCTCCGTTTGTAGATGCCGCCCTGGGGCAGGATCGAATATTTGTCGAGCGTCGGGGCGTCGGGGTTGTCGTAAAGATAGGGATTGCTGTTCTGAATCATCGAGGTGGCCATCGAACGGTAGGCCTGCGCCTGGTTCGAGCCGTCCTCGATGTGGTGCTCGGTGCTCGAAGCCTGATACTTGATCGCCCCGAGAGCCGTAACTTCGACTTTCGGAGTGATTTTCCATTTAAGTTCGGCCTGGAATTTCACGTCGCTCACGTTCAGGTCCATGTAGTTCTTCGACAACTCGTCCTTGATGTTGAACGGGGTGTAATTGCGAGTGTAGAATTCGTCGGGATCGAGCGTGCGCGACGAACGCAGCGCATAGGAGTAGGGATTGATGTCGAAATCGCGCTTGACGGTTCCGAACACGGGGTCTACTTCCGACGAGAGTGAACCCGGCGCACGCTGTTCCCGGTAGGATGCGTTACCGATGATGTTCAGCATGAGTTTGTCTTTGAGAATGTGCTGCGTGGTGTTGAACAGCGCCGTGTAGCGGTTCACCTTGCTCTGGATGCTCCATCCCGGATCGACCAGCGCACCGATGGAGGCGTAGTACGAACCCTTTTCGCTTCCCGAGGAGATGCTGGCCGAGTGGTTCTGTTGGATGCTGTTGCGGAAAAGTTCCTTGAACCAGTCGGTATTGCGGAACTCGGCCTGTCGCAGATAGGCATTGCGCCCTTCGGGGGTGTTCAGCACGGCGAACCGCCCCGTCGCGGGATCATAGGTGTTGATCAACTGCGACAACTTGCCGTAGACGCCGCTTTCCGAGCGGTATACGGTGTTGGCGTAGTTGAGCCATCCCTTGTCGTACATCTCCTGGTAGACGGCCATTTGCTCTTGCGAGTTCATGATGTTGAAATTCGAGTAGCTGGGAATCAGGCGCATCGTGAATTCGCCGGTGTAACTGACTTTCGTAATACCGGGCGTGCCTTTCTTCGTGGTGATGACGATGACTCCGGCCATGGCGCGGGCACCGTAGATCGAGGTTGCCGAACCGTCCTTGAGAATCTGGAAACTCTCGATGTCGTCGGCGTTGAGCCCGGCGATGGCCGAACTGATGAGCGTCGTGGCGTCGCCCGACGAAAGAGAGTTGGCGTCGACGTTGATCACGTCCTCCATGATCACGCCGTCGACCACCCAAAGCGGCTTGGAATCGCCGAAGATCGACGTGGCGCCGCGGATGCGGATTTTTGGGGCGGCGCCGAAAGTTCCGGAGACGTTCTGTACCGACACGCCGGCCGAGCGGCCTTCGAGGCCGCGGCTGATTTCACTGATGCCGTCCAGTTTGACATCCGAGGCCAATAGTTGGTCCGTGGCTCCGGTGAAGATACGCTTGTCCATCTTTTGCATACCGGTCACTACGACCGATGCGATTTCTTGTGCGCTCGCTTTGAGTATGAAATCCATGCGGTCGGCATCGACCTTCTTCTCGACCGGATCGTATCCCAGAAAGGATACGCGCAGTACGGCTCCGGCGGGAACATTTTTGAGTGTATAGAGCCCGTCGATCGCTGCCGTGGCGGCATTGTTCGTGCCGACGACCTGGACGACGGCGCCCGTCAGCGGCGTACCGTCCTCTTCGGATACCTTGCCTGTTACCACGCGGTTCTGTGCCGAGGCCCGGCACACCACTGCTATGGCGAGCAGAATGAGTATGGTCAGTTTTTTCATTGGTCAGTCATTGAGGTTCTTGGTTCCGGTGCGCAGGCGGGGCCGCGGTCGGCAAAGGTTGCGGCCCGCCCGTTGCATCCGGAATCGGTTAGTAGTTTTTGGAAAGTTCCAGTGCGTTGGTTAGACAGAGTTGTCCGGTGAAAGTCCAATATCGGTCGTTGTTCTCCCAGAAACAGAGCGTCCTGGCCACCCGGCCGTTGCCCTGGCCGTTATCGCTGAACACGAGCTGGATCGTGCTTGCATTTTCATCGAAGACGGGTTCTGCCGCCCAAGCGACCACGCCTGCCTGTGACCAGATATAGTTGCCTTGGCCATTATTCGGACCGTTGAAATGGAGGGTGTAGAACTTTGTTCCCGAGAAACCCAGTTCCTGACCGGTCTGAATGACCACTTTGCCATCGGCGAATTCCGCCGTAAACGGATAATCCTTGAGTGCGGGATCGTTGACCGTGACCTTGTACGAATATTGATTTTCCTTGGCGGAGAATGTGATCGACGAGAGATTCTGGATGCTTCCTCCTGAAATCTCGGTCTTGGTTACGTTCCATGTGCCGATCAGGAAATCATAGGTGCTCTTTTTAGGTTGTATAAGCGTGACGATCACCGGCTCACCCTCCTCGGGCGTGAGCTCCGCACGCCCCTTCACCTCGACACGGCTCGACGCTCTGTTCGACGTGAAGCTGATGCTCGTGCCGTCTTCGTTTTTCGAGAACGAGAAAGCGTCGTTCGGGTTCTCGGTGAGTTTCACATCGTAGGTTCCGGAGCAGGTGACTGCCGCAGAGAGCGTGCGGTCCGTGTCGGAAAAGATGAGTGTCGTAGGCGTAACGACGAGTCCCCTGAATTTATCCTGAACGACGTCGATCAGCAGCGGGCTGAGCCCTTCGGCCTTTACAGTAACCGTAGCCGTGCGCTCTCGATCGCCCGTGTAGGAGAGAACGTTAAGATTGACGGTTGAACCGATGACCGCGGTACGACACCACGATTCGCTCGACTCCGCGGTTACGTCCCTTCCGCCGGCGTCCACGACGGCGCTGGCGAGACCGCCCTTGTAGTCGAATTTTTCACGGGTGATGCTTCGGAGCGAAACGGATGTGGGATCGTCGTCCTTCTCGCATCCCGTCAACATGGCCAGGGAAGCCAGCAATAAAAGTAGGTAATGTTTCATAATGGGTAATTTTGGGTTGGTTGATTCCGCATTGTCGATCCGGCCCGGCCGGTGCAACGACCGGACCGAATCCAACGTAAAATTACCGGATCGGAGGTTCTGCGTTGAAAAATATCGTTCACTTTTACGATAAAATCGGTCCGGAGGCTCCGGAAGTCGGGAAATGGCTCATTCTGCCCTGGCTACTGTGCTCCGGTTTCCTGTTTTTCGAGGAATTCCGTCGGGAGGATTCCGAACTGTTTGGCGAAACACTTGGCGAAATAGGACGACGAGCTGAAACCGGTGAGAAATCCGATTTCGGTAATACGGTACCGGCCTTCGACGATCATCCGTTTCGCCTCTTTCAGGCGGACGAGTTTCATGAAATCGTTTGGTGTCAGGCCCGTAACGGCTTTCAGTTTTCGGAAAATCAGCGTGCGGCCCATCGCCAGCTCGCGGGCGAGGAGTCCCACAGACAAGTCCGGGTCCCGCATATGGGCGATGATCACGTCGCGGCATTTGAGGATGAACTCCTCGTCCAACCGGTTGCGTTGAGAGCCCGTGTCGAACTCGGTCATGAATTTGCCCGCATAGAGGCGCCGGATCTCGTCACGCGTATGAAGCAGACTGGAAATCTGTGCTTTGAGCTGGTCGGGGGAGAACGGCTTTTCGATATAGGCGTCGGCGCCGCATTCGAGTCCTTCGATCTTGGAGCTCACACCGGTCCGGGCCGTAAGCAGGATTACAGGAATGTGACTTGTGGAGATGTCGTTTTTGATGCGCCGGCAGAGTTCGATTCCGTCGATGTCGGCCATCATGATGTCGCTCACGACCAGATCGGGATCGTTGCTTCGGAGCAGGTTGAGCGCCTGGCCGCCGCTGTCCGTTGAGATGACGAAATAGTCGCTTCCGAGCACCTTGGTCAGGAAATCGAGGATGTTACTGTCGTCGTCTACAATCATTACCGTATGGCGAATCGTCGCGTCGGAGAACTGTTGCGTCGCCGGGTCCGTTCCGGTCTCCTTCTGCGGCAGCGGTTGTTCGACGGCTTCCGCATTGGGGTGCGTTTCTGCAGCAATCTCCGCCTTTTCGCCCGCCGGTTCGGGGATGAACGCTGTCAGCAGGGCCCCGGGGTTTCCGTCCGGACGTTCCGTTGCGGTGATCGTTCCGCCCATCAGGCTGATGAAGATTCGACACAGGTGCAAGCCGATTCCGACGCCGGATGCGAATCCGTTGTTCCGGGCCTGGTAGAAGGCGTCGAAGACCTTTTCACGCTCGTCAGGCGGGATGCCGGGACCGTCGTCCCATACCTCTATCATAAGTCCGTTATCTCTGCGGCCAATGTGAATGTGGATTTCTCCGGTCGCGAAACGCAGGGCGTTGGACAGCAGGTTGCTCACGATCTTGGTCAGCGCCTCCCGGTCGGTGATTTGCATCAGGTGGTCGGGGACCTCCTCAATCAGACGGATGCGCCGCTGCTGCGCCGTGGGGCTGAACATGGCCAGCTGTTCCCGGACAAGTTCGCCGACATCGCAGATGTCGTAGCGGAGTCTGTATTTGTTCGAATCGATCTTCCGGAAATCGAGCAGCTGATTGACCAGCGAATGGAGCCGGTGGTAGTTCTGCTTGATGACGGCCAGATACTCCCCGTCCTCTTCGGAAATCCGGTGCGATTTCATCACCTGTTCCAGCGGGCCGATGATCAGGCTCAGAGGGGTGCGGATTTCGTGGGTGATGTTGGTGAAGAAACTGATCCGCTGCTCGTAAAGATTCCGTTCGTTTTCGCGTTTGATTTGGTCGATCTTTTCCCGCTGCTGCTTTTCGGTGCGCCGCATCAGGTAGCGCAGGCCGGCGGCGATTGCGATGAGCGCCAATACGGCGTAGCCTGCCAAAACCCCTTTCGACCGGAAGAATGGCGGTCGGATGCGAATCCTGAGTTTTGTCTCGTCGGGATTCCATTGCATGTCGCCGTTACCAACCTGTACCCGAAAGCAATACTCTCCGGGGCGCAGGTTGTTGTAGTTGACCGAAGCGTCCCGGCTGTCGGTCATGAACCAATGATCGTCGAGTCCGTCGAGCCGGTAACGGTAGCGGCAATCCCCCGGGAAGAGGTAGGTCGGCGAAACGAAGCGGAATCCCACCGAGGTCTGGCGGTGCGACAGCGTGATTTTCCGGGTGTGTTCGATAGGAGCCGAAAGTGGCGATTCTCCGTTTTCTGTATGGGATACGGGCTGTCCGTTGAGCGAAAACCGGGTGATTATAACCGGATAGAGGCTCCAGTCGCCCACGATGTCGTGGAAGGGGGTGAAAGTGCAGATACCGTCGGTCGTGCCCAGCACGATACGCCCGTCGGAGGAGAGGATTCCCGAATTGGACATGAACTGTTCGGTGTGGAGTCCGTCGGCACGCGAATAGCGTTTCAGTTGTCCGGTTTCGGGATAAAAGACGATCAGCCCCCTGTCCGTCGTGATCCAGAGACGGTCGTTTTCAGGGATGATCCGCTGAATGATCTTACTGGGCAGAGGCAGGGTCTCGTAGCGGACGAAACCGCCCTTCTCATTATAACTGCAAAGCCCGTAACCGTTGGTCCCGATCCACAGCCGGTTCGTGCGGTCGACGGCGAGCGTGTTGAGCGCATTGCGGCTGATCGTCGAGGAGTCGTCGGGATCGTACCGGTAGTGTTGCAGGAGGTCGGTGCGGGCATCGTAGGAGTAGAGGCCGTCTTCGTTCGTTGCGATCCAGAGGCGGCCCGCATGGTCCTCCGTGATGTCCGAAATCCGCACCCTGGGCTCACGTGCCACGAACCGGTCGCCGAACCGGTCGTAATAATAGAGTCCTACCGAAGTCCCGGCCCAGATGCGGCCGCTGCTGCTGCGGAAGAGGACGAAGACGCGCGAACTGGGGTCCGAGGGGTCGGAAAGATAGGATTTCACGGTGCGGCTTTTCAGGTCCATGGCTTCGATGCCTCGTTGGAAGGCGGCGATCCAGAGCGTCTGTTCATCGACGAGCATTGAAAAGACATTGTAAATGGCTGTCCCGACGTTTTGGGCCGTGCGGTACGGCACGACCGTGTCGTCGTGTTTGTCGAAGAGCAGGATACCGTTGTTTTCGGTTCCCAGCAGGTAATGTCCTTCTTTCAGTTCGCAGACCGCGTTGACGACTTTGCTCCGATCGGACCCGTCGTTTTCGTGTGTGGCATAGCAGGTGAAATTGCTGCGGGCGGGGTGGAACTCCACGCCTTCGTAACACGATCCGAACCAGAAATTTCCTTCACGGTCATGCAGGAAGGAGAAGACGTTGCAGCACTTGGTACGCGTGAAAGGGGCTTCGGCTTCCTCTACGAAACGGAGTCCCGATTCGGAAACACGGTAGAGCGTGGCCCCGCTGTTTGCGCAGACGAGCAGTTCGCCTGGCGCCCGCTCTGTCAGGTAGTGGATGCGCTGCAACCGGTGTTCCCCGCTGCGATCGTCGTAATTGGTGAAACGACCTGTGCTCCGTTCGAAGCGGTCGAGACCGGAACTTACCGTCCCGAGCCACAGCGTGCCGTATGAATCTTCTGTGATGGCATCGATCGAATTGTCCGAGATGCCGTTCCGTCCGTTGGTTTCTTTCCGATAACGGGTGAAGCTTCCCGTTTGTTTGGAGAATGCACAGAGTCCTTCGCTGTAGGTTCCAATCCAGATGGTCCCGTCTTTGCTTTCGTAAATGGTCGAGATATAGTCCTGTGCGATGGATGTGTCGTCATTGGGAAGATGGCGGTAGACCGTGAGTTGTTCCGTTTCGGGATTCCAGCGGAAAAGTCCCGAATTGACGGTCGCAATCCAAATTTCCCCCCCCCGGTCCTCGATGACCTCGGTCGTCTGTCCCGCAACGAACGCTCCGTCGGCGGTCTTGACATCGAAATGTCGGAAACGGTCGGTCGCGGGTGTGTAGATGTCCACGCCGTTGTCGAGTGCGAGCCAGATCTGTCCGCGGCTGTCGAGCATCAGTCGGCGGATGTTGTTGCTCGAAATGCTCGACCGGTCGCCGTCGGTATGGGTGTAGCTGCGGAACTCGCGGCCGTCGAAACGGCACAATCCGTTGTCGGTTCCGAACCAGATGAATCCCACCGAGTCCTGCACGATGCCGTAGACGTGATTGGATGACAAGCCGTCGTCCACTGTATAGCTGCGCAGGTTATGGTAAACGGGGGCGTTTGCCGATTCGGCACGCCCCGGCAGGAATAAGGTGTAGAGCAGAAACAAAAATGCGGCAATGCAGCGGAAAGTTCGTTTCATAGACATTTGGGTTGTTAACAAATATAACGAATGCCTCGCTTTCCACAAAGATAATATGGTACGGAATAGGGCTAATTCCGTACACACGGACGCTGTAAGGCTGTATTTAACGCCGCAACGGCTCAAATTTCCCTTTTCATCGGGATTATTGGCCTTGATATGTACTATTTTGTTGTACAGCGAAGGATTTTCCCCGTACTTTTGTTTACAACAGAGCGCTATTGAACCGGATCGGCGCCGCTCAGGGCCGCATCGCTCTTCAGATTCACGACGGCGGAGGCATC
>X355_Hoffmanns_Two_toed_Sloth__coassemble_1831_pt1 | contig 110000 bp, 98 predicted proteins | sample X355_Hoffmanns_Two_toed_Sloth__metabat2_high_PE_009 | metagenome-assembled genome bin X355_Hoffmanns_Two_toed_Sloth | reverse complement strand
CGTTACTGTCATTCATCTTTTCTGTGAATTTAGTGGTTGGTAAAAATAAATATTAACCGGAGCCATCCCTGAACTGCCCGGCTATGGGCATGAGCCTCTCTATCTCTTCCGGCTTGTAATAGAATTTCCGGTTGATTTGCGTGCAGCCGATAGTGCGATTATCCCGCAGGGATTGCAGCGTGCGGGGACTTATGCGCAGCAGGTGGCACACCTCCTCCCCGTCGAGCCACTTCTGCATCTGCTTGTCATTGCAACGACGACATAACACGCCGACTTTCCCCGTCAGCGTCTCCACGCCGGAAAGAAGCGTTTCAAAGGTCTTCTTTTCGATAATTACTACTTCCATATACCATGTTTTGAGTTCGGGGTAAATGTAGCCAAACCTGCCCTCGCTGCCTCCGTTTTCGGTTTCGTGGCAGCTTGTGGCGTCCGTTTGGCACAATTTGGCGCCGTGTCGGTCGCATACTGAAACTGCTCTTGCTAACAATAGCTGGTATGCAGTGTGGGACGTTAATCCGTGCAGAGCCATAGAACCGGACGGATATTTCGCCCAATAGCCCAACGTCGCAACCAACCAATGTCGGAACCGACCAACGTGCGTATGCCGCTCGGATTATTCGGCTGCTTATCGGTCTGTTCCTGCCGATCTTCGGCTGTCCAGCCTGATGGTCGTACATTGGTTTCTACGGTAAGAAAATATTGGTTGTATAGCTTCTGCCGGAAATGGCAGTGGTGTTGTCGGAATGGCGACGTTTGGCGTTTTTGTTTTTTGAAAAGTTGTCTCGGAAGCCTCGGCTTTGCATCCAAGCGACAGGATGAATCGCTCGGCTTTATGCTGCGGTTGAAATCGGTTCTCCCGCAATCTGCCCGAAGGCGGATTTTTATGTTCGTCAGAACATAGCAAGGTGTGTATCGAGTTACTCGATACCTTTTGAGTTACGCTCAAAAGCCTTGGCTGTTCGCCTTCGTTTTCTCGCCTCGGCATAGCGAGAACTGCGTTCCGCTCTGCGCTCGGCTTGCCGAAAACGTTGCCCTGACGGGGAGCAATCGCCCCTCCGAAGTCGGGCGATTAGAACGAAATAGAATGGAATAGATGGCAAACTATTCAAAAAAGCCAAATAGGAGAGTTCCGTTTTCATCGAAAATACATACCAACGATTTATCCGTTTCATACTGCATCTCATCCTTCGAAACAATCATTCTATCGGAACGGCATTGGTGTAAAATCGTACACGAGCTACATTTGCGGAAAACTCAAACGATGAAACGATTTCATACAATCCTTATACTAAGTATCTGTATCGGCCTTCCTACCGCTCTTTTCGGGCAAGGCTATGCGAGTAGCGAATACCTCTCGTCCTCTTCTTTGAGGGACGAAGCAGGAGGCAGATTCGGTTCGGGAGCAATGTGGCGTTTTTCGGGGCGGTACACGCTGCCTCTTTCCGTGAAGCGAAACGACCGGGGACAACTCGTCGCATGGTCGGCGACGTTCAATTGTACGTATGCTTCGCTTCAAAACGAGGGTACGGCCGCCGCGCTGAATCCTGACCGGATTCTGAATACGAGTCTGAACGTATCGCACCTGCGCCCCATCTCCGAACGATGGAGCTTGATCGCCTCATTGGGTTGCGGCATTTATACCGCGCCGAATCAAATAGCATGGCGCAGCATACTGGCCAACGGCGCTGTCGTTTTCGTCTATAAGTTGCGGGAGAATTTCGACATCGGTGTGGGTGCGGGTTTGACCAACTCGTTCGGCGTACCGATGATTCTGCCGATGGGTTATTTGAACTGGCGTACCTCCGGCAAATACGAAATTCGGGTGGATATGTCGAGCGGGCTGAAAGTGACGGCGGCCAAATGGCTGAACCGAAAATTCAAACTGGAGCTGACCGCTATCGAAATGGACGGTATCTCCTCCGTGATGCGAATCGGCGGAAAGTCCAAAATTTACTCCTCGACAATGATGCGTTCGACCTTGTCGCCGACGTTCTGCATCTCCCCGAAAGCGAGTGTCTATTTTGGGATAGGCGGAAACTGGTTGCGTTCGATACGAATCTCGGATCGCGATTTCGGAGGATTTCTCGACAGTTTCCGCGAGGATGGCCATGATTTCGGCGTATCGCTTCGGGTAACGGCAGGATTTAACTGGAGTTTTTAGTCATGCAAATACTGATATTCAGAAGCTCTATATCGACACGAAACGATTTGAAAAGGCTCCGTGAATTATTGAGCCGATATCCGCAGGTCGAAAAATGGAATGTCGATTTGGAAGATTGGGAAAAGATTTTGCGAATAGAGTGTAACGGACTGACTGCCGGTGAACTTATCGTAGCGCTTCGGACGGTAGACATTTACGCCGCCGAACTCGTATAACCGCAAAAATTATCGTAATTTTGAAAATTATAAGTGAAAATAAAATGGCAAAGTATATTATCATAGAAGACGAACGGCTGGCTTACGAGGAGATCCGACGGATGATGCAGCGCCTGCGCCCCGATTATATGCTGACGGGATGGGCCACGGGTGTCGAGCAGGCCGTTTTGCAGCTCGCATCGGGAGGCATCGACCTGATGATTGTGGACATTCGTCTCTCCGACGGATTGAGTTTCGAGATTTTCGAACGGACGGCAGCGGATATTCCGGTAATCTTTACTACCGCTTACGACGAATATGCGCTGTGGGCATTCAAGGTAAACAGCATCGACTACCTGCTCAAACCCGTCGAGGAACAGGCGTTGGAGACGGCTCTCTGCAAGTTCGAACGGAATCACTTGCCGCGTACCGCCACACCCGAACTCAAGCGGCTCGAAGCGACCTATATGACCGGAATCCGTAAAAACCGCTTTCTCGTCCGGTCGGGAGATACGTTCCGCTATGTCGAAACATCCGACATAGCATTTTTTTACAGCGAGGAGAAATATGTCTTCCTTCATCTGTTTTCCTCGCGTCGCTACATCGTCGATTATACATTGGAACAGTTGGAGACGATGCTGGACGAAGCCAGCTTCTTTCGGGTGTCACGCAACTGTATCGCCAATATTCGGGCCGTCGGGAAGGTCTCCCGTTATTTCGGCGGTCGGCTGAAAATATTCTTTTCGCCGGAATGTCCTCACGAAGTTATCGTCAGCCGCGACCGCACGGAGCGGGTCTTGCAATGGATTGACGATATACGGTAAACACGTCCGAACCATGAAAAAGAACACGATTTTGTTTTTCGTCCTGCTGATTGCTGCATCATTGCTGCTTTTCATCCATACCTTTTCCGTGCTGGCACATACGCCGGAAAGGACTGGGGGCGAAGGATTATGGGTGAATTTCTTGATGAATCTGCCCTGCTGTATCCTTATCGGGTATGCGGATTATCGGGTGGCCAAGTCGCTTCAAAAGCGATTTCCCGACCGGAACGTCATACGAATTGCATCGAGTATCTTGCTGACGGCACTGCCGGTGGGACTGTTTGCCGTTGCTATCAATTATGCCATCGCACGGTTGTATGCACATCCATTCAGCATCGCGGGCAGCGTATTCCCTATTATGTTATGGAACAGCCTTATCGTGCTTTTCATCGAACTGTTTTTCTATAATCGCCGGCAGATCGAACAACAACGTCGGTTGGCCTTGATGGAGAAAGAAAAAGCACTTTACCACTTCGAGACGTTGAAGAACCAGATCAACCCCCATTTTCTGTTCAACAGCCTCAATGTCTTGGCATCGCTCGCTTACGAAGATGCGGAAAAGACCAACCGTTTCGCCAAGAAACTCTCCGGAGTTTACCGTTATCTGCTTACGACACACGACAGGCCATCGGTCTCGGTCGCCGAAGAGCTGGCTTTCGTCGAATCCTATCTCTATCTGGAGCGTATTCGTTTCGGAGATGCTCTGCGAATCGAAATCGCCGACTGCGAGAGGTGGTACGATCGGCAGATCATTCCAGCCAGCGTGCAGATGTTAGTGGAGAATGCGTTGAAACACAACATAGCGACGCCCGAAATGCCACTGACCGTACAAATTTCGGTCAGTCCGGAGGGTATTGCAGTCGTCAATAATCTGCAACTTCGCTCCAGCGTCATGCGTAGTGGTATAGGGCTGAAGAATTTGCAACACCAATATGCGCTTTACGACCGACGTATCAAAATCGAATCTGCGGACGCCTCTTTTACCGTAAAGATTCCTTTTCTGAATTAACTTAGAAAACATATCTGTTTTTCAGTGGAACAATGATTACTATTCCAAGCTAATATCATTGTCTCTCTGGAATTTCCATGTCAATATGGCGAGAATGTTTCAAAATTATATTGAATTGAGTAACAATACGACTGAACTGTATCTGCTTTGATGGCCTGATGCTGTTCGCTTTATAAAAAATAAATCTCCTCCGAGTCCCATTTCAACAAAAACTCGAAGAAACTGATTTATTTACTTATAAAACGAACATTTATGACACATCATATTACGGCGGATCGTTTGGTAGAATCCGCCATCAAAGCTGTTACGGAAGAACTGTTCCGCGACTTCGATAACACGCTTCGTACCCTCTGCGACGAGGAAGACGACCGCAAAGCCGTTTTTCGCACCCTGCGTTATGCGCGTATCCGCCTGCACGTATTATGCGGCTATATCTCGAAAGAGGAAACGCCGGAGAGTCGTACTCAAATTCGTTTCCTGCATATCGTCATCGGATATATCGACACGGAGTTGGAGATATTGAATCGCTACGGAGATACTTATCCGCTGAAACCTCATGCGTACAAACGGTGTTGGACAGGAGCTGTTGTCGAACTGGTCGAGTTGATATACGCCCTGCACGAGATGAAACGTATCGACAACGGGGAGATAGCCATGAACGAACTGGCCGGATTCTTCGGCGAGTTGTTCGGCATTCGTCTCGATGCGCGAAATCTTTATGACGCTTATACCGACATCAAACGGCGTAAGGGCGATAGCCGTACCTATTTTCTCGACAAGTTACGCGAGCGTCTGAACCTGCGAATGCAACGCGACGATGAAAAAGAGCGGGAGCGGCGACGCTGATTAAATAATGCGGATGGAAAATTCTGTCCGCATTTTGCATTAACATAGTCGTCGATTTTGTTTTTTCCAAGAAAAACGTTATATTTGCATAGAGTTGTTTGACGAGATGCAAAGCGCAGTAGTTCAGCGCAGTTACACGGTCACTAAATCGTTACTGACAACTTTCTTAATCTCCACTCTACGCTGTCATTCAGACAGATACATTAAAGTTTCTTATCCCCTACAAAGATAGATAAAAGTCGGGAGGGTTCAAAACCGGATTGTGTCCGATCCGGCAAAAACTTCCGACAAATAAGAGTGCCGTTACGACACCAAAGATACGAAAAGTCAAATAATTTTCCTATCTTTGCTAATGCAACCTCAAAGGGGGCTGCTACATATTAAAACGTTGCACGAAAGTGTAAGTTCTATTCTCCATCCAACGAAATCTGGTAAATTTCAATCATAGCGGGAATAGGCATCATTATTTCTGCGTCACGGCTTGTGGCGTGGGATTGTGGCCTATTTAGCTATGAAGGTTTACCAGAGCCTGTTGGATGTAAGTAGGATTTCAGTTCCACGCTTTCTTTTTGTGGGCAGGCTCCGTCGGGACTGCGGGGCGCAAAATACAGACGAATGAACATCTTCAGCCGATTTTTCCGCCGTTTGTCCGGTGCGGCAGTCCGGGCCTTCCACTCCCTCTTCTCCCTGCGCAGGGAATCCGATGTCTACCGGGACAGCTGGTACCGTCCCGATCCCGACGAGGAGATATAACCCCGCACCGCAAATGCAAAAGCAACGACCGCCGGGCCAAATGAATTTGTCCCTGCAATCGTTGCTTCGTATTGACGGCCTGCGGCCTGTCCTGCCTTGTCCGGGCGCTACTTACGTCGCATGCCTCGCCTCTGCTCGGCATAAGCGTGCTCCGTGAGCAGCTTTCGCGGCTCGGCAAAGCACCGCTGCGCGGTAAACGCAAAAACAACGCCCCGCGGTCCGAATAAATTCGTTCCGCAACCGTTGTTTTCGCATTTATGCCGTCGGCATCTGCTTTGCACTCGCCTTGGCGCTACTTTTTCACCTTGGGCGCGAGCATCATGTTCATCTTCTTGCCGTCGAGCTTGGGCATCATCTCCACCTTGGCGAACTCCTCGAGGTCCGTGGCAAAGCGCAGCAGCAGGATTTCACCCTGCTCCTTGAAGACGATCGAACGACCCCGGAAGAAGACGTAGGCTTTGACCTTGGCTCCCTCCTTGAGGAAATTTTGCGCGTGCTTGAGCTTGAAATTGTAGTCGTGGTCGTCGGTCTGCGGACCGAATCGAATCTCTTTTACCACAACCTTCGTCTGGTTAGCCTTCAGTTCCTTGGCCTTCTTTTTCTGCTGGTAGAGGAACTTCTGGTAATCGTCGATGCGGCATACCGGGGGCTCGGCCTTGGGCGAGATCTCGATCAGGTCGAGTTCCAGCTCGTCGGCGAGTTTGAGTGCATCGCGGATCGGCAGAACCCGGGGCTCACCGACGTTGTCACCGACCACGCGCACTTCGGGAGCCGTGATCTCGTTGTTGATCCGGTGGGGGTTCTCCTTGACGGGCGGACGGCGCCCGAAGCGGTTGTTGGCATTGGCTGCCGGTTTCGGTCTGTTATTCCCGGGGGTAAACGGCCTCGGCGGGAATGGTTTCGGTGCTGCGATAGTTGTACGTATTAGTTAAGTTAATAATGTGTTGTCTTATTTCTTTTCGAGTTTGTTGGCCTCGACCTCCTCTTTGACCAGTCCGGCGATTAGGTCGCGGAACGCCTCCATCGACATCTGACCCTTGTCGCCCTCGCCCTGTGCGCGGACCGACACGAGTCCTTCGGTCTCCTCCTTCTCGCCGACGATCAGCAGGTAGGGGATGCGCTTGAGTTCGTTGTCGCGGATTTTGCGGCCGATCTTCTCGTTGCGGTCGTCGACCTCCGAGCGGACGTCGCTGCGGTTGAGGAACTCCGAAACCCGCTGGGCGTAGTCGTTGAATTTCTCCGAGATGGGGAGCACCACGACCTGCTGGGGCGAGAGCCACAGCGGGAATTTGCCGCCCGTGTGCTCCAGCAGCACGGCCACGAAACGCTCCATCGAACCGAACGGTGCGCGGTGAATCATGATCGGGCGGTGGAGCCGGTCGTCGGCGCCCTTGTACGTGAGGTCGAAACGCTCCGGGAGGTTGTAATCCACTTGAATCGTGCCCAGCTGCCACTTGCGGCCGATGGCATCTTTGACCATAAAGTCGAGCTTCGGCCCGTAGAAGGCGGCTTCGCCCAGTTCGACCACCGTCGTGAGGCCCTTCTCCTTGGCGGCCTGCATGATGGCCGATTCGGCCTTCTCCCAGTTCTCGTCCGAACCGATGTATTTCTCCTTGTTGTTCGGGTCGCGGAGCGAAATCTGCGCCGTGTAGCTGTCGAATTTCAGCGTCTTGAAGATGTAGAGCACGATGTCGATCACTCGCTCAAATTCTTCGAGAAGCTGATCCGGGCGCACGAACAGGTGCGCGTCGTCCTGCGTGAATCCGCGCACGCGCGTCAGTCCGTGGAGCTCGCCCGACTGCTCGTAGCGGTAGACCGTTCCGAATTCGGCCAGACGCACGGGCAGCTCCTTGTACGAACGGGGCTTCGACCGGTAAATCTCGCAGTGGTGCGGGCAGTTCATCGGTTTGAGGAGGTACTCCTCGCCCTCGATCGGGGTGTGGATGGGCTGGAACGAGTCCTTGCCGTACTTGGCGTAGTGGCCCGAGGTGACGTAAAGCTCCTTGTTGCCGATATGCGGGGTGATCACCTGCTGGTAGCCGTATTCTTTCTGCACGTTGCGCAAAAACTGCTCCAGACGGTCGCGCAGGGCGGCGCCTTTGGGCAGCCACAACGGCAGGCCCTGGCCCACGCGCTGCGAGAAGGTGAACAGTTCGAGGTCCTTGCCCAGTTTGCGGTGGTCGCGTTTCTTGGCCTCCTCCATCATCACCAGATACTCGTCGAGCATCGATTTCTTGGGGAACGAGATGCCGTAGATACGGGTCAGCATCTTGTTCTTCTCGTTGCCGCGCCAGTAGGCTCCGGCCACGGAGGTCAGTTTCAGGGCCTTGATGTACCCCGTGTTGGGGATGTGCGGTCCGCGGCACAGGTCCGTGAACGCGCCGTTGGTATAGAACGAGATGGTGCCGTCCTCGAGGTCCGTGATGAGCTCGACCTTGTACGGGTCGTTCTTCTCGGTGAAGGTCTTGAGGGCCTCCGCCTTGGGAACCTCGCGGCGCAGGAGCTGTTCCTTGTTGCGGGAGAGCTCCACCATTTTGTTTTCGATGGTCTGCAGGTCGGCCTCGGTGATGGGCACCGGGGAGTCGACGTCGTAGTAGAAGCCGTTCTCGATGGCCGGGCCGATGCCGAACTTGATGCCCGGATAGAGCGCCTCGAGGGCCTCGGCCAGCAGGTGCGACGAGGTGTGCCAGAAGGCGTGCCTGCCCTCTTCGTCGTCCCATTTGTAGAATTTGACCGAAGCATCCGCTTCGATCGGGCGCGTCATGTCCACCGTCGCGCCGTTTACCGAGGCCGCGAGCGAGTCAGCAGCTAAACGAGGGCTGATGCTCTCTGCAATCTGGTAAGCAGTAGTCCCTTCGGCATATTCTCTTACCGAGCCGTCGGGAAAAGTGATTTTAATCATTTGTTGTGTATCAATTAAAGTTTTCGGGGCCTTCGGCGCTTCCACAATTACGAGACGGAATACGCTTCCGGGTTGCCCGGTTGTTTCGTTTAATCCTCCTTTTCAGTCTGCGGCAGGTCCCTGACCGATACGTCGCGGCCGCCGCGTTCGCGCTCGGCGTGCTGCAGCGGGTTGCGCGTCCACTCGGCCCACGCGCGGCGGTGCTCCACGATGTCGATGGCCGTGTAGATCGCGTTGCGCATCGACTGCGGGTCGGCCTTGTCCTTTCCGGCAATATCGAAAGCCGTGCCGTGGTCGGGCGAGGTGCGCACGGCCGGAAGCCCTGCCGTGAAATTCACCCCGTCGGGCGACAGCGTCTTGAACGGCGCCAGTCCCTGGTCGTGGTACATGGCCAGGATGCCGTCGTATTTGGCGTATCCGCCTCCGGCGAAAAGTCCGTCGGCCGCGAACGGCCCGAAGGCCAGCACGCCCTTGCCGAACGCCTCGACGATGGCCGGCTTGATAATCTCCTGCTCCTCGCGGCCCAGCAGTCCGCCGTCGCCGGCGTGGGGATTGAGGGCCATGACGGCGATGCGGGGCTCGACAATCCCGAAATCCTCGACGAGCGAACGGCGCAGCGTGTGCAGGTCTTTGACGATCCGTTCCTTGGTGATGCTGCGGGCGATTTCCGACACGGGGATGTGCTTCGTGACCAGTCCCACGCGCAGCAGGTCGCTGCACATGATCATCATCGCTTCGCCGCCGAACTCGGCGGCCATATATTCGGTGTGCCCCGTGTAGCGGAAGTCGTCGGCCTGCACGGTCTCCTTGTCGAAGGGGGCCGTGACTATGGCGTCGAGATGCCCCTCCTTCAGGTCGCGGACGGCTGCGTTCAGCGCCTCCACGGCGGCGCGGCCCGCATCGGCTGCCGCTTTGCCCGGGACGATTTCGGCTCCTTCGCCGCAGGCCGCGAGATTGACCTTTCCGCGGCGTGCCTCGGCGGCCGAAGCCACGGGGTTGAAGGAGACAGGTTCTGTCTCCGCAAGGGTATTTCGGTAATAGGCGGCGGCTTTGGGCGAGCCGTAGACGACGGGGGTGAAAAGCTCCGTCATGCGCGGGTCGGCGAGCGCTTTGAGGATGACCTCCCAGCCGATGCCGTTCGTGTCGCCCTGCGTGATGCCTATTTTGAGTTTGTGTTCCGGCATAATCAATTTTGTTTCAACTTACAAAGTTATAAAATATTCAGAATACACAATGCCTGCAACCCCATTAAAATGATTTTTTACATCGCTTTACGCCCGCAGGTGCAATTTTTTATTATCTTTGTTGTAGCAGTCTGTGAGGGCTGCGGATATTTTTCGGATAAAAGCGCATCGGCTTTTTTCTTACCGTCGAAAATTGGACACTTTCGGGTAACGTAAGGAATAAAGGTTGATGCTCTCGCTGTTTTTCGGCGTGGGCATTTGCCGCATTCTACGTTACAGGTCGTCCAATACCTCGACGGTGGATCAGCATCTCTGCCCGCGCTTTTTTCCGGTAACGAGTTGCGAGAAATGAGAAGAAGTGAGCGAAAAATGTCGAAATGCAATGCTGAATTCGTCGAAACGGTCTTTTGCCTGATGTTCGAAACGTTCTGGATGGCTCCCTATGATCCGCGCAGGAGCGATCCGGTGCTGGCCTGCTTCGAGCGGCGGGCACGTTGCGCGTCGGTGCTGCTGGGCAAAACCGACCTCGCCTCGGCGACCGGGGCGCAGCTGCGCGAGGTGGCGAAGGCGGTCGCCGAACTGGAGGAGTCCGTGCAGCAGATTGCCGGAACCGGGCTGTTCCGGAGCCGGGAGTGCGCCGAAGCGCTGGAGCGGGTCCGCGGGATCAGGGAAGCGCTGGCGGAGCAGTGCGCCGCCGGAATTCTGAGCAGATGATCCCCGTCGCCATGGCGACGTTCAGCGATTCCGAACCCCGGCGGTCTGCCGGCCAGGGCGGAATGAACAATTTGCGGGTGACGGTGCGTGCCACCGGCTCCGTGACGCCGCGGCCTTCGTTGCCCATCACCACGATACCCTCCGGCGTGAGTTCCGCGCCGTAGATATTCTCCCCTTCCAGAAAAGTCCCGTAAACCGGGATGCCCTGCGCGGCTGCTGCGGCGAGTTGCGGGGCAAGTTCCGTGTAGTGTACCCTCACGCGGATGACGGCGCCCATCGTGGCCTGCACGACCTTGGGGTTGAAACAGTCGGCCGTGCCCGGGGAACAGAGGATGTCGGTGATGCCGAACCAGTCGGCCAGCCGGATGATCGTGCCCAGGTTGCCGGGGTTTTGCACGTCGTCCAAAGCCAGCGTCAGCCGCCCTTTCAGCGCCTCCGTATTCAATTCATAGCAAGGTATTTCGACCAGCGCCAGCGAATTGCCCGCAGTTTTCAGCAGCGAGAGGCGTTCCATGTCGCGCGGGGCGACGGTCTCGACTCCGGGGCCTTCGAAAACCCCTTCCAATGCAAACAGTTTGCGTACCCGCAGGTGCGAGGTGCGCAGTTCGCCGATGAGTTTCTCCCCTTCGGCGACGAAGAGTCCGTGTTCGGCGCGGCCGCGTTTGTCGGCCAGTGCGCGGACGAGTTGTATTTCGGCTTTGGTCATCGCTCTTTTTCGATGCTGTAAGTGGTTCCTTCGGTGGCGGGGTAGCTCTCGGGGAAGATCGCACGCGCCTCCTCGACCAACTGCGCCTCGTCCTTGTAACGCGACGAATAGTGCCCGATCACGAGGCGTCGGGCTCCCGCTTTCAGGGCCGCTTTCGCGGCGTCGGCGGTCGTCGAATGGCCCCGGTCTTTGGCTGCCCGCTGCTCCGCGGCGGCGTAGGTCGCCTCGTGGTACATCAGGTCGACCCCCTTGCAGAGCCCCGCGGCCTTGGCCGAAAAGTTCGTGTCCGAAAGGTAGGCATACGACCGCGGCGCATAGGGACGGTAGGTCAGCTCGGCATTGGGAATCACCTCGCCGCTTCCGAGCACGACATCCTCGCCCCGTTTGGCGGCGGTGATTTGCGCAATCGAGAGGCCGTATTTGGCGATCTTGAACTTTTCGACGTTCAGCGGCGGTTCTTTCTCCCGGAAGAGGAACCCGGCGCACGGCACGCGGTGGCGCAGCGGGATGCTCCACACCTCCAGCGTGCGGTTTTCCAGCAGCAGCGCATGCTTGGTGGTGTCGACCTCGGTCCACGTCACGGGGTAGGGCAGCTCGCTGTCGAAATAGCGGAGGTGGCAGGCCAGTATCTCGCCGAACGGCGCCGGGGCGAAGACCCGCAGCGGGGTTTTGCGGCCGTAGAGCGCCAGCGTCGAGATGAGCGGGAACAACCCGAAGACATGGTCTCCGTGGAGGTGCGAAATGAACACGGCCCGGATTTTCAGCGGGTTGATGCCGTAACGAATCAGCTGTTGCTGCACGCCCTCGCCCGCATCCACGAGGTAATACTGTTCGTGGATGTCGACCGCCTGCGCCGACGGATGCCGGCTCACGGTGGGCTTCGCGGAGGAAGAGCCTAATATGGTGACCGAGAAACTCATCTCTTTTCGATTTTATGGGATGCCTGCGGGCACCTCGCTGGTTCGTCCCGAATGGGAAATACGTCGGTATGTCCCATCCGTGCCGGACTGCGCGACGCACCGCATCCGTCTCCCTAAAATCAAAAACATGTTTATCTCAGCAGGAATCGTTCGCAATCCAGCGCCGCGATACATCCCGACGCTGCGGCCGTGATGGCCTGGCGGTAGTGGGGATCGCGGACGTCGCCGGCGGCGAAGACGCCTTCGACGCTGGTCTTCGACGTGCCCGGCTCGACTTTGACGTATCCTTCGGCGTCGAGCTTCAGCTGGTCGCGGAAAATCTCCGTGTTGGGGTGGTGGCCGATCGCCAGGAAGAATCCCGAAATGTCGATTTTCACCTCCGTGCCGTCGTTCTTGCGCAGCAGGGCCCCCGTGACGCCCGATTCGTCGCCCAGCACCTCGGCGGTGTTGTGCTCGAACAGCACCTCGATATTGGGGGTGTTGAACACCCGCTGCTGCATCGCCTTCGAGGCACGCAGGTGGGGTTTGCGGACGATCATGTAGACCTTGCGGCAGAGCGAAGCCAGATACGACGCCTCTTCGCAGGCCGTGTCGCCGCCGCCGACCACCGCCACGTCCTTCTTGCGGTAGAAGAACCCGTCGCAGGTGGCGCAGGCGCTGACGCCCTGGCCGCGGAATTTGGTTTCGGACGGAAGCCCGAGGTATTTGGCCGAGGCTCCCGTGGCGATGATGAGCGTTTCGGCCTTGATTTCCGTGGTGCCGTCCACGACCACGTGGAACGGCCGCGACGAGAGGTCCACGGTCGTGACCATCCCCGAGCGGATGTCGGCGCCGAAGCGCTCGGCCTGCTTGCGCATCTGGGCCATCAGGTCGGGACCGGTGACGCTTTCGGGATACCCCGGGAAATTCTCGACGTCGGTCGTCGTCGTGAGCTGCCCGCCCGGCTCGATGCCTTCGTACAGCACCGGACTGAGGTTGGCCCGCGAGGTGTAAATGGCTGCGGTGTACCCTGCGGGGCCGCTGCCGATGATCAGTACTTTTACTGCTTCTGCCATATCGGTTGTATTTTGTAAGTTTCTGTTTTGCCGCCGCGGTTATCGCACCGCGGCCGGGACTCGTTCGGGTATTGCGTTTTCTTCATTATTCATACCGAATTCCGTCAGCCGCTGTCCCAGGTAGTCGAATTCCGCCCAGCGGCCGTTCTTCCGCACCCGGACGATGCTCTCGGCCGGGATGTAATCCACGATTTCGTATTCGGGTGGAATGACGTAGCGTCCGTTCCGGTCGATCAGCCCCATGCCGCCGGGCGTCTCGACCTCGGCACGCCCTTCGCGGAAATCGCCCGCCCAGGTGAAACGCGACGCGATGACGGGGTTGTTGTCCGTATCCACGAACCCGAATCCGCCGTCGTCCTCGACGCAGACCAGCCCTTCGAACACGTGGCTGGTCCAGCGGTGTCCGGTCAGGCGGCGCTGCGGGGCGTATTCGGCCGCGATGTCCGAGACCTGCATCGGGTCGCCCGCCGCGCGGATTTGCCGCCGCAGGGTTTCGAAGGCTTCGGCATCGCCGTCGGGCGTGCCGAAACCGGCGTCGTGATAGCGCAGGGGAATGAATCGCCCGCCGCACCAGCGCAGGTTACCGGCCCGGAGGTTGTTGTGCGAAAAGCCCAGTTCACGCAGCGCGGTCTGAAGCGCGTCGAGCCCTGCGAGCAGCCGTTCGGCGGGTTCCGTCAGCAGCGCTTCGGCGAAACTCCGGCCTGCGGGCAGGCGCTGGAGCACCAGGTCGCAGGCCTGCGGATGCTCCGTGGCATCCACCCAGCAGAGTTCGCCCGGGAGGATGCGGTACTCCGCAAGCCACTCCGTGTTGAGGCGTCCTGCCTGCGATGCGGTTCGCTCCACGGCGGCCAGCGCCGCGGGCGAGAGCGGCAGCGAGAGCAGCCACCGTTCGCCGCGCCAGTCGATTTCGGCTTCGGCGAAGCGCGTCGTGCGCATCAGCTGCGGAATGCCGCCCGTTTGCATGACGGGACGGGCTTCGGTGAGCGTTGCGAACGAGATTTCGGGCGTTTGGAGCGCCTGTATGAAGGTGTGCAGGGTCGGGGTCATGGTTATTCGGTTTTAACGCTGATGGAACCGATGTTGAGCATCGTGATGAGTTGTTCGGTCGAGGCGTTGTAGCTCATGCCCCGGAACGGCGGCATGGCTCCGGGGCCTTTGGCTTCGCGGATCGCTTCGTTGAACACCTCGGGCATGGGGCTCGAACAGTCGTAGAGCACCGCGGCATAGCGGTTGGGGTAGCCGGCCTCCTCCTCCGAGGGGAAGAAGACCGTTCGCGGGGTGTCGCCCGCGGCGATGTGGATATTTACGAGCAGCACGTTGCCGTCGGCCGTGCGCAGCGACTTGATCTGCTCGGCCACGGCGCAGAGTTCGCTGTTGTCGCAGTCGGTGGCCTCGCCGTCGGTGATGTTGAAGACGATGGGCGGGAAACTCTCCGCATGGGCCGGGTCGGCGCACCACGCCGCGGCGATGTCGCGCACGCGGCGCAGCGCTTCGCACATCGGGGTCTGTCCCACGGCCTCGGGCTCCACCCACGCCGGGGTGGCGATTTCGCGCAGGGCGTTGCTGCCGTCGGGGAGCCTGTACTCCATGATCTCTCTCTTCAGCGGCGGCTCCTCGGCGGCCAGCTCCGCCACGGAGATCACCTCCCGGCCGCCCGGCAGCAGCGAGTAGACCTCGTCGTCGCCCGAATAGCCCAGCACGGCGATGTCGTAGTAGTCGCGGACGCCGTCGCTGCGGCGGGCCCGTTCGATCAGTTCGAACAGCATGCCGTTGGTGATGGAGGCCACGGCGTCGGCCTTGGTCATCTGCCGTCCGCGGAAGCGGATTTTCTCGGCCATCGACCCCGAGCCGTCGATGATGAAGATGAAGGCCGTGCGGTGCGTGCGTGTGATGCTTTGTATGTACATATTTTAATTATTTCAGTCCGCGGACCGTGTAGTAGTCCTCGCGTCTGTCGTCGTCGTTGTCGCAGTCGAGGCCGTAGCTGACGGCCATGTCGAGCGAGCAGTCGCGGTCGCGGTCGGCATCGGTGGCGCGGCGCATCGCCTCGTGGGCGTTGCAGCCTGCGGCGACGGCGTCGTTCAGCTCTTCGGCCGTCGGCACGCGGCCCAACATCGAAGCGTAGATCTGCTCGGCCCAGCTGTGGGCGTAGTCGTCGTAGTGGACGGCGAAGACCCGGAAGCGGTTGTCCACGGCGGCCGTCGTCGCGAGTTCGCCTCGCTCCACGGCGTCGAGGATTGCCGCGACCTCGCGGCGGGTGATGTACTGTCCGGCCAGGTCGAGCCAGCGGCCGCTGCCGTCGTAGTGCGGATCGAGGCTTCCCTTGCCGAGCATCGCCCCCAGCGCCGCCACGATGGCCTTGTTGTAGAGCTTCAGCCCGCGGCGCAGCGCCGTGGCGCGGATGATGGCTTTATTGTGGGTGTATACCGGGGCGTCGGGGTCGCGCTCCTCGAGTCCGTGGAGGATGTTCACGGCCTCGACCATGGCGCCTGCGACGTAGGGGTTGTACTCTTCGAAATTGATGACGTCGCGGCAGACCGTGCGCCGGTCGCGGGCCGGCCACTTTTCGATGTCGCGCACGGCGCCGAAGCTGGTGAGGTTGGCCCCCGGCATCAGGTGGGAGTGCCCGTCCTTCTCGATCAGGTACGAGTAGGGGAACGCCGAGGTGTCGTGGTGGTAGGAGTGGTGCCCCATGACCATCGTGAAGGCCCCTTCGAGGGCCGGCGACATGATGTAGGCGCTCGAGGCGAACTTGCAGCCCCGCAGGTGCACGGCCTGGTGCACGGCGCCGCTTTTGAAGAGGTGGTTGCTCTGGTTCGAGCCGCTTCCGGCGTTGAAAAACGAGAACATGCCGGCGATGAGCAGCGACGATTTGTGGTGCGAGACGGTGTAGGGTCCAGCGAAGATCGAGGCGGCCTCGCCGTTTTCGCAGTGCGAGTTGGCGAAGAAGAGCGATTCGGCGGCCGTGAAGCCCTTGTCCAGCCGGCAGCTTTCGCCGACGAAACAGCGTTCGACGATCGAGCCGTTGCCGATGACGGCGTTTTCGGCTGCAATCGTGTCGTAGGCCTTGACATCGACGCCGATGCGGACGCCGTCGCAGAGGGTGGCGTTCTCGAGAATCGACGCGCCGTCGATCTCCACGCCGTTGCCGATGCGGACCTCGCGGATGAAGCGTGCGCCGACGATGCGGCATCCGCGTCCCACGTCGCCCATCTCCGACGAGCGTTCTTCGGCGTATTCGCCGACCATTTTTTCGAGTGCCGCGATGGTTTTCGGCCGGTGGCGGTAGACAGCCATCACGTAGGCGATTTGCGCCGACATCGTGTCGAATATCTTCACCGTGCGGCCGCCGCATTCGTTCATCGTGGCGACTCCCGTGCCGTTGCCGAATGCCGAGCGGCGGCGGCATTCGAGTGCCGTGACGCCTTCGATGAGCGACGCTTCGCCGATACGGTAGTTGGCAACCCGCGAACGGATGATTCGGGCTCCCCGGGCGATCTCGACGCACCCTTCCAGATGGCTCTGGTGGAGTTGAAAGGGTTCGAAATCCGGAGCGACCCGCACTTTCGTCCAATCTTCGGCCGAATTGCCGAATGCTTCGAGTGCGGCGATCTCCGCGGGGGTTAAATTCCGGAATGAAATCATCTTACCTATAAAGTTTTGAATGCAAATATAGCAATTTGCGTCTAAATCACAAACTCGCTTTCCGCGGCGGGGAGCTCGTTCCCTGCGTGGTCGATTCCGATCCGGCGGCCGTTGCGCACGACCTGCGCCCTGCCGTTGCGGAAGGGTTTCACGGCTTCGCAGCCCGGAAAGCTCAGGCAGCTCCGGCCCGCCGTGTCGATGTAGTGCCACGTGCTGCCCAGCAGTACGGCGGCCAGTCCCTCTGTGAAATCGAACCCGCTGTCGTAGAGCGGGGGTATGACGACCTGCGACGGCGTGCGGTAGCCCCAGCGGCCATTCTCGACGAACAGTTCCGGGGGGCTTTCGCCGGCCGAAGGCTCCCGGCCGCCGGCCTGCCGGACCGCTTCGTCCAGCAGTTCCGCGAGTCCGAAAAGCCGCAGCGACGGGGCGCAGAGCAGCTGCGCCACGCGGTACTGCACGGCCCTGCCGCGGCGTTCGAACAGGGCGAGGGCTTCGCGGTAGGCGGGATCGGCGGGGATAAGCCCGGGCGAGAACAGCAGGCCGTCGGCGCTCCCGTAGCGTTCCCAGAGCGTCGGGTCCTCGGCCAGCGCATGCAGGGCCGTGGAGATCAGGGCTGCGGGGTAGTCGTCGAGGCGTTCGTTGAAATCCCCGGCCGTGCGGGCCGGATGCTGGTAAGCCGCCGTACCCAGTTCGGGGCTCGCCTCCCCGGCGAAGGCGGGCAGGAAAGTGGCGTCGAAATCGATCGGATGCAGTTGCTGATTCCTGTCGACGATGATGTTCGCGGGTTTCAGGTCTCCGTGGGCGCAGTCGTCGGCGACCAGTCCGGCGGCCAGCGCGTCGAACGATTCCGCAAGGCTCCGGAGTTTTGCCGTGTCGTGAGCGACAGCCGCCTCGATAGCCGCTTTGTGCAGGGTCTCGCCCTCGATCCAGTCACCCAGAATCACATCGACCCAGACACCCGTTTCCGACGACGTGTAGAGATAAAGTTCTTTTTCGAGCAGTTTGTCCCCGTATATTTCCCGGAGATGGCGCATCGTTCGCAGGTAACAGCGCAGCGAGCGGATGCGTCCGTCGTGGCGGATGCGGAACACGACGGCCGAATTTCCGACGCTGTAACGGGGGCGTCCCTGCTCGTCCAGACACAATTCCACGTCGCCCAGCGTGCGTGTCAGGCCGCGGGAATCGGAGAGGGACAGCAGGTATTGACGAAGGGTGAACATGGCGTCGGGTCGGATTTTCAGGCGGGGCCGGGATGCTCCGGGACGGCGCAAGTTACGAAAAAATCGGATAAAAACGCCGGACGTTGAGTCCGGCGTTCTGTTTGTATGGTACCTCTCGGGCGGGGCGGTTCGAACGCATTCAGTCCTTCGACAGCCCCTAAAACAAGCGTCTTACGCTTGGTCGGGAGCACAGAACCGGTTTTGAAACGTTCAGTCCTCCGGCTGCCCCTAAAACAGGCGTCTTACGCCTGTTAGTGGCAGTTGCAGTGGCCGTCGTGGTCGTTGCAGCCTTCGCCGCAGCCGTCTCCGCAGTCTCCGCACGAGCAGCCGCCCTGCAGGTCTTCGGGGGTCACGTCGCGCACCGAAACCACATCCACCTCGAAATTGAGCGTCTTGCCGGCCATCGGGTGGTTGAAATCCATCTTCACGGTCTCGTCGCCGATCTCCTTGACGATACCCATCATGCGGTTGCCCTGGGCGTCGCTCATCGGGACCTGGCTTCCTTCGAAGAGAATATCTTCGGCCAGTTTGCCGTCTACCATGAATATGTTTTTCGGCAGGTCGACGATGGCGTCGGCGATCAGTTCGCCGTAGCCGTCCTTGGGCTCGAGGGTGAACGAAACCGATTCGCCGATCTCCTTGCCCAGGATTGCCTCCTCGAATTTGGGAAGCAGCATGCCCGTCCCGAAGATGAATTCGAGGGGCTGGCCCGGACGCGACTGGTCCGCGATCTGTCCGTCGACGGTGAGCTTGTAGTCTACGCCGACCATTTTGTTCTGTTCTACTTTCATTGTGCTTATTATAAAGTGTTTAAGTTTTTTTCGTTTTATCGCTCCGGTCTGTTGTTGTCGCGGCTTGTGGCCGCGTTTACAAATTTGACCCTCCCCCGGCTAAGAGCCGGGTTTTAGGGGCGATGCCTGGTATTTGCGGTTCAGAAGCGATTTTCCGCTACCCTCTCCTCTAAAACGCCTTCTTAAGGCGTCAAAGGTACGCACTTCGGGGCGAGTTGCCAAATAATCGCAAGAAATAATTGTGCCGCAGAGGATAAACCGCCTGCATATTAAAACGCAAGAACGATTTTTTTCGTATATTCGTCTACGATATGGAACGGATAATCATTACCGGCGCGGCCGGGAATCTGGGATCGCTGCTGGCGCGGGAGATGGCCCGCGACGGGGTCCCGCTGCGGCTTTTCTGGCACCGCAGGCCGGTTGCCGACGACCTGGCGGCCTGCCCCGGCGTCGAGACCTGTCAGGTCGATCTGGGGCGTCCCGAAACCCTCCGCGGGCGTCTGCGGGAGGGCGACACCATCGTCCATTTCGCCGGGGTGCTCTTCCAGGCCGATCCCCAGAAATTCCTTCATACGACCAATACGCACTATTTCCGCAACCTCCTCGACGAAGCCCTCCGGGCCGGGGTCCGGCGGATCGTCCTCATCAGTTTCCCGCATGTCGAGGGCGAGACGACCCCCGAAAAACCAGCCCGCGGCCGGTTGGACGGCCATCCGGTCTCGGTCCACGCCGCCACGCGGCTGGAGGAGGAACGCCTGCTCTTTGCGCACTCCGACCGGCTGGAGACTGTGAGCCTGCGCGTGGGGATGGTCTACGGACGCGGCATCCTGATGATCGACGCCGCCCGTTGGTTCTCACGCCGCTGGCTGCTGGGGGTGTGGCGCCGTCCGACGTGGATTCACCTGATTTCGGCGCCCGATTTCGTCGCGGCGGCGCAGGCCGCGGCCTGCAAACCCGGCATCCGGGGCATCTACCACGTCGGCGACGAGGGCGTGCAGACCCTCCAGCAGTTCCTCGACGATGCCGCCCGGCGGTGGGGCACGAAGCGTCCGTGGCGGATGCCGCTGTGGATGATTTATGCGGCGGCCCGGGGATTCGAATCCGTCTCGCGCATCACCGGATGGCGTGCCCCGCTGACGCGCGATTTCATCACGATCGGCCGCGTCTCCTATTACGGCGACACGGAGCGGATGCGCCGCGAACTGCTTCCCGAACTGCGTTACAGGACTTACCGCGAAGGACTGGAGATATTGTAAGAAAAACGGCGGCGATCTGAAAGCGCCGCCGTTTCCGTCTCCCGGATGCCGCCGTTACTCGCAGTTGCGGCAGCAGAGGTTCCTATCGCCATAGCCGTTGTCGATTTTCGACACGTAGGGGAAGAATTTCGATTCGCCGATCCATGCCAGCGGGAACGCCGCCTGCTCGCGCGTGTAGGGGTGTGCCCATTCGCCTGCGATTTCGCGGGCCGTGTGGGGGGCGTTGGCCACCACATTGTCCGCCTCGCCGACGGCCGCCTCGCATTCGCGCTTGATGCTGACGAGCGCCTCGATGAAGCGGTCCATCTCTTCCTTGGGTTCCGACTCCGTGGGTTCGACCATCAGCGTCTCGTGCACGGGGAACGAGAGCGTCGGGGCATGGAATCCGTAGTCCATCAGGCGGTGGGCGATGTCGCCGCAGTCGATGTTGTAATCCTTCTTGAAATTCGTCAGGTCGAGGATCATCTCGTGGCCCACGCGGCCCGTCTCGCCCGAATAGTAGGTGCGGTACTCCGGAGCCAGCGCCGCCGACATGTAGTTGGCATTGACGATGGCCATTTCGGTGGCTTTGCGCAGTCCGTCGGCCCCCAGCATCTTGATGTAGCCGTAGGTGATCGGGAGCAGCAGCGCCGAACCCCACGGGGCCGAAGCGACCGCCGTGATGCCTTCGTCGCCGCCCGTGGCCACGACCGGATGCGAGGGCAGGAACGCCCGGAGGTGCTCCGCAACGCAGATCGGACCCACGCCCGGACCGCCGCCGCCGTGGGGCATGGCGAAGGTCTTGTGGAGGTTGAGGTGGCAGACGTCGGCCCCGATGTAACCGGGATTGGTGAGTCCCACCTGCGCGTTCATGTTGGCGCCGTCCATGTAGACCTGTCCGCCCGCGTCGTGAACGGCGTCCACGATCTCGCGGATGCGGCTTTCGAAGACTCCGTGCGTCGAGGGGTAGGTCACCATCAGCCCGCACAGCTCCGAGGAGTACTCTTTGGCCTTGGCTTCGAGGTCTGCCACGTCGATGTTGCCGTTGGCGTCGCACGCCACCGTCACGATTTTCATGCCCGCCATGGCCGCCGACGCCGGATTGGTGCCGTGGGCCGACGCCGGAATCAGCACCACGTTGCGGTAGCCCTGTCCGCGGCTCTGGTGGTAGGCGCGGATCACCATCAGCCCCGAGTACTCGCCCGCAGCGCCCGAGTTGGGCTGGAGCGAGCAGGCTGCGAAGCCGGTGATCGTCGCGAGGTCCTTCTCCAAGTCGCTGATCAGTTGCATATAACCCTCGGCTTGGTCCGCCGGGGCGAAGGGGTGCATGTTCTGGAAGCCCGCGAGCGACAACGGCTGCATGAGCGCCGCGGCGTTGAGCTTCATGGTGCAGGAACCCAAAGAGATCATTGAATTGGCCAGCGATATGTCCCTCAGCTCCAGTTTCTTGATGTAGCGCATCAGGGCGCTTTCCGAACGGTAGGCATTGAAGACCGGCTCCTCGAGGTAGCCCGACCGGCGGCGCAGGTCAGCTGGAATGCAGCTTTCGGTGACGGGCTTCACCGCCTTGGCTTTCTTGCCTTTGGCCGCGGTGAAGATGCTCGCGACGGTCTCGATCTCCGCCGGGGTGGTTACCTCGTCGAACGACATGCGCACCGAGCCTTCGGAGGGGTAGTAGAAATTGATGCCCTGCTCGAGCGCCAGCGACTGCACGACGGCGGCTTCGGCTTCGACCTCCAGCGTGTCGAAGAACTCTTTCGACGTGAGTTTGTAATCCAGCGCCTCCAGGGCCCGGGCTACCGTGGCGGCGGCCAAGTGGGCCGTCTCGGCGGCGCGGCGAAGGCCTTCGGGACCGTTGTAGACGCAGTAAAAACCGGTCATCGAGGCCATCAGCGCCGAGGCGGTGCAGATGTTCGACGTGGCACGCTCGCGCTTGATGTGCTGTTCGCGCATCTGCAACGCCATGCGCAGGGCCTTGTTGCCCAGCCGGTCGACCGAGACGCCGATGATGCGGCCCGGCATGTTGCGTTTGAAGGCTTCGCGGGTGGTCATGTAGCCCGCGGCGGGACCGCCGAAGCCCATCGGCGTGCCGAGACGCTGCGCCGAACCCACGGCGATGTCGGCGCCCCATTCGCCGGGAGCCTTCAGCAGGGCCAGCGACAGCAGGTCGGCGGCGGCTGTGACGAGTACGCCCCGGGCGTGTGCCGCGGCGGTGAAATCCGCATAGTCGCGCACCGAGCCGTCGGCGGCCGGGTACTGCACGATGGCGCCGAACTCCCGGCCCGTGAATTCGTATTCGTCGTAGTTGTCGATGATCAGTTCGATGCCGAACGGTTCGCTGCGCGTCAGCAGCACGTCGAGCGTCTGCGGGAAGATGTTGCGGTCGACGAAGAGCTGGTTGCGGCCCTCTTTGACGGCCTCGCGCGAGCGCAGCGAAAACATCATGCCCATGGCTTCGGCGGCGGCGGTGCCTTCGTCCAGCAGCGAGCAGTTGCCGATCTCCATGCCCGTGAGCGAAATCACGGCGGTCTGGAAATTCAGCAGCGCCTCGAGGCGTCCCTGCGAAATCTCGGCCTGGTAGGGTGTGTAGGAGGTGTACCACGCGGGGTTTTCGAAGACGTTGCGGGCGACGGCGGCCGGCACGGCGCAGGGGTAGTATCCCATGCCGATGAACGAGCGCAGGGGGTGGTTGCGGTCGGCCAGCTCGCGGATGTGGGCGGCGAACTCGTATTCGCTCATTCCCTCGGCGGGAAGCGCCAGCGGTTTCTTGAGCCGGATGGACTGCGGGATGACCTGCGCGATGAGTTCGTCGGTCGATTTCATGCCGATCACGTCGAGCATGGCTTTGAGGTCTTTTTCGTTGCTGACGCCGATATGGCGTTCGGAAAACTTGTCGAACATACGAATATGGAGGGATTAAGTTACGATATTTTAACTTTCGGGGACTTTATCTGTACAAATGTAAGACAAACGGAGCGGACGTGCAAAAAATCCGCCGAAAAAAGTTTCGGCGGAAAAGGAGTCCGTTTCCGCGGCGCCGGGTCAGTACTTGAAACTGCTGCCGCCGATGAACTCGCGCAGGATCGACGTGGGCGGAATTTCGTCGGGCGGGATGGGGATGAAGTTGTCGAGGAACTTGAGCATCCGCCGCGCCTCGTCGTACTCCGGAACCGTGTCGGGGACCTCGCGCAGAATCTTCTCGGCGAAGGGACGCAGCACCGAAATCTCGTAGAACAGCGACGAATTGAGCATCACGTCGGCGTTCTCCTGGTAGGGGAAGATGTGTTTCTCCTCGCCGCGGCGCACCGAGGCCCAGCGCGAAAGCGTCGAGACGGCGTCGGCGCCCCGCTGGCGGTAGTCGCGCGTCAGGCGGCGCAGCAGGCGGTTGTCCGTCGTGGCGATGCGCGAAAGGTTGTCCATAGCCACCGACGTGAAGCACGAAATGTAGATGCGGAATTTCTGCGAGTCGGGGATCGAGGGCGTCAGCCGCGGGTTCAGGCCGTGGATGCCCTCGATGATGAGAATCGAACGCTCGTCGAGCGTCAGCGGGTTGTCGTGCTGCATGCGGCGCCCCGTGATGAAATCGTAACGCGGAATGTCGACGCTCTCGCCGCGGATCAGCCGCCGCAGGTGGTCGTTGAAAAGCTTCAGGTCGATGGCTTCGAGCGCCTCGTAGTCGTAGTCGCCGTTGGCGTCCTTCGGGGTCTTCTCGCGGTCGACGAAATAGTCGTCGAGCGAAATCATCACCGGGCGCAGTCCCAGCACGCCGAGCTCGATGCCCAGCCGCTTGGCCGAGGTGGTCTTGCCGCTCGACGAAGGGCCCGAGATCAGCACCATGCGGATGCCCCGGCTGACGGCCGCCTCGTAGATGGTGTCGGCGACCCAGGCGAACTTGCGTTCGTGGAAGGCTTCGGCGAGTTTGATCATGCCCCCGGCGTCGCCCGCGAGCGTGCGGGCGTTGACCGCGCCGATCGTCGGAACGCCCATCAGCGTGACCCACGACTGGTACTCCTGGAAGATACCGAACATCTTCTCCTGCTGGACGTTCTTGTGGAGCGTGTCGGGAGCCGTGCGCAGCGGCAGCGCGAGGTAGAAGCCGTTGTAGTAGGGCTGGATGTCGAAGAGCGTGACGTAGCCCGTCGAGGGGGCCAGCGAGCCGTAGAAATAACCCACCGTGTCGCCGAGCGTGTAGAGCTGGCTGTAAAGCCGCGGGCGGGTGTCCAGCAGGGCCACCTTGTCGGTGAAGCCCTCCTCGGCATAGCGGGCGCGGACCTCGCTCGTGAGCATCCGTTCGCGGGTGATGGGCAGGTTGCGCACGGAAAGTTCGCGCATGCGCCCCTGCAGCCGTGCGGCGTCGTCGGCCGTAAATTCGTCGATGCCGTCGATTTCGCAGTAGAAACCGCTCTGACCCATCGAGTGGCGGATGTGGAGCGTCTGCCCGGGATAGAGGTCCCGGACGGCTTTTTGCAGCAGGAACCATGCGGTGCGCTGGTAGACCCGGATGCCGGCGAACGAGGTGATGTCGACGAAACGGATCGTAACGGGGGCATATATCTTGTAGTTGAGCTCCTTGAGGCGGTTGTTGACGAAGGCCGCGAGGAACGGGTAGCGTCCGGGAGTCAGGCGCTTCGCGACCTCGAGCAGCGGGGTGCCCATCGGCACGTCGACCTCGATGCCGAGGTTTTCACAGATGACTTTGATGATGTCTGCCATAGCTGGTTTTTACAAAATAGAGTACGTAAAGATAGGAATTATTTGTACTTTTGACAAATCATAGCCCGATATAGAAAAACAGTGTCGACTAATATGAAAAAAATGTTTCGAACGCTCCTGATCGTCGTTGCGGCGGTCGCTGCGGCCTGCGCTCCCCGCGAGCGGACCCTCGTCGTGCTGTCGACCAACGACATGCACGCTAAAATCCAGAATTTCCCCCGGCTGGCTGCGGCCGTCGAGGCCTGCCGCGATACGGCGCAGTTGGTGCTGTTGGTCGATGCCGGCGACCGGTGGACCGGCAACGCCTATGTGGACAAGACCCCCGCGCCCGGAATGCCGATGATTGCGCTGATGAACCGGCTGGGGTATGACGTGGGGACGCTCGGTAACCACGAGTTCGACCACGGGCAGGCCTTTCTGGGACGCATGATCGACAGCATGGATTTCGAGGTCGTTTGCGCCAACGTGGTCAGCGACACCTGCACCTTCCCGCAGCTGCCGCCTTACGTCGTGATCGAGGAGGGCGGCATCCGCATCGGGTTCATCGGTGTGGTGACCAACTACGAGGGGCCCGGGCATCCCGCGGGCAATGCCGCGAGTTTCAAGGGGCTGGAATTCCCCGACCCGCAGCAGATGGCGATGAAATATGCCGCCGAGCTGCGTCCGAAGGTGGACGTGCTGGTGCTGGTGTCGCACATGGGCGACGACCGCGACGCGGAGCTGTTGGGCCGGGAGACGCTGTTCGACGTGGTGATCGGCGGGCATACGCATCAGGAGATCGATTCCCTGATAAACGGCACGCTGCTCACGCAGACGGGCAAGTATCTGAACAATGTGGGCGTTACGGAGATAAAGCTCCGCGGGAAAAAGGTCGAAAGCGTCGGTTACCGGCTGGTGCCGCTGGCCGGATATGCGCCGGACCCGCTGTATCAGGCCGAGGTGGACCGTTACTATGCCGATCCGGTGCTGAACAAACCCGTGGGCGAGTTCGCCGGGACGGCTGACAAATGGGGCGTGGCCAACTGGATGGCGGAGGCGGTGGCCGACGAGGCCGATGCCGACATCGGCATGTACCACATCGGCGGCGTGCGGCTGGACTCGATCCGCAAGGGCGGTGTGGGGATGGCGAAGATTTACGACCTGGAGCCGTTCGGCACCGAGATCGCCGTGATGCGGATGACGCCCGCCGACATGCGCCGCATGATCGTTTCGAAATACAACGACGAGGAGAACCGCAAGGAGGCGCACCGCATCGACCTGATCGCGACGACGCCTTACGTCATCGTGACCGACGCGAAGGACAACGCCGTCGACGTGCGTTTCCCGAAACTGCGCGAAGGCAGGCGTTACAAAATCGCCGTCAGCGATTACGTCTACAAGAATTACAACGACCTGAATTACACCGACGGAGAGATCACCGGCGTGAAGGTGGCCGATGTGCTGCTGGAGGAGTTGGAGGACGACAGCCCCCTGGCGCCGGACAACAAACCGCGGCAGGAGGTTCGCCGGAAATAAAACGCTGATTTTTTGCAGAATCGACGAAAAACACTACCTTTGTAGCCCCCGTGTGCGCGTATGTGATGCGCAGGCGAGGGCTACAAGTTTTATTATTAACCAATTAACGAGCGATTGTATCGCACAAATTTCCACAATGGAAGAAGTAAAAAACGGAGTCGTGAACGCGGATTTCGACTGGAACGCATTTGAAAACGACCTGGGCGTTTACGACCAGGACAAGGCCCAGATCACCGAGGCTTACGACAAGACGCTTTCGAACGTCAACGTCGGCGAAGTGGTCGAAGGTACCGTGACCGCTGTCACCAAGCGCGAGGTGCTGGTGAACATCGGCTACAAGAGCGAAGGTGTGATCTCCATTTCGGAGTTCCGCTACAACCCCGATCTGAAAGTCGGCGACAAGATCGAGGTCTATGTCGAGTCGGCCGAGGACAAGAACGGTCAGCTGGCTCTCTCGCACAAGAAGGCCCGTCAGCTCAAGAGCTGGGACCGTGTCAACGAGGCCCTGGAGAAGGACGAGATCATCAAGGGTTACATCAAGTGCCGCACGAAGGGCGGTATGATTGTCGACGTGTTCGGCATCGAGGCATTCCTCCCCGGTTCGCAGATCGACGTGAAACCCATTCGCGACTACGACGTATATGTAGACAAGACCATGGAGTTCAAGGTTGTCAAGATCAACCAGGAGTTCCGCAATGTGGTCGTTTCGCACAAGGCCCTCATCGAGGCCGAGCTCGAAGCTCAGAAGCAGATCATCATGTCCAAGCTCGAGAAGGGACAGATCCTCGAGGGTACCGTCAAGAACATCACCTCCTACGGCGTATTCGTCGACCTGGGCGGCGTGGACGGCCTGATTCACATCACCGACCTCTCGTGGGGCCGTGTGAACCATCCCGAGGAGATCGTGGCGCTCGATCAGAAGATCAACGTCGTGATCCTCGATTTCGACGAGGCCAAGAAGCGCATCGCGCTGGGTCTGAAGCAGCTCACGGCACATCCGTGGGAGGCGCTCGACCAGAACCTCAAGGTCGGCGACAAGGTCAAGGGCCGTGTGGTCGTGATGGCCGATTACGGTGCGTTCGTGGAGATCGCTCCCGGCGTAGAGGGCCTGATCCACGTATCGGAGATGTCGTGGAGCCAGCACCTGCGTTCGGCGCAGGAGTTCATGAAGGTCGGCGACGAAGTCGAGGCCGTCATCCTGACCCTCGACCGCGACGAGCGCAAGATGTCGCTCGGCATCAAGCAGCTCACGCCCGATCCCTGGGAGAATATCGAGACCAAGTATCCCGTAGGCACGAAGACCACCGCCAAGGTGCGTAATTTCACGAATTTCGGCGTGTTCGTCGAGATCGAGGAGGGCATCGACGGCCTGATCCACATTTCGGACCTCAGCTGGACCAAGAAGGTGAAGCATCCCGGCGAGTTCACGTCGGTAGGCGCCGATATCGAGGTCGTGGTACTGGAGATCGACAAGGAAAACCGTCGCCTCTCGCTGGGCCACAAACAGCTCGAAGAGAATCCCTGGAACGAGTTCGAGAACCAGTATTCGGTGGACAGCGTTCATGAGGGTACGGTGACCGAGCTGACGGACAAGGGTGCCGTAGTCGCTCTGGGCGAGAACATCGAGGGCTTCTGCCCCGCACGCCAGCTGGTGAAAGAGGACGGCACGACGCCGAAGGTGGGCGACAAGCTCGACTTTAAGGTGATCGAGTTCTCGAAAGCCACCAAGCGCATCACCCTCTCGCACCTGCGTACCTACGACGAAGCTCGTAAGGAGGCGTTCGCTGCCGAGAAGGCCGAGAAGCGTGCCGCTGCCGACGCTACGAAATCGACCGTGAAGAAGATCAACGCTTCGGTCGAGAAGACGACGCTGGGCGACATCGCCGGACTGGCCGCTCTGAAGAGCGCCATGGAGGCTGCCGAGGCCAAGTCGGCCAAGAAAGCCGCTGAAAAGAAAGAGGACGGGGAGTAATCTCCGCATCCGGGGAGGGGTGTAATTGCCCCGTATCCCGATAATCGGACACCCGCACGAATTTCGTGCGGGTGTTTTTTTGGCCGTCAGGCAATAAGTCGGTATATTTGAGGGTTCTTTAGAATAAAAGATGAATACGATGAAGAGGTTCGTTTTGCTTTTGTGGGTTGCCCTCGCCGCCTTTCCGGCCGGGGCGCTGTGTCTCGGGAATTCCCGCACGGCCGAAGACTGCGTGATGCAGCGGCGCTCGGAGCGGCGTCACCGCGGGTATGTGAAGGACGATTGGACGGTCTGGTATCAGGGCCGCAAGGTCGAAGGGGCCGTGGCTTCGTCGTTCGCCGACCTCGGAGGAGGTTACGGCAAGGATAACTGGAAGGTGTTCTATGCCGGCCGTGAGGTGAAAGGAGCTTCGGCCTCGTCGTTCGAGAGCCTGGGCCGGGGATACGGCAAGGATAACTGGCACACCTACCTGCGCGGGGTGCGCCAGCAGGGCGATGTCTCCCGGACGGAGGACCTCGGCGGCGGCTACAGCAAGGACCCGTGGTCGGTGTATTACCGGGGCCGGAAGGTCGAGGGGCTGTCGGCGTCGTCGTTCGTCAGTCTGGGCGGCGGCTACGGCAAAGACCCCTGGAAGGTGGTTTTCGAAGGCCGCGCGGTGAAGGACGCTTCGGCCTCCACGTTCCAGACGCTCGGCAAAGGCTATGCGAAGGATGCGTGGAAGGTTTATTTTCGGGGCGAGGTGATTCCCGATGCTTCGCCCGCGTCGTTCGAGGTGCCGCGGCAGCGGTAAAACCGCCCGGGTGTTTTCATATATGAGGCTTTTCCCAGCGGAAAAGCCTTTTTTCGTGTGCCGGGATTCCGGAAAAAGGGCCTATTTCTATCCGGGCATCGTTTTTGTTTTCTCCGGAGAAAATATCGGACGGATGAACAGACTGAAACCCCATTTGGCCCTGCTGCTGTGCAACATCGTCTGGGCCATGGATTACCCCTTTTACAACCTGGTGCTGCCGCGCTACATCCACCCGATGGCGTTGGTTTCGGCATCGCTCATAGCCACGGCCCTGCTGTCGCTCGTGCCGCTGCTGTGGCAGAAGGCCGAGAAGGTCAGCTGGGCCGACGGCCGCAAACTGATCGGCGCGGGACTGCTGATCGGCGTGTTGCGCAAAATCTTCATCATGTACGGTTTGTCGATGACCTCGCCGATCGACGGTTCGATCATCGACACCATCGTGCCGCTGCTGGTGCTGGTGCTTTCGGTGCTGCTGGGCATGGACCGGTTCACGAAACTTAAGATTGCGGGGCTCGTGCTCGGCATGGCCGGAGCCGTGGCGGTGGTGCTGGCGGGCGCCTCGTCGGCCCATGCGCATTCGCACCTGTGGGGCAACGTGATGATATTCCTCTGCGCCTGCGTCACCTCTTTATATATGGTGTGGTTCAAACGCCTGATCGCCAAATACCGCATCACGACCGTGCTCCGCTGGGCCTATTGCGCCGCGGCCGTCATGGCGCTGCCGATTGGCATCGGGCCCATCGTGCACACCGATTTTGCGGCCATCGCCCAACACGCCCTCTTCCCGGCGCTGTTCGTGCTGGTCGTGCCGACCTATCTGCCCAACCTGATGCTCAACTATGCGCTCAAGACGGTTCCGGCCACCGTGTCGAGCATCTACACCTATCTGCAGCCCGTGCTGGCCATCGCCATCTCGGTCACGATGGGACTCGACAAACTGCATGTGGATACGGTGATTTTCGCGCTGGTGATCTTCGCGGGCGTGGGATTGGTGCTCCACTCCTACACCGTGAAACCGAAACATCCCACGGGCTTAAGAAGCCCGTCTTAAGGGCTGCGGCAGCATTTTGCACCTCGGTACCTGATCCCGCTGCCTTTCCGCAGTGCAATCAAAAAAAGAGCTTCCCGCTAAGGAAAGCTCTTTTTCGTGTGAGATCGTATGCGTTACTCGGCAGCGGTGACCGTGAACTTGATCACGGCCTTGACCTCCTTGTGCAGGCGGGCGGCAGCCTCGAACTCGCCGACGGTCTTGATAGCGTCGACGCTGATCTGCTTGCGGTCTACGGTGATGCCCTTGGCGGCGAGCGCCTCGGCCAGGTCCGTAGCGGTAACCGTACCGAAGAGTTTGCCCTCCTCGGCCTTCACGGCCAGCGACAGCGGCAGGTTCGAGATCGTCTCGGCCAGCGCCTGTGCGTCGGCCAGAATCTTGGCGTCCTTGTGGGCACGCTGGCGGAGGTTCTCGGCGAGAACTTTCTTGGCCGAAGCCGTGGCGGCCTTGGCGTAGCCCTGGGGAATCAGGTAGTTGTTCGCATAACCGGGCTTAACGGTCACGATGTCGTTGGCGTAGCCCAGGTTCTCCATATCTTTGATCAGAATAACTTCCATGTCTTGTCCTCCTTTTAATTATTTCATGCAATCGGTTACGAAGGGCAGGATGGCGAGGTGACGCGCACGCTTCACGGCCTGTGCGACCTTCTTCTGGAACTTCTGCGAGGTACCCGTCAGGCGGCGGGGAAGAATCTTGCCCTGCTCGTTGAGGAATTTCTTCAGGAACTCTCCGTCCTTATAGTCCACGTATTTGATGCCGAGTTTCTTGAAACGGCAGTATTTCTTCTTCTTGACGTCTACCGATACCGGGTTCAGGTAGCGGATTTCCGACTGTGCTTTGTTGTCCTGTGCCATGGTTTACTCCTCCTGTTTGTTAGAAAGTTTCGCACGACGCTTCTCCGAATATTCTACGGCGTATTTGTCCTGCTTGAAAGTTAAGAAACGGATCACGCGCTCGTCGCGGCGGTACTGCGTCTCGAGAGCGTTGATGATCGGGCCTTCGCCCGTGAACTCTACCAGGAAATAGAAACCGGTGGTCTTTTTCTGAATAGGATAGGCGAGCTTGCGAAGGCCCCATGACTCCTTGTTCACGATCTGACCGCCGTTCTCGGTGATGACACCCTGGAATTTGTCAGCGACTTCCTGTACCTGAGCATCGGACAGAACCGGCGTGACAATGAAAACGGTTTCGTAATTGTTCATAATCGTTTAATTGGTTATAATTAAATCCCCAAAGGGACCGCAAAGATAGGAAGAAATCGAGAAATAACAAATTTTTTCGAACTCTTTCCGCTTTTTAACGCTGATATTCACGGCGTATCCGCCGTGTTTGTAAGTCTGACCCACCCCACCTGCGGCGACAGGCGAGAGCAATCGCTTGCGAATTGCCAAGCCGCTATAGCAGAAACGGAGCTTGCTCCGTAAACCCCTCCCTCGGGAGGGGCTTATCGCATGCGACCGGATTATTGGGCATTATTGGGAAATCCCTGCGCCTTGAGTTTTATCTCGGCGCCGTCGGGCGTCACGAGGTAGCAGCCCGTGGATTCGGGGGTGATGTGGCCGATCACGTCCACGAGACCCGATTTCATAATCTGCTCCTGCATCGACAGCGGAACCGTGAAGAGCAGTTCGTAGTCCTCGCCGCCGTTCAGCGCCGCAACGACCGGGTCGGCGTGCATCTCCTCGGCGAGGGCCGTGGTCTGCTTCGCGATCGGAATGCGCTCGAGGTAGATGCGGGCCCCGCAGGCGGACGATTTGCAGAGCTGCATCAGGTCGCTGGCGAGCCCGTCCGAGAGGTCGATCATCGCCGTCGGCATGATTTTCTCCACAGCCAGCGCTTCGACGATGTCGGTGCGGGGACGCGGTTTCAGGTATTTTTCCAGCAGGTATTCATACCCCTTGAACTGCGGTTCGGGATTTTCCACGTCGGCGAGCACCCGTTTTTCGCGTTCGAGCAGCTGCAGGCCCATGTAGGCGGCCCCGAGGTTGCCGGTGATGCAGATCAGATCGTTCTGCCGTGCGCCGCCGCGGTAGACCACCTTGTCTTTTTTGGCATGTCCCAGCGTGGTGACGGTGATGACCAGTCCGGTCATCGAGGCCCGCGTGTCGCCGCCCACGAGATCGACGCCCTGCTCCCGGCAGGCGAAGGCGATGCCTTCATAGAGGTCCTGAAGCGCCTCGACGGGGAGTTTCGACGAAACGCCGAGCGACACGGTGATCTGTGCCGGAAGAGCGTTCATGGCCAGAATGTCGCTGATGCCGGCCGTCACGACCTTGTAACCCAGGTGTTTGAGCGGGAAATAGGTGAGGTCGAAATCCACGCCTTCGTAGAACGAGTCGGTCGTGCAGAGCACCGCTTCGCCGCGTGCCGGGGCGATCACGGCGGCATCGTCCCCGACCCCCTTGAGCGTCGAGGCGTTCTTGGCGGAAAAGTCCCTGGTCAGCAGGTCGATGAGGCCGAATTGTCCGAGCGAAGCGATCTCGGTGCGCTTTTTCTGGTCCATAATTACTGAAATTTTTTACAAAATTAAGGAAATACGGTGATTTCCCCAAAAAATAATGTATTTTTGCCCGGTTCAATCATCACAAAAAGGGTTAGTTATGATCAATATCGTCTTATTCGGCGCTCCGGGATGCGGCAAAGGTACGCAGGCCCAGCGCCTGAAGGAGCACTACGGGATCGACCATGTTTCGACCGGCGAGGTGATTCGCAGCGAAATCCGCAGCGGCACGGAGCTGGGACGCAGTATGGAGGAGTACATCCGTGAGGGCCGGCTGGCCCCCGACGAGATTGTGATCGGCATGATCGAGCACTACGTCACCGAGCACATGAACGCACGCGGATGTATCTTCGACGGGTTTCCCCGCACGACGGTTCAGGCGGAGGAGTTCGACAAAATCCTCGCCAAACACGGACTGCAGGTCGACATCATGGTGGACATCCATGTTCCGGAGGAGGAGCTGGTGCGCCGCATCCTGCTGCGCGGCAAGGACTCGGGCCGTGCCGACGACGCTTCGGAGGAGGTGATTCGCGGACGGCTGGACGTCTACCGCATGCAGACGGCCGTCGTGGCGGAGTACTATGCCGCACAGGGCAAGTATGCCTCGGTGAACGGGACCGGAACGATGGAGGAGGTATTCGCCCGCATCGCAGACGTGATCGGCGGATTGAAATAACCGGCGCGTCACTCCGGAAGAAACCTTGAAAGGACCGTCCCCCGGACGGCCCTTTTTTTGCTCCCGGACAAAGACAAAGGCCGGGCTTCTCTGGAAGCCCGGCCCTGTTTGTCGTTCCGTGCGGCGGATTAAAGCGCGTTCACGTGCAGCTGCGCAGCGCTCTTGAGGTTCGCAGCCTTGTTCTTGTGCACGATGTTGTGCTTGGCCAGCTTGTCGAGCATGGCGGTTACCTTCGGAAGAAGGGCCTCGGCGGCGCTCTTCTCGGTGGTTGCACGCAGGGCCTTCACGGCGTTACGGGCCGTCTTGTGGAACAGCCGGTTGTGGGCACGCTTCGTGGCGGTCTGGCGAATTCGTTTTTTCGATGACTTATGGTTTGCCATAATCCGTTAAATTTTATTTTTTTACTTTTTTAAGTTCTGCTTGTCCGCGAGCCGTGGCCGCGTCCGGATAGGCCGAAGCCCGCTCCTGAAAAGTAATCTACCGTCCGTCACCCTCGGCCGTGCCCCGGGTGCCGTTTTTAGTAGCCCATAGGAGAGTCGAACTCCTCTTTCAAGAATGAAAATCTTGCGTCCTAACCGATAGACGAATGGGCCTTACCGCTATTGCACCTCCCTTTACGGGGTTACTTTAGCGGTGCAAAGGTAAGCAAAAAAGTGACTTGAACAAAAAATATGCTGAAAAATTGCGGATTTTTTGACCCCGAAGGTCCGGATGCCGCGTGCGGAGGCCCTGAATCGGGGGTCAGCGCAGGCGGATCGTCCGCGTTTCGGGGTCGAAGCTGGCGTTCTCGCCCGCGAAAAGCCGCTCGATCAGGCCGCTGCCGGCCATGGCGTCGGCCGGGAGGTGGTGCAGGGACGGGGTGTCGATCAGCGCTACCGAGTCGCAGAGCGAAAGCGCGATGTCGAGGTCGTGGGTCGAGAAGAGGATGCATTTCCGCTCCTCGCGGGCCAGCCGGCGGAGCAGCGTCACCAGCGTATAGCGGTTCGGGAGGTCGAGGAAGGCGGTCGGTTCGTCGAGCAGGATGACCGGGGTGTCCTGCGCCAGCACGCGCGCGATCATCACCCGCTGGCACTCGCCGTCGGACATGCGGTCCATCGTCTTGCGGGCGAAATCCGACATCCCTACCAGGCGGAGCGAGCGTTCCACGACGGCGCGGTCGGCCTCCTGCATGCGCCCGATCCAGTTGGTGTAGGGGGCGCGGCCCAGCGCCACGACATCCTTGCAGGCGAGGTTGGCGATGCGCACCCGGTCGGTGGTGACGAAGCCCACGGTGGTGGCCCGTTCCTGGGGCGTGAGCGCTGCCAGCGGACGGCCGCACAGTTCGATGCTGCCGGCGGCGACCGTGCCCAGTCCGGCCAGGGCCCGCAGCAGGGTGCTTTTGCCCGTGCCGTTGCGGCCGATCAGGGCGGTCAGTTGTCCCTGTCCGAACGAGGCTGAGACCTCTTCCAGCAGCGTGCGGCTGCCGTAGGCGAGGGTGATATGGTCGAGGCGGATGCTCATGGTCAGAAGATATTGCGGTTGCGGACAACGACGTAGACGACGACTGGGATGCCCATCAGGGCCGTGATGGTGTTGATGGGCAGGGCGAGGAGTTTGGCGACGAGGTCGCAGACGAGCAGCAGGGAGGCGCCGGCAAGCATCGACCCCGGCATCAGGACACGGTGGTCGGCCGAGGCGAAGAGCATGCGGGCGAGGTGGGGCACGGCCAGTCCGATGAACCCCACCGGTCCGCAGAAGGCGGTGACGGTGCCGGCGAGCAGGACCGTGGAGAGAAAGATCAGCGTGCGCGTGCGCTGGATGTTGAGTCCCATCGTGCGGGCGTAGTTCTCGCCCAGCAGGAGCAGGTTGAGCGGTTTGATGACCGCCACGGCCAGGACCAGTCCCGCCGTGACGACCGGGAGCAGCAGCGTCAGCTGGCTGCCCGTGACGTCGCCCAGCGATCCCATGGTCCAGATGACGAACGATTTGAGGGCTGCTTCGCTCGAGAGATATTGCAGGATTTCGACCACCGAACCGATGCCCGAACCGAGCATCATGCCGAGAATCAGGATGACCATGATGTCTTTGATGCGGCGGCTGACGGCCATGACGATGCCCAGCACGAGGGCCGCGCCCAGCCACGCCGCTCCGGCGATGCCCAGCGACTGGACGAACGAGTGTCCGGCGACGCCCAGCAGGGGAGCCCCCAGCAGGAACAGCGCCACGCCGAGTCCTGCGCCCGAGCTGACGCCCAGCACATAGGGACCTGCCAGCGGGTTGCGGAAGAGGGTCTGCATCTGGAGGCCGCTGGCGGCGAGCGCCGCGCCGGCGAAGAGTGCCGTGACGGCCTTCAGCAGGCGGATTTTCAGGATGATGTCGCTCACCGCGGGGTCGCAGGCGCCTCCCGTGAGGGCCGCCCAGACATCGCCCAGGGGCACCGCGACCGAACCGACGGCGAGGTCGGCGACGAAGAGCGCGGCGGTGAGCAGCGTGAGCAGCGTGAAGAGAAGGGCGGTGCGCGTCATCGGTTATTCGAGGCGTTTGTAATAATAGGTCGGCTCGCTGCCGCCGGAGAGGACCGTCCGCAGGTCGCGCAGCACGACGTCGGGGCGCACGACGGCCGATTCCCAGAAATCGGAGCCTCCGGTCGGGGTTTGACGTGCGTTGTTGTTGTAGACCCGGCGATTCCGCACGACGGGGATTTCGGCGAACTTGGGGTTTTGAGCCGTCAGCTCGGCGAGGGTGTTGCAGGGGCCGACGTTGATCCAGACGTCCGCGGCGTTGGCCAGCAGGTAGGCCTCCTCCAGATCGACCGCCACGGAGGCATCCGAATCGTTCTTCGTGTAGACGTACTCGCCGCCGGCGTCTTCGATGAGGCGGATCATATAGCTATGCGACGAGGGCATGAACCACGTGTCGCGGTAGGGGGTGTTCAGCATCACCTTCGGCCGTTTGCCGGTCGGCGTGGGTTGTGCACGGAGGGCTTCGTAGTTCCGGGCGATTCGCCGCAGCGTGTCGGCGCCGGCTTCGCGCAGGTCGCACAGCTCCGCGGCGATGACCAGCCATTCGGCCTTGCCCAGCGGCGATTCCTCGACATAGTCACCGATATATATATAGGGAATGCCCAGTTCGCGGAGTTTGCCCGTGATGACGGTATTCTCGCCCGTCACGCCGTACAGCAGCATGATGTCGGGGCGCATGGCGGCGAGTAGTTCGAAATTGAGGTTCGTGTCGTAGCCCACGTCGCGGACCTCGCCGCAAAGGCGGTGCTCCTGGACATAGGGATTTGAGATGTAGTCGATGCCCGAGACGCCCGAGATGCGCCGGACCTGCCCGATGGCGTCGAACATCGCCACGTGGCTCGACGACATGCAGACCACACGGTGCACCGGGGCTTTAACGGCCTGTCCTTCGAAATTGGCCGGGGCCTTGTCGCCGTCGCGCAGGAGCAGCAAATACTGTTCGGCGGTAGCGGCTCCCTGCCACGGTTTGCGGATCGTGATGAGCGTCGAGGCGCCGTCTTCCGTGCCGCGGATGTCGAATCCCGAGGCGTGGGACGGGGTGTAAACCTCAGTCGTAAAGTCGCTTAGGACATGCTTGGCAGGGCCTGAGCATCCGACCGCGAGAGCCGCGGCGAGGATCGGTATGAGACGTAGGAATGGTTTCATTTCCGCAAAAGTAGAAAAAAATCTTGCAGAAATATGTTTGTTTTTGAAAAAAAGACTATATTTGCAGTCCCAAAGCGAAGGGTTTTGGCCTTTTGCAGACGGAATCGGGGCGTAGCTCAGTCCGGTTAGAGTACACGTCTGGGGGGCGTGTGGTCGCTGGTTCGAATCCAGTCACCCCGACTGATGAAAAATCCTTGATATTCAATCGAATATCAAGGATTTTTCTTTTGTGATATATAGCCGGAAAAGTAGCGGTGGTACACAAGTGGTACATAAATAGTCGCTATCCGAAATTTTTGAATATCAATTTTTGAATTGACTTTCTAGGAATTTGATGATTTTATCTACTTTTTCACGTTCCTTATCAAAAAGGTGATTTATTACTATTTCAATAATCTCGTTGCGGCCAATATTTCTTGCTCTTAATTCATCATCAATAAGTGAATATAAGATTTTGCCACTATAGTCCTTATTGGGATCTTTTTCGGTTTTATATTGAGATAGTATTTGATCCAAACTTACTTGATGAAATACATAGTCATTGAGTTTTCGAAAGAAGTTATGGTCAACATTAGTGTATAACTTTGACTTTAAATATTTTTCCAAACTTTCTATTGGAAGATAATTTAAGGGTATGTTATTAGTTATATTACATTTTTTTATGTGTTGCTCTGCCTTTTCTTTGATATCTCCATCCAAAATGATACAAATGGATGCAATCTTACCTAAAAGATTATTTCGTGTTACATCTTGTGCTAAGTCTATAACTTTAGCAAATCCCCCACATGGTAGTACATGTACTAAACGATTACTTAGTAACGATTGTCTTTTTAGGATTGTTTTTACTATTTCTTTGGCTAAATCATCTTCAACTAAGATAATATTATCATATCCACTATGATCATATAAAATTCTTGTAGCATATGCCGGATAACAAGGATTTAATATTTCTATAGAATTATCAGAATGGCGGTCTAAGAAATAGATGTTTTCTGGAGATATATTCCCAATTAGCTCAATAGAATGAGTGGAAAAATAAATTGCGTAATTATAGGCCTTTGCCATATCACTTAAAAAATTAACTAGACGTTTTAATGAAGACGGATGTAAAGCCATTTCTATTTCATCTAGAAAAAAAAGACATGGGCGCTCTAAATTTTCTCGATCTTGATTTCTTATATAAAGGGAATTTAAAATGCTGATAAGTAGATTTTCCCCAGTAGACATCCGGATTTGGCTAATTCTTTTTCCTTGTTTCTCATAGAAATAAATAGCTCGTTCTAAATGTTTGGGATCTGACACCCAAAGCTTTTCATAGAAGTTTCTATCTCCTTGTAAAATTTCGCCTAAATTTGTGCGAACAAACTCGCTTGCTGGACTTAATAATTCTGGATTTAAATGTTCAGATTCTAATAATTTTTGGTATGTTGCATTTCGAAACCGATTCCCAAAAACTAGACTACCCTCAAAAAAACCTTTTATCTCTAATAGTCCATTACTTGTATGAATCCATTTTCGATTTGACTTAATCCAAGACCGTTGTATGCCATTTAATTCGAATGCGATGGTTGCTCCATTTTGTGTATATCCAAAATGATCATCCATTTTCATGGAGGAGTAGAAAGCGCGCGAAGCACATGTAACAACCGTGCTTTTACCTGATCCATTTTGCCCCGTTATAGCATATAAACCTTTTTCTATCGGAAATTCCATTTCGAGAGTATCAATGCTTTTGATTTTCTCGATTTTCATTTTTAGTTTCATTTTGAGCATATTTAGATATAAACAAAAATAGTTATTTTAAATTTGATAAACTAAAAAATCCCTTAAAATATAAGTTTAGGTTATGCTTTGTCTTATTCGTAAAAAATATCAAACCAAAAGTTTTGGCTGAATTAGGAGAAATAGGATTGAGATTTTATTTTTTTAATAGCCGATTAATAAGAATTGAGAGGTTGGGTTTTGTTACTCTTATATCCGTGTCACAACCCCAAACGATATTTACTTGCGAGGCAAATTTGTGGATAATGGTTAACAGACGGTGAAGAGATTTCAATTTTGCTCGGAGCTATTTGGTCAAAGAGGACATTGTGTCTTCGATTGTAACTAATGTGCAAGATGTCGCACGATTCAAAATGCGTTGCACTACTTGAATCGTATCGTCGCCCGATGCGCTTAATTAGAAATTGAGATACTGCCGAATTTCGTCTTTATCATTCATCGTGTTTCTTGTTTTTGGATAATACACCTTGGATGCGCGTACTGCAAGACTAATCGGAGTTTGCGACAGGCAGGATTATTTGATAGCATCTCTCGGCTATTTAAGCCCTACACATTGGCTTGAAACAAACGGATAATGAATTTTCGAGTTTCCGACTATATGAGCTGTAACCGCATCGCAGTATCTTCTGTTCCGACGAAATAAAACGACCTGCCAATATGTTTTGGCTGGCCTTGCGAATTTACTCTGCCGATGTCCCGATCAGCAACAGAATCGAAAAGTCGGTCTCCGTCAGTTTTGCATCCGTGCCGCAGCCCCAGACGATATTAACCTGCGGTGCAAATTCGTGGATAACGGTTAAGAGGCTGCATAGGTCGTCGAAACTAATCTCCGATGCGGGATGATAGCTTACTTTTACAATCACATCGAGGTCGGCTTCGATGTGTAGGGCTTCCAATTCGGTGCGGAGTTGTTCCGCCAAAACGGGCATTGCGCCCTCGACCGTAATTAGGGCGCAAGATGCCGCGTTATTCAAAATGCGGTCGAAATCGTTTTGGCCAATTTGTACCATGTCGTCTTCCGATGCACGGAATTGGGTGTCGAGGTAGCGTCTGATTTCTTCTTTGTTTTTCATATGATTTTGTTTTTGGGTGATATATTTCGGCTATGAATACGCAGGCCGATTCAGCCGCTATGTGCTGGAGACCATCATTGCTGCTTGCTTATTTAAACCCTATACACTGGCTCGAAATAGGCGGTTAATGAATTTTATCGAGTTCCCGGCTACATGAGCTGTAATCGCATCGCAGTATCTTCTGTCTGGGTTTAATAAAGCGACCTGCCGGGTTGCGGCAGGTCGGGACAACTAAAAACGGTCGGGATAAAAAATCGGAAAGGATTTGGATAACAACTTACAACTATGGATTTTATCCGCGACCGGAATTATATACGAGAATGTAATTATTATTCGTCTTTCTCCAATTTACGGGTGCGATAGATAATAAGTAAGCCTAAACAGAAAATTCCAACGGCAATTTCTAATATGAGTGTAATGGCTGTTGATGTCCAATCATCCAGTCCTCCATGCTGGTATCTGTAAATTCCAATAAGGGTGGGACTTGCAAGAGATGATAACAATAGGAGTGCTTAGAGGTATTCATTCAATGTTTTTGCCCACATATATTTCGTACATAGATTTCTCCAATAGCGAAAACATATCGCAAACAATTCGTAAATGATCAAATAAAAAGCAACTCCTCCGAGAATCAATGAAAAAATAAGCATGATATAATAGTTTTTGGGTGATTAATCGATTTATTCCTCCCAATTGCCGACTTCATTATTGACTTCTTCCATCGAGCCGAATTTAATGCCGGGATAACGGTTAAAATTTATCTCGTCATCAATTAGATTGATGATTTCCTGTCTATATTTGATCGTATCGAGGAAGAGTTTGTAAGGGGTGCGAACTTCTATACAAGGGCCGGTACGATTAGAGGATGTCTTGACGAATCCGGTTTCCATGATAAACTCGTTGTTGGAATTAGGAATGTAACGGAGTTGCTCGATGTCGCATCTTAATTCGGTCGGATTTGCATGAAGAAACCTCTCCAATTCGTCGAAATCTTCGGCATAACGCAGATATTCGGCTCTGAACGCACGCTGGGCGGTGCGGACATCCTTAATGCGTTCGATGACCTGTGCTTTGCGTTCTTTTAATTCGTTTTCAAAACGGATAGGTGTTGATATTTGTGGACCTACTATTATTGCAGTAAATAGAAACAGAATTATCGGCAATAGAGAGATGATTAATCCTGCTATTGCTCTGCCCTTGGGATTAATGCGGAGGCCTATGATAGAAAATACCAATCCGAGTAGCCATATATTCAGTATTAAGACCATAGATAAATAGGAAAATACCGAATCTGCCATATGGCCTCCGGCATTTGCAACTATTTCGGCTACTGCACAATATAGGGTAAACAGTATGATATATCCAATAGCAAGGGCAAATCCTGCTGTACCCATTCGATTGGGAGTTATGTCTCTGGGGGCTGAAAAGTCGGTATTGGTCATAAGTCTCATGTTTTTAGTATCGCAGTGCATCTTGTTGCTCGGTATAGCGTTGCAGTTCTTGAGTGTATTGTCGCTGCTGAAAGACAAGAATTAACAGCAATAGCATTGTCGCTGTTGAAATTATTATTCCGGCAGTCGTCTGTTTTGTACGGCGATAGGAGGCTCCGATACATGATAAAAGGAAGCTGGTCGGTGATATGAGGCATAAGGGGATCGAAATAAGGGATAATATGAATCCTAATTTACCGATATTGACTGTTGGCTTTTCCGAGCATTGCTCTGTGGGTTGCGGTGTATTGTCCATGTTGTGATTCATAGTTAAAGGTTCTTTATATCAGAAGAAAAATGGGGCTATGACGGCGGCAAGGGTTCCGACCAGTGCAACTAAAATAATCAGGTCGATTATCGAGATGATAAAGCCTGTAATCGCCAAGCCTCGCGGGCTTTTGAATATGCCGATGAAAGACAGTAGGAATCCCAGAAACCAGACCACCCAGCCTACTCCCGGGAGCCATGACAGAATCAGGGCGATAAGAGATAAAACGAATCCGGCGGTTCCTGTCCCGTTAGATTGACGAACGGGCTGCTGAATGATGATCGTCTGGTTATGATCTGTCGGCGATGTGGTTTTCGGATTCGTGGTCGGGCAGATTGGATGCCCGCATTTTAGGCACGACGGGGCGTAACGGGATATTTCCGTCCCGCAGGCCGGGCAATGAATCAATAGTGGTTCTGGTTGTGAGGTTTCAACAGCGGGTGAATTATCCGACGCCGACGGAATTTGCGACGAAGTAGTGGGCGAAATAGACTTTTTCCGCAGGTATCGAAATGTGAGAACGAATAAAAAAATGATGATGATTGTAAATACAATGCCGCTCACTCCACCGAGGTATTCCTGCCATACAGGCGAGTAATATTCTTCCATAGTTTTATTATTAGATAGTAAAGGAGGTGTTACAAGGCTGTTTTTCTCCAAAGCGAAGTCGGTGTTTCTTCTCCGTTCATGTTTGTAGACGTAACTTCGCCAATCTTTTCAATCTGCAAATCCCTGCTGTTATGGCCGAGATAGATGCCTATACGGTTTGCAATGATTACATTCCGATTCCGGATGTCGCTTTCGTCCGCATGTGCGATCAACATACGTTCGTAATAGTCTTTGAAATCTTGCGGAAAAGGATTGGTGACCCGGTGCGAGTCAAAGGTGGGTTCGGCGATGTTCTCGTAAATGTACTTGTACAACGCATCGTTACCTAATTCTTTGAGAATCGAGTAGACTGTAATTTTCTCCATGACGGTAAGTGTTTGCGCCACCCAGCCCCGATTTGGCATGATTACAAAAAGAAAGTGTGGAGCTGCCCGGTTTATTCGAATAGAGGTTCTGGAATACCTTTGCTGAAATAAACTGACACAAGACCCCACACCTGTATAGTATGGGGATTATATCTCGCATACCAATACAAGTGATGAGTGCCGTCGTTTACCCTCAGCAAATTGAATTTTCCAGATTCCTATTCGAGGTTAAATCGAAACACTTTCACCAATATACGTCGCTTGCGCGACAAGACAAAGGTAAAAAATATTTCGCAATTGACGACACCCATCGGGGCCTTGTTGTGCAAATTTCGCCAAACATGCTTTCGGGTATTATCTACGCAGGGATGCAGATATAATAAAAAAGAAGCCGGAACCCCTCGATAAGGTTCCGGCTCCGCTTGCGGGGCGGCGGGGTTATTTGAAAGTGAGGCCATGCACTCGACAATGATAAAAGAAAGTCGCTATATCTACTTCGCTGTGCCTCCTCATGCACCATTCGAACATGCTTTCACATTCGGTATGATAGTAATCAGGATGCCACTGACTCACTAAGTGGAATAGCCGTCGCCCTTCTACATCTCCGAATAAGCCGGCAAGCGCTTGTCCGATACCAATCCATATTTTACGCCCCCGGGTGATGTCTTTCTTCTTCTCGCAAATAATATCTATCAACAAGTAGCATCGTTGTTTAGCCATTTCCTCTACCTTTGCTGTCATAGGTCGCTTTATCTTGCGTGGTGCAGCGTACCTGTTGGGTTTGCAGTGCAGATATGGTACGGCATTGGGGTTGAAATAGGGTTTGGGATCATAGCTTGCCACTCGTAACCGCACGACATCGCTGCCGCTTTCATCGACGATTAGTCCCGTCCGTTCTTGTATTTCGTCCACGAGGGCATAAAATTGATCTTTATGGCGTTCAGGGTAGGCGATTCTGAAGACGAGGCACAATCCGTTGCCGCCGATGGATAATCCGGCATAACATAAGCTGCTAAATTGCTTTTTCAATATCTTCTTAGCCAAGCCCCATCTTCTTCGTACATTGGGATTCTGCTTCCCGTCTATGTCTATGCAGATACAGCGGCTATGAATATGTTGGAGTCGTTTCTTGGCGCGGGTATCGAAAATACCTGCTACGGTTACGCATGGAAGGTCGAATTTCTTAATCCGCTCTCGTTCTTTTTTGTCATTTGACCATCGGTATACCTCGACCCAATCATAATAATCGGCCGTCAATAGAAATTCCCACAAGTTTACCGTGTCGCATGGATTGACGCAGGTCATGTTTCGAAAAAGTGATACTGCGGGTCCCTCGACTCCCTCAGGCATCTGAACAACGGTGTTTGTCATTGAAAGAGTGAGTTTCTGTTCCATATCCATTAAGTTTATATTTTTCATTACATTGTATATGCGCTTTTCTGCGCTGATTTTCATCGCTCTACAATTCGACTTGTTGCCTGTTTCTTGTATATTTCCAGTCCGGTTATTGCTCTGAGAAATAAGACGGGATGGTTTAAGTCCCGTCATTATCTGCTTTCTCGCCATCATCTTTCCCGCCCCAATTACTCTCGACCTTTCTATCATATCTTTGTGAGTTCACGTCCACCTGCTTCCGCCAACTGACGAAAGATTGCATAATACGCGTTGGTGTCTTTGTGGGCGGTTCCTCCCGATAGAATGCATAATCCATCAATACTTTGAATGCTCTTAAATGGAGCCGCTCCGGCATCAATTTAATAGATTCATAAAATGAGATGAAACATACAAAGGATTCTCGGGGCTTCTGTCTCCGGTGCTTCTTGGTTACTTCCCTTTGTTGTGCAATAAATTCATTCATTTCATTTTCCGAAATGTCGGACAGATCCTTCAATGGATCAAATTCGTTTGTCATATATTTTTAATTATTAAGTTTTTTTAATTGTTCTTTACAGTATTGCCCGACGGTGGGGATTGAATTCTCTTTCATCCAGTCTTCGATTTCTTGTCGGATGAACACCAAGCGCCGTCCCCCGTGGGCGGGCCTATGAAATGGGATGAGCCGTTGATGTGTGAACTTATAGAGCGAGGCCTTGGAATAGCCCGTAAGTTTAATCACATCATCGATTCCCATAATTTCTGGTGGAGGTGATTTCGGCTTATTGGGATAAGAGTTGGGGCGGTTGCCGAAGCCGAGGCTCACGCAGAGTTCGATAAATTGCTTTACCGAGAGTCCTGCGATGGGGAAATCATCCCCGAATTTTGAGTAAGAATTATTATGCATAAGCTTAAAAAATTAAGTTATGCACCCCTAATACGAATGGATATTTTGAGGGTAATTTTATTTTGTTATAAATATTTATTATAGTCTCTAATTATCAGTATTTTGCGATTTCCTATTTTGAGTGGCTTATATCGCTTTTTATAGATTGAATAAAAAAATATGACTGAAAAATATCAGTCATATTATATTGATTATTAGTGATTTTTTAGATGTGATGTAGAAAAAGATACTATTGGTTGAAGTTTTTTTACTTTTTTTATGCGGTTCTCGTGTTGTTTATAGGATTTATCCTGTTATGTGAATTATATATCCTGCTATATAAATCTGTGCCGGCGGAATATTTTTTCTAATTCTCTGAAAATACATTTGTCTTTTGGGCTATGGTTGGCAACAGTTTTAACTTTGTTTGTCATATGCCAGACCGTGTTATAGGAGTTGATCTTCAATTCGGTCATGAGCCATTTAACAGATACTTTTCGGGGGTAAAACGATATTGCATAAATGACATAGCACCATTTAACTAAATCGATGCGTGTCTTGAAAAATATTGTCTCTTGCAGGGCAGACCATTGTGTACTGCAATGATGACAAAGAATATTTTTTGAAGCGTATTTGCTTCTGCTGTGGGTGTTGAATCTTTTGCATTTAGGGCAATATGGTCTCTTCCAAATTTCATCGTAAATTAGGTCAAGGATGTCGTTTTCAGAACCTACTCTTTCTGAAAAATCATCGTAATCTACTATGTCGTCGTACATTAGAATCCAAAATAATTTTGCAACTTGATTATGCCGTCTTCGTGCTTTTGTGGATTTTTTCCTTTCAGTTTGTGGATGTTCAGTAGCTTCCATTGAATCGACGGATAATGCTGGAAATCCCGGTATTCCGATGCGTCCCAATCCGGTGTCCCGTCCTCGAATCCGAGTAGAAACGCCTTGTCGGTCGGTGTCAGATGGTGGTTGATATACTCGACCAGTCGGCGGCGGGTCGCTTCGTACTGCTCGTAGGTGAACGGCGTCGAGGACATGCCTTCGAATTGGTTGGTCAGGGCGTCGCGCTGGTCGTTGAAATTGGGGTTGAGCGACTCCAAGATCGGGCGGTCGCTTCCCAGCAGACAGAAGATGAAACCGCGCTTGATCTGGTCAAAGTCTTTAATATAATCGAGCATCAGGCTTACATCGAACAGGTCGCGCGGGTGCTGGCGGTCGAGTGCCGCCGTGATCTTGCCGCCATAGAGTTGCGACAGCGGCACGATGCGGGCTCTGCAGAATACGCCGAAATCTTCTTGGGCGAGATCGCATAAGGGTAATTCGACGGGCGGCGCGATGATGCCGCGCTTCACGTCGTTTACCTCCACTTTGACGAAATGCCCGTTATGGATGCAGATCAGTTTGTTGGGAACTTCGCGTACCGCAATGCCCGGTATTGCGGCCTCGATTTTGGCTTTAACCGCTTTCAGCCGTTCTTTGATATGGGCGAGGCTTGCTTCCCGCGGTTCGACGGGAATATAGGTCAGGTCGATGTCTACCGAATAGCGCGGCAGATTTTGCACGAACAGATTGATTGCCGTGCCGCCGTGAACGGCAAAACATTCTTCCGTCGAAATAATCGGGATGATGCGGAGCAACAGCCGTACACGCTCTTTGTACTCTTGGTTAATCATTTTTCAGTTCTGCCGGGATTGTGATTTGGTACTTCTTATTGTAAACGCCCCCTTTGGCGATTACCCGCTTGCCGCTGCCGAGGTCTATCTTGTCGAGGGCGAGGGCCTCGAACCACGCATGATGGGCCTTTTCGGCCATAAAGAGGAACAGCCGCTTCACTTTGACGGAACGGCACTCCTCCAACAGGCGTTGCACATTCTTTGGCGGGAGTATCGACAGCATTTCCATCACATAATAAAGGTCGGTAATGTCGTAATATTGCGGAGCGAGGTGCAGACACTCCATGAACGCCCGTTCCGGGGTAGAGATCGGCAACTCGAAAACTCCTTGTCGGGTGGTGGTGATTCCGGTGTCGGAATTGAATATTTCGGTGGTAAACAACCGGAGCGTCACACCCCAGTTGTATTTTCTGAACCAAAGCGGTAAATACTCCTTTTGCGGAGCAGACAGCGAAACGGTCGGCCTGCCCATCGGGAGGTAGTGCGAATACCCGTGTATTTCTAGTGCCGACATGGCTCCGATTGTCAGATGTTTGTCAGCCTGTGTATTGAGGCTGTACATGGCTCCGTATAATGTCGGCGTATCGCCCGTGCGGATCATTACACCTGTGCCTATGGGGGTCAGCCAAGCGGATTTTATGTAGCGGTGCTGTAAGTCGTTGGAGATGTTTTTGAGTTTCATCCATGACGACAAATAGACTGCTCCGGGAGGGAGGGTCTGTAATAGCTGGTTTATTTTTGTTTGTGGTGTCGTACTCATAGTACAAATATACAAAAAATATTAAACCATTATAAGCCTGCTACAAAACTTTTGCCGCCTCGTTGATTACCTTGTTGTCAAAACTATCGAGGTAGGTATTGGTCGTTTCGAGGTCGGCATGGCCGAGCATCTGCGAAATGATTTCGCGCGGAATTTTATTGTATTGCAAAGTCATTGCCATTGTATGACGGCTCACATAGCTTGTCAAATGATAGTCGATGTCGAGTTCTTCGGCCAACGATTTCAAATATTTTTGATATTTGGCGTAACGGCTTCGGATGTGGTTGTATAGCTTCTCGCCCGTATAGCCGGAACAGGTAATGATCGGTAACAAATAGTTATCGACGGTTGGCGAGGCAGATTTCAGCCGTTCGATCAATCCTTGAATCTCCGGCGTGATATGGATTCGGATGGCGGTTACGTTCTTTTGGTGCTTAATCTTATTGCGTTTGTAGACGATGTAATTCCCGTCGGCCAGTCGTTGAACATGATTGGTCGTAAGGTAGGCCATATCGACGAACGACATTCCGTAGCAGTAATAGGAGAACAGAAAAAGTTGTCGTGCGTATTCGTTCTGCGGATTCTGTGCAGGCGTATCTTTGAGTTTTTGCAAGTCTTGAGGCGGAAGATAACGCTTCTCCGTCGCTTCTTCCAGCTTGGCAATCTCGAAACCACCTTTCCCGAAAGGATAGGCTGCTTCCGAACCGATGCCTTCTCGGTTTGCTTGATTCAAGATTGCCCGCAATGCTTTGAAATAATATTTGCGGGTATTGCCCTTGCAACCCCGTTTTTGGAGGAACGTATCGAAATTGCGTACATAACGCAGGTCAATGTCGGAAAACAGCCGTTGATTCAACTTGCTGTCATAGTATTTAAGCAATCGAAGCGTCTCGAAATAGCATTTGGCATTGCCCGTATGTCCGGTATCCCGAAGCGTTTGGACATGATTTTCAAGATATGCGCAGAATTTGCCCTGCTTGGAGGGATTCAAAAATGCGTCCTCAAATTGATTCAGCGTCCAGTCAATGCCGTCTATCTCGAGTTTCTCGATAATCTCGCGGGCGCGGGCCTTGACTTTATCCAGAAAGGCGTTGTCCTGAATCCGTTTCTTATTGGCCTCCCGCTGCTTTTCGCCTTTCAGATTCCGTTCGACGATAAGTCGTTCGGCCGAATTATCCCAATAGGCCGGATCGACGTATAATTTCAGACTAATGCGCTTGCGACAGCTATTTTTAGTGACGCATAATTGGAGAATGTGATACCCCATTGAGTTGGGTTTGTATTTCCGTAAAACGATGCGAACAGAGTAGGCCATTTTCCGATGTAAAATAATTGGTGGTACAAAAGTGGTACAAGAAAAATCGCAATAGATGACAATAAGTCAAAATCGCAATTCTCTGTACATGATGTAAATATACTAAAATAAAGTTAATTACTTTTATCGGAAAAAATAAATTTCACCTCTGGGGGGCGTGTGGTCGCTGGTTCGAATCCAGTCACCCCGACTGATGGAAAGGCTTGGTAATCTGATGATTGCTGAGCCTTTTTTCGTTCGGCGGCGGTTGGTTTTATTTGTGGGACAAAAATGGAACACAATATCTTATTATAGACTGGAATTTTCTTTCCGGTGTCAGATTCGAATCGGGATCGTCGTCGGATTGAATGGGGATCGGGGAGGTGGCTTCGAAAAATAGCGGAGTGCTGTCTCTTTGTAAGAAACCATAGACAACACTAAATCCCTGAATAGCTGTCGTATGTATCGACTATATACGATATGTACTGTAAACAAGTCCTCTTTATTGAGAATTGTACGATTGGCAGTAAATACTGATTTGCGGGGTATTTTGCAGAATCCTCCGATGTTTCATTGGAGGTAAATGATTAATTTACAAGCCGTTTTTCGGAGGGGGGGGGGGATTTTTCATTATAAAAATTACTCTGTTTTGTTTGGCTCTTTAAACAATAATCCATACTTTTGTAGAGTCACGTGTGGTTTCTTACAAAGAAACAGTACGAAGGAACTGTATATCTGGATTCTTTATAACTCCCTGAAATAGTCGTTGTTACGGCAGTTTCGGTGTCCTTAGAAACATCCCTGTCCCAAGGAAATGGCCGAGAAATGCGACTCGGACGCAACAAAATGGTATGCTCTGCGGACTATGCGTCGGTCCGTTATGGTTTGCAAGTCGATCCTGGAAAAGCTGCACATCGAACATTTTATCCCGATGATAAAAGTCAAGTGCCGTATGCCCTCGGGGCGCTTTCGATGGAACATACAACCATTGGCATTCAACTACGTGTTCATCCACGCCACCGCCGCCGAACTCAACGAACTCAAACAAACCCGTCTGCCGTGTCTCTGCTATCTGATGCGTGCGGCAGAGAGCGGATTCGATGCAAAAGTCGTGGTCCCCGATGAGCAAATGCGGAATTTCATCGCCATTGCCGGTACTCCCCAGGAACGTATCCTTTATCTGCCCTGTTCGGACGTCGATCTGGTCCATGGTGACCGCGTCCGCATTACGGACGGTGTCTTCAAAGGGGTGGAAGGAATCTATCAGAAGGTGAAGGGCGTGCGCGACCGGCAAATCGTCGTCTGCATCGAAGGGGTGGTGGCCGTGGCTACGGCTACTGTGCCCGCACATCTGGTAGAAAAGATCTGAGTGTGGCGTTTTCTTGCGTCTGATAATTCTTCTGTATGCTCATGGATAAAGCTGCTTTGCGTCTGGTATTCTCGTTGCCGGACCATTCCCCTGCTGCAGTGCTGAACGACGTGCGGATCGATGCGCTTTCGCGGATGTATATCGCAATCAACGATCTGATTTGGACATTGCCTGTCGACGGCTGTGAGGACCGGCGGAAAATAGTCCGCAGGATCGATTCGCTCTATCGGGGGCTGGACCGGTCGTCGGTCGCCGGGTTGCTGAGAATGTATCGGCTGACCAAGGAGGTTGCGATGGCGGTCTACGGTCCGAAGGATCAGGAGTGCAGCGCACTTTACTACGGGCTGCTCGACGGTCGGTTGGAACATCTATCCCCGGCAGAGGAGATCGCTGCCATGCAATGTGTCGTGTATGAGATCGGCAATATTGCGGAGAACAACACCGAATTCGATTTTTATCCCTGGTTTCAGGAGCGTTGCCGGCAATGGGTTTCCGGGTTGGATGCGTCGGGCTGCTGGCCGGGACTGCCCGTTGAAATGGCCTTGCAGCGGTTGCAGTTACTGAGGGATAACAGTTGTGTGTTCCGGGATGCAAGTCTCGATTCCGATATGCTTCGGGCATACGACCATTATCGCAGCGGTCTGATTCTTCCGGAGCGGATAACCGCCGGAGATTTACCGTTGCTGGGTGCCTGGTACGACCTGCTGCGGATTCCCGGGGGCGTGCCTTACGAACCGGACCTGCCGTGCCAGATTGCGCGGCGGCTGGAGGACTTTGCCGCCGCGGCCGAAGTCCGCTCGGATGCCTGGTATTTCGCCATGAGTTATGCTGTCGTGCAGGGCTGCGCGGACCTTGTCGGGAAGGCCGAACGCGAAATGATGCAGCAAACGGCCTGATCGGAAAACGCGGGCAAAACGGATGGAAAGCGTTCGGAATACCCCGAAGGCTGATCTTCCGCTGTGTTCGCTGAATGGTCGATTATTCCAGTTTGCAATACCTCAACAATATCTGGAAATCTATGAATACGGATGTCATTACCTGGAACGAATACAAGAATGACGGCTCTTTTTTACATCTCTATTTCAACAAGCTGGTAGATGCCTGGGTGGCATACGGCCTGTCGGCTTATGGATTGCGCCTATTTGTAAAGACCAATGGCTGTGGTAATTTACGCGGGTTTTCGAAAGAACTGCAATTACCTTGTACGCTGGTCGATGAAAAGACCATTACGCAGTTATTGCAGCAGGCTGCCGTGTTACAGCAAATCACCGACTCGTATCTACAGTTTCGTATGCAGGATGCCGTGGATATGAGTGCTTATATGAAATGGACGAACAAGCTGAAAGGCCAGCATTCCCGGTGTAACGATGACCTCAGTGTCGAGACGCCGATCAGTAAATATGTTCCCAAGGATCGGTTTATTCCGGACGGAATGTCTTCGTTCTCGCGTCAGGTGAAACGAATTGGAGACTGCTTTTTGGCCTTTATGGCGCTTGTCCTGTTCTCTCCGCTCTTTTTGATTTGTTATATTGCTGTCAGACGCGAGGACGGCGGACCGGCGATTTTCAAACAGGAGCGGATCGGCCGTTTCGGGAGGCCGTTCAATATCTATAAATTCCGTTCGATGCGGCTCGATGCCGAAAAATTCGGGCCGCAGTTAAGTCACAGCGGCGGCGATAACGATCCTCGGCTGACAAAGGTCGGCCGGTTCCTGCGTGCTCATCATCTGGACGAACTGCCGCAACTGTGGAATGTGTTCTGCGGCGATATGGCATTCATCGGACCGCGTCCGGAACGTAAATTTTACATCGACCAAATCCTTGAGCACGACATGCGATTTGCTTATCTGTATCAGATTCGGCCCGGCGTGACCTCCTATGCAACCCTTCACAACGGGTATACGGATACGATGGAAAAGATGTTGCGGCGCATGGAGTATGACCTTTATTATCTGGGACATCGTTCCTGGTGGTTCGATTTCAAAATTCTGGTCAATACGTTCTGCCGTATAGTTTTTGGGAAAAAATTCTGACGAAGGAGCGCATTGACAACGACATGATTATGATTTTTCAACAGACGCTATGGAACCGCATACGACAATCGAGTCTGGCTCGTGACTCATTTTGGGCATTATTTGGAAATATTGTTAATAAAGGATTGGCGTTATTGGCTGGTATAGTTATAGCCCGATTTCTCGGTAAAGAACAGTATGGAGAGTATGGAATGATAAAAAACACCTTACTTTATATTGCTGTATTTTCTACTTTTGGATTGGGCTTCACGTCGACTAGATTTGTTGCTCAACTAAAAGACCAAGCAAAAGAACGCCTTCATTCGGTAATAACTAAATCAATAATTATTACATTGGTATTTAGTGGAATGATGGCTGCTGGAGTGTTTGCGTTCTCCTCGCGGATTGCTGATTATCTTGAAGCTCCCGGTCTGTCCCTTATTTTAAAATATACGGCAGTTACGGTCGTTTTCAATGCATTAACGGCAACACAAATCGGAATTCTGGCAGGCTTGCACCGATTCAAGGAAACAGCCCGTAATAATTTTATTGTGGGAGTGATTACATTTCTCTCCGGAGTTGTACTGACATACTATTATGGACTGGACGGGGCAATAATTGCATTGATGATTGCTAACGGCTTCAACTGCATACTCAACTATGCAACCATAAAAAACACTGTGGGAAAGTCTTATCCTCGTAGTACGATTAAAGAAAAACGTATGTTTCGGGAACTTCTTTCCTTTTCGTTGCCTATTGCTATGCAGGAGAGTCTGTTCTCGGTGCAATATCTGATCGGCACAGTCATGCTGGTTAAATTATCCAATTATGGCGAGTTGGGATTGTATAATGCTGCTGGACAATGGGCTGCAGCCATATTGTTTATCCCAAGCGCATTGCAGAATGTTGCATTATCTCATTTATCTGAAACGGCTTTGGATAAATCGGCGCATTACAGCACCTTCATGACAATGATAAAAATCAATCTGATATCCACTATAATACCATTTATCTGTATTGCGGCATTGTCTGGTGTTATCGTTTCACTCTATGGCGCTGATTATGCAGGTTTGCGGGTTGTGTTAATCGCAGCTGTGTCGCAAACGATTATATACTGTTTGCTCCAAGTATATTTTCAGGAATTTATTGCATTAGGGCGTAATTGGATGATATTTACAGTGCGCTTTGTTCGTGACGTACTAAGCTTGCTACTTGCATATATTCTACTGAAAATGTTTGATAATAACGGAGCGTTATTGTTTAGCATAGCGCACATTGTTTTTAATGGTTTGACACTTATCGTATTATGGCGATTAGTCGCCTTGTGGAACAGGCCATCTACTCCGAGGCATAAAGTGCAATAGCCTACGATAAGACCATGAAGTTTATCCGTATTACTAATTACTGCAGATAACCAGATGACAGGGATTATTTTATTCGTTTTGATGGTACCTGTTGAATATTGGATTATCAATCTGATAGTACCTCGCAGAAGGGCAAACAGAATAGTATTTGCATTCTTATTGTTTACTCAATTGGCTATGGTCTCCGGATTTCGTCATCGATCGATATACAATGACAGTGAGCCGTATGCCTCGTTTTTTGAGGACAAATTGAAAGATGACCGGCTGATTGATAAAAACGAACGCTTTGAACCCGGGTTTCAAATTTATACCGGGCTGATAGCAAGGCATATTTCCAATAGTTATGTCGGATATTTTATTATTTCAGCATTGATTATTGTTGGAATATTTATTCGATTTATGTATAAATATTCCGGCAATGTTTGGTTGTCAGTTTTTTTAGCTTTAACAAGTGGCTTTTTTGTATCTTATGTTTGTTTGATGAGGCAGGCAATAGCTGTTGCTATATGGCTTTTGGCTGTCGAATGTATGCTGAATAATAAGAAGATATGGACATTCATCTGTATTGCGTTAGCAATATCATTTCACTTTTCCGCAATTATATTATTGCCATTTTATTTTGTTCGTAAGTTAAGTTTGTCCAAACGGAATGTCTACCTGTTTTTGTTGGCAGCTGTTATTCCTACATTGCTGTTCGCCGGATATTGGCAATCTATATCGTTGTATTATTCTAATGAACCATCTGCGTACTTGGATAATCAGGCGTGGAATACCGGTGCTGTATTAATGACTATATATACTAGTGTTTTGGTATTGTCGATGCTATTTAACAATGGTCTGCAGCTCGCGAAAAAGAATGAGCTGTTAAAAATATTTATGTGGGCAGGCTTGTTTATTTTGTTTATCTCTATTGCAGGAATGTCGTTCCTTGTTTTAAAACGATTCGTAAACTATTTTATGCCACTATTATTCGCCGGGATACCTGTGATTTTGAATCGTCAATCTGTACGCCGTCGACATATTTGGGAGATTATGCTTTGTAGTCTATCTTTTGCTGTATTGTTTATTACATTGATATATCGCCCGGAGTGGTACCATATAATACCGTATAAATTTTATTGGCAATAATCTATGAAAATTGCGATTTTATATATCTGCACGGGCAGATATAATCAGTTTTTTAAGGGGTTTTATGATTCTTGTGAAAAATATTTTTTGGCAGGCCGTGCGGAGAAACATTATTTCGTATGGACTGATGATCTGAATCTTTCAAGCGCCGGGAACGTGCATTTTACCTATCACAAATGCAGGGGGTTTCCGGATGATTCTCTTTTTCGTTTCGATATGTTCCTGGAAAGAGAAGAGGAGCTTCGAAGTTTTGATTATCTGTTTTTTTTCAATGCTAATACATTGTTTGTTTCTGATGTTCAGGATGAGATTCTTCCTGGGCTTGCAGACGGCGGTTTGGTTGGTATTATCGGTGTCGGAGGTGTAAGGTATCAATGGATTCCCTCTCTATATCCATATGAAAGGAATAAAAAGTCTACGGCATATATTTCACCGTTCGGTAAGAGATATCGGTATTACTCCGGGGCAATTAATGGAGGTATTACCTGTTGTTATCTCAAAATGATCAAGGAGCTATCTTATAATACCCGAACGGATTACGCGAACGGAATAGTCGCCATCTATCATGATGAATCGCATCTGAACAAATATTTAAGAACGCATAAGTGTAAAGAATTGGGGATGGACTATACGTATCCAGAAACAAAGCAACTTCCGGGTCATGTGAAAATCATGTTGATTGATAAAACTAAATATGATACATATTTTACTAAAGGACGAGATCGTAGTCTGCTGGGGAAAATCAATAAAGTTATGCGAAGGATTGGGCGGGGAATTCAGTGGTATTTTTAGGTGAATGAATATGAAAGTGGCCTTTTTGCTCCTGTCTTGTGATAAGTATTATGATATGTTATCACCGTTTGCATCTCTGTTTAATCGATTCTGGCCTGATTGCCCGTTTGATAAATATGCAGCGACAAATATGATCCCATTTGAAAATGACGGTTTCACGCCAATTTTAATGGGAGCTGATATATCTTGGAGCGCCGGTCTTAGCACAGCCCTTGATATCTTGGGGCAGTCGTATGATTATGTATTTGTTACATTGGAAGATCTGTTTCTATGTGCCCCGGTTGATTCTGGGCATGTCAAGCACATCATTGATGATTTTATACAACGAGACGGTAACTATATTCGTTTGTATGGACATTTTGCGCCCTCTGTCAAAGTGACGGATGATTTTGGAATTTTAGAAAAAGGTATGCCGTATCGACAGAATTGTGTTTATGCCATCTGGAAGATTGCTACATTGAAATCCATCCTCCATAAGGATGAAAATGCCTGGGACTTTGAGAAAAAGGCTGTATATAGAGGGTATCAATATGATGGATTTTATGCGGTTTATAAAAGTCAGATTAAAATATTGAATACCCTGATTAAAGGTAAGTGGGTGCCGAGCGATTATCGACGCACGTGTCGATTGTTACCCGGTTTTCAGACCAGCAGACCACGGATGAATCGATTCGAAGAATTGAGACTGAATCTTAAACGATTCTTGTTTTATCTGGTTTTCATATTGATACCTTGTAAATACCGACCCCATTTTATAAAATGATTGAAAAAACGATATTGGTCGTTTCTCTGCAGTTCCGGCCGGCGCATGTATCACATCTTGTTGCGAGTTATAAGCAGTATGAGGAACTTGGGTATTATCCTTTATTGTGGGTTCATCCCGATTTTATCCCATTTCTTCCATCGGATATCAGATATATACTTCGTCCGAACAAAGAAGAAATCCGACAGGTCCAGTTTGCAATTTTTTGGTTTCCAAGTTTAAAAAATATATTGGCTATATTGCGTTTGAGGTATGTATTCGGAGCAAAAATATTGTATGTATACCATGAACCATGGGAAAAATATTCCATATATAGAAAATCCGGAAATACCCACAAATGGATTGCCCGGTTTTATCTCAAAAATTTGATAGGCCATATCTTCCTACTAATGTCTGATGCCGTATTATTACCGTCTAAGAAAGCTGTAAGCCTTTATTGCCACAGCTGGAGCCGATGTGTGAACTGTAGATATCATTATTTCCGATTATTGTATGATGATGAAGATGATATTGCTAATATAAAGCGTATATATTTTTCCTATATCGGAACTGTCAGTCCAGACCATGCTTTTGCGGAATATGTTGATTTTATCTATCAAGTCTATAAAAATGGAGAGTTGTGTGAACTGAAATTTTTAATAGCCACAAAATATGTTATAGAAGAGTCGGATAAAATACGGGAGCTTATGGCATCTGGCCGACTTGTCGTTATTGCAGGACATCCTATGACCAATGATGAAATTAATACTTATTATAAGCAATCATTGTGTGTGTGGAATGCTTATAACAGAACGACTCAGAGCGGGGTCCTGGCAAAAGCTTTTATGTTTGGAACTCCTGCGATAATATGTTATAATAATGTTTCGGAATTCGTTATGAATTATAAAAACGTAATAGCGATACAGAATAATACAGACTATAATGAAATTCTTACAGCTTTGAATACGATTATTGCAGAGTTTTCGACGTATTCCATAAATGCCAGGCAATCGTTCGATGCATTCTTTTTTTATCGAACCTCAAACAATGTGATGATAGATATCATAAAATCGTTGAATCTATGAAAATTGGAATCATCACCCATTATGATGTTCATAATTACGGAGCCTTGCTGCAATTAAATGCCCTAATAAAGGTATTGAAAGATAAAGGTATTGAGGCTTGTGCGCTGCAGTTCGATAAGAATTATGATTTTATGGGTGTCGGGCTAAAAGCTAAATATGACATATCGATAAAATCAGTTGGCATTTATGCCCGGTATTTGTGTGAAAAGGGAATTCGCCGAACTTTGTTTAATATTTGCAAAGGTCGTATCTTAAAGGCATTCAGACACCAGGAGGGTCTTGTTGGAGAATATTATAGTGAGGCTAAGGATATAGATGCAACTATTATCGGCAGCGATGAAGTTTTTGCTTTGCACACTGGACCAACACCCGTATTTTTTGGCTATGCTTGTCCGGGGGAAAAGGTTTTTGCCTATGCGGGAAGTTTTGGGCCGACTAATTTCGACGATATTGTGGCTCATCATTGCTTGACATTCGTGTCAAGTGGGCTTAATGTGATGACCGGCATATCCGTTCGTGATAAAAACAGTCAAGAGATTGTAGCCCGGTTACTTGGAAGGTCTCCGGCTCTTGTTTGCGATCCCGTTCTGCTGTACGGCTATGAACGGGAGCGGAAGGCTTTTGGTCCTCTTAATTTGCCGCGTTATTTGTTGGTATATGCTTATGATAATAACATGAACGCCTGTGCGGAAGTTGCGGAAATAAAATTATATGCCCGAAAACGGGGACTTAAAATTATTTCAGCCGGATTTTATCATAAATGGTGTGACCGGAATATAAATGTCGATCCTGTCGAGTTGTTGAACTACTTTGTCAATGCTACATGTATTGTGACCGATACTTTCCATGGGAGTGTAATATCAATTTTAGCAGAGGGCAATTTTGCCGTTCGTACTCGCAATAATAGCAATAAACTACATAATTTGTTGTCGGAATACAATCTGACGAACCGAATTATCTCAAAGGATCAACCGATGGAACGGATACTTTCTGAAAAGATTGATTATTGTCGGGTACATGCTGAATTGATTCGGCGGCGGGAAGAATCGATGGCGTATTTAGATTCTATGATCCAACTCTGATAATGAATATTTCGTCCCCGGATATACTCCATGAATGTACGAGTTGTCAGATGTGTGCTGCCGTATGTCCGACTACAGCGATTGGTATATCGTTGAGCCATGATGGATTTTATCGACCGACGGTTAATCCGGCAAAATGCATTGATTGTGGACTTTGTGTGCAAGTTTGCTACAAATATGATACAAAGATCATTCTGACGGATCAGGATGCTCTTAATCGTATGACCTTGTGGGCTGCCGTTGCAAAAGATGATATGGTGGTGGCAGAAACGACGTCCGGAGGCATTGCCGATTTGTTGGCAAGACAACTTGTCGAAAAGGGATATCAATGTATCGGAGTCGGTTATGATTCGAATTTGGACATTGCTTATGATACTATTGCTCGAAAATATGAGGAGGTGCAAACTTTCCGCGGATCGAAATATATCCAATCTTATACGCTTCCGGCGTTTCGTGAATTGGTGAAGGATTGTAAAAAGAAAAAATTTGCAGTCTTCGGCACTCCATGCCACATTTATGCTGTCGATAAATATCTTAATTTCAGAGGAGTCCGAAATAACAGTGTCTTGATAGATTTATATTGTCATGGTTGCCCGTCGCTATATCTTTGGCGAAAATATGTTTGCGAAATAAAATCATTGGTCGGAGCGTCTAAATTTGATGTTCTTAATTTCCGCAGTAAGATAAAAGGATGGGGTAACTTTTGTGTTGTTGGAACAGTAAAAGGTGTAAACGCCTTTGTCAGTAGTCCGCGAAAAGATGAATTTTATACGTTGTTTTTCTCGGATACCATATTGAATGGTGCTTGTAATACTTGCCATCTCCGGAGTACATTGGCATACACAGACATTAGATTGGGTGATTTTTGGGGAAAACGATATGCCCTTAATATTCGTGGAATGTCTGCCGTGAGTGTCATTTCTCCGGCGGGCCGGGATTTGCTGGAATCTATATCCGGTAAAATTGTCAAGAAAAAAGAGGAATACAAGGATTTTCTCCGTTATCAAAGCTGGGGGAAGATCTATATGCCCAATATTGCTCTTCGGAAGGAATTGTTGCAACAAATCAGTGATCCCGCCATTCCTTTGATTGATAGTGTTAGAACATTATATCAGCATCGATCTCTGATTCGGAAATGGGGATGTTTGGTAAAACGAGTTACTTATTATTTGCCAATTCGTTTGGTCGCTCTGATTAAGTGGGTCTATTACTAGTTTTTATGTCATATCCCGATTTTTCGGTTCTTCTTTCGGTTTATTGGAAGGAGAACCCTGATTGTTTACGTCTCGCGCTGAAGAGTATCTGGGACGATCAGACCGTTAAACCGTCGGAGATCGTATTGGTGAAAGACGGTGCTTTGACACCGGAATTGGATTTGATTGTTTCTGATTTCCAGCAGAAAGCGCCGATTATGGTTGTTGCATTAAAACAAAACCAAGGTTTGGGGTGTGCTTTGAATGAGGGGCTGAAACATTGTTCTTGCGAGTGGGTGGCCCGGATGGATAGCGATGATATCGCCAAACCCGGACGGTTCGAAAGTCAGATCGAATTCATGACGGAACATCCCGATATTTCGGTATGCAGTTCGTGGATCGATGAATTTATCGACAACCCCGGAAACACGGTCTTTCAACGGCGTCTGCCTGAAACGGCCGTGGAGTTGTGCCGATTTGGCCGCAGGCGCAATCCGATAAACCATCCGGTAGTCATGTTTCGGAAAAGTGCGGTCCTTGCCGCAGGAGGGTATGAACATTTCCCATTATTCGAGGATTACTGGTTGTGGGTCCGCATGATCGTAGCCGGATGTAAGATGTACAATATTCAGCAGTCGTTATTGTGGTTCCGGATCAGTCCGGACGTCTATCGGCGTCGCGGGGGATGGCGCTATGCGATGACTGAAATATGCTTTCAGTATCGATTGTGGCGATTGGGCTATATCGGGGTATGGCGGCTAACGGTTAATTGCATTACCCGTTTCTGCATCCGGATCATGCCCAATGAAATGAGGCGGCGATTATACGGTAAGATAGCCCGGAACTAACCAATGGAAATAAAGACAACGCGTATTGCATGGGTGGACGCCTTGAAAGGTTTTGCCATTTTACTGGTCGTCTTAGGGCATAGTATCCAGGAAATGATTCCGGACTACGACCAGAACATGGTTTTCCGGTATATTTATTCGTTCCACATGCCTCTGTTTATGTTTCTCAGCGGTTATGTGAGTTATAAGGTCTCTGAATGGAACAGTGTCGTTAAGCGATTCTGGCAGTTGATGGTTCCTTTCTTCAGTGCGATCGTATTGAATTATCTGATCCATCAGTTCGCCCGATTCTCAATAGGCGGATTAGGCGATTATTTCGTATCGGTCATTTTGCGACCGGACAGGGGGCTCTGGTTTTTGTGGGTCCTGTTTTTCATCCATATACTGTTTATCGGATGCCGGAAAGTGGCGAAGGCTGTTTCTGTCGATGAACGGATTGTCGTATTGGGGGTTGCGGGAATCTTGAATCTGGTAGAGTTATTAACCCGGTTTGAATTGTTCGGTTATCACTGGATAGCCTGGTATTTTATTTTCTTTACACTGGGGGCGTACTGGCGTATTTCCGATCGGAACGATCGGCCCCGGTTGAATAGGCGTATTTTAATAGCCAATGTGATTCTGTTTCCGATACTTGCCGGTTTTTTTCGAATGCATAATCAACCCCCCCCCGGCCTTTATCGGTGGATCGATTTGGGGCCTTATTTCCCGGTTATATACCGGTTGGTAGTCGCTCTTTCGGGCATTGCACTCTCCTTTGAATTTTTCAGGTTTTTCTGTAAGGAACAGCATATTTTATGTAAACTGCTCATGATAGTCGGGAGTGGAACTTTGGGAATCTACTACCTGCATTTCTGTCTGTTATCCCTGCTGTCGGCGCTGCCGTTATTCGGAAAACTGCCCGTTGGACTTTCTGTACTGCTGCTCTGGTTATTGACGAGCGCCGGCAGTTACGGACTGGTTGTGCTGCTCCGTAAAAACAGATATACGCAATTACTTATTCTCGGTAACAATACATTTGGAAAATAATATGAAGACCGCATTAATTACGGGCATCACGGGCCAGGACGGATCGTTTCTGGCGGAGTTTCTATTGGAAAAAGGGTATGAGGTTCACGGCATGATCCGGCGGTCGTCGGTGGATTACCGCGAGCGGATCGCGCATCTGGAAGGGCAGCCCCGGTTTCATCTGCATTATGCTGATCTGGGGGATTCGATGAGTCTGTTGCAGGTCATCGGCAAGGTCCGTCCGGACGAAATCTATAATCTGGCTGCCCAAAGCCATGTGCAGGTGTCGTTCGACGCTCCGGAGTTCACGGCCGACGTCGATGCGACGGGGGTGCTGCGCATCCTGGAAGCCGTGCGTCAATGTGGCCTCGCAGATACATGCCGCATCTATCAGGCTTCGACCTCAGAACTTTATGGCAAGGTCGAGGAGGTGCCGCAGAATGAAAATACGCCGTTTCATCCGTACTCGCCCTATGCCGTGGCGAAACTCTACGGCTACTGGATCGTCAAGGAGTACCGCGAAGCCTACAACATGTTTTGCTGCTCGGGGATTCTGTTCAACCACGAGTCGGAGCGTCGCGGCGAGACGTTCGTGACGCGCAAGATCACCCTTGCGGCCGCCCGGATTAGGCAGGGCAAACAGGAGAAACTTTATCTGGGTAATCTCTCCTCGTTGCGGGACTGGGGTTATGCTAAGGACTATGTGGAGTGCATGTGGTTGATCCTGCAGAATGACAAACCGGAAGATTTCGTCATCGCCACGGGTGAGCAGCATTCCGTGCGGGAATTTTGTTACCTTGCTTTCAAATACGCTGGTATCGAGCTGGAGTTTGTCGGCGAGGGCGAAGATGAAAAGGGAATCGACAAAGCTACGGGCAAGGTGCTGGTTGAGGTTTCACCGGACTTCTATCGGCCGACGGATGTAGTGAATCTCTGGGGAGACCCGACCAAAGCGAAGGCCGAGCTGGGCTGGAACCCGACCCGGACAAGTTTCGAACAACTGGTTCGAATCATGGTCGATGCCGATATGGCGAAGGTGGCTATGGAACGAGCTGGTGAGGAGATTCGGACGAATCTGGCCGAATATCTCGAAAAAGGAATTGTAAAATAGCGTCGGAGATGGAAAAGAGTGCGAAAATATACGTCGCCGGACACCGGGGGATGGTCGGATCGGCGATCGTGCGTGAGTTGCAGCGGCAGGGATATACGAATATCGTTACCCGTACGCATCGGGAGCTGGACCTTACGCGTCAGGACGCTGTCGAACGATTTTTCGCCGAAGAGAAGCCGGAGTATGTCTTTCTGGCGGCGGCGAAAGTCGGTGGTATCGAAGCCAACCAGAGTGCCTTGGCGGACTTCATGTACGAGAACATGATCCTTGAGATGAATGTTATCCATGCTGCGTGGCGGAATGGCTGTAAGAAATTGGAATTCCTCGGTTCGTCGTGCATCTATCCGCGCATGGCGCCCCAGCCGATGAAAGAGTCGTGCCTGCTGACCTCGGAGCTCGAAAAAACGAATGAGGCGTATGCGCTGGCAAAGATTTCGGGACTGAAGTACTGCGAGTATCTCAACCGCCAGTATGGTACGGATTATATCAGTGTGATGCCGACCAATCTTTATGGGCCGAACGACAACTACCATCCGACGCACAGCCATGTGCTGCCTGCGCTGATCCGCCGCTTCCACGAGGCAAAAGAACAACGGCTGCCGTATGTCACTTGCTGGGGCGACGGGAGCCCATTGCGTGAGTTTCTCTATGTCGACGACCTGGCAAATCTGTGCGTTTTCCTGATGAACAACTATTCGGGCGACGAAACGGTGAATGCCGGGACTGGTAAGGAGCTATCGATCAGGGAACTGACGGAACTCGTGGCGAAGGTGGTCGACTACGGCGGTGAAATCCGCTGGGATACCTCGAAACCCAACGGCACGCCCCGCAAACTGCTGGACGTGTCGAAGGCTGCGGTGCTCGGCTGGACCTACAAAACGGAGTTGGAGGAGGGTATCCGCCTCTCGTACAAGGATTTTCTGGAAAATCCCGTGCGGGCCGAACGATAGACGACATACGTTAAACGGGACGGAGGGGTAATTCTGCTGAATTACCCCTCCGTCCCGTTTATTTGTATATGATCCGTGGGCTGGGTGGGGAGGGGCGTCAAGCCCCTCCCCTCTCTGCCGCGATAAAACGCAGTTTGGATGGAAAGTCCGGCCGGCAATTTTGCCGGCCGGACTTTTTTGTTGTCGATGTGGTCGGAATGGCGGCGCGGGGAGAATATTTGAAAGGAAATATTTGGTTATTCGGGCAATAATCCATACTTTTGTTCAGTAAAAATGCCTCTTGCACAGAGGCTATTCATTTACAGGGGGTTCGGCGCCGCTTCTGGTTCAGGGGCAAGGGTGCCGGGTACCGGAGATTCAGCGGTCAACCCTCGATTGCCTCGTAGTATAAATCGTGTCTGGTGACAGGTTTAGCATCTGCGGGGGATTGTAGAGTATACCCTTTTATCAACTATGTTCGAACAGCGCGGCGACGAAGAACACTGGTATGCACTGAAAGTCTTTTACAACCGGGTGTTCGAGGTCGAAAGGCTTCTCGCACGGGACGGAGTAAAGAGCTATATCCCATTGCGTTCCGTGGAAATGACCGTCGGCGGACGGACCGTCTGCCGGCGCGAGCCCGCCGTTTCGTCGCTGATGTTCGTCCGGGTGCCTGAGAATTACGTGCTCGAACTATCCAAACGCCTGAAGAACACGACTCCCCTGATGCCCTATTTCGACCGGGATACCCGCAAACCGGCGGCCATTTCCGACTTGGAGATGAATGTTTTCATGCTGGTTACATCGACCGGCGACCCCGGTCTGGAATATCTCGGCGAAGAGCCTTCCGACCTGCGCTCGGGCGACCGGGTCCGCGTCACGGAGGGGCCTTTCAAAGGCGCCGAGGGGTATATTAAACGCATTAAGGGCAACCGGCGCCTGATCGTTTCGATCGAAGGCGTCGTGGCCGTGGCGACGACTTACATTCCGGGGTGTTTCCTGGAGAAAATCGCCTGAGACAGAAAATTCGCTTCCCCCGGACGGCGTGCCGCCGTGCCGGGGCATCTGAAATACATTAATCTGACTTTTTAATACGAATCGATACGGAGGCAATGGGATGTTCCGACCGCCTTCGCAACTTTCAACCGTAAAGACCGCCATGGATTTTCCTTGGGTTGCGCGGTCTTTGCCGGTTTCCGGGCAGTCGTCCCTCCGACGTCCGGAATCATAATCCGCCTCACTATGTTATACCGCCTGCTGTCACGCCTGGGTGCTGAAAAGTATCTGTCGTCACGCTATTTTTCGTCGTGGTTGATTCTCTTTATCGACACGTTCGTCTCGGTCTTTTCCACTTTCATTGCCTATTTGCTGATCCGGGGCCTGTTCCCGAGTCCGGTTTTCACGTTTTGGTACGGCCTGTGGCTGCTCGCGGGTGCGTGCGTGCTGAGCGTGGTCCCGTTCGTGCTGTTCCGCACGTTCCGAAGCATCATCCGCCACTCCACGCTGCGTGAGGTCTGGAAGCTGGGCGCCGCGGTTCTCTTCAAGGACATCCTGATGTTCGGGTATGTCCTGATCCTTCCCCAAAAACCATATCCGCCCTATACGGCGATTTCGATGGGCTTCCTGCTGGATGTCCTTGTCACGTTGTTCCTGTTGCTGGGGCTCCGTCTGTGCATGATCGTGGTCTACGACCTGATCAAGCTGAAGCAGACGCGCCGCGACAACTGCCGCCGGGTGCTGGTCTACGGCACGGGCGACAAATCGGTCTCGCTGGTTCCGCGGCTGCAGAACTCGCCCCACTACCGGGTCGCGGGTTTTCTGACTTACGGCAAGCGCCTGCGCAATCACACGGTTGCGGACTGCCCGGTTTACTATTTCGAGGATGCCGGAAGCATGGAGTACCTGCGTGACCGCTTCGATATCGACGCTGTGCTGTTCGCCACGAACGACGACGCGCAGGAGGAGCAGGAACGCCTGATCAAATACTGCGCGGAAAAGGGTGTCAAGGTGCTGATCTCGCCTCCGATCGACGAGGTTATCGACGGTAAGATCATGAAGCAGTCGATCCGTGAAATCAAGATCGAAGACCTGCTGGGACGCGATGAAATCGAGATTTCGATGTCGGAGATCGAGTCGAATTTCGCGGGCAAGACGGTGCTCGTGACGGGCGCCGCGGGATCGATCGGCTCGGAGCTTTGCCGCCAGTTGGCGACGTTCGGGGTGAAGGAGCTGATCCTGTTCGACAACGGCGAAACACCGATGCACAACCTGCGTCTGGAGTTGGAGGAGCGTTATCCGGAACTGCATTTCGAACCGGTTATCGGGGATATTCGCATCGAACGGCGGCTGGACTTTGCGTTCCGGACCTACCGTCCCCAGGTGGTGTTCCATGCCGCGGCCTACAAGCACGTTCCGCTGATGGAGGAGAATCCCTGCGAGGCGGTGCTGGTGAATGTGGCCGGAACGCGCAACGTGGCCGATAAATGTCTGGAATACGATGTGGAGAAGATGGTGATGATCTCCACGGACAAGGCCGTGAACCCGACCAATGTGATGGGCTGTACGAAGCGTCTGGCGGAGATATACGTGCAGTCGCTGGGGTTGGCCGTCGGTCAGAAAACGATCCCGGGCAAAACGAAATTCGTGACGACGCGTTTCGGGAACGTGCTGGGGTCGAACGGAAGCGTTATTCCCCGCTTTCGGGAACAGATTGCCAAGGGCGGTCCGGTGACGGTGACGCATCCGGAGATCACGCGTTTCTTCATGACGATTCCGGAGGCCTGCCGGTTGGTGATGGAGGCCGCCACGATGTCCGGGGGCAACGAGATTTTCGTGTTCGACATGGGAGTTTCGGTGAAGATCGCGCACCTGGCGCGTCGGATGATCGAACTGGCTGGCTTCGAGCCCGACCGGGACATCAAAATAGAATACACGGGGTTGAGGCCCGGGGAGAAACTCTATGAGGAGGTATTGTCGAACAAAGAGAATACGCTTCCGACGCCTCACGAGCGTATCCGGATCGCCAAGGTCCGGGAGTACGACTACGGGGAGGCCCGGGCGGTCGCCGAGGAGCTGGAACGCTTCTCGCGGGATGTCGACATCCCGGACATGATCCGGCTGATGAAGCGGACCGTTCCGGAGTTCAAGTCCAAAAATTCCGGGTTCGAAGTGTATGACCTCGAAAATAGCTAAATAACAGAAAGATGAATATTGCCATTGTCGGTACCGGTTATGTAGGGCTGGTGTCGGGAACTTGTTTTGCCGAGATGGGCATCGATGTTACGTGTGTGGATATCGACCTGCATAAAATCGATTGTCTGCTCCGGGGTGAGATTCCGATTTACGAATCGGGGCTGGAGAATATGGTCAAACGGAACGTGGAAGCGGGACGTTTGCATTTCACGACGGACCTTTCGTCGTGTCTGGATAAGGTCGAAATCGTCTTTTCTGCTGTGGGAACCCCTCCCGACGAGGATGGGTCGGCAGATTTGAAATATGTGCTGGCCGTGGCGAAAACCTTCGGGCAGCATATCAAAAAGTATACGATTCTCGTGACGAAATCGACGGTTCCGGTAGGGACGGCGCAAAAGGTCAAGGCGGCGATTCAGGCCGAATTGGACAAACGCGGCGAAAAGATCGATTTCGATGTAGCTTCGAATCCGGAGTTTTTGAAAGAGGGTGCGGCGGTCAAAGATTTCATGACGCCGGACCGGGTGGTGGTAGGTACGGAGAGCGAACGTGCGCGTAAGATAATGCAGCGTCTCTATAAACCATTCATGCTATCGGGTGAGCGGATGATTTTTACGGACATCTCTTCGGCGGAGATGATCAAGTATGCGGCCAATTCGATGCTGGCGACTCGTATTTCGTTCATGAACGATATTGCCAATCTGTGCGAACTGGTGGGTGCCGATGTGAATATGGTGCGCAAGGGCATCGGTTCGGATACGCGCATCGGTAAGAAATTCCTTTACGCCGGCTGCGGTTACGGCGGCTCGTGCTTCCCGAAGGATGTGAAAGCGCTGATCAAAACAGCCGAACAGAACGGGTATGAGATGAAGGTCCTGAAAGCTGTCGAGGAAGTCAACGAGAAACAGAAGTCGATCCTCTTCGAGAAACTACTGAAACACTACGGCGGGGAACTGAACGGCAAAACGGTAGCCCTGTGGGGACTGGCATTTAAACCCGAGACGGATGATATGCGGGAGGCTCCGGCGGTGGTGCTGATCGACAAACTGACTGCTGCCGGCTGCACGGTGAAGGTTTACGATCCGATTGCGATGGATGAGTGCCGACGCCGAATCGGGGATAAGATAATTTACTGTAAGGATATGTACGATGCCGCGGTGGATGCCGATGTCCTGATGCTCGTGACGGAGTGGAAGGAGTTCCGGATGCCCGACTGGAGTACCCTGCATGAAGTCATGAAACAGCCGTTGATTTTTGATGGGCGGAACATATACGACCGGGAGGAGTTGCGGATTAATGGATTCGGATATTACTGCATAGGGTAAACCGCGCGAATTGCAGGGAAGAGTATGATTTCGAATGATTCCAGGACCGCGAAAAGTATAAAGAACAGCACGGTCTCCCTGGTTTTTTATTTTGTCAATATAGTATTGGGGTTCGTTTCCCGAAAGGTTTTTATCGATAACCTGGGGACCGAGGTATTAGGGCTCAATACGACTGCCACTAACCTGCTTCAGTTGCTTAATCTGGCTGAACTGGGAATCGGTATAGCCATTGCATCCTCACTTTATAAGCCGCTTGCCGGAAAAGACTGGAAACAGGTCAGTGATATAGTTTCCTTGCAGGGGTGGCTTTATCGCCGTATCGCTTTTGTGATAGGCGGCGGGGGAATCTTGCTGATGGGCTTTTTCCCCTGGATTTTCGCCAAAGCCGAACTTCCGGCCTGGTATCCTTACGGTGCTTTCGGTGTGCTGTTGATAAGCTCTTTGCTGAGTTATTTCATCACCTATAAACAGATCATACTGACCGCAGACCAGAAAGAGTATAAAATAACATACAGCTATAGGGCGATACTGCTCCTGAGGACTGTGGCCCAGATCGGTGCCGTATCTTTCTTGAATAACGGTTATGTCTGGTGGCTGATCTTGCAGCTGGTTTTTGATTTCGGAGCGGCCTTTGTACTCAATTTGGTAATAAAAAAAGAGTATCCGCAACTGCGTACTGAATTGTCCCGCGGCAACGAGTTGAGAAAACGCTATCCGGATATCACCCGCAAAGTCAAACAGGTGTTTTTCCATAAGTTGGCGGCCAGTGTGCTGACGCAGACCTCTCCGCTTATTTTGTATGCATACGCTTCACTGTCGATGGTAACCTTGTATGGCAATTACATGCTGATTGTTTCCGGAGTTACTGTCTTAGTCAGTTCCATGTTCAATAGTATGATGGCCAGTGTAGGCAATCTGGTTGCTCAATGTGATCCGGAACGTGTGCTGAGGGTGTTCCATGAACTGTTCAGTATTCGTTTCCTGATCTCTGCAACGGCTTGTTTTTGTGTATATAGCCTGACGCCCTCATTTATTACTCTGTGGATCGGGAATGAATATCAACTCGGTAATATCGTATTGGGACTGATGACCGCGATTTTATACCTTTCGCTGACTCGTAACGTTGTAGATTCCTGCCTGAATGCATACGGACTTTTCCACGATATCTGGGCTCCTGTGTCTGAAACAATCCTCAATATCGGCTGCTCGGTAGTATTCGGTTATTTCTGGGGACTGCCCGGAATTTTGTGCGGAATTTTGCTGAGTTTGTTCGTTATCGTGTTTTTATGGAAACCTTATTTTTTGTTTTCGCGCGGATTCAAAGTCCCGGTATCGGTTTATATCGGAATGTATGCTAAACATATAGCAGCCATGACGATCGTATGGGGCTTGACGATGCTGCTGCTGTCGAAGATCCCGCTGCACGCCGTTTCTTCCGGGTTATCCTTTGTCGGTTATTCCTCATTGTCGGTATTGCTTTTCGGTGGATTGCTCGCGGCGGTTCTGGCAATGACGAACCAGGGTATGCGTGATTTTTTCAGCAGAGTACGATCCGTTTTGAACAGATAGTCTATGAAGACTCCTTTGATTTCAGTAATAATTCCGGTCTATAACGTCGAACCTTACATTGAAAGGGCGATTCTCAGTGTATTGGATCAGACCATGACAGTATGCGAATGCCTGGTGGTCGACGACTGCGGAAGCGATGGCAGTATTGACGTCGTCCGAAGTTTGCAGCAACGACATCCTGCCGGGAATAAGATACGGGTTATCCGTCAGGCTCGTAATAGAGGGCCTGGAGAGGCTAAAAACACGGGAATTGACCTCGCGAAAGGCGAATACGTCTATTTTCTGGATGGCGACGATTACATTGCTCCCGATTGTATTGAACAGTTATATTGTGCGGTGGAGAAATATCATGCGGATTTTGCCACCGGAATTTTTTTGCTCGAGGATTCGCAAGGTCAGATTGTGTCCGGGGAGGTAAAAACCGATCTTCCGGTATTATATTCAGGGAGAGGTGATTTATACATTGCCCGGATTAAGGGTATTCTTGGTTCGGAAACCAATACTGTGTACCGGCGCTCTTTTTTAATCGAGCATCATATTCGGAATATCCATCGGATCGGAGAAGATCACTTCTGGTGTCTGCAAACGGCCGTACATGGGACTGCCGCAGTCTATGTTCCCGGTGCCCGTTATTATTATTGTCTCAGGGGAGGTAGTATTACCAATGGGTATCACAGGTATCGTTTTCCGGATTCACTGGTGAATGCATTTTACGATAATTATTTTGACAGCCTGCGTTATGCGGATTCCCTGCCGGAAGACAAACAACCGTATGGACGGGCATTGGCTGCAAAACTTGGAATAACGAGCATAATTCAGATAATTCGGAGTAACGTGCCAGATAAAAGGGGAAAGATTGACGCGATTTATCGGGCATTTCCCCGGGAGGCGAATACTTTGACATTGTTATATCGCGACCGGCCCACCCGGTTCGCTCTTTGGTGCCTGCGGCACCCTGCCGGATTGTATGAGAAATGGGTTTTGTTCAATTTTGCGCTGGCAGGATACAAGCATATTATTTCTGGAAAATGAAGCGGAAATTGATGCGGAGTATAGGGCGAATACTCGACAAGTGTTTGAAAACTTATGGTAAATCGTTGATTGAAGAGCGTATCGCCGTCGGTGATATTGTGTTGGGATACGGTAAAGGAGAGGGATACGGGATCGATACGGCAACGTTTTACAAATCCCGCAGGACGCAAGGTAATTCGCTACGGATCGGGAAATTCTGTTCGATTGCAGGCGATCTTACCGTGATGATGGATGGTATCCATCCTCCTGAACGGATTTCGACATACCCGCTTTCTGAAAGATTCAGTAAAACGCCTGCTTATTCGTCGGGTATGCCGGCGACCCGAGGCCCGGTGGTGATCGGTAACGATGTGTGGATCGCTTATGGGGTTACTATCCTGAGTGGTGTGACGATCGGGAATGGGGCTGTCGTATGTGCCGGTGCGGTTGTGACCCGGGATGTGCCGGACTATGCGATTGTGGGTGGTGTCCCGGCTCGGGTAATCCGTTCTCGTTTTTCGGAGGAGCAGGTTCGGGCTTTGCAACGAATTGCCTGGTGGGATTGGGATCCGGCCAAAATCGAGGAGAATATTCCGATGCTGCAATCCGAAGATGTCGATACTTTTATTCAATGTCATTCGAAAAACGGATGATGCTTATCTGATAAAAAAATCGTGCCGAAATCTGCAATTTACCGGATTATTCCGTTGTCGCGGGGAATCCGGCAAGTGTGGTGAAATATTATGATTTCAAGCGTAAGGAATGGGTAAAAAAAGACCGTATGACTATCTGATCGTCGGGGCCGGGCTTTTCGGCGCCGTATTCGCTTGTCGGATGAAGGCGGCCGGGAAAAAGGTTCTGGTCGTGGAGAGGCGCAATACGCGCGGGGGAAATTTGTATTGCGATCGGGTCGCCGGAATAAACGTACATAGTTACGGCGCACACATTTTCCATACCTCGGATAAGGAAGTCTGGGATTTTGTGAATCGTTTTGCCGAATTCAACCGCTATACCAACAGTCCGCTGGCATATTACCGGGGCAAGCTTTACAACCTGCCCTTCAATATGAATACGTTTTACTCCCTATGGGGGGTAACGACACCCCAGCAGGCTCGTGTCCGAATCGAGGAACAGCGCCGTGCGGCGGCTGTCGTCGAGCCTCGCAATCTGGAAGAGCAGGCCCTTTCTTTGGTGGGACGGGATATTTACGAAGCGCTCATCAAAGGATATACCGAGAAACAATGGGGTCGGCCCTGTACGGAGCTTCCGGCCTTTATCATCAAGCGTTTGCCGCTTCGCTTCACATTCGACAACAATTATTTCAACGACCGCTACCAGGGAATTCCCATCGGAGGATATAACGTGTTGATCGACGGGCTGCTGGCCGGAATCGAGGTCCGTTTGGGAATGGACTTTTTCGAACACAGGTCTCGCTTGGAGGCACTCGCGGACAAAATCCTGTATACGGGCTCTGTTGACCGCTATTTTGACTATTGCTTCGGGCAGCTCGAATACCGAACGCTTCGTTTCGAGACCGAGGTTCTGGAATGCGGGAATTATCAGGGAAATGCGGTTGTCAATTATACGGATGCCGCCATCCCCTATACCCGGATTATCGAGCACCGCCATTTCGATGGGAGTGGTCCGGAGTCCCGTACGGTTATCACACGGGAATACCCTTCCGAATACCGGGACGGAGATGAGCCCTATTATCCGATCAACGACGTGCGCAATGAAGCGATGTACGAAAAATACAAGATATTGGCTGATGCCGATTCCAACACCCTTTTCGGAGGACGTTTGGCCGAATACAAATATTATGACATGCATCAGATTGTACGTAAGGCACTCGATCTGTCAAAACGGGAGTTATGACGGTATTTGCTTTTGTTGTGACTTATAACCGGCTGGAACTGCTGAAGAAAACAGTCGGGAGTTTGCGTCGGCAAACTTACAGAATAGATTGTCTGGTCGTGGTGAATAATGCGTCCACGGATGGTACGGATGTGTGGTTGGCACAACAGCATGATCTGCATGTAATCACCCAGGAAAATTTGGGTGGAGCGGGCGGATTTCATGCTGGAGTGAAGTATTGTTTCGAGCAGGGAGCCGACTGGATATGGATGATGGACGACGATGTGTTTCCGCAGGAAGATTGCCTGGAAATCCTACTGAAGTATAAAGATAAGTCCGGTTGTCTTCAGCCTGCGAGGTATCATCAGGATTTGGTGCCTGTCGAGTGGGGCTATGCCGGGAAATATCCCAATTTTCACCTGTTGGAGAAAGCCGAACTGGAAAAAGAATGTTGTCCGGTACAGACCGGGTGCTTCGAAGGAATGTGTATTCATCGGTCTGTCGTGGAAAAAATCGGGTATCCCGACCCCCGTTTTTTTATTGCAGGAGACGATACCGTTTATGGGTTTGCGGCGCATTTTCATACTACGGTCTTATTGATTCGGGGGGCGCGTCTGGTACGTGCCTCTCTGTCCGGTGAAAAAAAAATCAGCCCGATGTATCTATACTATACGTCACGGAATTTTTACCTCGGAGAAGAATATTATAAACGGTTCTTTCATAAAAAAGGCTATTCGACCCGAATCATGCTGAAGCATTGGTTGAACATATTGTTGACGACAATTCATTTTTACCGGTCACTGAAAATAAAGCCCACTGTCCGGCGCATGGCGACATCCGCTGTTTGGCGGGGATGCCGCGACGGCCGCCGAGGACAGTACGGTAAGACGTTCAATTTGTAGATGAAATGAAATCGCTCTTATTTTTCATCTGTCTGGTTTTTGTGTTGCTGTTTGGGTCCTATCAGTTCGGATTTACGACACTGCGGGTCTATGGGGCAATCATACTGATGGTTTCGTGCTTTTATGCTGTTTTCGAAAGGCATCAAAGACTTACCCTGCCCTATCGTTTTATCGGATGGTATGTCGCGTTTTTAGCCATCATGTTCATTGCTCAGATTCTGAATGGGGATCTTTGGGTAGAAGGGATTGCCAAGCGTTATCTGGCCTACCATTTGGTTCCGATCATCGTTTTCGTTGCCGTCGATATTTACGTCGGTGATATGAAGATGCTGAAGCGAGTGACTTCTCTTTTGATCGCTATCTGCATAGTGGATTCCATCGTGACTTATTTGCAATATATCGGTAATCCGATCGGACTTGAGATAGGGCAGTTTTTTTCAACCGATACGAGTTATTCCATTCAGATATTGTCGGACTTTTATGAGACTCATCACCCGGATGACCTGTTAGGGCAGAGTATTACTTTCGGTATTATGGATTCGGTTGTTTACAATGCCTATTTGTTGGGGGCTGCAGGTGTGCTGCCGTTGTATTATGCTTTTTCATCCAGACTGAAAGTAAAAGGCAAAATATTCGCTCTGATCGGTTATTTGATCATTGGGGCAGCTTGTTTTATGACTCAGCAAAGAGCTGCGTTCGCCTTGTTCTTGCTTGCTTCCGTTTTTTTAATATTGAAGTTTGGCCCCCGGTGGTTTCTCCTGCTGATTGGGTGTTTTGTCGTGTATTATGCATTGGACGGGGGCTGGTTTGATCCGGATAAATTAGGCCGATTTGATGACATGACCAATTTGTCGGGCCGGGCGTATATTTATCAGGAGTCCTTGGAATATATTCAGGATCATTTCTTTTTGGGTGGTGCTGCCGATTGTCCGGTCGTTCCTCATAATGTTTTGTTTAGTGCGCTAATCAATGCCGGACTGTTCGGAGGACTCGTAATAATTGTGCTCTATTTTAAAATGTTATATGCCGGAGCCCGCATTATTTTAAACCGGAATAAAGTAATATCGTACTCCGTGGTATACGCCTCGGGGTTCGGTATTTATATGTTGATCGGGTTGACTCATAACGAGAATATTGTCAACGGGAGTGTGATGTGCTGGTTGTTTTTTGCGTTGGCTCTCAAGGCCGGTCTACTTGAAAAATTCAATGCTGCAAAGAGTTAAGCGATTTCGGTACATGGAAAAACAATTTCATATCTGCGTAGTTGCAAACGGTTTTCCCAATAAGAGAATACCCCAATACACTTTTGTCGAGCAGATTTGTCGATCATTGGCTGATTATGGATGGAAAGTGACGGTTATTGCCCCTCAAAGCATCACGAAATGTATTATTCGCAGAGAGGGGCTGGATCCGTATTTTCGAACGGAATATACCGAAGCAGGGAATGGGATTGACGTATATCGCCCGCGATTTTTTAGTGTGGGGGAGCTTAAATGGTTGGGTAAGGAGTGGAATGCACGACGTTTTTCTGCGGCCGTAGGCCGGGCGTTTAGGGCGATGAAACAAAAGCCGGACGTATGTTACGGCCATTTTTGGGATTGTGCTTTTGCGGTCTATCGTTCGGCACGGAAGTTCCGGATTCCGCTGTTTGTCGCTTGTGGTGAGGCGGAACTGACCATTTTCGACAGCTTCCGCCCTGAAGCCCTATCCCGATTTAGTGAATACGTCAGTGGGGTTATATGCGTGTCGACCAAGAATCTGCAGGAGAGTGTGTCGACGGGCTTGACAGTCATGGAAAAATGCAGAGTTATCCCCAATGCAATCGATCCGTCTCGTTTTTATCGGAAAGATAAGTTGCAGATGAGGAGACAATTCAGATTCGATGCTGGTGATTTCATCGTCGCATTTGTCGGAGGATTTATACATCGCAAAGGCACCCGACGAATAGCCGATGCCATATCCCTGCTTGACGATTCGTCTGTCAAATCTTTATTTATCGGCAAAACCATGGGGAGCGATGCCTGTGAACCGGAGTGTAACGGTATTTTGTTTAAGGGAAGCGTTCCTCACGACCGGATTGCGGATTATTTGAATTGCGCCGATGTGTTCGTTATGCCGACCCTTCACGAAGGGTGCTGTAATGCCAATATCGAGGCCATGGCGTGTGGGCTGCCGATCATATCTTCCGATCTGCCGTTCAATTACGATGTATTGGATTCTTCGTTTTCCATTCTGATCGATCCGATGGACATCGGGCAAATAGCGGAAGCTATCCGTACATTGAAGGATGACCCGCAGCGGAGGCGGAAAATGGCAGAGGCTGCGTTGGAGCATGCCCGTCAATATACGCTGGAAAGGCGTGCGGAGCAGATCATCGGTTTTATAAAAGAATCTATAAATCAACCCGTAAAATGAAAATATTGGTTACCGGTAGTGCTGGATTTATCGGTTTTTATCTGGCCCAACGCCTGCTTGAGCGCGGAGACCAAATAATCGGACTGGATAATCTCAACAGTTATTATGATATAGAGCTGAAATACGCAAGGCTCCGTGAAACGGGAATTGAACGAAATCGGATTATTCCGGGCGAGGCGGTGCCGAGTGTGAAATATCCCGCTTATCGATTTTACGTTTTGGAATTGGAAAACCGCATTGCCGTTGAGAAATTATTCTGTACGGAAAAACCGGATATTGTGATCAATCTTGCAGCCCAGGCCGGAGTCCGCTATTCGCTGGAAAATCCTTATACTTATGTGGACAGCAATATCGTGGGATTTGTTAACTTGCTTGAATGCTGTCGACAGACCGGAATTCGGCACCTGATTTATGCCTCTTCGAGTTCCGTGTACGGGAGGAATGACAAGGTTCCTTTCTCTGAAGTGGACCGGGTCGATCATCCCGCGTCGCTTTATGCGGCGACTAAAAGGGCCGGTGAACTTATGGCCGGTGTTTATAGTTCCTTGTATCGTCTTCCGACAACGGGTCTGCGTTTCTTCACGGTTTATGGCCCCTGGGGACGGCCGGATATGGCTCCGATGCTCTTTGCCAAAGCGATTCTATCAGGCAACCCGATCAAGGTTTTTAATCACGGAAACCTGTCGCGGGACTTTACCTATATCGACGATATCATAGCGAATGTATTATCCGTAATCGACAAAGGGCCTGATGCTCAAGAGCTGGCTGCGATTTACAATATCGGATGCGGGCATCCGGTTTCGCTCACGGATTTTATCGACGTGCTGGAAACTGCTCTTGGAAAACGGGCTTACAAGGAGATGTTCCCCATGCAGAACGGCGATGTCTATCGGACTTATGCGGATATGACCCGGTTTAAGGAGACCTTCGGAAGTCGTTCGGTAACCTCGTTGGAAGAGGGTATCCCGAAATTCGTGGCTTGGTATATGGCTCATAAGGACTTGGTTTTATGATTCGGTCATACGAAGAATATCTGATCTACCTGAGACAGGACAGAGCCGCCCTGGGAATCCGGCAGGAGGGATGGACCGGAAAGTTGAAGGAGTGGTTGTTTCCGGACCCGATATGGAAATTCGAACGGCTTATGCGTCGTTGCGAATATCTGACCAATTGTGGCGGAAAGCGTAATCCGCTGTTATTTTGGTATCGGATTAAGTATCGGAAACTGTCGCTGAAACTGGGCTTTTCAATTCCGATCAATACGTTCGGTCCGGGTTTGTCCATCGTTCATTATGGAACGATCATCGTAAACAGTGCCGCTCGAATCGGAAAAAACTGCCGTCTGCATGCCTGTGTGAATATCGGAGCCAGCCGGGGTTTGAAAATGGCGCCTCAAATCGGCGATAATGTCTATATCGGTCCTAGTGCGGTTATTTTCGGGGACATCCGGATTGCCGATAACGTAACTATTGGGGCGAATGCCACCGTGAACAAAGACTGCAGGGAAGAAAATGCCGTGCTGGTGGGAACGCCGGCCGTCGTCGTAAAGAGAGACTTTCCTGTTTGGTGGCGTCTCAATGGACTTGATCTGGAAGAATAATTTTGAACTAAGGACGGATTTGGGTTTACGCAGGGTTTGTAAGGAGAGCTATAAGCCGCAGTTGGGGTTCGGATACGCTCTTGCAAGGGTGTCTTTCATCGTGGCTCAGCGATGCAGGCTTTATCTGCCGGGCCAGTGGATGAACGGGATCTGTCACCGGATCGTGCTGCGATATCTTGAAAAAAAGTATGGGGATGTAGCCTTGGAGTTTAATAACCTTCGGGAAAGAACACAGGATGTGACGGCTTGTAAAATATGGTGTTGTTGGTGGCAGGGATATGATGCGGCACCTCCGCTTGTCAAGTTGTGCCTGGACAGTATACGTCTTCAGGCAGGAGGGTGTGAAGTCTGCTTGATTTCCCGGGAAAACTATGGAAATTATGTTTCAATCCCCACTCATATTGTTGAAAAGTACAATCAGGGCCGAATTTCAACCGCACATTTCTGCGATGTGATTCGGGTCAATCTGCTCGCGCGTTGTGGCGGGCTCTGGATTGACGCTACGGTATTTGTTTCCGGAGGTATCCCGCAGGATATTTTTGCAAGGTCTTTTTATTCTATCCGGGACGGTAAATCCCGGTATAACATTTCCAATGGTCGGTGGACGACCTTTCTCCTTGCTTCCCAAGGGTCGGTTCTGATGGCCTTTCTATCCCGCATGTATGAGGCCTATTGGGAACGAGAAAATGAGGTGCTGGATTATTTTCTGTTTGATTATCTGATCGAATTCGCTTACAGAAACAACTTGGCAGTCACAAACGAGATCGATGCCGTGCCTCTGAACAATAGATGTGTCCACGACCTTCAGCCTGCATTGATGCAACATTTTGATCCGGAACAAATCGGGCTTATGCTTGAAAGCGGTCTCTTTTTTAAGCTTACCTATAAATTCTACCGTAATAAAAACGCGGAAAGATTGCTTCATGTATTGGCGGAGTACAATCGTTCTTTCAGCACAAAATCAATGTAATATGAAGAAGATAATGTTGGTGTTCGGAACCCGGCCGGAGGCGATTAAGATGGCTCCTTTGGTAAAGGCATTCCAATTCCGGGAGTCGGATTTCGAAACGACGGTATGTGTGACGGGGCAGCACCGGGAGATGCTCGATCAAGTGTTGGATATATTCGAGATCGTACCTGATTATGATTTGAACATTATGAAACCCGGGCAGGACCTTTTTGATATTACTGCAAGGGTCTTGACAGGTATGCGTGCGGTGTTGGATCAGGCGAAGCCCGATGTCGTGTTCGTTCACGGTGATACGACCACCTCTATGGCGGCGGCATTAGCGGCTTATTACCGGCAGATTCCTGTGGCGCATGTCGAAGCTGGATTGAGAACCGGGAATATATATAGTCCCTGGCCGGAAGAGATGAACAGGCAGTTGACCGGGCGCATTGCTTCACTCCATTTTGCTCCGACTCCTCTGAGTCGCAGCAATCTTATCCGGGAGGGGGTTGAGCCCGATCGCATTGTGGTCACCGGCAATACGGTGATCGATGCCTTGCATTTGGTTGTATCCAGGATCAAAGGGGATACTGCGCTTCAAGCCGGAATCCGGCAAAACCTGCTGCGTGCAGGGTACGATCTTGGAAGGTTGGATGCTAATCGCAAATCGGTACTTATCACGGGACACCGGAGAGAGAATTTCGGCGAGGGGTTCATTCAGATGTGTACGGCGATCAGGGATTTGGCCCTTGCGTATGCCGGTGTTGATTTTATATATCCCATGCACCTGAATCCCAATGTGAGAGGTGCCGTGCGAGAGGTGTTCGGAACGGAAAACGGATTGCCGAATATGTTTTTTATGGAACCGCTACAATACCTCGATTTCGTTTGTCTGATGGAACGGAGCAGTATTATCTTGACCGATAGCGGCGGAATACAGGAAGAAGCGCCGGCGTTGGGTAAGCCTGTCCTGGTAATGCGCGATACCACGGAGCGGCCGGAAGCTCTGGAAGCCGGAACGGTCCGGTTGGTCGGATCGGATCATGACCGGATCGTCGAACAGGTGTCGCGCCTGCTTGACGATGCAGTCTATTACGAGACGATGAGCCATGCTGTCAACCCATACGGTGATGGATATGCTTGTGAAAGAATCATAAAAAAGATGATCGGTTAATGGGAAAAAGCGTGGTGTTTATACTGAGTGCGGTACAAGATACCCATGCGCTCAAACGGATCGATGAATTTCTCGATCAGGGCTATACGGTCAAGGTTTACGGTTTTAATCGTTCCAATATCTCGGTGCCGACCGGGAATCGTTTTCCGATAGAGGTTGTTGGAACTTTCACCTCAGAGCGCAACTATCTTTCGCGGATACCGGTCATGTTCAAAGCGATGCGATCCATTGCCGGCAAACATTCCCGTGACGAACTGTTTTATTATTTCGGTTTGGATATAGCTCTCATGGCCAGGATGTTCCTTCGGAACCGGTATATTTATGAAGAATGTGATCTGCTGAATGCGTATTTCAAACCGAAATTTATTTCGTTGCCATTAAAGTGGTACGACCGGCGAATTATGAAACGATCGGTAGAGACTGTGCTGACTTCCGATGGTTTCCGGATCTATCACTTTGGCGATGTCGTTCCCCGGAATGTGACTATTATTCCCAATAAACTCAATCCATGGTGTCTTGAGGCCCATAAAACGCTCCCTTTACGTAAAACAGTTTCAGATACGTTGAGGATTGGATTTGTGGGAATGATTCGGGCTAAGGCTGTTTATAACTTCGTCCGTGTTTTTGCCCGGGAGTTCCCGGCGTATGAGTTTCATTTTTTCGGGGTGGTCAGTTCCTGGACTGAGCAGCAGATTGGATTGTTGGAGCAATCCCCGAATGTTAAGTTTCATGGACGGTTTATCAATCCCAACGACCTTCCCGATATCTATGCAGGAATTGATCTGGTGTTGGCAACCTACGATACGGAATATGAAAATCCGCGGTTTGCGGAGCCCAATAAATTGTACGAAGCTATTTTTTACGAGACTCCCATTATTGTTAGTCGGAACACATTTCTGGCGGATCGGGTAGAGTCTCTTAATGTGGGATTCAGTGTAGATGCCTTGGATGACAAATCAGTTGTTTCTCTGGTTTCGTCATTGACCGCCGACGTGATAAAAGAGAAAAAAGAGGCTTGTAAGGTTATTCCCAAATCTGAGTCTATTAATAATAACCAACAGTTTTTCCAAAAGCTGAAATCACTGATCGGATAATGTGCATACACAATGGCATGTGGAGGGCAAAGCTGAAAAATCGAATAAAATGCTCCCGGTTTTTATACGGCCTCTATTTTTATTTCGGCTCGGCCGCAGTCAGACTGTTGAGACTTTTCATTGTCCCGCGTAATGATGTGGTGTTGTTTGTCTGTTTCGGAGGGAAGAAATACGATGACAGCCCTCGGGCCGTATACGAGCAAATGTTACGGGACGACGAGTGCCGCGGATTGCATTTTGTGTGGGCTTTCGAGCACCCTTCGCTGCAGGATGTCCCGGGAGCGGAGAAAGTGAGAATAGACTCTTTCGCTTATTATGTGAAAGCACTCAAGGCCGGTTGTTGGGTGACGAATTCGGGGGTAGAACGGGGACTTAGTTTTAAGCCCCGATCGACTTTTTTGCTCAATACCTGGCATGGTACTCCGATTAAAAAAATCGGGCAGGATGCACTGAACAAAAAGGAATGCTATGAGATTCGTTCCCGCTATAAGGAAAACGTCATGCTGGCTCAGGGTAAATATGAGGCAGACATATTCTCCCGGGCCTTCGAGATAGACCGAGATAAGTATGCCGTCGTGGGGTTACCGCGAAACGATGAACTGTCGGATCGTTCTGACGAGACTCATCGGGTTTGCCGTAAAAAGCTCGGCTTGCCTGAAAACAAAAAAGTAATCCTGTACGCACCCACTTTCCGGGAATTCGACCGGGATAAGCATTTGAATATTACATTGGCTCCGCCGATCGATTTTGCGAAGTGGGAAGCGTCTCTGGGCGATGAGTATCTGGTGCTATTCCGGGCTCATTATGAGGTTGCCCGAATCCTGAATGTGTCGGGAGTCTCGGATTTTGTACATGATGTTTCCGATTACCCCCGTCTTAATGATCTCATACTGGCTTCCGACCTTCTGATTTCAGATTATTCCAGTATTTTTTTTGATTACGCCATTCAGGAGAAGCCGATGCTGTGCTTTGCTTACGATTACGAGAAATACCGCGATACCCGGGGTATGTATTTCGATCTCAGGACTGAAATTCCGGGCGGGATTGTCACCACGGAACAAGAACTGCTGAATGCGCTGATGTATCTTGATTATTCCGGGAATATTGCGGAAACAATTCGTTTCCGCGATAAATTCATCGATACGTATGGTGACGCATCGCATAGAACGGTGGAAATCATTAAATCCGAACTTAGAAAACGAGCATGATATGTCGAGAGCGCTTATAGTGGGAGGAAGCAACGGAATAGGCATGGCTTTGGCCGTCCGATTACTCGAACATCGGTACGAAAAAATATATATTGTCGATAAAGAAGCGCCCGACCCTGTCTTACAGCAGGATGGACGGATCGAATATGTCCATTTTAATCTGCTCGGGAAAAATTATTCTGTTTTCGAACGGTTTGACGATGTCGATACATTGATTATAACAGCCGGATTCGGTCGCGTATGTCCGTTCGGGGAGCTGACGGAGGCTGAGGTGGTGAACGGGTTTACAGTCAATGCTTTGGCTGGGATTCGAATCGTGCGTTGTTTTTATGACCGTATTATTGCCCAACCGAAGTTCTATTGTGCCGTGATCGGAAGTATTGCCGGGCATCTTTCATCCCCGCTTTTTTCTGTGTACGGAGCATCCAAATCTGCACTTTGTCGTTTTGTTGAAAATGTCAATATCGAGTTGGAGCAGCAAGGTTCGGCTAACCGGATTCTGGATATCTCGCCCGGATCAATCGGAGGAACCCGTTTTAACGGAGGTGCGAATGATTTGGGCCAGACAGCCCGGCTGGCCGATGAAATCCTTTGTCATATGTTTGGGCGCAAAACTTTGTTTATTCCACAATACGATGAGATCTACCAAGGAGTTTTGCAGCGTTATCAGGAAGACCCCCATCGTTTTGGGGTTGAAAGTTATGACTATAAGTTTAAAAGCGGACGTATATCGGGCCGTTCCCAGGTGAAGACCGGCTACCTGAGCGGGACGTTTGACCTGTTCCATATCGGGCACCTCAATCTGTTAAGACGGGCCCGTCAATATTGCGATTATTTGGTCGTAGGCGTCCATCGGAATGCTTCACATAAACGGAAAGAAACTTTCATTCCGTTTGAGGAACGGGCTGAAATAGTGCGTAGCATCTGTTACGTCGATCGGGTGATTGAGTCGTTGCCGGAAGACTCCGATGTTTACAAAACCGGGATTGTTCGTTATGACTATTTGTTTGTCGGATCGGATTATAAAGGAACGGAGCGTTTCGAAGCCTACGAACGTTATTTTGCGGATAAAGGGGTAAAGATCGTCTATTTTCCCTATACGGAAGGAACCAGCAGCACCCAGCTAAGGGGAGCAATTACGAAACTATGATCATGTCTCCGGTTGCCATTGTCATACCGACGCTGAACGAGGAGCGGTTTATTGAAAAATGTCTTAAGTCGGTATTTGATCAGGTATATCCATCTGATCTGATGGATATTATGGTTGTCGACGGCGGGAGCTCTGACAGGACGAAATGTCTTGTAGCTGAAATGGCCCGGATGCACGAAAATATCCGGATGTTGGATAATCCGTTGAAAATCCAGGCTGCGGCTTTTAATATCGGGGTGAAAGAGTCCTCGGCTCCTATTATTATCCGGCTTGATGCGCATGCATATTATTACCCGGATTATATCGAATTATGCGTGTCCGGGTTACTCTCGGATGCCTGTTACGGGAATGTGGGAGGACGTTGTTTTATTTTACCTTCCCGAAACTCTCCTTTTGCCGTTGCCAATGCTTTGCTCAATAAGATGCGTATGGGAATCGGAGGTGCGGCATTCCGGGTTGGTGCTGCTTCCGGAGAGGTCGACACCGTTCCTTTCGGCGCTTTCCGTCGTGAGGTCATTGAGGCGGTAGGAGGGATGGATGAGCGGCTGGCCCGGGGCGAGGACAATGAGTATAATGCAAGAATCCGGCGTGGGGGATATAAAATCTATTTTGATCCGGCGATCCGGTCGGCCTATTATGCCAGGCCGACGTTAATGACCAGCGTCAAACAGATGTTTGCGAACGGAAAGTCTGTTGCCAAATTGGTGGAAATGCCGGGCCGGCTGGTGGGTGTACGGCATTTGGTGCCGCTGCTGTTTGTTGGTGGCATTTTGGGAGGGATTGTGCTCGGTGCGCTATGGCATCCGGTCTGGATTGTTTTACTCGTATTACTTGGCATCTATTTTTTTTCATGTCTGGTTTCATCCGTATTTGTCTGCCGTAAGGAACGTCAATGGAAAGCGTTTCCGGCCTTATTACTGCTACTTCCTGCCGTACATGTGGCATATGGTTTTGGAACACTGAAAGAATTGATTTTTAATAAAAAAGAATTGAATATATGAAACATATCTCTTTTTCGCCTCCCGACATGACGGAGGCGGAGATTGCCGAAGTCGCCGAGGCCCTGCGTTCGGGTTGGATTACGACGGGACCCCGAACCAAAGAGTTTGAAAACCTGATTTCGTTGTGCTGCCAGACGGAAAAATCGGTTTGCCTGAACTCTGCGACGGCGTGCATGGAGCTGATTCTCCGCGTGCTGGGGGTCGGTCCCGGCGATGAGGTAATCACTTCTGCGTATACCTATACTGCCACGGCCAGTGTAACGTGCCATGTCGGCGCAAAGGTCGTGCTGGTCGATACGGCTCCCGGTTCCTTTGAAATGGACTACGAAAAACTCGCCGAAGCCATCACCGAGCGTACAAAAGTCGTCGTGCCGGTGGATCTCGGCGGTATCGTCTGCGATTATGACCGGATTTTTGCGGCCGTTGAAAGCAAAAAACACCTGTTCCGTCCCGCGAATGACCTTCAGCAGGCATTCGGACGTGTTGTTGTCTTGTCCGATGCCGCACATGCTTTCGGGGCGCAGTGGCATGGACGGATGTGCGGGGAGATTGCCGATTTTACCTCGTTTTCGTTCCACGCCGTGAAGAATCTGACGACGGCCGAAGGCGGGGCGCTTACGTGGCGTCCTATTCCCGGTGTCGATAATGAATGGCTTTACAAGCAGTTTCAGTTACTGTCGCTGCACGGGCAGAGCAAGGACGCTCTGGCCAAGACGCAGCTCGGGGCCTGGGAATACGATATCGTCGCTCCTAATTTCAAGTGTAATATGACGGACATTATGGCCGGGATCGGGCTGGCGCAGTTGAAGCGTTATCCGGAAATGCTGCGCCGTCGCCGCGAGCTGATCGGGCGCTATGACGAAGCGCTGAAAGGCTGCCCGGTTCAGGTGCTCGTGCATTATGGAGCGGATCATTCGTCGAGCGGACACCTTTATATCGTGCGTCTGCTGGGGCGGGATGTCGCCGAGCGGAACGATGTCATCGTCAGAATGGCGGAGCGGGGCATAGCCTGCAACGTTCATTACAAACCGCTTCCGATGATGACGGCGTATAAGGCGCTGGGGTTCGATATTGCGGATTATCCGAATGCCTATGACCAGTACCGCAACGAGGTGACGCTTCCGCTGCATACGCGCCTTACCGACGAGGATGCTGAATACATCATCTCCAATTTCGTCGATGTTATTTCGAAATAGTCTATTCTGTTGAAACGTTTTTTCGATCTTGTGGCGAGCGGTTTGGGACTGCTTGTCTTAAGTCCGTTATTTTTCGTCCTGGCTGTTTGGATCAAATGCGATTCCAAAGGACCGGTTTTTTACCGTCAGGTGCGTGTCGGGCGCAACAACCGGGATTTCAGGTTGTACAAATTCCGTTCGATGCGGGTCGGTTCCGACAAAAAGGGACTGATAACGATCGGGGGACACGATCCGCGGGTGACCCGGTCGGGATATTATATTCGCAGGTACAAACTGGATGAACTTCCGCAGCTCATCAACGTATTTGCCGGGAATATGAGTCTGGTCGGTCCCCGGCCGGAGGTCCGGAAATATGTCGATCTGTACACTCCGGAGCAGATGCATGTGCTCGATGTCCGTCCCGGCATAACGGACCTGGCGTCGATCCGCTATCGCAACGAGAATGAATTGTTGGAGCGGGCCGATGACCCGGACCGATACTATGTCGATGTGATTATGCAGGATAAGTTGCGGATAAATCTGGAATATGTGGCGGACCATTCGTTTTTGAAAGACATTAAATTGATTGGTATGACTTTCAGGGCGATTGTGTCGAAATGATTGGATCCGTCCCGGATACCGTATGCCGCAGAGAGCCGCAACTTCTGAAAGTTGCGGCTCTTATTTTGCAAAGGCAGATTGTTCCCCTTTCGGAGAAAATGGTCCGAATTTATTCAAATGCGGAAGATTTACAGGAATATGTTTGAATATATTAAAAATTTTTACTATATTGTTCCCGCAAAATGCAATCCGGCAGTGACGCTCCGGTGTGAACTCGCAATTTTGCGCCTATCTCAAACGTCTTAAATAAAAAATGCGTATGAAGCAAAAGAAAATGCTTGCACTGACCCTTTCCCAGCTCGGACTGCTCTATCGCCAGGAGTTACCCGACCTTGCGGCCCTCGCCGACGCCTGTTGCGACGGTGGGGAATTCCGCTCGCGCCTCGGGGAGTTCGTGGACCGGCATGCCGCTGCGGAGAGCGAAGCTGCAGAGCAGATTCGACTGTTGATCGGTTACGACGGACAAGAAGTCCACGAATTATCCACGGACTGTCAACTGGAAGTACAGACCCTGACGCTGTTGTGGCAGTTCCTTACCGGACGGCTCGAAAATTCCGAAATGCCTTCCGACCTGTTTGTCGATCTGTTCCACCTGTTCCGCCGGCTCGGCGGGGAGGAAATTCCGCTGCCCTCGCCGCAACGTGTGCGCAGCCGCACCGAACGCTGGCTTTCGGGGCAGGACGAGGAGGTGCGGGCGATCCGCGCCGACAATCGCGAGCGGATGCTGCACCTGCTGGTGCAGAAAATCGAAAACCGCAAGTCGAAAACCCCGTCGCGCTACCTGTTCGCCGAAGGGATGACTTACGACGAGAAATACCGGCAGGTGGCCGCGTGGTGGGGTGATTTCCGCTTCCAGCTGGCCATGGCCGTAAAAAGCCCTTCGGAGTTGAACCGTTTTCTGGCCGGGTCGCTGTCGTCCGAGACGATGTACCTGCTCTCGAAGGCCCGCAAAAAGGGGATGCCCTTCTTCGCCACGCCCTATTACCTTTCGCTGCTCGATGTCACGGGTGACGGTTACGACGATGCCGCCATCCGCAGTTACATCCTCTATTCGCCGCAGCTGGTCGAGACCTACGGGCAGATTCGCGCCTGGGAGCGCGAGGATGTCGTCGAGGCGGGCAAACCCAATGCCGCCGGGTGGCTGCTGCCCGACGGACACAATATCCACCGCCGCTATCCGGAGGTTGCGATCCTGATTCCCGACACGATGGGCCGCGCCTGCGGCGGATTGTGCGCTTCGTGCCAGCGGATGTACGATTTCCAGAGCGAACGCCTCAATTTCGAATTCGAGGCGCTGCGTCCCAAAGAGTCGTGGGACCACAAGCTACGTCGGTTGATGAACTATTTCGAAGAGGACACCCAGCTGCGCGATATCCTCATCACGGGCGGCGACGCGCTGATGAGCCAGAACAAGACCTTGCAAAACATACTCGAGGCGGTTTACCGCATGGCCTGCCGCAAGCGCCGGGCCAATGCCGAACGCCCCGACGGGGAGAAATATGCCGAACTGCAGCGCGTGCGCCTCGGTTCGCGCCTGCCGGCCTACCTGCCGATGCGTGTGAACGACGGACTGGTGGAGATTCTGCGCGAATTCCGCGAGAAGGCTTCGGCCGTCGGCGTGAAGCAGTTTATCATCCAGACCCATTTCCAGACGCCGCTGGAGGTGACGCCCGAGGCCGAGGAGGCCATCCGGAAGATTCTTTCGGCCGGGTGGCTCATCACCAACCAGCTGGTCTACACCGTGGCCGCCTCGCGCCGCGGACACACCACACGCCTGCGTCAGGTACTCAATTCGCTGGGCGTGGTGTGCTATTACACCTTCTCGGTCAAGGGCTTCGAGGAGAACCGCGCGGTCTTCACGCCCAACAGCCGCTCGCTGCAGGAGCAGCACGAGGAGAAGATATACGGACGCCTTACCGCAGAGCAGGCGTCGGAGCTCGACACGCTGCTGGCCGACGGGCACGATACGGCGGCGAAACTCCGCCGCTTCATGCGCAAATACCGCCTGCCGTTCCTCGCCACGGACCGCAGCGTGCTGAACCTGCCGGCCATCGGCAAGAGCATGACCTTCCGGCTGGTGGGGCTCACCCCCGAGGGGCGCCGCATCCTGCGTTTCGACCACGACCGCACACGCCGTCACAGCCCGATTATCGACCGCATGGGCGAAATCTTCATCGTCGAGAACAAGTCGGTGGCCGCCTACCTGCGGCAGATCGGCAAGATGGGCGAGGACCCCGAGGATTACGCCTCGATCTGGAACTATACCCGGGGCGAGACCGAACCCCGTTTCGGGCTCTACGAATACCCCGGTTTCGGGTTCGCGGCGACCGACCGGGTGAGCAACCTGGAGCTGGGGTAAAGTGCACAATATTAGGCCGTAATTTGCGTTTGTTATATAGTCACATTTAAAAATGCAAATTATGAAAAAGACGATTCACAGAGCCGAGACCCGCGGGTATGCCGATCACGGCTGGCTCCGGACCCACCATACCTTCAGCTTCGCCGGATATTACGATCCCACGCGCGTTCATTTCGGCGCCCTGAGGGTGCTGAACGACGATACGGTAGCCCCGGGCGAGGGGTTCGGAACGCATCCCCACGATAATATGGAGATTGTTTCGATCGTGCTTTCGGGAGCCCTGAAACACGGCGACAGCATGGGGCACATGAAGGTGCTCGAGCCGGGCGACATCCAGGTGATGAGTGCCGGAACGGGCATCACGCACAGCGAGATGAACGCCAGCCGCGAGGAGCCGGTGAAGTTCCTGCAAATCTGGGTGCTCACCGATGCCGACAACCATACGCCGCGTTACAACCAGGTCGAACTGCTGCCCGGAAAGCGCAATGAACTGCGGCTGATCGTAGGGCCCGAGGGCCACGGCAGCGAGCATGTCGGGTGGATTCACCAGAAGGCGTGGTTCTATACGCTGGGGCTCGACGCCGGGCGTGAGCTCGAATACCGGATGAATCTTCCCGGCAACGGAGCCTATGTCTTCGTGGTCGAAGGCCGGGCCGAGGTGGCGGGCGAGGAGCTTGGATCCCGCGACGGCATGGGTATAGAGGCTGCCGACGATTTTCGGATCAAGGCTTCCGAGGATGCCAAACTGCTGATTATCGAGGTTCCGATGGAGGTCTGAGCGACCCCATTCTAAGCAAAGCCGCCGGAGTGTAAACTCCGGCGGCTTTTTCGTGTTCGGCGGTTTCCTAAAACTCCGAGGTGAAATGGAACCGTATATCTTTGAAATTCTCCTGCGCGAGGGCGAGTCCGTAGCTCGTGTCGGCGAGGAACACGTCGCGGCCGTGCTTGTCGACGGCCATGTTGGTGTGTTTGCGGCGTTTGAAATCGGCCAGCTGTGCGGCATTGTCGCTGTCGATCCAGCAGGCTTTGTAAATCGAGATCGGCTCCCAGCGGCATGCGGCATTGTACTCGTGCTCCAGCCGGTATTGAATCACCTCGAACTGCAGCGCCCCCACCGTGCCGATGATCTTGCGGCCGTTGAGCGCCGAGGTGAACAACTGCGCCACACCTTCGTCCATCAGCTGGTCGATGCCCTTGGCCAGCTGCTTGAATTTCAGCGGGTCGGCGTTCTCGATATACCGGAACTGCTCGGGGGCGAACGACGGAATGCCCGTGAAGCGGAGCTTCTCGCCCTCGGTGAAGGTGTCGCCGATTTTGAAGTTGCCCGTGTCGTGCAGGCCCACGATGTCGCCCGGATAGGCGAAATCGATCACCGACTTTTTCTCGGCCATGAAGGCCGTCGGCGACGAGAATTTCAACTGTTTGCCGCTGCGCACGTGCAGGTAATTCTTATTCCGTTCGAACGTGCCGGAGCAAATCTTCAGGAACGCGATGCGGTCGCGGTGGTTGGGGTCCATGTTGGCGTGGATCTTGAAGACGAAGCCGGTCATTTTCGGCTCCGAAGGCTCCACCGGACGGGTCTCGGTCGGGGCCGGACGCGGCGAGGGGGCGATGCGCACGAAGCATTCCAACAGCTCGCGCACGCCGAAATTGTTGACCGCCGAACCGAAGAAGACCGGAGCCAGCTCACCCCGCAGGTAGGCGTCGCGGTTGAACTCGTCGTAGACGCCCTCTACCAGTTCGACGTCCTGCCGCAGCTGGTCGGCGAATTTCCCGCCGATGTATCCCTCCAGCTCCTGCGACGCGAGGTCCGAAATCTCGGTTGTCGAAGCGTCTGCCGTCAGTTTCTCGTCCGATGTGAAAAGCGACAGGTTCTTTTCGTAGAGGTTGTAGACCCCCTTGAACGTGGGGCCGTTCGAGATCGGGAACGCCAGCGGCCGCACGCGAATTTGCAACTCCTTCTCCACCTCGTCCAGCAGGTCGAAGGGTTCTTTCGAAGGGCGGTCCAGCTTGTTGATGAAGACGATCACGGGGGTCTTGCGCATGCGGCAGACCTCCATCAGCTTGCGGGTCTGGGACTCGACGCCCTTGGCGCCGTCGATGACGATGATGACCGAATCCACGGCCGTCAGCGTGCGGTAGGTGTCCTCGGCGAAATCTTCGTGGCCCGGGGTGTCGAGGATGTTGATTTTGCAGCCCCGGTATTCGAAGCCCATCACGGCCGTGGCCACCGAGATGCCGCGCTGGCGTTCGATCTCCATGAAATCGGACGTCGCGCCTTTCTTGATCTTGTTGCTCTTGACGGCTCCGGCCACGTGGATGGCGCCGCCGAACAGCAGCAGTTTCTCCGTAAGGGTGGTCTTACCCGCGTCGGGGTGGGCGATGACCGCAAACGTGCGGCGGCGTGTTATTTCTTCCTGTAATGTCATGCGTTATTCTTTCGGGTAATCGGCGTTGTAGTGGCAGCCCACGGACTCCTTGATCTCGCGGCCCTGCTTGATGACCAGATAGGCGATGGCGATCATGTTCCGCAGTTCGCACAGTTCGCGGTTGGGCTTGGTCTTGTTGTAGAGCTCCTCGGTCTCCTGCCAGAGTATCTCCAGACGGTGCATGGCACGTTTCAACGAGAGGTTCGACCGCACGATGCCCACGTAGTTGGACATGATGGTCTGCATCTCGCGTTTCGACTGGATGATCATCAGCATCTCCTCGGTGTGCTGCGTGCCCTCGAAATCCCAGTCGGGAATGCCCTCCTGAAAATCGGCCTTCTCCAGCAGCGACGCCGTGTGGCGTGCGGCCTGGTCGGCATAGACGACCGCTTCGATCAGCGAATTCGATGCCAGTCGGTTGGCGCCGTGCAGTCCCGTGCACGAGGTCTCGCCCAGCGCGTAGAGCCGTTTGATCGACGTTTCGCCGTTGAGGTCGACCTTCACGCCGCCGCAGCAGTAGTGCGCCGCGGGGGTCACGGGAATCCAGTCTTTGGTGATGTCGATGCCTATCGAGCGGCATTTCTCGTAAATGTTCGGGAAATGGCTCCGGATGGCGTCGGGGTCCTTGTGCGTTACGTCGAGGTAGACGAAATCCGAACCCCGTTTGGTCATCTCGCGGTAGATGGCCCGGGCCACGACGTCGCGCGGCGCGAGGGATTTCATCGGGTGGTATTTGTCCATGAACTCCTGGCCGTCGGGCAGCCGCAGGATGGCCCCGAAGCCCCGCATGGCCTCGGTGATGAGAAAGTTGGGTTTCTCGCCGGGGTTGTACAGCGTCGTGGGGTGGAACTGGATGAACTCCATGTTTTCGGTCATCGCCTTCGCGCGGTGGCACATGGCGATGCCGTCGCCCGTGGCGACGTTGGGATTCGAGGTCGTGGAGTAGACGTTGCCGCAGCCGCCCGTAGCCACGACGGTGAATTTCGAGAGCATGGTCTCGATTTCGTTCGTCTCGAGGTTCAGCACATAGGCCCCGAAGCAGGCCAGCCCGCGCGTGTGGCGGGTGACGAATTCGCCCAGGTGGTGCTGCGTCAGCAGGTCGATGGCAAAATGATGCTCGAGGATGGTGATGTTCGGATGGCTCTTCACCGACTCCACGAGCGCCCGCTCGATCTCGGCTCCCGTGAGGTCCTCGTGGTGGAGGATGCGGTGCTCCGAATGGCCGCCTTCGCGGTTGAGTTCGAAACGTCCGTCGGGGGTCTTGTCGAAGCGCGTGCCCCATGCGATGAGGTCGCGGATCAGCTCCGGGGCCCGCCGCACGACCAGCTCCACGGCCTTCTCGTCGCACTTGCCCGCTCCGCAGACCAGCGTGTCGTGAATGTGCTTTTCGAAGGTGTCGGGAGCGTACGTGACCGAGCAGATGCCGCCCTGGGCATAGTTGGTGTTGCACTCTTCGATCTCGCCTTTGGTGACGATCGTAACGTGTCCGTGAGCCGCGGCCTTCAGCGCGAACGAGAGCCCCGCAGCGCCGGAACCGATAACCAGAAAGTCGGTTTTCATGGGTTTTTCCTTTTTCTATTGCCTTGCAGCGCCGCAAAGTTACAAAAAATAGTAACTTTGTCGCATAATTTCCGGCAAAATATGGAACGACATATCGACATAAACCGCTTCGACTACGACCTTCCGGACGAGCGGATCGCCAAATTCCCCCTCGCCGAGCGCAGCGCTTCGAAACTGCTCGTCTGGCGCGGCGGCGGGATTTCCGAACGGCATTTCGCCGACATCGGCGACGTGCTGCCCGCGGGCGAACTGCTGGTCTTCAACAACACGAAGGTCATCCGGGCGCGGATCATCATGCACAAACCCTCGGGGGCGCGTATCGAGGTCTTCTGCCTCGAGCCGCACGACCCGGCCGATTACGAACGGGCGTTTGCTGTCACGGGCGAGTGCGCGTGGTCGTGCATCGTGGGCAACCGTAAAAAGTGGAAAGAGGGGTATGTGGAGATTAATTTCGACTGCGGGGGCCGTGCCGAACACCTCCGGGCATGGATCGTCGAGGACCACGGCCGCGAATGCGTCGTGCGCTTCGCGTGGAGCGCCCCGATGACCTTCGGGCAGCTGCTGGAGTACCTCGGGCGGATTCCGATTCCGCCCTACCTGAACCGCGAGAGCGAGGAGATAGACAATACGCGCTACCAGACGGTCTATTCGAAATTCGAAGGTTCGGTGGCCGCGCCGACGGCGGGCCTGCATTTCACCCCGGAGCTGATCGAAGGAATGACGGCCCGCGGGTTCGGGTTCGAGGAGGTGACGCTCCACGTCGGGGCGGGGACCTTCCTGCCCGTGAAGGACGACGATGCCGCGAAGCATCCGATGCACACCGAGCATTTCGAGGTGCGCCGCGCGACGGTGGCCCGTCTGCTGGAAAAGTGGGGGCATATCACCGCCGTGGGAACCACCTCGGTGCGCACGCTGGAGTCGCTTCCGGCCCTTGCATGGCGCATCCACACGGGAGATTCTATCGACGGTCCGGGACCAGTGGGACAGTGGGAGCTGTACGACATTCCGGCTGACTATTCGGGCCGCGACGCCTTGGAGGAGCTGCTCGCCTGGATGGACGCCAACGGCCTCGACCGGCTGAAAGCCTCGACGCAGATCATGATTACGCCGCTGGGCTACGAGTTCCGCATCGTGCGCAACATCATCACTAATTTCCACCAGCCCAAATCGACCCTGCTGCTGCTGGTTTCGGCTTTCGTGGGCGACGGCTGGCGGCGGATTTACGATTACGCCCTCGGGCATGAGTTCCGCTTCCTGAGCTACGGCGATTCGTCGGTGCTGATGCGGGAATGACCGGGGAGCTCGGGCAAAATGAAAGGGACGCTCCGGCATGGAGCGTCCCTTTCTTATTGTCGGTCGGGATTTAGAAATTGTAGCCGACGCTGATCGTGAAGCAGTTGTTGCGCATCTTGCCCTCGCCGTCGTTATCCTTCACCAGGTCCAGGCAGCCGATGTCGTAACCCAGTCCGAAATAGATGCGGTTCCAGACGACACCTGCGCCCAGACGCACACCCAGGTCGGAACGTTTCAGTCCGCCTTCGTCGCCGAAGATGTCCCCTTTCTCGCCGCCGACTTTCACTTTGCCGCCGATGCCGAATCCGTAGTAAAGACCTGCGAACGGCTGGATCGTAACGATGTCCTTGATGTTGAAGTGGTAGTTTACCAGCACGGGAATCTGCAGGTAGGAGGGACGGAAACTCACGCCATCGACCTTACCGCCGCGGCTCGAAAACGCAAGGCCGGTTTCGAGGTAGAAGGGCAGTTTGTTGCAGAGCAGGATTTGGTCCGAAACGGCGACGTGGAACGAGGCCCGGGAGTCGGTGCTGATGGACGCACCTCCGGCTGAGATCGAGTAGCTCGACAGGTTCAGACCGGCACGGACGCCCAGGATGTTCTTTTCGTGATTTTGCGCCGAAACGGCGGTTGCCAGCAGGATCGCGGCCAGGATAAGGAATGCTTTTTTCATAGTTAATTGAAAATGATGAGGTTGTTTTCTCCGTCCCCTGTTCGGAACGGTACGCCAAAAATAGAAAAAGTTTTTGAATGTGCACCCGAATAGCGTGTATTTTCAATGAAACAGCGTATTTGTAAAATGAAGACGGCGGGAAGGAGCGCCAAAAAGAAACGGGACGCATCCTGAAAGTGCGTCCCGCTCGTATCGGACGGATTGCCGTTTAGAAATTGTAGCCGATCATCACGGAAAGGCAGTCGTTGTGTATTTCGATCGCCCGGGTCCGGGACTCGTAACTGAAGAACGATCCGTTCTTGAACTGGTTCATGCAGCCGATGTCGTAGCTGATGCCCAGATAAATGCGTTTCACGACGAATCCGACGCCCGCCCGGACCCCGAAATCCAGCCGGTAGAGCATTCCCCGGTCGCCGAACAGTTCCTCCTTGCCGAGGTTGTCGAACTCCATGCGGCCCCTCAGGCCCACGCCGCCGTAAATACCGGCGAAAGGCTGTATCGTGAGGAGGTTCCGGATGTTGAAATGGTAATTGAACAGCAGGGGGACCTGCAGGTAGAACGGCCGCGGGGTCGCCTGGTAGACTTCGCCGTACTGCGCCAGGGCGATTTTGCCGCCGCGGCTCGAAAAATCGACGCCTGTTTCGAGGTAGAGGGGCAGCCTCCGGGTCAGCAGCACCTGATCCGAGACGGCGAAATGAAACCCGGTGCGCCAACCGGTGCTGATCCGCATATCCTCGACTGAAACCGTGAGTTTCGAGACGTTGAGGCCGGCGCGGACGCCCAGAATGTTCTTTTCGTGCTGTTGTGCCCGGGCGCTCCCCGCCAGCAGCAGGACAAGCAGGAGCAGTGTGTAGTTTTTCATGCGGACAAGAGGTTATTCTTCGGAAGCGGCGCTCTTGAGCGCCAGCTGTTTGACCCACACGACGAAACCGCCCGTGAGGATGAGGTTCAGCACCAGCGTCAGCACCGAGATAATCAGCGCCGGGCCGCCGAGACTGTATCCGAGGGCGATGAAGATCACTCCCGCACCGACCTCGCCGCGGGTGAACATGCCCACCGAGAGGGCCAGCCGCTCGCTCAGTTTCCGGTCGCGGTAGAAGAAGACCGGCACGAGCTTTCCGAGGTTCGAGAGCGCCGAGACCGCCACGACGTGCAGCAGCAGGATGCCCCACGGCATCATCGGCTGCGCTGCGGTGACCGAGCCGGCGGCTGCGGCCGCGTCGGACGCCGCGGTGCCCGTCACCAGCGGCATGCTTATCCCCACGAGCAGCATGAACAGGAACGAGATGCCCGTCGATGCGCGGCGTTCGGCAGGGGTATCGAGGTCCCGGTGTTTCATCAGCATGCCGATTACGAAGGCCGGGAGCAGCACCTCGATGTGGATGCTGTTTTCGGGCCCGTACCAATGCGCCGTCGCCAGGTAGAGCAGCTGCGTCAGGGCGCAGACCACGACCGCAAGGCCGAGAATGCGTTTCCAGTCCTGCTTCACGTTCCACGCCGCCTGCCACCGCCAGCCGACGGCGAGCAGGACGGTCACCACGCCCACGATGGCGAACATCTGCCATTTGAGGCCGATCATCAGGATTTGCAGCGGGATCATCAGCAGGATGGTGTCCAGGTCGTCGAAGATCGCCAGCACCTGGATTTTGCGGTAAATCCAGCTCTTTTTCAGGTGCAGCGCCGCGAGCATCGTGAAGAGAATGCCCGCCGAGGTCGGGGCCGCGAAACGGCTCAGCAGCAGGTTCTCCTTCCACGCCTCGGAACTCCCCCAGAGGTCGGAGGGCAGCAGCACGAAGACGTAATAGAGGGCGATCAGCAGCCACGGAAGCGCGGCGGTGGCCATGGCGATGAAATAATCGGCGGTGTAGGAGCGCCAGCGGGATTTGTCGATCTCGAATTCCCGGCCGACGTTGATCATGATGAATCCCAGACAGACGTAGAGCAGTGTGTCGGTCACGGCCTTGAAGCCGGAATAGGTCGTGCCGAGGACGCCGGGAAGCAGCTGCGAAGCGACGAGCCCCAGCATCAGGAAGAGCGAGAACGAAAGAACTTTTCGCATTGAGTGATGGTCGTTTACGTGGTTTTGCGCGTAAGCCGCGGCGCAAAGATACGATATTTGCATCAGAAACAGAAAAACACGTGCCGCAATCGTGAAAAAATTAACAATAAAGAAACCGCAATTCGCAATTATTTTGTACCTTTGCCGTGCCGTTTAGGAAGTTAGTATTTCAAACACATATTATTCAAACCATTACAACTATGCAGATTGTAGAGATTCATGCAAGGGAGATCCTCGACTCGCGAGGCAATCCGACCATCGAGGTCGAAGTACGGACTGTATCGGGCGCATTTGGCCGTGCTGCCGTTCCGAGCGGCGCATCGACGGGTGAGAACGAGGCTCTCGAGCTCCGTGACGGCGACAAGAGCCGTTATCTGGGCAAAGGCGTACTGAACGCCGTGAAGAACGTCAACGAGGTGATCGCCCCGGCCATCATCGGCATGAACGTTGCCGACCAGGTGGGTATCGACAAGGCCATGATCGCCCTCGACGGCACCCCGACCAAGTCGAAGCTGGGCGCCAACGCCATCCTCGGCGTATCGCTGGCCGTTGCCCGCGCTGCCGCAGACTATTTCGGCATGCCCCTCTATCGTTATATCGGCGGCGCGAACGCCAAGACGCTGCCTGTTCCGATGATGAACATCATCAACGGCGGTTCGCACTCGGACGCCCCGATCGCATTCCAGGAGTTCATGATCCGTCCCGTAGGCGCCGCTTCGTTCCACGAGGGCATCCGTATGGGCGCTGAGGTGTTCCACAACCTGAAGAAGGTGCTCCACAACCGCAACCTCTCGACGGCCGTAGGCGACGAGGGTGGCTTCGCTCCCGCGCTCAACGGCACGGAGGATGCCATCGAGTCGATCATCGAGGCTATCAAGATGGCCGGCTACAAGCCCGGCCGCAAGTGCGAGGGCGGCGACGTGTCGATCGGCATGGACTGCGCTTCGTCGGAGTTCTTCAAGGACGGCGTTTACGACTACACCAAGTTCGAGGGTGCCAAGGGTGCCAAGCGTTCGTCGAAGGAGCAGGTGGAGTACCTGAAGGGCCTCGTTGCCAAATACCCCATCGATTCGATCGAGGACGGTATGTCGGAGAACGACTGGGAAGGCTGGCAGATGCTCACCGCCGAGATCGGCGACAAGTGCCAGCTCGTGGGTGACGACCTGTTCGTGACGAACGTGGATTTCCTGAAGAAGGGCATCGAAATGGGCTGTGCCAACTCGATTCTCATCAAGGTAAACCAGATCGGTACGCTGACCGAGACGCTCGACGCCATCGAGATGGCTCACCGCGCAGGCTACACGTCGGTAACGTCGCACCGTTCGGGTGAGACCGAGGATTCGACGATCGCCGACATCGCCGTGGCTACGAACTCGGGTCAGATCAAGACCGGTTCGGCATCGCGTTCGGACCGTATGGCCAAGTACAACCAGCTGCTCCGTATCGAGGAGGAGCTCGGCGACGAGGCTATCTATGGCTACACGAAAATCTACCGCAAGTAATTTGCCGGTCGGACAATGAAAACGCGGATACCGTAGGGTGTCCGCGTTTTTGTTTTTACTCGTTTGCCATCCGGTAGGACAGCGCCCCCGAGGGGCATTTGTCGATCTGGGCGATGAGTTCGGCCGTCGAGGCGTTCTCGGGTTTTATCCAGGGCCGCTCTTTGATCCTGTAGACGTTGGGCAGCGTCTTTACGCAAATGCCCGCATGCGTGCAGAGCTGCGGCTGCCAGACGATTACGATTTCGCCGTTGGTGTATTCCTTGCGGATTTTCTCTTGTTCCATGCTGCAAAAGTTTTTGGTTAACATTGCGTGTGGAAGCAAAGATAAGCAATAATTTTTCCTTTCGATAACTTGAATACCAATAAAAAAAGGTCTTCGCAAGAAGACCTTCGGGTGGAAGATGGGGCTCGAATGGATATGCCCTATCTCTTATGTATCAATATGTTTTGGCGGTCTTTAAATTTATAGGTCACTCGTGAAGAGTGGCGATCTTTCGCCGCGTTGCATTGTCCATGCTTGATACAAAAGTAGAGTTTTATTTTTAAAATAACAAATTAGACTACTGTGATTCTATAATTCTTTTGAGATTGAAAATTAAATATATATCTTTAAGGTGTTCAAGTATGTATAAGATATGATAAATATTGAAATCCACAAGAATATCATTCAAAGTTCTAATTTAAACTTTTTGATTGGATCTGGTTTTTCACGCCCTTTTCTACCAACATTAGGTGGCATCGAAAAAAACATTTCTGAAATAGAAATTCGGGAGGATATTCCGGTAAAAGAAAAACGATATATCAAAGACTCATTACTCAATAAATACTTTATTGATGTAATGTACCCCAATGTGGAAATTCTTTGCGGAAGTACAAATGCAATGTGCCTTACTACGTTTGAAAATTATATCCATTTTTTGGATGTAATTAATTCTATTATACAGCGTCGAGGCTCTACAATTATAAAAAAGCAGATAAATATTTTTACTACTAATATTGATCTTTTTATTGAAAAAGCGGTAGAAAAAAATGATCTGGAATTCAATGATGGATTCTCTGGTAGAATTACCCCAACATTTAGCTTAAGTAATTATAATAAGATTATATCTAAGTGTAGTCATCATTTCGGAAATGAATCTAAAATTCCAATATTCAATATTTTAAAAATTCATGGTTCGCTAAATTGGCGTAAGGATACAGATGGCGGAATTTATTGCTCGTTTGACCCCAAATTATTATTGGACTTAAAGTTACTTTCTGACAAAGGATGCTTTCTTGATGTAACAAATACTGATACTGTAGACTCATTAAAAGCGAAAATTGTTCCGAAAGCAATAAAGGAGAAGTTGTTAGACGAATTTGAACTGAAATTTGGTAATCTTCCTTTAGTCAATCCAACTAAAGCTAAGTTTAAGGAAACGACTCTTAATCTTTACTATTATGAGTTGCTTCGGTTCCTCTCAAATGAATTGGAAAAAGAAAATTCTGTACTATATATTATGGGGTTTTCAATGGCAGATGAGCATATACGTGAAATCATAATAAGGGCTGCGAAAGCTAATCCAACATTACAAATATTTATTATTGCATATAATGAAGATGGGTACAATGATATAAGAGTGAATATGCAAAATAAAGATTATGCTAATATAATGTATATCAAGCCGGATGATGGCTGTGTTTTTGATTTTCAGACAATTAATAAGGACTTGTTTGGACAGATATTATCGCAAATCTAATGAGTCATGGGAAAGACCTCTCTTATTAAAGAATCTATATTTAAAATTGGTCGTGTTATTTCTGTTGAAGGCCGTAGTGTCCGTATCTTAGTTAACAAGAATAAAAATACTTCACATATTTTATATAATGGAACTTTGATTAAAAATGTTTCAGTCGGTGGATATGTAAAGGTTATTAAGGGCTTCATCAAAATCATATGCAAAGTAGAAGGAGAAAAGACAAATGAAGATAAATTGGAGCGGGGAGACTATTCAAATGCGCAACAAAAGATTAATAGAGTATTACAAGTAAGTTTAATCGGTTTTTTTGACAATCGCGGATTTCAAAGAGGAATCAAAGAGTTGCCATTGATTGATAATGAGTGTTATCTTCTTGAAAATGATGAATTCGATGCTGTCCATGATTTTATTAAAACGGGGGATAGCCCTTTGCGTGTTGGAAAATTAGCTTTGGAGAATAATCACCCTATCCATGTGGGGGTAAATAGTTTATTTGCCAGTCATATCGGTATTTTCGGTAATACGGGTAGTGGAAAATCCTATACGCTGGCGAATTTGTATCATCAGTTATTTTCTCAATTCATAGATAATGATAATTTTAGAGTGCAGTCTAAGTTTTATTTTATCGATTTTAATGGGGAGTATGTTGAGCCAGGGGCAATTATCCAGACTGAGCATAAAAGCATATATAAATTAACAACTCGTAGATCGGATGGAGATAAGTATCCGATTTCATCGGAGCACATTAAAGATACAACTTTTTGGTCGATCATTCTGGACGCAACTGAAAAAACTCAGCGCCCTTTTATTAAGAGAGCAATATCGAGTAATTTTTTTAATCGCATGGTTACTCCGGAACAGGTAAAAGGTTTTATCAAGGATTTGATAAAACTTGTTTGGGAGAAGAATGATGATTCATTGCGTAAATCAATAATTGACTTTTTAAACGAATTACAAGATATTTCTAATTCAGGGGAAATATGTGGGACATTGGTTGAACAATGGAAGTACCATACAGGCCATAGTAAATTTTATTTTATAACAGATGATGGGTGGAAATGGGATAATGACGGGAAAGAGATTTTATCTGCTTTTTTGGATAATTTAACAATGTCTCAACTGACTGATGATTTCTATTGGATCGGATTGAGAATTAAATTAAAATATTACGATGAAATTATAAAAGGATTTTCTAATATAGAACATCTTTCTCCGTTAATTAAACGACTTGATAAGCGGGTTGATGATTTGAGCAAAGTATTTCAGATACAAGATAATTTTGTGTCTAAAACGATTTCTATTATTTCGTTGAGGGATGTGAATTTAGAGATGAGAAAAATGTTGCCTTTGCTTATCTGTAAAGAATTGTATGATCGTCATAAACATAAAAATGTTGATTCGTATTTAAATCTTATAATTGATGAAGCCCATAATATTTTATCAAAAGATTCTGATCGAGAAAGTGAGATGTGGAAGGACTATCGTATAGAAACATTCGAAGAGATAATCAAAGAAGGCCGAAAGTTCGGTGTGTTTTTGACTATTGCAAGTCAACGTCCGTCAGATATTTCATCTACAATTATATCGCAGCTTCATAATTTCTTTTTGCATCGACTTATCAATAATAGAGATATTGAGGCCGTAGAAAAGACGATCTCATATTTGGATAAAGTATCTTTTGAATATTTGCCAATACTTCCAACCGGAACGTGTATTTTAGCAGGAGTATTAACGAATATGCCTGTTCTTGTAGATATTGATGCTATAGAAAAACAATGTGAACCAAATAACAAAACTATTGATTTGATCCATTTGTGGGCGTAAATCACTCTTTTGCTATTATACTCCTCGTCCCTTTTTCTGTTTCGGTTGTGTTGGCTCACAAGTTTTTACTTTGGGCCTTAACTGTGGTTTTCTCGGATCGTCCCAATTCTCCTTATACTCGGTATCGGTTGGATTTTGCTTCCAGAGATAAGGGCGTGCAGTTTGCCCCATGCCGCCCCACCATTTGACGACGGCGCGTGTAATATATCCGGCTTCAATCAGTATCTTATCCATCAGGCGCATTTCATACTTACCATATTTCACCCACGCTCGCGGGTCTTCCTTTGTGAATATCCAACCATATTCCAAGGTGTCGTTCATCACCAAATAGCCGTCGAGCATTTGACCTTTGTTTTGCATTCCTTTTAGGTAAATTGGCTCACCCTCTTTGATGGTGGCGATCTGTTCGTCGGTAAGCCGTATGCCGAAGATAACCGGATTGCGGTTTATCTTCTCGCTTGCCTGCTTGCACTCGGTTAAAATATCTTCCGTATCGGGAATCTGCTTCATGCCGAAACACGAGGTATACCGCCAGTCCTTTTCTTCATAGGTCAGCGTCAGACCGTCGGGCGAATAAAGTTGCTTTTGTTCATCCGGGGTGAGTTTATACCCCTTGATCTCGGTAATACGGCGGCGTTCTTCGGCTTGCACCCGCTCTGTATCCTGACGTAATGCCTTTACGATCCCGGCATAGCTGAATTTCCGATCTACCTGCGAACCTTTCAGAGTTAGCCCGTCTTTGGTAAAGGTTATACCCTGTATGACCTTTGTAGGGTCGTTACCCCGGTGTATAAAGGCCGTTTTGATGCCCTTTACCTGCAATCTGGCTGCGAGTTCGTTCGGTGATGAGCAATGTGGTATGTCGGACTTGATCGCTTCGTAAATCGCATATTTCACCCTGTCTTGAGCATGTGATTTTTCGACCTTAACATTTTCCTTACCTTTGGAGAAAGTCAGCCCGTACCGTATTTTGAGTTCCTTGCAGACTTTGACATTCCGGCGGCGTTCGTGCTTGTCTGGAACCAATTTCTTGTCATAGCGTACCCGGTTGTAGATGATATGCAGGTGCGGATGCTCGGTATCGTTATGCCGGGCAACGATGTACTGCGTGTCAGCTATCCCCATACGCTCCATATAGACCTGGGCGAGAATGGTCATAAACTCGTCGGTCAGCTTCGGCGCATCGGCCTTGTGAAAAGCCAATGAGATATGTCCGACAACCTTTGCAATTTCCGGGCGGGTCTTGCGCTGAAAGTTCAGGTCATCGATGATCGAACGGATGGACGATATATCCACTCCGTCGCTGTCCAACAACCGGGCTTTCTCTTTCTTCAATACGTATTTGACGGCTCCGCCGAACGATTTACCCGTTACTATCTTTCCGATCATAGCGTTTGAGTTTAGCGATTACATCCGTATAAAAAAGGATTATGCCTTTCAGCCGTTCGGCTAATGCCGTTCCGCCTGCCGCGTTTTGGGCTTTGGCAATCTGGTTCAGGTTGTTCTTCTCGCGGGTCAGTTCGGCGATAAGGGCGAGTTCTTCGGGGCTTATCGGGGTTATGACCTCGCCGTTCAGGGTCATACTTCGGGCATATTCCGACAATGTGAGCTTGCTCTGCCTTGCCTTATTCTGCAACTGGAGCATTTGACGGGGAGTGACGCGAAACCGGACGGTTTTCGACTGCCGTTCGTCGCTTGTCTTGGGCGGTCTGCCGCCCTTGTTCGTTCGGTTCTCGGACATACGTAAACCCTTACCAGTTTAGCGTATGTCCGCCCCGACCGAAGCCCGATGGGGCGAGGTCGTAAACGAGCGTCGCAGACACCCGAAATCCCAAGTCTGCTGTGACCATAGGGAGCGGCAGATGCTTTGCCGTGCGACCCTTTGAGGGAGTGCGGCAAATGGGATAGCCCCGCAGGGCAAGGTTGTTCGGAGTGGTCGCAAAAAGTCCCGGAAGGGAGTTTTTGTGGCACGAGAACACAACCTTGCTTCTTCCGATTTCGGGAGCAGTCGATGCCGGGGCCAAAGCCCCGAACGCGGCACGCCGGGTCTGCCCCTTAAGCCGCGCCGCCGAAGTGCGGCGGTGGCTGGGGGCGACGCGTGCGGGACGTGCCGCATCGATGCTCACGCTTAGGCATGGGCGAAAAGATCGGGAGATTCAGTAGCGGAGAGAGTATCGGATGTTATCGGCAAAGGCGGGGTCGGCGGCTCTTCAGTGGGGTGCGGTAGGATGGACGGCGGTACGGGCGTTTTTGTTTTTCATTGTTTGGCGGATTAAGGTTCTGCGGCAAATATAGTCCCGAATTCTGCAGATTATCCCGGCCCCGATTCCTTTGCATCGACTTGCTTTCTACCGAACCTTTGATGGTAGTCTTCACCAGGAGTTTGCCACGCTTCCTAAAGCCTCGGATTTTCTGGGCGGACGGTCTGGAGCGGCCGCGAGCGGACAAGTGGGTGGATGGGCCGAACCGGGTATTATCTTGCCGACACACCTTGCAAAGAGCGTGGCCGGACGGGAGCTGTCGAGTGCCTGCGAGTGACAGTGAGTGCCTGCGGGTGACATACCGCAGAACCGGGCCTAAACAACGCTATCTTGCGAGTGAAGACTTATTACTAACTAAAACTTGTTGCCAATGAGTATTATTTGTGTAGATGAGCGCGTATGAAGAGCACTCGCGGAGCGGCTGAAATCGCTGGCCGCCCAATCGAAAAAAGCAGAGCGATTGTTTAATCCCCAAACCCCGGACGGCTGAATCGATGGGCAGGATGTATGCCGGAAACTCGGTATCGCCAAGCGCACATTGCAGTCGTACCGGGTGGTGGGACGGTTGCCGTTCAGCAATCTGGGCGGGAAATACTACTATCGGGAGCAGGATGTCGCCGACTACCTGCATGCTAAAACTCAAGTGTAGTATGGGAACCGACTATTTAACGATGGACTGCGACGAGGTGCGGAAGTTGTTCGACCAGATCGCCTGCACTGAAAAGGCATTGTTCGCGGCTGAAGAGAACCATTGTCCGTCGATCCGGTCGGAGCGCTACCTGACGGGCGAAGAGCTTTGCGAATACCTGCATATCTCGATCCGGACATTGCAAACCCTGCGCGACACCCGCCGTATTCCTTTCACGGTTGTAGGTGAGCGGACATTCCTCTATCCCGAAACAGGTATCCGGGAGATTCTGCAAAGGAATTACCGTCCTGCCGAAGAATCTTTTTAATGTGAAAGCGGCCACCTGAAAGGGCGACCGCTTTGCTTTTATTCTTTGTCATAGCCGATTCCTTGGAAAAATTCCTCCAATGAAATATCGTAAAATTTGCAAAAGACTGCGAGTGTTTCTAATGACGGAAATTTTTGTTGATTTTCATAATGAGATATATGCAGGCGCGTATTTTCAATTAAATACTCCTGCGTATGGTTGTTCTTCTCCCGAATTTCTCGTATTCGTAGAGCAACCGAATCTCTTAATATTTTGTCTTTCCGTTGCAGTTGAAATGATTTTTTACAAAAAAATGAATCTTATGGTATTTTTAATCTGCACGATCGTGCTTGATAGTGTTTTATTTCTTATATTTGTAGGTGTTATTATTAGAAAGCAGAAATTATGCTAAATTTGCATTTGTATAGTTCGGCATAGCCGACGGACATAACATAAAGGCAAACGACCTTTATACCTTTACGCAAACGTGGAAACCTCTTTCGGGAGGGTTTAGTCGGGTATAATAGTTGTCAGTCCTTGTTATGTCCTGCCCGCATCAACGGGTGGGACTGACAGGGGTGCAGGACAGCTTCCGACTTAGGTTTTCCACGACCGGCGTAGAGGGCTGACACCGCGCCCTCTTTTTTTATCCCTATTCCAACTGTATAGGCTAAGCAGGCAGGGCGAGAATCCAATCACTCACCTAAATTCGTCTTGCTATGACCGAGAAAAAAAGAATCGACAAGGAGTTTTTGCGGCTGTTTCTGTCGGAGTTGGAAAACAAAGCCCATCCGATCTATGCCCTTATTGCGGGTCTGCCGAAAGAGAATTTTTATCTGGCCCGGTATTATGACAATGCCCGGAAGATCGATTGCTGGCCCGACAGCGAGGAGAATATGTATTCTTTGCCGGAGTTTTTCGACCAGTTCGACACCTTTCATCCGGATGATGATTTCGGCATTTATTTCGCTGTTCATCTCGACCGGATCGACAGCGACCACGCCGAGGAATATACGGATCATATCTGTATCGACACGCAGAGTTATACGACGATTTCGAATATGCGGGAGCAACTTTCGGTATTTCTGGAATCTTACTGCGAGAAATGCCTGCGCGATAACCGACCGTTCGAATTGACGCCGGAAATCATCGCGCATTACGGTTTTACGCCGGAAGATGTGGAGTGGTTGGGCGTAAGGTTGGATTGCCACAATGCGGCGGCAAAGAAACTCATTCGCGCTGAATACGACGCGTTGGGTAAGTTGGATTTCATCCGATGCAATGAACGATAACCCCTGAACTTTTGCCCGTTCGTCGTCGAAACCGATCCAGTCAAACGAGTCACAAAACAAAAGTGGCGGCGGGGCTCGTAACTTCCAGCCCGTTATCATAGGGTGCAGCTGCGCGATTGAGTTCTTCATAGAATCTGTGTGAAATGCGTCACTACTATTCATTTCGCAAGACTGCACCCCTCTTTTAAGAGCAACCGCCTTGAACCATTCAAAGTTCAAGGCGGTTTGCTCTTTGGGTAGTGGTACTTATGCCAGTTGTTGTCCGATCTTCATCATTTCCCGGCCTATCAGTCCCTCCGAGAACTTGGCGTAATGGCGGGTCATGTTGGTATTGGTATGGCCGAGAATCTTTGCCAGCACGTCGATCGGCATTCCGTACTCGACTGCAAGACAAGCGAACGTGTGCCGGGCGCAATGCGTTGTCAGCGTCTTATCTATATTGCAGATTACGGCCAATTCCTTCAGATAGGCATTCATGCGCTGATTGCTCGGTACGGGGAGCAGTTGGCCTTTTGCCTTTAGTTCTGGATCGTCCTTGTATTTCTCCAACAGCCTGACCGGATGGGGCAGCAGAGGAACGCGGCTGATTACGGCGGTTTTTTCACGCGGCTTGTGAATCCACAACGTGCCGTCCTCGTCGGTCGTTATATGCTCGGTACGCAAATTATCCACGTCGGTAAATGCCAATCCTGTGAAACAACAAAATGCGAATACATCCCTGATCCGCTCTAACCGGGTGTTGTGGATAGGCTTGTGCGCCAATATCTCCAATTCGGATTTTGTCAGGTGGTCTTTATCCTTGTTTTTTTCCTCTTTCATCTTGTAGTTGCGGAACGGATTTTTCTCGATCCACTCGTTGCGCAGGCAAAACAAGATAAAGTTCTTCATACAGCACAGCAGGTTGATCGCCCCGTTCGTCCTGCATTTATGGGAGGTCTGCATAAAGATATTCAACCCGTCTATATACTCGTAATTGACCTGCTCCAACGGCAAATCGTCCTTGCGGTATTGGGCTTGGGTGTATTCTTTCATGTATCGGAGCAGGCGATGATACTTGTTCACCGTCACTTGGGTAAGGCGTATGCCGACCTCAGTCTGTTTCTTCTCACAGTATCTTGCGAACTCTGCCAGAAACATTCTCGCTGTCTCGTTGGAATTGGTAAACCGCTGTTTGATCGCAAAGCAGGTCGGCTCTTTACCCTCTTTGATTAGTTGGTCGTAGGCGGCGAGGATATTCGCCCGGTAGCTTGCGACGATGCTGTTGATTTGTACCGACACGGCATCCCGGCGCAATGAGCGTTCGGCCCGTTGATCCCAATGATCCGGTTCGATAAGGCATTGCGTGAAGATTTCGACCGATTGTCCGCTCGTGGTGATGCGGGCGTAGATAGGTGCTTTGCCTTTCTTGTTGATTTTGGTTTTCTTGCAGAAGAAAACCACGCTAAAAGTCCATTTTTCCATAGCTGTAACTCTTTGGATTAATAATACGTTTACAGCATAGAAATGTTGCGGGTTAAGATACTGCAACAGAATGAAATAACCCCTAAATCGTGACCAATTTTGCCATGGTTGAAAATTGGTCACTCTCCGGTCTCGAAAACCTGCTTTCCGTTGCGCTTTTCCTCTGAGGACTAAAAACGAAAAAACCTTACATATCGCTGATACATAAGGCTTTTGCTCTTTGTTGCAGTATTTTTCAACTGCTCTCAAGGGTGGAAGATGGGGCTCGAACCCACGACCTTCGGAACCACAATCCGACGCTCTAACCGACTGAGCTACATCCACCGTGTCGATACGCACTTGTCGTATCGGGATGCAAATGTAATACGATTTTTCGGTCCGTGCAAAATTTTCGGCTTAAAAATCATCGGGAAAATGTCCCGGGTGACAAAATGGCAGGCCCTTCTGCTCCTTTGTCACGCAAAACCTGCCAAAAGACGGTTGGCACATCTATTGATAGATTTGCGAGTGCGAAAGCGAATAAAACTCATATACAGTAAAACTAAAACACGTAAAAGCTATGAACGTAAAACCGTTATCGGACCGTGTGCTGATTCTCCCGAATCCCGCGGAGGAGAAGACAGCCGGAGGATTGATCATCCCCGACACGGCAAAGGAAAAACCGCTGGCAGGTAAGGTCGTTGCAGTGGGCCCCGGCACGTCGGAGGTCAAAATGGAGGTCAAGGTGGGCGATCAGGTGCTCTACGGCAAGTATGCCGGCCAGGAGATTCAGGTCGACGGCGTGGATTACCTCATCATGAAACAAAACGATATTCTGGCGATCATCTGACGATGATCACCAGCTGTTCAGACCACGAATTTTTACATTCCCTCTAAATCTCCCTTTGACAAAGGGAGACTTTAAGGGAGGGTTTACGAAAGGAATACATAAAAACTGAAAGTCATGGCAAAAGATATTAAATACAATGTAGAGGCACGCGAGCTGCTCAAGGAGGGTGTCGACGCGCTTTCGAACGCCGTAAAGGTAACGCTGGGTCCCAAAGGCCGCAATGTCATCATCGACAAGAAATTCGGTGCTCCGCAGATCACCAAGGACGGTGTGACCGTAGCCAAGGAGGTGGAGCTGGAGGACGCTTTCGCCAACATGGGCGCTCAGATGGTCCGTGAGGTTGCGTCGAAGACCAACGACGACGCGGGCGACGGTACGACGACCGCGACCGTGCTGGCGCAGTCGGTCATCAGCGTGGGCCTGAAGAACGTGACGGCCGGCGCCAACCCGATGGACCTGAAGCGCGGTATCGACAAGGCCGTTGCGAAGGTTGTGGAGTCGCTCCGCAAGCAGAGCCAGGAGGTCGGTTCGGATTTCGCCAAAATCGAGCAGGTGGCCACCATTTCGGCCAACAACGACGAGACCATCGGTAAGCTGATTGCCGAGGCGATGGCCAAGGTCAACAAGGAGGGCGTTATCACCGTCGAGGAGGCCAAGGGTACCGAAACCCATGTCGAGGTGGTCGAGGGTATGCAGTTCGACCGCGGTTACATTTCGGCTTATTTCATCACCGACACCGAGAAGATGGAGGCCCAGCTCGAGAAACCCTATATCCTGATCACGGACAAGAAGATTTCGACGATGAAGGAGCTGATGGGTGTGCTGGAGCCGGTGGCCCAGAGCGGCCGTTCGCTGCTGATTATCGCCGAGGATGTCGATGGCGAGGCCCTTTCGGCTCTCGTGGTCAACAAACTGCGCGGCACGCTGAAGATCGCCGCCTGCAAGGCTCCGGGTTTCGGAGACCGTCGTAAGGAGATGCTCGAGGATATCGCCGTGCTGACGGGCGGAACCGTGATTTCGGCCGACAAGGGCATGAAGCTCGAGGATGCCACGCTGGCCATGCTGGGTTCGGCCGACAAGGTGACGCTCAACAAGGAGAACACCACCGTTGTCGACGGCGCCGGCAAGAAGGAGGAGATCGCTTCGCGCGTGGCCCAGATCCGTGCCGGTATCGAGAAGGCCACCTCGGACTACGACAAGGAGAAACTGCAGGAGCGTCTGGCCAAGCTGGCCGGCGGTGTTGCCGTGCTCTACGTCGGAGCCGCTACCGAGGTCGAGATGAAGGAGAAGAAAGACCGTGTGGACGACGCGCTGGCCGCCACCCGTGCAGCCGTCGAGGAGGGTATCGTCCCGGGCGGCGGTGTGGCATACATCCGTGCTACGGCAGCCCTCGAGGGCCTCAAGGGAGACAACGAGGACCAGACGACGGGTATCCAGATTGTGAAACGCGCCATCGAGGAGCCCCTGCGGCAGATCGTCGAGAACGCCGGCGGCGAAGGCTCGGTAGTTGTCAACAAGGTGAAGGAGGGCAAGGGCGCCTTCGGTTACAATGCCCGTGACGACAAGTACGAGGACCTTATGAAGGCCGGTATCATCGACCCGACGAAGGTATCGCGCGTGGCGCTGGAGAATGCCGCTTCGATCGCTTCGATGTTCCTCACGACGGAGTGCGTGCTGGCTGAGAAGAAATCCGACGCTCCCGCCATGCCGGCAATGCCCGGAGGCGGTATGGGCGGCATGATGTAATTTCGATTTATAAGCGGTTATTTCCGCACATTCCCCGAACGGGGCGAATGGGACGTACCTCATGTACTACCCATCCGCCCCGTTTTTATTTCCGGCCTTATTTCAGATCGGATTGTTTTCGGTTCAGCAGCGGCAATATGAATGAAATGACCGACGCCGCAATCCAGAAGCATGCGACAGGCCCGAAATCATAGTGCTTTGCGCCGTCCGCCGCGACGGTGATGTGCGAGTCTATAAGCCATCCGGATGCTACATCTTGAATTCCGGCCGCACAATAGGATGCTATTCCCACGACCCCTAACGCGGCACCCGTGGCCTTTCGGGGCACGATGTCCACGGCCATCAGTCCCCCGAGGAAACAGATCAGCACGCCGATCGCTATTCCGAAGAGCACCATCGAGAGCACATTCACCCACATGGCATCGCCTCCGTAAAGGAACAACGCCAATGCGATGGAGTTCAGTACGCCGAACAGCAGCGCAGGTATCTTGCGGTCGCCTTTGAAAAGTTTGTCTGAAAACCATCCCGACAATACCGTTC